>JAEEGH010001439.1_pt1 | contig 69001 bp, 71 predicted proteins | sample 9134181 | NCBI WGS metagenome assembly JAEEGH01 (sample SAMN16246544, study PRJNA631951) | gut metagenome | biome: gut microbiome; feature: rumen; material: DP-attached | host: Bos | place: Iran: Karaj | collected 2018-10
CGCGCTGCGTCCGGGTCACCGCGGCGGTCCAGGATCTGTTCCGGGATGTCGAGCAGAAGCAGGTTCGAGGGCGTATGGGTCTTGCGGCGGCGCGTCACGATCCAGCGCTGTCCCTCGAACAAGGTGCGGACATTGTCCCAGCGCAGTGCCTTGATGTCGGAGTAGGACAGGCCCGTGAAGGCCGAGAAAACGAAGAGGTCACGGATCAGGCCCTGCATCTCACTATCAGGCCGGAATTGCAGCAGCCGCTGAAGTTCCTCTTCCGTCAGATAGCCGCGCTCCACTTGTTCGAAGCGGTTCTTGTAGGTAGCGAACGGATCGGAACGGATTGCCCCTGCGGCGCGTGCCAGCGAGACGATGTGCTTGAAGGTGATCATATAGACCCATACCGTGTTGTTCTTCAAGCCCGCCGAGGTGCGGAGATACTGCTCGAAAGCATTGATCATCGTAATAGTGACATATCTGACGCGGACGTCTTCCAGTTGGTACCGTTCCCGGATGAAGGCGCGCAGATGACGGTACACCACGTCGTAGCGCTGATAACTCTTGTTCGAGCGTCCGTGTCCGACCATCTTTCGGAAATCTTCAATGTGTTTGTTGAACATATAGAGGAGCATCTCCTGCCGCTCCGGTGCGCCCAGTGTGTAGTCTTTCAGCCATTTGGGTCGGATTGACCCATATTCCTGCAGGATGGCCGAGAAATTTTCGAGAAGTTGTTCGCGCAAGTGCCGCAGTTCCCGGTTGATCAGGACGACCTCTTCGCTGTTTCCCGTCATCTCACCCCTGCGGGCATCCCACTGTTCGGGCAGGATCCGGCGCTTGCAGCTGAAACTCGTGCTGTCGCCGTCAATCGTGATGCGGCACATCAGCGGGAGCCGCCCGTCGCGCGCGGGACTTCCGTGTTTGAGATAAAAGAGGATGCTGAGCGAACTTCTCACAGAGTAAAAGTAACGAAATTTTTGCGAGCAGGTAACGCGAAATCAATGAATTATGAAAGGAGGATGTGATTTCGTCTTATAACCTAAAATTTCATCTATGTTCGTTTCCAAACAACTTGGCCGTTTTCTCGCGGTCGTGTGCGCAGTGGTCCTCTCAGCAGGGTCTCTGCTGGCTCAGAACATTGCCGTTACCGGTAAGGTAGTGGACAAGAACAACGAGCCGATCATAGGTGCCTACGTGGTGGTTGCAGGAACGTCCACCGGCACGTCGACCGGCGTCGACGGTGGCTATTCCATCAACGCGCCTGCCAACGGCACCCTGCAATTTACCTGCATCGGCTACAAGACCCTCGAGGTGGCGATCGAAGGCCGCCGGGTGGTCGACGCCATCCTGGCGGATGACGCCCTGATGCTTGAGAACGCCGTGGTCGTGGGCTTCGGCACGCAGAAGAAGGCGAACCTGACCGGCGCCGTGGCATCGATCGACGCTTCGAAGCAGCTGGAGAGCCGTCCTATCCCGGATATCGGCCGCGGTCTGCAGGGTGCCACCCCGGGCCTCAACGTCCGCATCGCCTCCACCGAGGTCGGTTCCGACGCCATCGTCCGCATCCGCGGACAGGTCGGTTCCTACAACGGTTCGGCTGCACCGCTGATCCTCCTCGACAACGTGGAGATCCCTTCCCTGAACCTGATCAACCCCGACGACATCGAGTCGATCTCCGTGCTGAAGGATGCGGCCTCCGCTTCCATCTATGGTGCGAAGGCAGCCTTCGGCGTGATCCTGATCAACTCGAAGAAGGGCGCCCGTGAGAAGGAGACCGTGAAGGTCACCTACAATGGTAATGTTTCTTTCCAGAATCTGGTCAACACAAGCGGCATCGCCGACGTGGACGGTCTGCACTATGCTGTGGAGGCCGCCGAGCGCGTCAATAACTTTAACCCCGTGGGCGCCTTCTGGCTCATCGACCGCGCGGGTTACAACGCCGCCGTGGCCTGGAAGGAGAAATACGGCAAGACCGTCGGCCCGAACGACCCGATGGTGTACGGCCGTGACTGGTATGTCGACGCCTCGAACCGCAAGATCGGCGTCCGTACCTACAACCCGTACGACTACTACGTGAAGAAGAACGCCCCGACGCAGACCCACAACATCTCGGTCTCCGGCAGCAAGGGCCGCACGAACTTCAACATCAGCCTCGGTTACCTCGACCAGAGCGGTATGCTCAAGGTCACGGACTACGACTGGTTCAAGCGCTACAACGCCAACGTCCGCGTCGACACGCAGATCAACGACTTCGTGAACGTCCACGCCGGTATGATGTACACCAACTCCACCAAGTCCTGGGCCTATGCGACTTCGTCGACGACGGCTGACGTCTGGTACTACCTCTATCGCTGGGGACCTACCTATCCCCTCGTGGACAAGGACGAGTACGGCAACAACATCCGTACGGGTGTCTATGAGCTGAAGACCGCCAACCAGGCGACCATCAAGAAGAGCTACGCCAGCGTGAACGCCGGCGCGACGATCACCCCGGTCAAGAACTGGAACATCAACGTCGACTACACCTACTCCAACAACAACTCGCAGGAGCACGATCCCGGTATCCGCTACTATGCCGGCAACAGCTGGAGCGCTCCTGTCAACGTGGACGGCACGACGATGGCCAACAACGAGTGGTATCAGTACAACGGCCTGCCCTCGAGCTTCGTGGCCAAGCAGCTCCAGCAGCAGGACTACACCTCGAGCTACGACCTGATCTATCAGGATTCCTACACCTCGACGCGCCAGACCTGGAACGTCACGACCGACTACACGCTCAACATCGCCAACGCCCATGAGCTCCGCCTCATGCTCGGTATGAACTCCGTGGACTATCGCTACACGGGTGTCTGGGGCCAGCGCAAGGACCTGCTCGACATCAGCAACCCGCAGTTCGCCCTGGCGACCGGCGCGCAGACTTCCGGCGGTTCCGCTTCCTGGAGCTCGACCCTCGGTTTCTTCGGCCGTCTGAACTACAACTATAAAGAAAGGTATCTGCTGGAGGCCAACCTCCGCTACGACGGTACCTCCAAGTTCCCGACCCACCTGAAGTGGCAGTGGTTCCCGTCCTTCTCCGCCGGCTGGCGCGTGACCGAGGAACCGTGGATGCAGGGCGTCAAGAATACCATCAGCAACCTGAAGCTCCGCGCTTCCTGGGGCTCCATCGGCGACCAGTCTGTCGGTAGTGCCCTCTATATCCCGACGATGAGCCTGATCACCGACTACTGGCAGCACAGCGGCGTGCGTGACTACGCATTCTCCACGCCCGCCCTTGTTGCGTCCGACATCTCCTGGCAGCGCATCGAGACCCTCGATTTCGGTGTCGACCTCTCGCTGTTCAACGCCATCAACCTGACGTTCGACTGGTACCGCCGTACCACGAAGGACATGATCGTCGGCATGGAAGGTCTTAACTACAACATCGGCGCTACTGCGCCTTCCGGAAACTTCGGCCAGCTGCACACCGACGGCTGGGAGGTCTCCGTCAACTATGGTCACCTCTTCGACAACGGCCTGAGCTTGAACATCACGGCAGCTCTTGCCGATGCAAAGACCATCATTGATGAATATGGTACTGCGCAAGGTATCGGCGGCTGGTACAACGGCAAGACCTACGGCGAGATCTGGGGCTACCGCGTCGACCGCCTCTTCCAGAACGACGACTTCAAGTGGGAGAACGGTAAACTCATTGAGACTTCAGACAAATATAACAAGACTTATCAGTATGCCGACGGCAAGGACTACGCGACCCAAGGTAAAATTACTTACGGTAACTATTACTCCGGCCCTGGCGACGTGAAATTCAAGGATCTGGACGGCAACGGCATTATTGACGATGGCGACAGACTGATTGGCTTCTACAACGAAAAGAATGATCCGGATCATCCCGAACGCTGGGGCATGCCCCGCTACGGCGACCTTGATGTAATCGGCAACACGACCCCGCGCTATGAGTACAGCTTCCGCGTAGATGCTTCCTGGAAGGGCTTCGACTTCTCGATGTTCTGGCAGGGCATCGGCAAGCGCGACATGCTGGGTTCCTCCTGGCTGACCGTCCCGGGCTTCAGCATCACGGGCGACGGTGGCTCTGCACAAGCATTTGCTGGCGACTTCTGGTATGAAACCAAGGATGCTTCTGGCAACGTAATCGACTCCAACTACGATGCGTTCTACCCGCGCGCCGCACAGTTGGACCGCGGCCTTAACTTTAACATGATTGCCAACGACCGCTATATGCTGAACATGGCCTACCTGCGACTGAAGAACGTCACCCTCGGCTACACCTTGCCGCAGAAACTTACCCGCAAGGCGTATATCGACAAGTTCCGCTTCTACGTCTCCCTCGAGAACTTCCTGACCTTCGACCACCTCAACGGCATTCCTATCGACGTCGAGGAAATCGCGGGTTACTCGTACCTCAACTCCAGCAACTACAACTCGAGCTTCGCGGGTGTCGGCGCGCCGGCATTCAAGAGTGCCTCGTTAGGTGTACAGCTTACCTTCTAATCAATGGTCAACAATATGAAAAGATTATCATACATTCTGATGGCATTTGCAGCACTGGTCCTCGCCAGCTGCGATCCTGCTGAGTTTCTTGACCGTACCACGCTGACCGATATGGACGACGCGTCCTACTGGACCACCGAGAACAATGTCCGGCTCTTCGTCAACGGCGCGTACGGATCCTATTTCTGCGGCTACTCCGACAACTGGGGTTCCGTCTATGCGCCGGCCTGCTACTCGTATGAGATGAGCGACGACCGTACCACCACCGGTACCCAGGCCAACATCCTTCTTTCCGTGCCGGCTGATAACTGGTATCGAGCTGAGAACGGCTACCGTGGCTACTGGCTGCAGCGCCGCGGTGCCGGCCCGTGGAACTTCGCCTACATCCGCAAGTGGAACCTCCTGATGGACCGTCTGGCCACGATGAAGGAGAACGGCAAGCTCACCGACGAGCAGTACAACCACTGGAACGGCGTGGCCCGCTTCTTCCGCGGCTGGGAATACTCCCGCTTCGTGGAGTCCTTCGGTGACGTGCCGTACTACGATCACGTCGTACGTACTGATGATCCTGACGACCAGTACAAGGACCGCGATCCCCGCTCCCTGGTCATGGACGCCTGCCTCGAGGACTTCAACTACGCCCTTGACAACGTCCGCACCAACGACGGCACCGACTACGTCAACAAGTTCGTCGTGGGTACCATCGCTTCCCGCTGCATGCTCTTCGAGGGCACCTGGTACGTCTACCACAAGACCGACGAGGCCATGAAGACCGTCAGCGACATCGACGGACACGCCAAGAAGTATCTCGAGGCCGCCCAGAAGTTCGCCGCCTATGTCATGGACAACGGCAGCTTCTCGTTCAACACCCCGAGCCACGAACTCTTCGGCCACCTCTACACCACGCTGACCGGCACGGCCAAGGAAGTGATCCTGTACCGTACCTACAACAAGACCATCCAGTCTTCGAACCAGCACTGCATCGCCTCCTACTCCGGCGGTAACGGCGGCGGCGAGGGCCAGTCGATGGCCGGCAACCTCTCCACCCTCAAGGCGTGGATCTGCCAGGACGGCCGTCCGTACACCTCCTCGCAGGTGGAGAACGTCGACAGCTGGAGGATCCAGGACATGGTCGTCACCCGTGACGCGCGCTTCGAGTCCACCTTCTGGGACGAGCCCCGTTCCAGCGCCACCGGCCTCTATGTCGAGAAGTTCATCGACCGTACAGGCCTGACCTACGGCGTGGACGGCGCTCCGGCATGCCCGCCGCAGTACGCCTCCTGCACCAACGAGAACGGCTACCCCTGCGTCCGTTACTCCGAGACCGTCCTGAACTGGCTTGAGGCCAAGGGCGAGCTCGCCGAGCACTTCGGCGGTCCGGCCATTACCCAGGCCGACCTCGACCGCTCGATCAACGCCATCCGTACCCGGCCGCTCGATGCACAGGCCATCGCCAAGGGCGTGAAGCAGACCGCTCCGCTCCAGCTCAACTGGGTCAACGACAGCTTCGATCCCGAGCGTACCTCCAACGCGCAGAAGGCCTGCCACTCCTACGCCGTCACCGGCAAGTTCGTCAGCCCGATCCTCTGGGAGATCCGCCGCGAGCGCCGCATGGAGTTCTTCATGGAGCAGTACCGTGTGCTTGACATCCGCCGCTGGGGCCAGATGGAACTGATGCTCGGCGCCAACAACCCCGACCTCCTCGTCGGCGGCTGGGTCGAGCTCGACAAGAGCCAGCAGCTCACCAAGCGCAAGTACAACCTCCTCGTGAAGGCCAATGTCGGCAAGGTGAGTGTCAAGCACATCACCGGCTACAACGACAAGGGCCAGATCATCCTCGGCGACCGCATCTTCTTCGACGGAGAGTTCGACAGCAACAACGTCTATGTCGAGGGTAACGCACAGGAGATGGAAGGCTTCCTCATCCCGCAGAACATCGCCGACCGCGACCCGCTCAACGTCGATGTCCGCAACTACCTCGAACCGATCTGCACCGACGTCATCCGTCAGTACGCTGACAAGGGTTACAGCATCACGCAGAACCCCGGTTGGTAGGCGTTTGGGTTCCCGGTCAAACCGGGAATGACGCAATGATGAAAGAGCCGCTCGTTGGAGCGGCTCTTTTTATTATCTTTGCGTCCGTGAAAATCGGACAAATAGACTTGGGAGAGAGACCGGTGCTGCTGGCACCGATGGAAGACGTCACCGACGCCTCCTTCCGCTACATTTGCAAGCAGTTCGGGGCCGACATGATGTACACCGAATTCATCTCTTCCGACGGGTTGATCCGTGACGCGGCCAAGACGATCGCCAAGATGCAGGTTACCGACGAGGAACGGCCCATCGGCATCCAGATCTATGGCCACATTCCCGACGCAATGGTTGAAGCGGCCGTGCGGGCTGAAGAAGCCGGCCCCGATCTGATCGACATCAATTTCGGCTGTCCTGTCAACAAGATTGCACGGCGCGGCGCAGGAAGCGGTATGATGCGCGAGCCCGACAAGATGGTTGAGATCACGCGGCGTGTGGTCGAGGCTGTGAAGTTGCCGGTTACGGTCAAGACGCGCCTGGGCTGGGACGAGGACAGCAAGATTATCGTAGAACTGGCCGAAAGGCTCCAGGACGTCGGCATTGCCGCTCTCACCATTCACGGTCGTACGCGTGCGCAATTATATAAAGGTACCGCCGACTGGACACTCATCGGCGAGGTCAAACGCAATCCCCGGATGCACATCCCCATTATCGGCAATGGTGACATCACTACCCCTGAAGAGGCGAAGGAAGCTTTTGACCGCTACGGGGTTGACGGCATCATGATCGGCCGGGCCAGCTTTGGACATCCCTGGATCTTCCGGGAGGTGAAGCATTATCTGGCTACGGGCGAACTGTTGCCACCCATGAGCGTCCGTGAACGCGTGGACCTGGCGAAAAAGCATCTAGCCAAGTCGTTGGAACTCAAGGATGAGCGAAGGGGTATCTTCGAAATGCGCCGCCACTTGAGCTGCTATTTCAAAGGCCTCGAGAATTTCAAGGAGACGCGCCTGAAACTGGTCACGTCCACCGATCCGGCGGAGCTCTATGCGACGCTCGACAAGATAGCGGAGGTCTGGGGATGATACTGAGCCGCATCATTCTCTTCCCGTACTGGCTGGCGCTCCGGATCCGGAATGCCCGCTACGACAGCGGCCGGCGCCAGGCGGTGCAGCACGATGTGCCCGTCATTTCGGTGGGGAATCTCACCGTAGGCGGCACGGGCAAAACGCCGATGGTCGAATATCTGGTGAACAGGCTGAAGGAAGAGCACCGTGTAGCTGTGCTCTCACGCGGTTATAAGCGCCGGAGCAAGGGATTCCATCTGGTGGAAGCCGACGATACGGCCACTACGGCGGGTGATGAGCCACTGCAGATCAAGCGAAAGTTCCCCGACATCCTGGTAGCGGTCGACAAGGACCGTAACCACGGTGTGGAGCAGCTCCTGGCTCTCCCGCAGACGCAGCGTCCTGAAGTCATCCTCCTCGACGACGGATTCCAGTTCCGCAAACTGAAGCCCTCCACGAATCTGCTTCTGGTCGATTACAACCGGCCTGTCTTTGACGATGAACTGCTCCCGTTCGGCCGCCTGCGTGACCTGCCCGAGCAGATCCGTCGCGCCGACGCGGTCATCGTGACCAAGACGCCGACGCTGATGGATGAATATGAACGCGGGCAGATGCGCCGCAAGCTGCACCTGCGCCCGGAGCAGCCGCTTTTCTTTACTTCGATCCAATACGATGCGCCCAAGCCCGTCTTCCCGGAGCAAGCCGATATGCGCTACCTCTATTCCAAGGAGGTCCTGCTGTTTACCGGCGTGGCGGACGACCGTCCGCTGCTGGTCCAGTTGAGCGACCGTTATGAGCGCATCGACCATAAGCGCTACGGCGACCACCACCGCTTTTCGCGGCGCGACCTGAAAGACCTCGCGCGCTATGTCCGCCGCAATCCCCGCACCCTGCTGATGACCACCGAAAAAGATGCGATGCGTCTGCTGCACGCGGACCGGCTCGACGCGGAAGTGCGCCGCCGCCTCTTCTGTCTTCCCATCGAACCGGCGTTTCCGGGCTGGGAGGAAACCCGGGAATTCGATGCGCTGATACAGGGTGTTCTGCCCAAATAGGGGCCCGAAGGGCTTCTCTCCTGAAAATTAATTTGCCAGTGAGAAAATAATTCGTAAATTTGCAGCCCCCAAAAAAGCGGGGAATCGCAACAATTTACAGTATTAACTTAATAATCAACAAAGTGGACACTTTAAGCTACAAGACCATTTCCGCCAATAGCGGTACCGTCAAGAAAGAATGGTACGTTATTGATGCGACCGATCAGGTGCTGGGTCGTCTCGCTTCCCGCGTTGCCCTTGTCCTCCGTGGCAAGAACAAACCGGATTTCACGCCGCACGTGGACTGTGGTGACAACGTCATCATCGTCAACGCCGACAAAGTCCGTCTGACCGGGAAAAAGCTGACCGACAAGGTGTACGTTCGCCACACCGGTTATCCGGGAGGCCAGCGTTTCGCTACGCCCAAAGAGATGCTCGATCGCAAGCCGACCTTTGTCGTGGAGCACGCCATCAAAGGCATGCTGCCGAAGAACCGCCTCGGTGCCGAACTGTTCCGCAACCTGTATGTCTATGCCGGTCCGGAGCATCCGCACGAAGCACAACAACCCAAACCCCTTACGTTAAACGAAATTTAAGACAGAGTAATGGAAGTATTCAACGCCCTTGGAAGACGTAAATCTGCAGTTGCTCGCGTCTATCTGAACACCGGTTCGGGCAATATCACCGTCAACGACCGTCCCCTCGATGAGTATTTCAAGGAAGACACGCTCCGGTATATTGTCAACCAGCCCCTTGTCCTTACCAGCACCGAAGGCCAGTACGACATCAAGGTCAACGTCGACGGTGGCGGTATCAAGGGACAGGCCGAGGCCATCCGTCTGGGTATCGCCCGCGTTCTCTGCAAGGTCGATGCCGAGGCTTTCCGCCCCGTCCTCAAGTCGAACGGTTTCCTGACCCGCGACGCCCGTGAGGTGGAGCGTAAGAAACCCGGCCAGCCTGGTGCTCGCAGACGCTTCCAGTTCAGCAAACGTTAATTGTCTGAAGCAGATTTACACAATGCACAGTCCGGATCCAAAATCACAGGATCTCCGTCTGACAGGACGGCAAGCTGCCTGAGATTTGTCCGACTGCGGAAAATCCAGGAGACCGGCTGCAAAGACCGCTACTCCGGATTGATGAAAAGAGAAAACAAAACAATTAAACAAAAACAAAATGTCTAGAACCAATTTCCAAGACTTACTCGATGCAGGTGTCCACTTCGGTCACCTGAAGCGGAAATGGAATCCCAAAATGGCTCCGTACATCTTCATGGAGAAAAACGGGATCCACATCATCGACCTGCATAAGACTGTCGTCAAGATAGACGAGGCAGCCAATGTGATGAAGCAGCTTGCCCACGCAGGCCGCAAGATCCTGTTCGTTGCCACCAAGAAACAAGCCAAGGATATCGTCGCGGAGTGCGCACAGAAGGTCAACATGCCGTATGTGACCGAGCGCTGGGCCGGTGGCATGCTCACCAACTTCCCCACCATCCGCAAGGCCGTCAAGAAGATGAACACCATCGACAAGATGATGACCGACGGCACCTTCGAGACCCTGGCAAAGCGGGAACGCCTCCAGATTTCCCGCCAGAGAGCGAAACTCGAGAAGAACCTCGGTTCGATCGCCGACCTCAACCGTCTCCCCTCCGCCATCTTCGTCGTGGACGTCCAGAAAGAGATCAACGCCGTCCGCGAAGCCAATCGTCTGAACATCCCCGTTATCGCAATGGTTGATACATGTTGCGACCCTACCACGATTGATTATGTGATTCCGGCCAACGACGATGCGGCCAAGTCCATCCAGCTGATTACCGAGACCCTTTGCGGCGCCATCGCCGAAGGTCTCGAGGACCGCAGGATCGAGAAGGAGAAGGAGAAAGAAGAAGCTCCCGTCAAGGAAGAGGCCCCTGTCAAGCGCGTCCGCGCCCGCAAGAACGCTCCCAAGGCTGAGGAAGCTCCTGTCGAAGAACCCAAGAACGAAGAATAACCTGTAAACCCGTACACAATGGAAATCAAAGCTGCAGATGTCGCTAAATTGCGCAAGATGACCGGTGCCGGCATGATGGATTGCAAGAAAGCCCTTGTCGAGGCTGAAGGCGATTTCACCCGCGCACAGGAGATTATCCGTGAGAAAGGCAAACTCGTGGCCGCCAAGCGTGCCGACCGTGAAACCACGGAAGGTGCCGTGAAAGCCCGCGTCGCCGACGGTAAAGGTATTCTCGTCTGCCTCGGCTGCGAGACCGACTTCGTGTCCCAGAACGCCGAGTTCCAGGCCCTGGCCGACGCTATCGCCGACGCGGCGATCGCTGCCTGCCCGGCCGACCTCGAAGCCCTCAAGGCCTGCAAGCTCGCCAACGGCGAGACCGTGGAGGAAGCCATCTCCCAGCAGACCGGCAAGAGCGGTGAGAAACACACCCTCGCCTTCTACGGCAAACTCGAGGCTCCCTACGTGGCTTCGTATATCCACACCACCAACGGCAAGCTCGGCGCCATCGTGGCTTTCAACAAGCCCATCGACGAAGAGCTGGCCAAAGGCATCGCCATCCAGGTCGTTACGATGAACCCGGTTTCCGTCTCCGCAGCCGACTGCCCGGCAGAGGTCGTCGAGAAGGAGCGCCAGGTTGCCATCGAGAAGACCAAGGAGGAGCAGGTCCGCAAGGCCGTGGAGAACGCCCTCAAGAAAGCCGGTATCAACCCGGCCCATTGCGACAGCGAAGACCACATCGAAAGCAATACCGCCAAGGGTTGGCTCACGCCTGAGCAGGCGCAGCAGGCCCGCGAGATCATCGCGAAGGTTTCCGCCGAGAAGGCTGCGAACCTCCCCGAGCAGATGATCCAGAACATCGCCGCCGGCCGCGTCCAGAAGTTCTTCAAGGAGAGCACCCTGGAGCAGCAGGAATATCAGATGGGCGATGGCAAGACCCCGGTCGCCGAGGTCCTGGCCGCCGCCGACAAGGAAGCGAAGATCCTCGCGTTCTACCGTTTCTCTCTGACGGATGACTAAAAAAGATGCCCGGATCAGCCGGGCATGATAAAAGAAAAAGGAGCCGGGAGGCTCCTTTTTCTATTTAATAACACCGAGTTCCTTGCCGATCTTGGTGAAGGCGGCGACGCATTTGTCGAGGTGTTCCTTCTCGTGGCCGGCTGAAACCTGGACGCGGATGCGGGCCTGGCCCTTCGGGACGACAGGGTAGTAGAAGCCGGTGACGTAGATGCCTTCTTCCTGGAGACGGGCAGCCATCTTCTGGGAGAGCGGGGCGTCGTAGAGCATCACGGCGCAGATGGCCGATTCGGTGGGTTTGATGTCGAAGCCGGCGGCCTTCATCTTGCCGATGAAGTAGTCGGTGTTGGCGTGGAGCTTGTCCTGCAGCTCGTTGGTGGCACTCATCATGTCGAACATCTTGATGCCTGCGGCGGCGATCATCGGCGGGATCGAGTTGGAGAACAGATACGGGCGCGAACGCTGGCGCAGCATGGCGATGATCTCCTTCTTGCCGGTGGTGAAGCCACCTACGGCGCCGCCGAAACTCTTGCCCAGGGTGCCGGTCAGGATTTCGATCTTTCCGCGGAGATTGAAACGCTCGGTGGTACCGCGGCCCGTCTTGCCGACCACGCCGGCAGAGTGGGACTCGTCGACCATCACCATGGCGTTGTACTTGGTGGCCAGGGCGTAGATCTTGTCGAGCGGGGCGACGTTGCCGTCCATCGAGAAGACGCCGTCGGTCACGATGATGCGGTGACGCTGGGCCTGGGCGGTCTTCAGGCAGTTTTCCAGCTCGTCCATGTTGGCGTTGGCGTAGCGGTAGCGCTGGGCCTTGCACAAGCGCACGCCGTCGATGATCGAGGCGTGGTTGAGCGCATCGGAGATGATGGCGTCGTGCTCGTCGAGCAGCGGTTCGAAAACGCCGCCGTTGGCGTCGAAGCAGGAGGCGTAGAGGATGGCGTCTTCCGTGCCGAAGAATTCGGAGATCTTCTTCTCGAGTTCCTTGTGCAGGTCGCCGGTACCGCAGATGAAGCGGACGGACGACATGCCGTAGCCGTGGGTGTCGAGCGCCTGCTTGGCGGCTTCCACCAGCTGGGCGTTGTTGGCCAGGCCGAGATAGTTGTTGGCGCAGAAATTCAGGACATCCTTGTCGGGCGCCACCTTGATGGCTGCCTGCTGGGCGGACGTGATGACACGTTCTTCCTTGTACAAGCCGGCTTCACGGATGGACTGGAGCTCGGCTTCGAGATACTTTTGAAAATCGTTATACATGGCGTAGGGTATTCAGATAACACAAATATACGAAGATTTGGGTTTTTCAGCAAAAATTACTTACTTTGCAAAATCTTGTCGCAATAGCGGCTTGCATTGATACTATTAACCAAAACCTGTTATTATGGAAGATATTTCTTCGAAAGTTATCTCCATCATCGTCTACAAGCTGGGCGCTGAAGAAAGTGAAGTAACTCCTGCCGCCAGCTTCAAGAATGATCTGGGCGCCGATTCTCTCGACACCGTCGAGCTGATTATGGAGTTCGAGAAAGAGTTCAATATCACGATTCCCGACGATGTGGCGGAGAAGATCTCGACCGTTCAGGACGCGATCGACTACATCAAGGAGCACACAGCCGCGTAATCCGTCGCAGTTGCACAGCTAAGACCTGAACCACATTTTTATGGCGAAAAGGGTAGTCATTACCGGTATCGGAACCGTCAACCCGCTGGGAAGCAACGTTGCGGAGTTTTTTCAGAACCTGGACCGGGGCGTCAGCGGCGCAAGGCTGATCAATTGTTTCGACACAACCCTTTTCAAGACCAAGTTCGCGTGCCAGATTCCGGATTATGCTCCGGAGCGTTTCCCCGAGGCAATTGACCGCAAGGAAGCGCGCAAGACCGACGCGTTCACGCAATACGCGATGATCGCTGCCACCGAAGCGGTGGCAGACAGCGGTCTGGATCTCGATCGGACCGACCTTCGCCGCATCGGCGTAGTGGTCGGTTCGGGCGTAGGCGGAATCAACACGTACACAGAAGAGATCAAGGACTATTTCGAGAGCGGAAAGCCTCGATTCAGTCCTTTTTTGATTCCCAAATTCATCACCAACATCGCCTCGGGCCACATCGCCATCAAGTTCGGCTTCCGCGGCCCGAATTTCGGTGTTTCCTCGGCTTGCGCCACATCCGCCCACGCCATCCTTACGGCCGCCTCGCAGATTCAGCTGGGTCGCGCTGACGTGATGGTGTCGGGTGGGACCGAGGCGCCGATCTGCATTCCCGGCATCGGCGGTTTCAATTCCGCCCACGCCCTTTCGACCAACAATGAGGAGTATGAAACGGCTTCCCGCCCCTTCGACGGGACCCGCGACGGCTTCGTGATGGGAGAAGGAGCGGCCATCCTCATTGTCGAGGACTATGAGCACGCGCTCCGGCGTGGTGCCCACATCTACGCCGAGATTGCCGGTATCGGCATGACCTGCGACGCCTGGCACATCACTGCGCCACGGGAAGACGGCGAGAGCGCCGCCGACGCCATGGAGCTGGCGCTCCGCGAAGCGGGGCTCACCCCGGCCGACGTCGATTATATCAACGCCCATGGCACATCGACGCCGCTGGGCGACCTGGCCGAGCTGCGTGCCATCCAGCGCGTGTTCGGCGACCAGGCCTACAAAGTCAACATCAGTTCCACCAAATCGATGACAGGCCATTTGATGGGTGCTGCCGGCGCCGTTGAGGCCCTGGCCTGCCTGCACGCCATCCGGGACGGGATTATCCCGCCCACCGTGCATTTCAAGGTCGAGGATCCGGCCATCGATTACCGGCTCAACCTCACGCTCAACGAACCGCAGAAACGGACGGTGCGGGTGGCCATCAGCAACAATTTCGGATTCGGTGGGCAGAACGCCTGCCTCGCTTTCCGCGCGGTTTAAGCTATTTCAGAATGGAATACGTCAGCGTGACGACGGGATGCCGGGGATCGGCCGCCCCGTTGAGGACCGACTGTGCGTAGTAGAAGTAATCGGCGTAGTAGAAGGTCTCGCCGCTTGTCGAATTGTAGTAGGTGATGGTAGGCATCATCCAGAGGTCGTCGGCAGCGGTGATCTTGCTGCGGTCGCGGCGGATCAGGTTCTGGATATAGATGCTGACGTTCGATCGGTACTCGAGTTTCGAGCGGTTGATGGTGCCGGTCTCCACATCGTCGGTCTGATTGATTTCGTCGATGGGGGTGTAGCGGATGCGCTTGCCGGTACCCGTCGCCTTGCGTTTGCAGGGGAAGATGTTGCCGGCATAGTGTTCCAGTCCGGCCGGGTTTCCGTCGTATTCGAAGGGGAAATTGAAGGTGGCTTTGGCGATGATCAGGCTTTCGACCGGAATCTGCTGGGAAGCCGCCCAAGCATTGATGGCGTCTTTCAGGCGAAGGGCATTGATATGGGGTTTGATGCCGCACAGGCCTTCCATATAGAGCCGGTCGGCCGGATCGGCGCTTTCCAGGAAACGCGAGCCAGCCGTACTGACGTTTACGCAGTATTTGCCACCCAGCTGGAAGATGAGCGTGTTGGTCTTGCGGTCGCCTTCGTCATCATCGTATTCGTAGGTCAGCGTGAGGGTGGATGCGGAGAGGTCGAACAGGTTGAGGCGTCCGCCTTCCATTCCTTCTTCCGGATCGTCGCAGTGGATATAGAAGCCGGGGAAGGCTTTCATGAAGAGGTCTACGCTGTCGTACGTGGACTTCGGAATCTGGAGCAGCCGACGCCCGATCTCTTCCTTGATCTTTACGGAATAGCTGTCGCCGCCGGTGTAGACGAAACCGCCCTTGGAGATCACTTCGGGGTCATAGTCCCCGTCTGAAAGGCTGTTGTTGTAGATCAATGTGGAGTCAAGCGCCACGTTCAGCTGGTGGACATAGAAATTCTGGTGGATGTAGCGCTGGGAAGCGTCCATGATCAGGGTTGTGTCGGCCACCAGGTTGAGGGTCAGGCTGCGGACGGTGGGGTTGTGACCGAAGTTGAGGGTGTCGTAGGACGGCGTGACCGACATGGCGGCATCGCTGTGGAACAGGCCGAAGGTGCTGGTGCGGATGGCGCCGACGGTGATGTTCTGCGAGATGGCGGTCTGCAGGCTGTCGGCCATCTTGAGGCTGACAGGCAGGTCGATCGTAGCGGTATGGAGCGTGATATCCTGATTGGCGGGCACCATACTGGAGCCGATGGTGCGGTCGATGGTGATGCAGGAAGCCAGGCAGAAAGCGGTCAGCAGGGCTGCCAGGCCCGGGATAACCCCAGAAAGTCTCATCTTATCTTCTTCTCTTTAACAAGTCGTCGTAAAAATCATTGTATGCGCGCACATAAGGACCACCTTCCTTGCTGATGGGTACGTAGGGCAGGATGGGGAGTTCCCTTTCGCGGGCAAAGGCCTCCAGACGTGGGTCTATGGCCGGGACGCCGGCGATGATGCCGTCCGCATACTGGATGGCCAGTTTCGCAAGATTTATGCCATCGGGCTCGGCGAGGACGGCCGCGTCTTCGGGGCGGAGGGCCTCCACGAGCATCTTGTCGACCACATTGTCGCTCAGGCGGGCGTCGAGCTTGTCGTTGTAGAGCGAGAGCATCACCTTGGCGTTGGTGAAGATGGGGTCTTCGTGGTAGACTTTCTTCAGATAGACGGGCAGGAAGTGGGAGATCCAGCCCTGGCAATGCACGATGTCGGGTTTCCAGCGGAGCTTCTTCACGGTTTCGAGCACGCCGCGCGCGAAGAAGATGGCCCGTTCGTCGTTGTCTTTGAAATCTTTGCCTTCTGCGTCCTGGTAAACGAATTTGCGATGGAAGTAGTCTTCATTGTCGATGAAGTAGACCTGCATCCTTGCGGATGAGATGGAGGAGACCTTGATGACCAGGGGGCGGTCGGCGTTGTTGATGACCATGTTCATTCCCGAGAGGCGGATGACCTCGTGGAGCTGGTTGCGGCGTTCGTTGATCGTGCCGTAGCGCGGCATGAAGGAGCGTATCTCCTTGCCGCTCTCCTGGATCCCCTGCGGGAGGTACCTTCCCAGCACAGATATGTCTGTTTCAGGCATATAGGGGAAGATCTCGGAGTTCACGAACAACACTCTTACAGGTTCTTCCATCTTTAAAGTCGTTTTAAGGCAAATTCGATACAAAGGTAACAAAATTTTTTGATTATCTTTGTAACTCCGTCCTGAAAATGGCAACAAAGGGTAAAAATATAGTACACAGACGGTTGATCCGTTCCTACGTCACCTCGGTCATCAGCATCTCGCTGGTGCTCGTGCTGGTGGCCGCCGCGGCCGTCCTCGCGGCCAACGCGGGCGGCGTGGCACGCTGGTTCAAGGAGAACATGGCGGTTTCGGTACTGCTCAAGCAATCCACCTCCGAGAAGGAGGGAAAAGCCCTTTCGGAGGAACTGGCCTCCCGCCCGTACGTGAAGGAGAGCCGCTTCATCTCGAAAGAAGAAGGGGCCGAGGAGATGAAAGGCCTGCTGGGCGAAGATTTCCTCTCGGTATTCGAAAGCTCCCCGATCCCCATCTCGATCGACCTGAAGCTCGACGGTGATTTCATCACCCGCGACTCGCTCGAATGGGTCAAGAAAGACCTTCTGGCCAACAAGCACGTCGAAGAGGTGGTCTATCAGGAGACCCTGGTGGAGACGCTCAACGCCAACCTGCGGCGCATCAGCCTGGTGGTCGGCGTGGTGATCCTGCTGCTGCTGGTGATTTCCTTCGCGCTGATCAGCAATACGGTGCGGCTCAACATCTACGCCCGGCGCTTCACCATCCATACCATGAGTCTGGTGGGTGCCAAGCGTTCGTTCATCGCCCGGCCGTTCCTCGTGCAGGCGGCTGTCCAGGGCGCCGTGGCGGGGCTTATCGCCTCGGCCGTGCTCTATGCCCTGATCCGGATCCTCAGCCGTGACTCCGACCTGTTGACGCTGATCCTCGATATGCGGCTGGTCTGGGCCGTCCTTGTCGGGACGGTGCTGCTCGGCGTGGCCATCTGCGTGGTCTCGACCCTGCTGGTGGTGCGCCGCGTGGCCTATATTTCCAAAGACGATTTGTATTATTAAACCGATAAGCATGGCTGATTTCTCTATGCCTTCCCGAAACGTGCTGATCATCGGCATCGGACTGCTGATGATGGTGCTCGGTTTCGTCCTGATGCTCGGAGGCGGATCCTCCGATCCCAATGTGTTCAATCCGGAAATGTTCAATGCCCGCCGTCTCGTGGTCTCGCCGATTATCATCGTCGCGGGCGTGGGCGTCATCATCTGGGGGATCATGCGCAAACCCCGTGACGAAGAACATCAGGCATGAGCTGGATTGAAGCCATCCTCCTGGGCATCGTCCAGGGACTCACGGAATTCCTGCCCGTGAGCAGCAGCGGCCACCTGGCTATCGGCAAGGCGCTCTTCGGCATCGAGACGGCCGACCTGAGCTTCGAAGTCATCGTGCACGCCGCCACCGTATTGGCCACCATCGTGGTCTTCTGGAAAGACATCCTGGCCCTGCTGCAGGGATTGTTCAAATTCAAGTTCAACGCCGAGACCCGCTATATCTGCCTGATCCTGCTCTCGATGATTCCCGTTTTCATCGTGGGTATGTTCTTCAAGGACCAGGTCGAGTCGATTTTCGGCAGCGGCCTGCTGGTCGTGGGCTTCGCCCTGTTGGTGACGGCCTTCCTGCTTTTCCTGTCGGAAACGCTGGAAGTGCGCCGCGCCGTCCAAGCCGGGAATGACGGTGGTCAAGCCGGGAATGGCGGGCAGAAGATGACTTGGAAGTCAGCGCTCTGGATGGGTCTGGCGCAGGCCGTGGCCGTGATTCCCGGCCTTTCGCGCAGCGGCTCGACTATCGCCACCGGTCTGATCTGCGGCGTGAAGAAGGAAGAGGTCACGCGCTTCTCTTTCCTGATGGTCCTCATTCCGATTCTCGGCGAGGCGTTCCTCGACGTGGTGGGCGGCGATTTCGTCCAGAGCAGCGTCGGCGTACTTCCGCTGATTCTCGGTTTCCTGGCAGCCTTCGTGTCCGGCCTGTTCGCTTGCCGCGTCATGATCGCCATTGTCAAGAAGGCGCGGCTGCGCTGGTTCGCGCTCTACTGTGTCATCGTAGGCCTGATCTGCATCGTATCCCATCTGTTCTGATCCGTTATGGCGGAGAGCGGCCGTTATTATTTCGTGTCGGACGTCCACCTGGGCGTCGGCGATTCTGACGGTACGCGTGAGCGCGCGTTCGCGGATTATCTGAGGAGCATACCCGCCGATGCGGAAGGCGTCTTCCTGCTAGGCGACATTTTCGATTTTTGGGTGGACTACCACGATGTGGTTCCGCGCGGCCATGTGCGGGTCCTCTCCGCGCTTCAGGAACTGGCCGGCCGCACGGAGGTCTGGTTTTTCCGCGGCAATCACGACTGGTGGGTAAGCGACTATTTCGAGCAGGAACTCGGCGTGCATATCGCCCGGGAGCCTTACCGGGTGATGGACCTGGGCGGGCGTAAGGTCTGTATGGGCCACGGCGACACCCTGGGCTGCCGCGACGCGAAATCCAAGCTCATTTTCCACGTATTCCGCAACAGGGCCTGCATCGCCCTGCTCAAATGCCTGCACCCGCGCTGGGTCTTCTCCCTGGCCCGCGCCTGGTCGGCCCACAGCCGCAGGCGGCATACCGCCCCGCCGCAGCTCGACATCCCGAAGTCCGGCATTTATCAGTTCGCCGATGAATTCGGCAAAGAGCACGACGTGGACCTCTACGTCTTCGGTCACTGGCACGTGGCCGGCCACGTCACAGTCGAAAGCGGCGGCGAGCTTCATCTGCTCGGCGCATGGGTCAAGCCCGAAGATTCATTTGTGCTTTAAGGACCGTCCGGGCACAAACAACCGGCAAAATGTGCCCGTAGAAGGATAGAACAGTGTTCGGGGCGCGAATAGGGTCGTTTTTGTGCCCGTAAGTTTTTTATCCCGCGAGGAAACAGATCCGGTGGCTTTCCAGCGATTCTTCCAGGGTAATGGCAGGCCGGCGGTCCGGGTCGGCCACGGCGCGGACAAAATCTTCCACCAGCAGCAAGTCGGCATTCCCGTGATACGGAAGGTCCGCTTCCCGGGAAAAGTCAACCGTCCGGATGAGTGAACCGGCGCGGTCGCGCACTTCGATGACCTGACCTGTGACAAACAGCTCGCCCCCGGTTCCGGCAAATACCGTCTCCCGGCCCTCCCGGCGCGTGAGCGCATTCATTTCAATGGTGATCAGCATACCGTCCGCCGCGGTGAGCGTCACCAGCTGGCGGTCGGCCACGTCGTTGTCGCAACGGAAGGCACAGCGCCCGAAGCGTCCTGTCCGCATCTGGTCTTCCAGCACTTCCGTCAGGGTCCTGCCTTCCGGGACGGGGAAATTGCGGGTCCATACACCCCGGCGAAGATACATATCCACGGCCGAGTAGGCGCAGTCGGGCTCTACCGGGCAGGTGATGCAGCGGTCCGTACTGCCTTCCGGGGCATTTTCCGGCCTGTACCACGCCAGGCTTCCGGCCGACTGGACCTTCGTAATCTTCGCACCGGTCGTCCAGAGGAGCATGTCCACGTCGTGACAGCACTTGGACACGAACGACGGTGCCGTCGTTTCCGCCCGGTTCCAATAACCCCGCACGAACGTATGCAGCATCCGGTCGATCCCCACGAATTCCCGGTGAGAGACGCCGGTGACCCGGCCGATGGCGCCGCTTTCCAGCAGTTCCTTCACCTGCCGGTAGAGAGACATGAAACGGAGCACATAGCAGACACCCACCTTGACGCCCTGTCGCCGGGCCGCGGCGGCCATCTCGAGGCCTTTTTCATACGACTGGGACACAGGTTTCTCCAGCAGGATATGCCATCCTCGTTCTATGGCTTTCAGTGCCTGGGTATGGTGGAAACGGTCCGGAGAGCCGATGATCACACCGTCACAGGGTTCCCGGAAGTTTTCGAAAAAGACATCGGACGAAGCGTAGCAGCGGTCCTCGGGCAGGGAGAACTGTTTGCGGCAGGCTTCCCGGCGAACGGGATCCGGCTCTACCACGGCGGCCAGTTCTACGGCATCGGGATGCAGGGAAAAGTAGTGCAGGTACTTTCCCGTACGGTTTCCCACTCCGATGACGGCCAGCTTGACGCTCATCGGGCAGCCGCTTTCTCAACAGCCCGCATCACGCGGAGGAAATTGCCGCCCCAGAAGAGTTCGATTTCGCGGTCGGTCCAGCCCCGGCGCATCAGTTCGACGGTGATCATCTTCATCTTGGAGGCATCTTCGAGTTCGTTCATACCGCCGCCGCCGTCAAAGTCGGTGCCGATGCCTACGTACTCCACGCCCACCAGGTTGCGGATGTACTCCACGTGGTCGCAGAAGGTGCCGATGTTGAGTTGGGCGTGGGGCAGCCAGGTGAGGGCCCAGCGTCCCGTCGTAACCTGGATGACACCGCCCTTTGCGGCGATGGCCCGGATCTCGTCGTCCGTCAGGTTGCGCGGGTGGTCTTTGATGGCATAGACGCAGGAGTGCGAGCAGATGACCGGCGCCGTGCTGAGTTCCAGACAGTCGTAGAGCGTGGACGTGGAAGCGTGCGAGCAGTCCACGATGACGCCCAGGCGGTTCATCTCGCGCACGAGTTCCTTGCCGAAGGGCGAGAGGCCGCCCCAGGTGTTTTTCGGGTATCGCGACGCGTCGCAGATGTCGTTGTCGTAGTTGTGCGAGAGGGTGATGATGCGCGTTCCCAGATCATAGAAGTCCTGGAGTTTGCCCAGGTCCTGCCCGATGGGATAGCCGTTCTCCAGGCCCATCACCAGACTCAGCCGGTGCCGCTTCTTGTTCTTGACGATGTCGTCTGCGCAGAGGGCGATCCGGGCCTCGCGCGGGCGGGCTTCAATATAGGCGCGGATGGCTTTCATCTTGTCGATGGCCCAGACATAGGCCGAGTCTCGGGACGCGTCTTCGAGCGGACCCTGGTCCACGAAGATCGGGTAGAAGCAGCAGTCCACACGCCCGGCGCGCAATTTGGCGAAATCGGCCTGGACCTTCGACAGATTCACGTCCGGCTTGACGAGCTCCAGCGCCGTGTCGGTATGCGTATCGATGGAAATGATCTTGTTGTGCAGCTTTTCAGCCCGCTTGAGCAGCGCGGCCGTTTCGTCCTGCTGGACGGTGAAGCCCAGCGCCGCGAAGAGCAGCAGGGCCGGAAGGAGCGAGAGGTATCTTTTCATTTTATCCACCATTTCAAACGATTGGCAAGGAAGAGGATCAGCAGCGAGAGCACCAGGCAGCCCAGCATCAGCCAGAGGCCTTGCCCCGCTGCGAAGAGAATGGGCACGAAGGTGATGAGCAGGATCTCGACCGGTGCGCAGGGGAGATAGGCCAGCGCGTAGTCGTCCATCGCCTTGCTCTGCATCTTCGGATCGACGATGCGCAGCAGGGCGATGCCCATGGCCATCGTGCCGGTCCACCAGCCCCAGGCGAAGATCGACTTCTCGAACCAGTCCTTGCGGTTGAGGTGCCGGCCGAAATAGAACACCGTAAATACGGTCACGCATACGCCCACGAGCGTCAGGACGATCAGCGGCCAGGCATATTTGACGACCACGCTGAGTTTGATCGAAGCGACGCCGCAGGCCACCAGCAGGTCGGTGGCCGAGCTGCTGATGCCGCTCGTGGTCTTGGGGTCGATATAGGTCGCAGCGCCCGCCTTGTTGAAGCACAGCTTGATGAGCATGCCCACGACGAAGGCGCAGCTGAAGACCGGCAGTTCCAGCGCGGGCCATAGCATTTTGACCCCCTTGCTCATCAGGTAGCCGCCAAAGGCAGAGACGACCACCAGGGAAAGATGGAAGACGTGGGAATCGATCGAGATGGGAGATGTCGTGCCTACGGCGGTCGGTTCACGCTTCTCTTTGGGCAGCAGGCCGCTGCGGTATTCGTCGGGAAGGTCGCTGAAATCGGCGATGTAGGAAGTCTGCCCCTTGCGTGTAGCCATCTTGATGAAGAGCAAGCCGCCGAGGATGGCTACGACCACGCCGATGGTGGCCGTGGTCATACCGAGGCTCGTGGCTTCGTCCCAGCCCAGGCCGTCGAAGGCCGAGCCGATGGCGGCGGCGGTGCCGTGTCCGCCGTAGAAGCCTGTCGGAAGCATCACGCCGAAAGCCGGATGGAGCTGCGGCCAGATGAGGCGGAGTACCAACAGTCCGAAGAGACCCATCACCGCCCACTGGAACAACATGCCGAACTGTGAGAAAGCCCACATCGGTCCCACGCGCCGGGCCACTTCCTTGACTTTGAAACTGGGCGAAGAGAGCGGCAGCGCGCCGAAGACCACGGCGATCAGGATGGCGGCGTAGGTGCTGATATTGCCCGAAAGCGGAAGCCAGCCCAGGCCGTTCGGCCCGAAGGCCAGGCCCAGGATGCCGGCCAGCAGGCTCGGCGGGATGAAAAGTTTCTGGATCAGGCGGATCTTGACGCGCAGGAATTTCCCGATAAGCAGGAGGCCGCAGATGATCCCCATGTCGGAGAACAGGGTCCACGGCGTGAAATTTGCAAGGTCGAACATCGGCAGAGGCGGTTTATCCATCAAAATTAACGATTTTTCGGAAAGAATCCTACCTTTGCGCCGTGAAAATGATCAGAAAGGCGGTATATCTCCTGACGATGGCGTTGCTCTCCGCCATGACCTTCCTTCCCTCCCGGGCGCAGGACCGGCGGGAACTGAAGGTGATGGAATACTATATCTACAAGGGCGACACCATCTACGTCGATGAACTGCCGCCCGCCGTCATCCACCCCCGCCAGACCATGAGCCACCGCGACTGGGTGAAGTATTACAAGCGGGTCCACAACTTCAGCAAATCCTATCCCTATGCGCTGATGGTTTCCCGCGTCATCAAGGAGACCGACAGCATCTTCGTCGCCGACAACTACACGCGCCGGCAGCAGGACAAGTACCTGAACAAGATGAAGGAAGACCTGCTCAAGGACTTCGATCCCGTGTTCCGAAAACTCACCCTCAAGCAGGGCCTGATGATGATCCGGCTCATTGACCGCGAGTGCGGCCAGACGCCCTATTACATCCTCAAACGCTACTTGGGCGGAGCGACCGCCGGCTTCTGGCAGGGCGTGGCCAAGATGTTCAAAGGCAATCTCAAGCAGCCTTACGACCGTTTCGGCGAAGACAAGGACCTCGAGGAACTGGTGGGCTACTGGCACCGCGGTGAATTCGACGACCTCTATTGGATGATCTTCGGCAAACCCGCTCCCGAAGTCATCATTCCCGACCGATTCAAAGACGTCTACAAGCCCGCGAAGAAGAAATGATGCGCGCGGTCGAAAATGCGAGTAAAATTTAGTTTTTAGGTTCGGCTAAGTACCTGCTCTCTCAGGAAGTTAAGTACCAAAAATTTTTGTCGAAAAATTCGCAAAAGTTTTTGGTATTTGAATTTTTTGTGTACCTTTGCAACCCTGTGTCTTATGCCTGAAGTGTGCTAAGACGCTGACAAACAGAAGTTTAAGGTATTATTAAAGTAATAAGGCTATGTTACAACCTAAGAAAACAAAGTTCAGAAGACAGCAGAAAGGCCGCATGAAAGGCATCGCCCAGCGTGGCAGCCAGTTGGCATTCGGTTCTTTCGGAATCAAGACGATGGAGAGTTGCTGGCTCACCGGTCAGCAGATCGAGGCCGCCCGTCAGGCTGTCGTCCGTTACATGAAGCGTGAAGGTAAGATCTGGATCCGCGTATTCCCCGACAAGCCCTACACCAAGAAACCGGCTGAGGTCCGTATGGGTAAGGGTAAAGGTAATCCCGAAGGCTTCGTGGCCCCCATCACCCCGGGTCGCATGATCATCGAGGCCGAAGGTGTTCCGATGGAGATCGCCAAGGAAGCGCTCCGTCTCGGCGCCCAGAAGCTCCCCGTCACCACCAAGTTCGTCGTCCGCAGGGACTATGTCGAATAATCAAAGCAGAGTAGACCATGAAAAGAAAAGAAATCGAAGAGATGGCAGTCAAAGACCTGCGCGAGCGTCTCGAGGTTGAGAAGCAGAATCTCAACAAAATGAAGATGAACCACGTGATCTCTCCGCTGGAAGACACTTCCGCCATCAAGAAGGCGAAGACCGACATCGCCCGCATGATGACCATCCTGGCAGAAAAAGAGAAACAGAACTAAATAGAAATGTCCCATGGAAAGAAATCTTCGTAAAGAAAGAATCGGCATCGTGGTCAGCAACAAGATGGATAAATCTATTGTAGTTGCTGTGAAGACCAAGGAGAAGCATCCGATCTACGGCAAGTTCGTGAACAAGACCACGAAGTTCGTCGCGCAGGATGACAAGAACGAGTGCAGCGAAGGCGACAAGGTCCGTATCATGGAGACCCGTCCGCTGAGCAAGACCAAACGCTGGAGATTAGTAGAAATCGTAGAAAAAGTCAAATAAGATGATACAGCAAGAATCACGTTTGTTGGTGGCTGACAACTCGGGTGCGAAAGAGGTTCTCTGCATCCGCGTCCTGGGCGGTACCCGCCATCGTTACGCTACCGTAGGCGACAAGATCGTCGTCGCCGTCAAGAGCGCCATCCCGGGCGGCAACGCCAAGAAGGGCTCTGTTTCCAATGCGGTCGTCGTCCGCACCAAGAAGGAAATCCGCCGTCCCGACGGTTCCTATATCCGCTTCGACGACAACGCCTGCGTGCTGCTGACCAAGCAGGACGAGGTGGTGGGCACCCGCATTTTCGGTCCCGTGGCCCGCGAGCTGCGCGACAACTATATGAAAATCGTTTCACTGGCCCCTGAAGTGTTATAAGGAGGAAGAAACAATGGCAAAATTGCATATCAAAAAAGGCGATATGGTCTACGTGAACGCAGGCAACGACAAGGGTAAGACCGGCAAGGTCCTGGCTGTGGATACGGAGAACAACCGCGCCATCGTTGAAGGAGTCAACATGGTCAGCAAGCATACCAAACCCAATTCCAAGAACCCGCAGGGCGGCATTGTCAAGAAGGAAGCCGGCGTGCACGTGTCCAACCTCCAGGTCGTCGACCCCGTCAAGGGCGGCGCCACGAAGATCGGCCGTCGCATGGGCGAAAAGGGCAAACTCGTACGCTACGCGAAAAAATCAGGTGAGGAGATCAAGTAATGGCAAAGAAAGAAAAAGCAGCAGCAGTACCGCAGGGTCCCACCATGGCCCAGATCGGTTACGTCCCTTCCCTTCAGAAGAAGTATAAGGAAGAGATCGTGGACAAGTTGATGAAGGAATTCAAGTATTCCACCGTGATGCAGGTTCCCAAGCTGACCAAGATCACCGTCAACCAGGGCATCGGCAGCGCGACCCAGGACAAGAAACTGGTCGAGGTCGCCCAGCAGGAGCTCACCACCATCACCGGACAGAAAGCGGTCCAGACCGTGTCCCGTAAGGACATCTCCAACTTCAAGCTCCGCAAGGGCATGCCCATCGGCGTGAAAGTCACCCTGCGCGGCATCCGCATGTATGAGTTCCTCGAGCGTCTGATCGCCGTCTCCCTGCCGCGTATCCGCGACTTCAAGGGTGTCTCCGAGAACTTCGACGGCCGTGGCAACTACACCCTCGGCGTGAAGGAGCAGATCATCTTCCCGGAAATCGACATCGACAAGATCACGAAAGTCATGGGTATGGAGATCACCTTCGTCACCACCGCCAACAAGGACGAGGAAGCCTTCGCTCTTCTGCGCGAATTCGGTATACCTTTCAAGAATATCAAACACAATAATTAATACTTAAGGTATGGCAAAAGAATCGATGAAGGCACGTGAAGTCAAACGTGCGAAGATGTGTGCCAAGTATGCTGAGAAACGCAAAGCCTTGAAAGAAGCCGGCGACTGGGCCGCTCTGGACAAGCTTCCGAAGAACAGCTCTCCGTGCCGCCAGCACAACCGCTGCTCCATCACGGGCCGTCCGAAGGGTTACATGCGCTATTTCGGCATCAGCCGCATCCAGTTCCGTGAAATGGCCTCCAAAGGTCTGATCCCGGGCGTCAAGAAGGCTAGCTGGTAGAAATACATTCACTTAATTAATAACACATTGGATATCGGGCGTCGCGCAAAGGCTTTTTCCGAGTGACGCCGGGAATTCACAAAAACGAAAGAAAATGACTGATCCAATTGCAGATTATCTGACAAGAGTTCGCAATGCCTATCTCGCAGGTCACAAGACCGTCGAGGTTCCGGCATCGAAAATGAAGGTCGAGATCACCCGCATCCTCCACGAGAAGGGTTACATCCTGGCCTACAAAGTCGTTGAGGGGAAACCCTGCAACACCATCAAGATGGCGCTCAAGTACCATCCGGAGACCAAGAAGGCGGCTGTCAAGAAGCTCATCCGCGTCAGCTCCCCGGGTCTGCGTACGTACACCGACGTGGAGAACATGCCGCGTGTGCTCAACGGACTGGGTATCGCCATCCTTTCCACTTCCAAGGGTATTGTCACGGACAAGGAGGCCCGCAACCTCAATGTCGGTGGTGAAGTAATTTGCTACGTGTACTAATTGTTAACAATTTAAATTCAAGCATAATGTCAAGAATCGGAAAATTACCTGTAAACCTGCCCTCGGGTGTCGCCGTCTCTGTGAGCGACGACCACGTCGTCACGGTGAAAGGCCCGCTCGGAACGCTGTCCCAGAAGATTGATCCGGACATCGAAGTTTCCGCAGATGGGGGTGTTCTTACAGTTAAACGTCCTACAGATCAACCTCGCCACCGTTCGATGCACGGCCTCTATCGTGCCCTGATCCATAACATGGTCGTGGGTGTTTCTGAAGGTTACACTGTCAAGCAGGAGCTCGTCGGTGTCGGTTACCGTGTCGAGGTCAAAGGCCAGATCGTGGTCTTCAGCCTCGGTTATTCGCACGACATCCAGTTCTGCCTCCCCGATGAGGTGAAGGCTGAAGCCGAGCCCGTGAAGAAGGGTCAGAATCCCGTTTTGGTTTTGAAGAGCGCTGACAAGCAGCTGCTCGGTATGGTTGCCGCCAAGGTCCGCTCGCTGCGCAAGCCTGAGCCGTACAAGGGCAAGGGTATCAAGTTCGTCGGCGAACAGCTCCGTCGCAAGGCCGGCAAGAGTGCTTCTGCTAAATAATAGGAGATCAAGTTATGGCATTGACTAAATCAGAAAGAAGAGAACGCATCCACAACCGCATCCGCAAGGTCGTCAACGGTACGGCCGAGCGCCCGCGCCTGGTGGTGTTCAGAAGTAATAAACAGATCTACGTCCAGGTAGTGGACGACACCAAGGGCGTGACCCTGGTTTCCGCAGCGTCCAACGACAAGGCGCTCGTCGAGTCCTGCAAGGGCAAGACCGGTACGGAAGCCGCCGCCATCGTCGGCAAGGCGATCGCAGAGCGCGCACTTGAGAAGGGGATCTCCACCGTCGCTTTCGACCGCGGAGGCTACCTCTATCACGGAAGAGTTAAAAGTTTGGCAGAAGCTGCCCGTGAGGGTGGCCTTAAATTCTAAGTGCTATGGCAGATATCAATGTTAAGAAAGTCAAGACGACGGACCTTGAACTCAAGGACCGTCTGGTAGCCGTCCAGCGCGTGACCAAGGTCACCAAGGGTGGACGCCACTTCAGCTTTGCTGCCATCGTGGTGGTCGGCGACGAAAATGGTGTCGTGGGCTACGGCCTTGGAAAGGCAAACGAGGTTACCACCGCCATCTCCAAGGGTATTGAAGATGCGAAGAAGAACCTTGTCCGCATCCCGCTCAGCAAGCAGACCATTCCGCACGAGCAGGCAGCCAAATTCGGCGGCGCCCGCGTGTTCATGAAACCCGCTGCCCCCGGTACCGGTGTGAAGGCCGGTGGTGCTATGCGTGCCGTCTTCGAGTCGGTGGGCATCCACGACGTCCTCGCCAAGAGCAAGGGCAGCTCCAACCCGCACAACCTGGTCAAGGCAACCGTCGCCGCGCTGACTGAAATGCGCGACGCCTACACCGTGGCCGGCCTGCGCGGCATCCCTATGAACAGAGTATTTAACGGTTAAGGAGGGATTTGAAATGGCAAAAGTGAAACTTACGCAGATCAAGAGCAAGAGCGGCGCTACCAAGCGTCAGATTGCCAACCTCACCTCGCTCGGTATCCACAAGATGCACCAGAGTGTCATCGTGGAACTCACCCCGGTTACCCAGGGTATGATCGAGCGGGTCGCCCACCTGGTTACCTGTGAACCCGTTAACGAATAGGAGAAATTGCGATGAAACTTCATAATCTTACCCCTGCAAAAGGTTCCGTGAAATCGGAGAAACGCGTCGGCCGCGGCCCGGGTTCGGGTCTTGGCAAGACGGCGGGCCGTGGCAGCAACGGTGCGAAATCCCGTTCCGGTTATGCCCGCAAGATCGGTTTCGAAGGCGGTCAGATGCCTATCCAGCGCCGTCTTCCGAAGTTCGGTTTCAAGAATCACAACAGAGTTGAATACAAGGCCGTCAACCTTTCTGCCCTGCAGACGATCAGCGAGCGCTACAACCTCACTGCCATCGACGTCGACGTCCTGATGAATGCCGGTTTCGCCTCCAAGGGCGACCTGGTCAAGATCCTCGGCAACGGGGAACTGACCGCGAAGCTCGACGTGACGGCGGATGCATTCTCGGCTACGGCTATCAAGAAGATCGAAGAAAAAGGCGGAACCGTCACCAAACTCTAAACCCCGGAGGGCCTTATGAAAAGATTTTTTCAAACAATAGCCAACATGTTCAAGATCGAGGATCTCCGCAAGCGGTTGATCTATACCTTCTTGTTGATCGTTGTCTATCGTCTCGGCAGCTACATCGTGATCCCTGGCATTGACGCCACCCAGATCGCTGCCCTGCAGCAACGCTCCACGGAAGGCCTGGTCGGTCTGTTGAACATGTTCTCCGGCGGTGCCTTCGGCAACGCTTCCATCTTTGCGTTGGGCGTGATGCCCTACATCTCCGCTTCCATCGTGATCCAGCTCCTGGGCGTCTTCCTTCCGTCCTTCCAGCGCCTCCAGCGCGAAGGCGAAAGCGGACGTCGCAAGATGAATCAATACACCCGTTACCTTACGATTGCGATCCTGGCGATCCAGGGCCCCGCGTATGTCGCGAGCCTTCGTTCGACCCTGCCCCCCGAGGCGTTCGTCACCACGATGAACGGCTGGTGGTACGGTGTCTTCGCCACGCTGATCCTGATCGGTGGTACGATGTTCGTCATGTGGTTGGGTGAAAGAATTACAGACCGCGGCATTGGTAATGGTATTTCCCTGATCATCATGATCGGTATCATCGCCCGTCTCCCGCAGGCCCTTTGGATCGAGATCACCGAGAAATGGAACACCAGCCTTGGCGGCATGCTCGTGCTTGTCATCGAACTGGTCGTTCTCTTCCTGGTCTTCGTCGGTACCATCGCGCTTGTGCAGGCGGTGCGTAAGATTCCCGTGCAGTACGCCAAACGTATCGTCGGCAACAAGCAGTATGGCGGCGTGCGTCAGTACATCCCGTTGAAGATCAATGCGGCAGGTGTGATGCCGATCATCTTCGCGCAGGCACTGATGCTCTTCCCGCTCATCTTCCAAGGCTTCAACGCTACCAAGGGTCTGGCTGCCGTCCTGGGCAACACCAACGGTTTCTGGTACAACTTCATCTACGCCATCATGGTCATCCTGTTCACGTACTTCTACACCGCTATTACGGTGAACCCGACCAACATGGCAGAGGAAATGAAGAAGAACGGCGGTTTCATTCCGGGTTGCAAGCCCGGCAAGAAGACGGCCGAGTACATCGACGCCGTGATGTCGCGTATCACGCTTCCCGGTTCCATCCTGCTGGCCCTTGTCGCCATTCTTCCCGCTTTCGCGCGTATGTTTGGCGTCAACCCGCAGTTCGCACCTTTCTACGGCGGCACCTCGCTGCTGATCCTTGTGGGTGTGATCCTCGATACGCTCCAGCAGATCGAGAACCACTTGCTTATGCGTCACTACGACGGTCTGATGAAGACGGGACGTCTCAAGGGCCGTTCGGGTATGTAATTTTGATAGATTCTTTCACATGATCAGTCTTAAATCCGAAGAAGAGATCGGCCTGCTTAGGGAGAACGCCCTGATGGTGTCCAAGACACTGGCAGAGGTCGGCCGTCATATCGAGCCGGGTATCACTACCAAGGAGCTCGACGTGATTGCCGAGAAATACATCCGTTCCCTCGGGGCAGTTCCCGGATTCCTCGGATACGACGGATTCCCCGCAACGCTCTGCCTGTCGGTCAACGACGTGGTGGTGCACGGCTTCCCCTCCGCTTACAAGCTCAAGGAAGGCGACATCGTCTCGGTCGACTGCGGCACGGTCTATGGGGGATTCTACGGCGATTCGGCCTACACCTTCCCGGTCGGGAAAGTGGACGCCCGCACGCAGCAGCTGCTCGATGCCACCAGACAATCGCTGGAGAAAGGCATCGAACAGGCTGTGGCGGGAAACCGCACGGGCGACATCGGCGAAGCCGTCCAGTCGTATTGCGAGGCACTTGGCTTCTCCGTCGTCAGGGAGATGGTCGGACACGGCATCGGGCGCGATATGCACGAGAGCCCGGAAGTCCCCAACTACGGACGGCGCGGTCATGGTGTCAAGCTCCACGAGGGCATGGTCATCTGCATCGAGCCGATGATCAACGCCGGCCGGAAGGAAGTCTATCTCGACGAAAACGGATGGGCCGTGCATACGGCCGACGGCGCGAAGTCTGCCCATTTCGAGAAGACGGTCGTCGTCCGCCACGGCAAGGCCGAAGTTCTGACAACTTTTGAATTTATTGAAAAAGACAAGCGTTAAACCATACGATTTTAATATATGCCGAAACAGTCAGCAATAGAAAAAGAAGGTACCATTATCGAGGCCCTGTCGAACGCGATGTTCCGCGTCGAACTCGACAACGGCCACGTGATCATCGCCCATATCTCGGGCAAGATGCGTATGCACTACATCCGGATACTCCCGGGAGACAAGGTGAGGGTCGAAATGTCCCCGTATGATTTGACCAAAGGAAGAATATCTTTCAGATACAAATAAAAAACTACTACAATGAAAGTCAAGACATCCATTAAGAAGCGTAGTGAGGATTGCAAGATCGTAAAGCGCAAAGGCCGCTTGTATGTCATTTGCAAGAAGAATCCGAAATTCAAGATGCGCCAGGGATAATCTTTTAATTTGTAAACAAATAAAGTAAAAAATAGATTATGGCACGTATAGCCGGTGTAGATTTACCCAACAACAAGCGTGGAGTCATAGGTCTGACCTATATCTACGGAATCGGCCGCAGTTCCTCCGAGAAGATCCTTGGGACGCTGAACATCAATCCCGACATCAAGGTCAAGGATTGGAACGACGAGCAGATTGCTGCAATCCGTACGATGATTGCAAATGAGTTCAAGATCGAGGGCGAACTCCGTTCCGCCACTCAGTTAAACATCAAACGACTGATGGATATCGGCTGCTATCGCGGCATCCGTCACCGTCTGGGGCTTCCTGTCCGCGGTCAGAGCACCAAGAACAACGCCCGTACGCGTAAAGGCCGCAAGAAGACCGTGGCCAACAAGAAGAAAGCAACGAAATAAGGTTTAGATTATGGCAAAGAAAACTACAACAAGCAAGAAAAGGGTTGTCAAGGTTGACGCTTATGGTCAGGCCCATATTTCGTCCACTTTCAACAACGTCATTGTTACCCTGACCAACAGCACGGGTCAGGTGATCAGCTGGTCGTCCGCCGGTAAGATGGGCTTCCGTGGTTCTAAGAAGAACACGCCCTATGCCGCGCAGGTCGCTGCCCAGGATTGCGCGAAGGTCGCCTACGACCTCGGTCTGCGCAAGATCAAGGCTTATGTCAAGGGTCCGGGTGCCGGTCGCGAATCCGCCATCCGCACGCTCCACGGAGCAGGCATCGAGGTCACCGAGATCATCGACGTCACCCCGCTTCCGCACAATGGTTGCCGCCCGAAAGGCCGTCGCAGAGTCTAACGTTTAAAAGCATTTGAATCATGGCAAGATATACTGGTGCGAAAACCAAGATTGCCCGTAAGTTCGGTGAACCGATCTACGGCCCTGACAAATATTTTGAAAAGAAGAACTACCCTCCGGGACAGCACGGCCTGGCCAAGAAGCGCAAGAAGACTTCCGAGTACGGCATCCAGCTGGCTGAGAAGCAGAAGGTGAAATATACCTACGGTGTGCTCGAGCGTCAGTTCCGCAACCTCTACGGCAAGGCCAACCGCATGAAAGGCCGTACCGGCGAGAACCTGCTGATGCTTCTGGAGTCCCGTCTGGACAACCTGGTGTACCGTATGGGTATCGCCCCTTCCCGCGCCGCTGCCCGTCAGCTGGTCACCCACTGCCACATCACGGTCAACGGTGAGGTGTGCAACATCCCCTCGACCATCGTCAAGACCGGTAGCATCGTGGGCGTCCGCGAGCGCTCGAAGAGCCTCGAGGTGATCCAGGACAGCCTCAATGCCTCGTCCGGCAAGTATCCCTGGCTTGAATGGGATGCTGCCAAGTGCGCCGGCAAATTCGCCAGCCTGCCTGAGCGCAGTGAGATTCCTGAAACCATCAACGAACAGTTGATCGTCGAGTTGTACTCCAAGTAAAATTCAAAGAAATGGCCATTTTAGCATTCCAGAAACCGGACAAGGTGATCATGCTCGACGCGAGCGAGACCTTTGGTCGTTTCGAATTCCGGCCCCTCGAGCCCGGATACGGAATCACCATCGGCAATGCGCTGCGCCGCATCCTGCTCTCTTCGCTGGAGGGCTTCGCCATCACCTCGATCCGCATCGACGGTGTCGCCCACGAGTTCGACACCATCCCCGGCGTGATCGAGAGTGTGATCGACATCGTACTCAACCTCAAGCAGGTCCGCTTCAAACGGATGATTGAGGATGTCGACAGCGAGTCTGCCACCATTACGGTGACCGGCAAGCAGGAATTCACCGCTGAGGATATTTCCAAGAATCTGTCTTCCTTCAAGGTCCTCAACCCCGACCTTCACATCTGCTCGATGGAGCCGACGGTGAAACTGGTCATGGATCTGCGGATCGGAAAGGGCCGGGGCTACGTTCCGGCTGACGAGAACAAAGTCGAGCTCGCCCCTGTGGACACCATCGCCATCGACTCGATCTTCACGCCGATCAAGAATGTGAAGTATACGGTCGAACCCTGGCGTGTCGAGCAGAAGACTGACTACGAGAAGCTCAACCTCGAGATCACGACCGACGGATCGATCCATCCGAAGGAAGCGCTCAAGGAAGCAGCCAAGATCCTGATCTACCACTTCATGCTCTTCTCCGACGAGAAGATCACGCCGGAAACGCCCGTCGAGGTCGACAGCAAGGAACTCGATGAAGAAGCACTGCGCATGCGCCACCTGCTTCTGACCAAGCTTTCCGACATGGAGCTTTCCGTCCGGGCACTCAACTGTCTGAAGGCGGCCAATATCGACACGTTCGCAGACCTGGTCTCCCACCAGCGGGGTGAGCTGATGAAGTTCCGCAACTTCGGCAAGAAGTCGATGAATGAAATCGAAACGCTCATCGAGAAGGTGAAACTGGGCTTCGGCATGGATGTCACCAAGTATGGCATCGAGCCGAAACCGAAGGTCGAGGAATCCGAGACTGCAAGCGATACAGAAAACGAAACAGAAACGATTGAAACTGAAATAGAAGATTATGAGGCATAATAGGGCAATTAATCATTTGGGCCGTCAGAGTGGCCACCGCAAGTCGATGCTCGCCAACATGGCGTCTTCCCTGATTCTCAACAAACAGATCGAGACGACGGTTGTCAAGGCTAAGGCGCTGCGCATGTACGTGGAACCGCTCATCACCAAATCGAAAGAAGATACAACGCATTCCCGCCGCATCGTTTTCAGCTACCTGAAGCAGAAAGAGGCCGTCAGCGAGCTCTTCCGCGTCGTCGCGCCGAAGATCGCCGACCGTCCCGGCGGATACACCCGCATCGTCCGCACCGGCTTCCGCGTGGGTGACGCCGCCGATATGGCCATCATCCAGCTGGTAGACTTCAGCGATGCCGCCGCCGCTCCCGAGAAGGAGACCAAGCGTACGACCCGCCGCAGCGGTGCCAAGAAGGCCGCCGCCGAAGGCGCAGAGCCGGCCAAGAAGACCGTCTCCCGCAAGGCGAACTCTCCCAAGGCCGCCAACGAGAACGCGACGAAGGCCGCTCCCGCCGCCCGCAAGGTCCAGGCTCCCCGCAAGTCCGGCAATTCGTAAGAAACTGGAGGGTAACACCCTCAATAACAGGTCTATTTGCAATCTTGCCCACCTGTCCGACAGGTGGGCAAGATTGTGTTTTTTGTTAATATACTGCAGTTTATGCTTCATGACTATTTTGACTATCTTTGTAAAAAATAGCTGAAAGAATATGTTATGAAGCGAATCGGTCTATTGGTTCTGCTAGTTCTGCTTGGGTCATGTAACAGAGAGACAGCGAAAGTTCTCGACGAGGCAGAGTCCTGTATGCAGGCATATCCGGACAGTGCCCTTTCTTTGATCCGGAACATTGACACGACAACGCTTGTCCGGCCAGCGATGAAGGCCCGTTTCGCCCTTCTCCACGCCATGGCTCTCGACAAAAACTGGATCGACACGACCGATGTGGGTGTAGTGATGCCTGCGGTGGAGTATTATGGGAACCAATGGCCTTTGACAAAGCGCGTGAAACCCTATTATTATTTGGGAAGAATACAGTATAATGGAGGAAACTATGCCGATGCCATCATTTCCTTCACTCGTGCGAACGAATGTGCCAAAAGCTTGAAGGATGCTCGATTCCGTTCTCTTATTTTCCAGGCAATAGGGGATACCTATGGCAGCACGTATCTTTTTGAAGATGCCATACGATATACAGATAGCTCATATACCTATTGCATGATGGCTGGCGATACAGCATTGGCGTATTCTTCTCTATACAGGAAAGCTCAGCTGCTCAATAATATAAAGCAATTCGCTGCCGCTGATTCTATCCTTCGTTTCCTGCTTGAAAACGAGTCATGTCTTTATCCTCAAGTTGTCCCCAAAGTTATGGCTGACAAAGCCTTTGTTTTGGTTAACCAGAACCGTGATTACGATTTCGCCAAAGAACTGTTCGAAAAGGCAAATGCCATGCAAGGGGGATTGCCTGGTGTCAATTATTGGTGTGCTTATGGATATGTTTTGTCAGTGCTCGGTGAAAAAGAAAAGTCACGAAGTATATTCAAACAGTTGGAAAAGAGTCCGGCGAAGGATTCTTATGTATTCAAGGTTTGGAGCAGCAAGATCGCCGCTTTGGAAGGCGACTATGAAACCGCTTTTTCAGATTTGGAGGAATCAGCAGAGAGACAAATGGCTTTGCTTCGTGAAACGTTGCATCAGTCTTCCCTTAGGGCACAACGGGATTATAATGCGTTAGAACGAACCAGGGCAGAAGAGTCTCGTCGCTTTATTTTGTGGATTTCTATCCTAGCCGTCATTTCGCTGCTGACGGTCGGGATTGTCGTGTATTTGTTGCTTCAGCGTAAAAGCGAACGAATTATGCGAAAGAACAGAGCTCTTGAGATGGAGACAGCATCTTTGAAAGAAGCTCTCGCTTCTTTTTCAGATCAAGTCAGTGAGTTGAAACTTCAGCAAGCCCGGCTCCAGCGGGAATACACGCGGCATCTTCAGTCCTCCTTCCGGGGGTGGAGCCAGTTGTATAAAGCATACTATCATACGAAGGATATGCCCATCGATGTTCGTGACAATGTCTTTTTTGAAGCGAAGAAAGCAATAGCGATGCTTGCCGACGATGATGAAGGTCAGTTATTGTTGGAGCAGCGCCTCAACGAGTTGTTTTCCGATGTGATGAAACACTATCGCGCCGAGTTCCCTGGCAAGGAAGAGCGGGAATATCATTTTGTCAGTTTTGTGTTTGCGGGTTTCGATGCCTCTGTGCTGAAAACGGCGTTCAGTATCTCAACACTACCGGCTGCTTATGAGCGGAAGTCCCGGCTGAAAGACACAATCGCTCGTTCCAAAGTTCCCCATAAAGATGAGTTTCTGCTTTTCTTCCGATAAGCTTGCTATTTTTTTCTTGATTCCCCGATTTGTGCTAGGGGGGGGCAAAATGGTTGAGAATCAGTAATTGGCGCGATGCTTCGTAGCGGGTTGTTAGATTGATTCTGACGTTTTTCAAAAATGTGCCCTACAGGTTCCTCAAACAGCGTTTTTTACAAGCTGTGTGTTAGAACTGTTTTAAAGAGTTTTTCGGCCCTTTGGCCTTCGCTGGTTAAATTTGTATATCAAAACACCCAGCATTATGAAAAAGACCTCTTTGTTATTTCTATCATTTCTCAGTGTCTTTGCGCTGACTTTTCCCAATCTTGCTTTTACAACTGAAGATGATGACGATGGCGATGTGATCGATATCACCATCTTGCTTCCTGGCGAATCAAACAATCGCTCTCAAGTCGAAGTTCCTCTTCATGCGATGCACTACACTGCACCTGATCGCATTACTGTCTCCTTTTCCCATGACATCGGGAACGTGACGGTACACATTACGAACCTAACTTATAGTACGAGTTCAACTTTCTACGTGGAGACCAATGTGAGTTATCAGATATTACCAGTTACTGGTGGTTCTGGTTTCTATCGGATTGAGTTTGTCACGTCGGATGGGACGATATATTCTGGTTATTTTTCAGTCATTTAATAAAACCAAGATAATCATGAAAACAACGACTTGGCCTTGTGCAACATTATTTGTAATGATCACGCTCTTGTTCTCTTGTACAACAGAGACTATGACTTCTTATAATGAGGAAAGGGGTCGAAGTGAACGATATCAGTATATTTCAGAGATCACGAAAACAGATTTTTTCACAGATTGCTACTATCACGAGAGTACCGGATTGGTTGTTCGTTGGTGCTCGGATTCAAAATATGTCGCATATCATGTGGATAGTTTATTGAAAGAAAACATCTCACGATATGCACTTAAAATACAACCTAAGACTTATTTACAGCAGAAACAAATTGAGCAGATAACTGGAATCACTGTATCGTATATTCCCTTTGGTTATGAGCCAATGTGTATTCCAGGAAGTACTGTATCGTTTCGCTTGACTCTACCGCATTTGCAGGATGATACCAGAGAAATAACGGGTTCTTCTGCTATTCGAAAGGCTGGAGGAGAATATGCTGAGGGAGGAATAATGGCTCCATCAAAGATTAAACTTCCTGCGTTATATGTTGAATGGCCCGCCAATCGCGATATTCCCAATGATATTGATTATGAAATCCAATATGTCGTTCCCAAAGAAGGTGATCAGCAGAGAATCGTATATCCTACGAGATATTGGCTTGTTTTCCAGTCATACGATTCGGTATTGTCTACAAACATACGCTTGAAAAACTTAAAAATTCGTGTTAGTAAAAGCGGATCTGTCATCAGCGAACAATTGACAGATTCCCAAGGTAGAATCAAGATAACATCAGATCAGGCGACATATGAATCGGAGCCATTGACATATACAATCTCGACAATATTGTCTTCTGACAAATGGACGATAACAAGAGATACGGCTACCACGACACCAATACATACTGCTATAGGATCACTTTCTCAGTTTTTTGATGCGAATCATCCGCTAGATACAATCACCATTACTCTTTCATCCGTTTCGACAGAGTATGAAATCCATCGTGCAATCGATTATTATAGAAACGATACGCATGAACTAAGTAGCACCATTCTATCTAGTGAAAACAGTATCGTATTTGCCGCACCTAATTATTCCTCCACTATTTACCATGGTTATTCGGATTGGGGTAATCTCGTCACTAATGGGGAGAATATAGTTATTTTTAATAACGGTTTAACAAAACCTGAATTGATGGGGGTGATTTTTCATGAATTAGGCCACGCTCGGAAAGATTATGCTCAAGGTGCGTGCTATGATGAGAGTACAGCGGAATCTCTACTTCATGAGTCCTACGCATCATTTATTGGCTATCATATGAGTAGACAGTATTATGTATCAAAAGGCTATTCCCTTTTGTCGATGGATTTCATTAACTTCAATACACAGCATCGACAGTTTTGGCCGATAGCGAATCCATCACCTTTGCTAATTGACATGACGGATGATTTCAACCAGCATTCCTCTTTTAATTTTGCGGTCAATGACTCCATTTCGGGGGTCCCAATTCTTTCTATAGAACGAATAGGCGCCTTCTCTAATAACATGTCTGATTTTGTCACAAATACGGCACCTTTGGTAGGTGTTTATTTCACCCAGACTCAATTGGATGCGATGCTCGCCTACTATAGTAATTATTATTAGGAGACTCAACATTTGGTCTTCTTTGCGCATCTTTCAAATGCTTATTGATTTTTGTTATGAAAACGCAATGGCTAATATCGTTACTGCTTTTGATGGGTATTGCGGCCTGTCAAAACCTGGATTCATGGGAAGGATCGTTGCCTGAGAATGTTCTTATTGAGCAAACTGGAAGTAAGATTGTCTTTTCACATGAAGGCAAGCTTTCATTGAATGCCATATCCGACAATGTGATTTCGGCGCGATTAGTACTCCAGGCAGAGGCTATTGACAACACCGATGCGAAAGGACATTTTTCTTGGGATACCCTATATCACGCCAATTATTCTTTCTATTTTAACGACATTCCTTGCCATGTAAACAAGAATAGCGTACACTTGGCTTCAAAAGGTCTCCTTGGGAAAGGTCAGTGTAGGTTGTGGTATAGGGGTTCCGACCATACGGGGACTCAAGCCATGTCCGGTTCTTTCTATTTCGATGAAAGACTCGATAGGGAGATGAATCCTTTCGGCTGGGAGTCCCGCCTGGGGGAAGGCGATAAACTCACAGGAGACTGGGTCATCCGCTTCGAGACCGATGACGGCACGCGGCTTTTATTCAGGGTAAGTTCGGTAGAGATTGTAAGATTTGCCATGTAGTAGTAGGGTTCGTTTGCTGGAGGCTAACCACCTCAACAGCAGCACTATTTGCAATCTTGCCCACCTGTCCGACAGGTGGGCAAGATTGTATTAATGGCTGAAATAAAGGGGGTTGGCCTCCAGCTTTATTTGGCTTCGGGATTGTGCTTGTACTTGAAGACGATCGCGAAGAGGATGGCCAGGACCAGGGCGAAGCCGGCAAAGATGTACCAGGCGGAGGACCAGCCGGCCATCAGGTCGGTGAATTCGGTGCGGCCGGCGGTGAAGCGGTTGACCACGGCCTGTGCGCAGAGTGAGCCGATCGACGCGCCGAGGCCGTTGGTCATCATCATGAAGACGCCCTGGGCGCTGGAGCGGATGCTTTCGTCGGTGTTCTGGTCCACGAAGAGCGAGCCGCTGATGTTGAAGAAGTCAAAGGCTACGCCATAGACGATCATCGAGAGGATGAACAGCACCAGGCCGAAACCCGTGGGGCTGCCGGCGCCCAGGAAGGCGAAGCGCAGGAACCATGCGAAGAACGAGATGAGCATCACCTTCTTGATACCGAACTTCTTCAGGCAGAAGGGGATGAGCAGAATGCAGAGCGTCTCGGACACCTGCGAGATCGACGACAGGAACACGTTGTTGCGCACGGCAAAGGCGTTTGCATATTCCGGCGACTGGCCGAAAGCGTCGAGATAGGGCGTGGCAAAGCCGTTGGTCACCTGGAGGCACATGCCCAGCAGGAAGGAGAAGATGAAGAAAATGCACATCTTCGAATCCTTGAACAGGGTGAAGGCACGGAGGCCGAAAGTATCCACGAACGAGGCGGATTTTTTCTCGCGGCTCACCGGGCAGTCCGGCAGGGTGAACGCATAGATGCCCAGGATGACGCCCCAGACTGCGGAGACGAAGAGCTGGTTGTGGTCGTTCTTGAAGCCGGTGAAATTGACGATCCACATCGAGATGATGAAGCCGATGGTTCCGAAAACACGGATTGGCGGGAAATCCTTCACCGTATCCATCCCGGCCCGCGTCAGCGCATTGTAGGAAACGGAATTGCCCAGTGCGATGGTCGGCATGAAGAAGGCCACGCCCAGAGTGTACCAGGGGAAGATCTGCCCGAAGCTGATGTCGCTGCCGAATTTCAGGCCCATGTACCCTGCGATGGCCATGAACAGGGCGGAGAGCAGGTGGCAGATGCCCAGCAGTTTCTGAGCCGGGACCCAGCGGTCGGCCACGATGCCCATGAGCGTCGGCATGAAGAGCGAGATGATGCCCTGCACCGCGAAGAACTGACCGATCTTGGCGCCCATGCCCACGCGGCCGAGGTAGATGCCCAGCGAGCACAGGTACGCCCCCCAGACCGCGAAGATCAGGAAGTTCATCACGATCAGTCTGATTTTGAGATTCGATTGGGAATTCATAGGTTATGCTGTTTAAATGATTATTTCGGTGCTAGCTTGTAGAGGACGGCGGCCACGCAGGCAAAGATGATGTTGGGCATCCACATGGCCAGGACGGGGCTCATGACGCCCTTGAAGACGAACATCTGGCTGAAGCGCATGAACAGGATGTAGAGGAAGCTCAGCGCCAGGCCGATACCGATGTTCAGACCCAGTCCGCCGCGCTTCTTGCGCGAAGAAAGCGATACGGCGATGACCGTCAGCACGAAGGCCGAGAAGGGCATCGCGTAGCGGTTGTTCTTCTCGATGAGCGCGCGTTTGACCAGGTCGTCGCCGCGCATCTTCTGGATGGCGATCAGTTCGTCGAGGTCCTTGCCGGGCAGCGATTCGACGGCATTCTTGCGCCGGTAGAAATCTTCGATGGTCAGGTTGATGACCGTGTCGATCTGCTTGCCCGTGCGGACGACCTCCGATTCGCCGTAGAAATCGCGGATAAAGTAGTTCTTCAGTTTCCAGCCGCCCATCGTGGAGTCCCAGGCGGCCGATTCGGCCGAAAGTTTCGAGACGACCTTTCCGTCCTCGATGTGCTCGAGGGTGAATTTGTAGGCGGTGTTGGCCCAGCGGCTGAACTGCTCGATATAGACGAATTCACCCGGCGACAGCTGGTAGTGGATGTTGCGCTGGCTGTCGGCCGCGATCTGCTGCTTCTTGATATACTTGTCTTCGAAGTCGAGCCGGTTCTGGTTGACCGAGGGGATGACATAGAGGCTCAGGACCAGCGAGAGCAGGGCGATCACGCCGGCCGAGAACATATAGGGTGCCATCAGCCGGCGGAAACTGATGCCGCTCGAGAGCATGGCCACGAATTCGCTGTTCTGCGCCAGCTTCGAGGTAAAGAAAATGGCCGATATGAACACGATCAGCGGGCTGAAGCTGTTGACGATCCAGGGGATGAAGCCGGCGTAGTAGTCGAAGACGATCTCCTTGAGCGGAACCTTGCCCACGAATTTGTCGATCTTCTCGCTCAGGTCGAAGATCACCACGATGGCCACGGCGATCAGGATCGTGAACACGAAAGTCCCGAGGAACTTCTTGATGATGTAGCGGTCGAGGATCTTGACGTGCGGGGTATTCATGGGTCAGAGCTTGACATCGAGTTTGCGGACCATGGTTTCCTTCCACGAGGCGAAGTCGCCGGCGGCGATGTGGGCGCGGGCCTGGTCGACCAGGTGCAGGTAGAAGGCCAGGTTGTGCTGGCTGGCGATCTGGGCGGCAAGCATCTCGCCAGCCACGAACAGGTGCCGCAGGTAAGCCTTGGTGTAGGTGTGGTCCACAAAAGACGTTCCATTCGGGTCGAGCGGCGAGAAGTCGTCGGCCCATTTGCGGTTCTTGATGTGGATGATGCCTTCACTGGTGAAGAGCATGGCGTTGCGCCCGTTGCGGGTTGGCATCACGCAGTCGAACATGTCCACGCCGCGGGCGATGCCCTCGAGCAGGTTGACGGGCGTGCCCACTCCCATCAGGTAGCGGGGTTTGTCCTGCGGCAGGGCGGGATGCAGGAGTTCCAGCATCTCGTACATCTTTTCGGTGGGTTCGCCCACGGCCAGCCCGCCGATGGCGTAGCCTTCGCGGTTGAACTGCAGGGCGTGTTCCACGGCCCGCAGGCGCAGGTCGGGATAGACACAGCCCTGGACGATGGGGAAGAAGGTCTGGCTGTAACCGTAGAGGGGCTCCGTCTCGTCGAAATGGCGGATGCAGCGCTCCAGCCAGCGCTGGGTCAGGCCCAGCGACTTTTCGGCGTAGCGGAAATCGGCGTCGCCGGGGCAGCATTCGTCGAGCGCCATGACGATGTCGGCACCGATGATGCGCTGGGTATCGACGTTGTTTTCGGGCGTGAAGATGTGCCGCGATCCGTCGATGTGCGACTGGAAGATGCAGCCTTCTTCGGTGAGCTTGCGGCTCTGGGCCAGCGAGAACACCTGGAAGCCGCCGCTGTCGGTCAGGATGGGCCGGTCCCACGAGGTGAAGGCGTGGAGGCCGCCTGCACGGCGCAGGATGTCCAGCCCGGGCCGCAGGTAGAGGTGGTAGGTATTGCCCAGGATGATCTGGGCGTGTATGTCTTCTCTCAGGTCCTTGTGGTAGACGCCTTTGACCGAACCGACCGTTCCCACCGGCATGAAGATGGGCGTCTCGATCGTTCCGTGGTCGGTGGTGATCCGGCCGCGGCGGGCCTGCGTGGCGGGGTCCCGGGACAGAAGTTCGAATTCCATTTCTTTACTAAAACAAGCAAAGATAGGCAAAATTGGTATATTTTTCGTTAACTTTAACTGGCAAAACCGTGTTTACGATGAAACGATTGCTTTGGACGGTCGCATTGATGACCTTTTTTGTCTTGCCCATGAATGCTCAGAACAACAATTATTCCCGTCTGTGGTCGAAAGTCCGTCAGGCGGAGAAGGAAGGCAAGCCCCAGACGGCCGCGGGCTACCTCAAGGATTTGGAGGAAAAGACCATCAAGGCCGGCGACGAACTGGAACAGCTCGCCGTCTCCGAAACCCTCTACGAGAAACTGCGGGAATACAACTGGAAGGAGGCCAACGCCTACTATCCCAAGTATTCGGCGCTCAACCGCCGGATCATGGTCGACAGTCTCGACGCCTACATCGTCAAGTACAAGGACCACCCCCGCATCATGACCCTGCTATACAAGCAGTTGAGCAACCATAAGGAGGATGCCGACAGGCGCGTTGGCCGGGGTACCACCGGAGAAGACTACAAGCGGATCCGCCGCGAGGCGGAGGACTTGCTCCGGCATAAGTATGTGGGAACGTTCCGCAGCCAAATCCAGGGTCTGATCGACGGGATGGACAGCCGTTCCCTCTACGCCAGTTCTCACGAGACCATGGCGCCGTGCGAGAAAGTCAAATATGAGATCGATACCCGCAACGTCGACAAGGCGGAGGTGAAAGTCTACCGCCTGCTCGACAACCGTCTCTTCCTGGAAGGGTACAGGAATTCTACCGAGGAGACGCTCCGCAAGAACGGCACGCTGGTCAGTTCCCAGACGGTCGAAGGCTTTGCCTGCGACTACAACATCCGGGAAGAGAAAGACGTTTATGTGGATTTCCCGCAGCCTGGCGTCTATGTGGTCCGCTTCGCTGCCGTTCCGGCTCGCTCGGATGAGGATGTGGTCTGCTACGACGAGGTCTGCGTGAGCGACGTGGCCGGTGCGATGCGCATCCGGAACGGCCGCCTGGAAGTCTATGCCGCCGACTACACCACCGGCAAGCCTTTCGAAAAAGGCGTGGTGAGCCTCTACAAGAACCTTTATAAGAACAACGGTTCGGCCATCCTGAACCTGCGCAGCCACAAGACCGACCGCTTCGCCGGCGAAGGCTTCCTGCCGGTCGATGTGGGGAACGCCGTTTCCGACCGCAACAACAACTACCAGATCCGTATCGAAGCCGGCGATGACATCTATGCGCCGCTGCTTTCCGGGCTGTACGCCGACAACGATTTCCGCCGTGTCAAGGAGTTCCGTTACGACCAGGGGCGGATCCTGACCGACCGGGCCCTCTACAAGCCCACCGACACCATCCATTTCAAGGTCATCTGCTTCGAGGCGGGTCAGACGAGCGGAGAAGTTCTTGCGAACGAGGAGGTGACGGTAACTATCCGGCATACTTCCACCAACAAGGAGTCAGGCAAGGTCACGCTCGTGACCAACGAATGGGGCTCTGCCGCCGGCTCGTTCACGCTGCCGGAAGGGAGCAAGAACGGCAATTATATCCTCGAGGCGGAAGGTTATACCCGGCAAGTGGTCCGGGTGGAAGAATACAAGCGTCCGAACTTCACGGTGTCGCTGCAACCGATCACCGAGCCTCTGGGTTATGGCGACGTGATCCGGCAGGGTGGCCAGCTGCGCAGCTATGCCGGCTTCTCGGTGGCGGCCGGTGAGGTCTGGTACCGCATCACCCGTACCACCCGCAGCCGGACGAACCATCGTTACCTGGGCCGCGAGACCCTGCTGGAGGGCACGGTCATCACCGATGCCGACGGCCATTTCGATGTGGTCTTCCCGGCCGACCGTCCGCATTTCAAGGATTATGAAGACGATGTCCTCCATTCGGACTATGAAGTCTTCGTGCAGGCCACCGACCCGCAGGGCGAGACCCACGAGACATCCATCAATGTTCCCGTATCCGACATCCCGGTGGACCTGAACCTCGTACTTCCGGACAACGAACATTTCGAAGACCGGCTGATCGTGGACAAGGACCGCGTCAAGGCCGTGACTGTTGAGGCTTCGACCCTCAACGGCACACCCTACGCCACCGAGGCCTCCTATACCGTGACGGATCCTGAAGGCCGTACCGTCGCCCAGGGTAGCTGCAAGACCAATGAGCCGGTTCCCTTCGACTTCGGTTCCCTGCCTTCCGGCGACTACGATGTGAAGGCCCGTACGGAATTCCGCGGACGCGAGATCACCACGGAACGCAAAGTCGTGGTAATGAGCACCGACGACCGCACGCTTCCCTTCACTTCCACCTTCTTCTATTATCCGGTCAAGACGGAAGGCGCCATCGAATTCGTGCTCGGTACGACTGAAGACGACCTGTATCTGGAACTGGAACTGTTCGACAACGATGAGCAGCTCTACCGTGAAGGCGTGCACCTGCAGCGCGAGATGCGCAAGTTCGTCCTGCCTTACAAGCCGGAGTACCGCAGCGCGGTGAAACTCTCCATTTTCGGTTTCCGTGCCGGCAAGGAGATCGACCGGACCTATTCCTTCACCCGTCCGGGCGATGTGCGCCTCGACGTAGCCGTGGAGACCTTCCGCGACAAGACCACCCCCGGCAGCGAAGAAGTGATGACCGTCCGCGCGCCGGCGGGCAGCGAGCTGGCCGTGACGATCTACGACATTACGACCGACCGCTACCGCAGCAATTCCTTCTTCTTCCGTCCGCTGCTGGAATACGTGAGCAACGGCCGTCCCGACATCAACAGCACCCTGGCATCGTACGGCCGTACGTACGCGATGAACCGGATGATGAAAGGTGCGTTCGCCGACGGTATGGTCGAGATGGAAATGATGGACGAGGCCCCGATGCTCCGGGCTGAGGTGGGCGCGGCCATGGGCGTGCAGGCGGAAGAGGACGTCGCCTCAGACGAAAAAGCGGAAGAGATTCCGGAATTCGAAGGCCGCAGCAACTTCAGCGAGCTGATCGCCTTCTATCCCCAGATCCAGGCCGATCCTTCGGGCCTGACGCAGATCCGCTACAAAGCGGGCGACCTGCTGAGTACTTTCCGCGTGCTGGTGCTTGCGCACGACAAGCGGCTCCATACGGGCGATGCTTCTGCCGAGTTTGTCGTACAGAAGGAACTGATGGTCCTGCCCAATGTGCCGCTCTTCGTCACGGAAGGCGACCGCCTGGTGCTCAAGAGCAAGATCGTGAACCTGAGCAACCGGGAAATCAAGGGAACGGCCTATATCGAACTGAGCGACGAGAACGGGAAAAAACTGCGCCTGAAGGGCCTCGAGAGCCAGAAGCGCACGCTGCTCGCCGGTGCACAGGACGAGGTGGCCTGGACGGTGGAAACGCCGGGCGGTACCGGAAAACTTACCGCGAAGATCTGGTTCGTCACCCCGACCTCGACCGATGGCGAGCAGCACGAGATTACCGTGGTCCCGAATACGATCACCCTCACCGAGGCCGCCTCGTTCATCCTCGGCGGCAAGCACGACCACAAATACTACGAGAAGCAGCTCCGCAAGCAGTTCGGTGCCGCCGATCCGAAGATCGAATACGCCGAGTACTCGACGCTCGACGCTGTGAAGGAATCCCTTCCCAAGGCAGAAAAGCCCGAAAGCGACAATGTTATCGCGTGGATGAACCAGCTCTACATCAACCAGATGCGCAACTACGTGCTGCAGGATGACCCGTCGCTTTACGAGGGCTTCCGCAAGCAGGCGGTCTCGAAGCTGATGACCTTCCAGGACGCCGACGGCGGCATCCGCTGGTTCCAGGGGATGCAGTCCAGCACCATCCTGACGCTCTATGTCCTCGAGAAGCTGGGACAGCTGCGCCGCGTGGGCGCCCTCACGCCCGAAGCCGACGAGTTGAAACTCATCCGCTCGGCCCTCTCCTATGTGGACAAGCGGATCGACCTGCAGGACAGCTACAAGGAGTTCCATCCCTTCAGCCTCATCCGCGACTTTGCGGTCCGGAGCCTGTGGTTCGACATTCCGATGAGCGCCGGCGCCCAGGCCGTGTACCGGAAGTTCCTCGACGGTACGGGCGAAGGCTGGCAGAAGATCTCGATTCTCGAGAAGTCGCAGCTGGCCAACACGCTGCTCCGTGCCGCCGGCACACAGTATGACGACAAGCGCCTCGCCGCCCGCGTGAAGCTCCTGCGCGAATCGCTCAAGGACTACGCCGTGGAGAATCCTACCGTGGGCTGCTACTTCCCGAATGCCGTGATGCCTTTCCGCGGGCTGATGAACAGCGAGATCTACGCCCACGCCCAGCTCATCGAGACCTTCAGTGCACTGGGCGAGAAGAAAGTGGTGGACGGCATCGCCCAGTGGCTCCTGCTGCAGAAGCACAACCAGGCCTGGGAGAACACCGTGGCTACGACCGATGCCGTGCACGCCCTTGTCTCGTCGAAAGCCAAGGACCTGAAACTCGGCGCCGTGTATTACACGTATACCACGAAGCTCGACCGCGTCAAGGCTTCCGCCAACGAACTGAAGGTGACCCGTACTTTCGTGCGGGCTGCGACCGGCGAACCGCTCCGGGAGGGTGAGACGCTCCGCGTCGGCGACGAGATCATCGCTACCTACGCCATCCATAACACCGAGAACCGCAGCTTCGTGCAGATGCGCGCCATGCGTCCGGCCTGCTTCTATCCGCGCGACGAGCGCTCGTATTTCTCCTGGTACGGCTTCTACCGCGAAGTCAAGCCCTCCGAAACCAATTACTACTGGGAACTCCTCCCCGAGGAGCATACCACGGTCCAGGAGCGCTTCTACGTGCAGCAGGAAGGCCGCTTCAGCAGTGGTCTGGTGGAAATCGAATGTCTCTACGCCAAAGAATACCGTGGCCACACCGACGCCGTGACCCTCACTACGAAATAATACGGAACCGTCCTTCCCGGCTTGACCGGGAATCTGCAACAAGCCTATGAAAAAACTATTCTTCCTCCTTACGGCAGTCCTGCTGCTCTGCGCGCCGGCCTGGAGCCAGGACGCCCGTACCCTCCTGAAACAGAACCCCGAACGCTACGGCGGCGTCCATCACAGCTACGAAGCGCCTGAAACCACCGTCGACACTCCGGCGCCGAAAGGCTATGAACCCTTCTATGTGAGCCACTATGGCCGGCATGGCAGTCGCTATCTGACGTCGATGAATTCCGTTACGCGCGTGTCGCACCTGTTCGACAGACTCGACTCGCTGGGCGTTCTCTCGAAAGAGGGAGAAGCCTTGCATAAGGCACTCAAAGCATTGGAGCAGAGCCACGAAGACCAGGCAGGCTATCTTACCCTCCGGGGCGGTCGCGAGCATCAGGGCATCGCGAACCGGTTGTATCAACGCGTGCCGGGCGTCTTCGCCCAGACGGACCGCGACCGCGTGGTCGCCGAGTCGAGCTACGTGCAGCGCTGCATCCAGAGCCTGGCCAACTTTTCGCTGGCGCTCAAGGCTGACGCACCGCAGCTCCGCTTCGACATCTATGCCGGCGAGCGTTTCATGAAACACATCTCGCCCGGGACTTCGGTGCCGCGCAACCGTTCCCACAGCGCTGTCTTCGACTCGGTGCTCAACGCCCGTTTCGATCCCGCGCGCGCGATGAACGCCTGGTTCTCGGATCCCTGGGTCGCCGCCCAGCATCTGGGGAAATACAGTGTACGGCAGTTCATCTTCTATGTCTTCTATGCAGGCGGCATCAACCAGTGCCTGGCCGACGACTATGACTTGCCGGGCATCTACGCTTTCTTCACGGAAGAGGAGCTTTACAATCTCTGGTACTGCGACAATCTCTCGCACTTCGATTCGATGTCCAACACCCTGGACAACGGCTGCCGCTTCAATGAGACCGGCCGCAAGATCCTCGCCGACTTTGTCAGCAAGGCAGATGCGGCTGTTTCCGGAAACGACGTCGCCGCCGACCTGCGTTTCGGCCACGATTCCGGTCTGCTGCCGCTGCTGAGCTATCTGCGTCTGGAAGGATACGAGGAGACGGTTCCCATGGCACAGGCAGCCGAAAGCGGCTGGTACAGCTTCGAACAGATGCCTATGGGCTCCAATCTCCAGCTAATCTTCTACCGCGACAGGAAAGGCGAGGTGCTGGTGAAGATCCTCCGCAACGAGCGCGAGACCACCATCCCGGCCCTCAAGCCGTACAAAGGTCCCTATTATCGCTGGAAAGACTTGCGGAATTATTTCGTGAACCTGCCCTGATCCCAAAAAAAACCGGCCCGCAGGCCGGTTTCTTTTTTTATTCCGGAATCAGGTTGAGGATGTTCTTGGGGATCGGGACGTTCTCCTTGAAGTCGGTAACTTCGATCACGGATTCCTGGCGGCGCTGCTTGACGATAGTCTTGAGCGGGAAGCCCTTGTAGGCCCAGACCGTCCATTCCACGCGTTTGCGGTTCTGCATGACGATGTAGGAGATCTTGCGGCATTTCTTGCCCAGGATCACCTCTTCGCCGAGGTCCTTCATCTCATACTTCTGGGCCATTTCGTCGGTCACCTCCAGGAGACTGAAGTCAGCCAACGGATTGGGGGATTCCTTGGACTGGACCTTGCCCTCATTGATGTTGAACGTCCAGATCCGGTCTTTCCGGGTGAGGACGCCCATATCGTACGTGATGAAACCGGGTACGTCGATCGTCTGGATGTCGCATTCGAAGGCGCCGTAGTTGTCGATATAGACGGTTCCTTCCGTCACGTGTCCGCCGGTGGTGGTTACTTTCTTGGCGATGCACGACTTCATGCCGTATTTCTTGAAATTGTCCTGCGCGGTCGCGCCGAAGGCGATGGAAAGCAGGAGGAAAAACAGGAGGATCTTCTTCATGGCAGTCTGTATTGTTCTGGTAAAGATACGATTAATTCTTCAAATGGTCAAGGCCGGCCCGGCGCAGCCCTGAGTCGGCGAAGCGTCGTTCAAACTCCGCTTGCGAAAAATCATGCCACGCCTGGTCGTCCATCGCGGCGATCTCGGCCCGGTGGGTTTCGAATTCCGGCAGAGGCGTGAGCGGTTTGTCCCAGGGGCAGGCCTGCATACAGGCTTCGCAGCCGAAGCGCCAGCCCTGGCGCTCCTCGAGCGACAGGGAGAGGGGTTCATGCGATTCGACGGTCAGGTAGGCGATGCAACGGCGGGGGTCCAGGTCGAAGGGGGCGCGGAGCGCGCCGGTGGGGCAGGCGCGGAGGCAGGCGCCGCAGGCGCCGCACTCCGTGGCCGCCAGCGGCGCGTGCGGTGCGAAACTGTCGGCCGGGATATTGCAGATGATCACGCCGATGATGGTCCGCAGGCCGTATTCCGGCGATATGAAGAAATTGTTCTGTCCGATGAATCCCAGTCCGGCCTTCACGGCCCAGTAGCGTTCCAGGACAGGTGCGCTGTCCACAAACGGGCGGCCCTCAAAAGCTGGGAACTGCCGGCGAAGGTCTTTCATAACGGAAAACAGCCTGTCCTTGATGACTTTGTGATAGTCTATGCCTTGCGCAAAACCGGCCACACCTCCGCCAGCCGCTCCGTAGGGCGCCAGGAAGCAGAGGACGCTTTCGGCGCCCGGAACCAGTTGCCGGGGGTCGAAACGTTTCTCGAGATTGCGCGCCAGGTAGCTCATTTCTCCCTGCCGTCCCTCAGCCAGATAGTTCTCGAAGGCTTGTCGCCGGGCCTCGTCGACCGAATCGACCCGTGCGGCGCCAAAATCTAAGAAACCGTGTGCTTTTTCGTCAATATTTATTAAATTTGTGGACAAATCGATTCAAAAATATTAAACAATAGCGTATGAAACGTATTCTTGTAGTAGGAGCGGGCGGACAGATCGGTACCGAGCTGGTTCCTTATCTCCAGCATATCTATGGCGAAGATAATGTAATTGCGGCAGATTTGAAAGACGAACTGGTCGAAAAGCTGGGCCGGAGTGCCATCGCCGAGAAACTCGATGTCCTCGATGCAAAGCGCTTCGACGAACTTGTGGTCAAATACAAGGTCGATGCGATCTACAATCTCGTTGCCCTGCTCAGCGCGAAAGGCGAACATATGCCCGGCGTGGCCTGGCATCTCAACATCACGGCCTTGATCAACGCCCTCAACATCGCCCAGGCGCACAAATGCTCGATCTTCACGCCGAGCTCCATCGGTGCCTTCGGCCCGAACACGCCGCACGACAACACCCCGCAAGACACCATCATGCGTCCGAACACCATCTACGGCATCTGCAAGGTGACCGGCGAACTGCTGGGCGACTACCATTGGCAGCGCTTCGGCGTGGACGCGCGCAGCGTCCGCTTCCCGGGCATCATCTCCAACGGCGCCCTCCCCGGCGGCGGCACCACCGACTACGCCGTGGAAGTCTTCTACGAGATCCTCAAACCGGGTCACCACTACACCTGCGAGGTCCCCGAAGACAGCTACATGGACATGATGTACATGCCCGACGCCCTGCGCGCCGCCGTGGAAGTCATGGAAGCAGATCCCGCGAAACTCATCCACCGCAACAGCTTCAATATCGCCGCGATGAGTTTCTGCCCGAAGGAACTCTTCGAGGTCATCAAGAAGCGCATCCCCGACGCCACGTTCGACTACAAGGTCGATCCCGTGAAGGCCGCGATTGCGGACTCCTGGCCCAACAAGATGGACGACACCTGCGCCCGCGAGGAATGGGGCTGGAAACCCGAATGGGACATCGACATGATGGTCGACGATATGTTAAAGGTGATCGGCGAAAAACAGAAGAACGCCGCTCGGGTGTGAGAGGGTCAGCGTGAACGTGTCTGAAAGCGCTTCGTTGAGCGTGGCCTTCCAGAGCGTATCGAAACGGACTTCATCGGTCGGGTATTTCAACCCGGCCGATGTTATTTTCAGGCTGTTGTCGAAAGAGAAGATGGAAATCTGCTGGCCGGGTGCGGAAGGAAGCGCAGTCGTGTCGAAGATGGCTTCGAAGCGCCCGTAATCCGTCAGCATCTCTACCGGGCAGGAGGCTTCCCGCGCATAATCCAGCAGCAGCGAGACATTGCCCAGCGTATGGTCTTCCCGCTTCCCTGTCGCGCCCACGATCGTGATGCGGCCCGGATCCAGCGTCAGCGCCAGATGGAATGCCTTGGTCAGATCGTTGTCGTCCTGCTCCGTGATATGCGTGATGATTCCGGCATAGCGGGCGCGGTATGCTGCCGACAGCGAATCCATGTCACCGATGATGCGGTCGGGCTCCATTCCGGCTTCCACCAGCGCTTCCGTGGCCGAATCGCAGCAGATGCGCACATCCGCTTCCCGCAACGCCGCCAGCGGCGCTGCGGCCCGGGGAAAATCTCCGGCCGCCAGGATCACGATGTGCGGATGCTTTTTCATCTTATTCAAAGCGACAGGTTTCCAATTCGCGGAAACCGCGCAGGAAGTCGGCCGTGTCCATCCGTTTCTTTCCGGAGATCTGGAGGTTGAGGATGCGCAGGGCGTCCTGGCCGCATCGGACCTCGATCCAGGACTTGCCATCGGTCGAAATCTGACCGGGCAGGCGCGGATCGTCTTCGGGGCAAGGCACCACGTAACTGTCGAAGATCTTCACGCCCAGCTGCGTGCCGTCTTCCTTGACCAGGCTGGTCCAGGCGGCCGGATACGGGCTCAGGCCGCGGATGAGCAGGCTGGCCGTCCGGGCGCTCCGGCTCCAGTCGATATGGCAGTTCTCGCGGTTGAGTTTCGGGGCCGGATAGAGGGTCTTGCTGAAGCCCAGCGTCTGTTCGACCGGCTTGGTGCGGTGGTTCTCGATGGCGTCGACCGTCTTGAGCACCAGGTTGGCACCCATTCCCATCAACTTGTCGTGCAGGGCGCCGGCGTCTTCGTACTCTTCAATGGCGCAGGACTCCTGGAACAGGATCTTGCCCGTATCGATCTGCTCGTCGAGCAGGAAGGTGGTCACGCCGGTGAATTTCTCCCCGCGGATGATGGCCCAGTTGATCGGCGCCGCGCCGCGGTATTGCGGCAGCAGGGAAGCGTGGAGGTTGAAGGTGCCCAGGGCCGGCATCTGCCAGACCTCCTTGGGCAGCATGCGGAAGGCCACCACGACGAAGAGATTGGCCTTCAATGCAGCCAGTTGTTCCAGGAAGGCAGGATCCTTGAGTTTTTCGGGCTGCAGGACGGGAATATCGTGCGCCACGGCATACTGCTTGACGGCGCTCTGGTTGAGGGTCAGCCCACGGCCGGACGGCTTGTCGACCGCTGTGACCACTGCGGCCACCTCGTAGCCGGCCTGGAGGATCTTCTCGAGCGGCGCCACGGCGAATTCAGGCGTACCCATATACACGATGCGGATCTTGCCGCCACCCTTGCGGAAGAGGTTGATGAAGCGGTGGAAGCGCTTGGAGATCCACCGGCCGATGCGCCGGAAGAACTCCTTGTAGGAATCGAGGTTGAACAGTGACGAGTCCTGCGTGGACTTGCGTGTGAGCAGGATACTGATCGGCAGCAGGATGACCGTGGAGATCAGGGTTCCGATCCAGGGCTCCAGCGTTCCCTTTCCAGACAGTTTCCGCCCGATCATGTCGATGATGTAGTAGATCAGGTAGAAGAAAATGGAGATGATGACCGGCGTGCCGAGTCCGCCCTTGCGGATGATGGCGCCCAGCGGCGCGCCCACGAAGAAGAAGAGCAGGCAGGAGATCGAAAGCGTGAACTTCCAGATGGTCTCGATGTCGATCCTGCGGATCGTGCCCAGGTCGTAGGACGATTCGCGCGCCAGGTTTTTCATCTGTTCCTGTCCGTTCTCGGCTTTTTCGGCCGCCATGCGGTTGATGCGCAGCTTCTGCTGGGGCGTGAGGTCCCGGCTGAGGCTGTCCAGGTCGAGGTTGCCCTTGTAGGACGATTCGGCGCGGATGGTGTCCATCTGGTAGAGATAGTTGAAGCCCATCGTGCTCGCAAAGCGGGGGACCTGCCGGAACACCAGGGTGTCGACTTTGCGGGAGATGGAGTCGCGGTCGTTGCGGAGCCGCTTCAGACCCAGGGATTTGATCTCGTCGGCATAGACATCGGAGTTCGAGCGTTCGAAACGGTAGTTGTCGAGCGGGATGATCAGCTGCTGCTCGCGGAAGCGGAGCCGGTTGAGTTCGAGGCTCGTGTCGCGGAACGTCATGTTGTTGGTTTCGGAGTAGGAGCAGCCGTCGTAGAGGTCGAAGATCAGGTTGCGCTTGTCGGGCGTGATTTCGATGTGGCCGCTGTCGGCGGCCGTCATGTTGGTGTTGCCCGAATTGCCGGTATGGTCGTAGACGAGCAGGTTGTACATCATACCGGTATCGTCGTTGCTGTCCTCCACACGGAGGATGTAGCCCTGGATGCCGTCGTAGAAGATGCCCGTGGGGATTTTGATCTCGTCCTTGGTGTTGAGGATGTCGCTCTTGAGGGCGTAGATCTTGTTGAAGGCGTGGGGGACCAGCCGGTCGGCGGCGAAGAAGGCGCCGACGGAAATCAGGACCGAGAGCACCATCAACGGAGCCAGGATGCGCATCAGCGAGATGCCCGCGGCCTTCATGGCCAGCAGCTCGTTGCGCTCGCCCAGGCCGCCGAGCGTCATGATCGAGGCCAGCAGCGTGGCCAGTGGAATGGCGTAGGTGAACAGGGTGCAGGCACCCCATCCCAGGAATTCCAGGATGATGCCCATCCCCAGACCTTTACCCATCAAGTCGTTGACAAACGTGTAGATGAACTGCAGCGAGAGCGCGAAGTCCACGACGAGGAAGACCGCCACGAAGGGGCCTGCAAACTTCTTGATCAGGTAGAGGTCGAGTTTCTTCATCCGGGATTATCGGGTCGCCAGGGCGACGAGCTGTTCGAGTGCGTCCTTCAGGCCAGCAAGATTCTTGCCACCGGCGGTAGCCAGGCCGCTTTGTCCGCCGCCGCCGCCCTGGATGGCCTTGGCGGCCTCCTTGACGTCGGCCTGGGCGTTCTTCCCGGCCTTGACCAGGTCGTTCGAGTACATCAGCAGCAGCTGCGGCTTGCCGCTTGCCTCATAGGCGGCGGCAACGACGAGGTTCTCCACGCCCTGGAGCATCAGGGCGGCGTTGCGCAGCATCTGCGGATCGATGTAACGTTCGATGACGATGACGCGCTTTCCGCCGATTTCGCGGGCCTGGCTCAGCAGGTCGTTCTTCAGCAGGGCGGTACGCTCGCGGAACACTTCTTCCATCTGCTTCTTGTAGTCGCCGTTCTCCTCGACCATCTTGCGGATGGCGCCGGCCAGGTCGGGCGCGTTGTTGAAGAAGGCTTTGGCGGCGCGCAGCGAGTTCTCCATCACGTCGACCACCATTTCGGCTTCCAGGCCCGTGACGGCCTCGATGCGGCGGACGCCGGCGGCGATGGCCGATTCGGCCGTGATCTTGAAGAAGCCGATCGTACCCGTGGCACGGGTGTGGCAGCCGCCGCAGAGCTCGACGCTGTCGCCGAAGCGGACCACGCGCACGCGGTCGCCGTATTTCTCGCCGAAGAGTGCCATCGCACCTTCGCTGCGGGCTTCCTCCATCGTGGCGTCGCGCTTCTCGCAGAGCGGGAAGTTTTCGCGGATGAGCGCGTTGACGCGACGCTCCACCAGGTCGATGTTGTCGTCGCCCAGACGTTCGAAGTGCGAGAAGTCGAAACGGAAGTATTTGTCGCACACGTAGGAACCCTTCTGCTCGACGTGCGATCCGAGGATTTCACGGAGCGCCTGGTGGAGCAGGTGGGTGCAGGTGTGGTTGTTGGCGATCTTCTGGCGGCGTTGTGCATCGACCGTCAGGGTGAAGGTCCCTTCCTGCGCGGCAGGGATCTTTTCGGCGATGTGGATGGTCAGGTTGTTTTCCTTGACGGTGTTGAGGATCTTGACCACTTCGCCGTCCGGACCGGTGACGGTGCCGGTGTCGCCGACCTCGCCGCCCATCTCCCCGTAGAACGGGGTGCGGTCGAAGACCAGCTGGATGAATTCCTTGTTCTTGGCCTTGACGGTGCGGTACTTCATCAACTGAGCTTCCGTGGAGAGCGTGTCATAGCCCGTGAAGGTGCATTCGGTGAACGGGAGCAGCTCCACCCAGTCGCCGTTCTCCACGGCGGTGGCGTTGCGGGCGCGCTCCTTCTGCTTGCCGAGTTCCACGTTGAAGCCTTCCATATCTACGGTGAAGCCGTTTTCCGCGGCGATGAGCTCCGTCAGGTCGATCGGGAAGCCGTAGGTGTCGTAGAGGGTGAAGGCGTCCACGCCGGCGATGCGCTTGTCGGTGCGGCTCTTCTCCATGATGTTGTCCATCAGCTTGATACCCTTGTCGAGGGTGCGCAGGAAGGCCTCCTCTTCCTCCTTGATGACCCGCTCCACGAGTTTCTGCTGGGCCACGAGTTCGGGATAGGCCTCGCCCATGTCGGCGATCAGCTGCGGCACGAGGCGGCAGAGAAACGGCTCTTTCAGGCCGAGGAAGGTGTAGCCGTAGCGGACGGCCCGGCGCAGGATGCGGCGGATCACATAGCCGGCCTTCACGTTGCTGGGCAGTTGTCCGTCCGTGATGGAGAAGCTGATGGCGCGGATGTGGTCGGCGATTACGCGCATGGCAACACCTATCTGGTTTTCAGGCTGGTAGGCCACGCCGCTCAGCTTCGAGATGGCGTCGATCATGCCGGTGAAGACGTCGGTGTCGTAGTTGCTCTTCTTGCCCTGGATGGCCATGCAGAGGCGCTCCAGGCCCATGCCGGTGTCGACGTGCTTTTCGGGCAGGGGCTCCAGCGATCCGTTGGCCTTGCGGTTGTACTGCATGAACACCAGGTTCCAGATTTCGATGACCAGGTGATGGCCCTGGTTGACCATCTGTGCCCCCGGGATGGCGGCGCGCTCCGCGTCGTCGCGCAGGTCGATGTGGATCTCGCTGCAGGGGCCGCAGGGACCGGTGTCGCCCATTTCCCAGAAGTTGTCGTGCTTGTTGCCCATCAGGATGCGGTCGGCCGGAAGATATTGGAGCCAGTAGTCGCGGGCTTCGTTGTCGGCGTCGAGGCCGTCCGGGGCGTAGCCCTCGAATACCGTGGCGTAGAGCCGGTCCTTGGGGAGTTTGTAGACCTCGGTGAGCAATTCCCAGGCCCAGCCGATAGCTTCTTTCTTGAAATAGTCACCGAAGCTCCAGTTGCCGAGCATCTCGAACATCGTGTGGTGGTAGGTATCGTGACCGACCTCTTCCAGGTCGTTGTGCTTTCCGCTGACACGCAGGCATTTCTGGCTGTCCGCCACCCGCTTTGCCGCGGCCGGTGCGTTGCCCAGGAAAATGTCCTTGAACTGGTTCATGCCGGCGTTGGTGAACATCAGGGTGGGGTCGTTCTTGACCACCATGGGTGCGGACGGCACGATCGTGTGCCCTTTCGCTGCAAAGAAGTCCGTGAAGGTCTTCCTGATCTGTTTGACTGTCATGGGTGCGTAATTCATGTAATTAGGCACAAAAATAGTGTTTTTCCGGGTATTTTCCGTATTTTTGCAAAGATATGCCCCGCGAGAAATACATTTTCAACCAGCAGACCCAATCCTACCAGATTGACCGCCGAAGCGTCCGTGCGACCCGCAACAAGACGGGCATCGTGCTGCTGGCCGGAATGGGTGTGTTCCTCGCCTATTATCTGGTGATGCAGGCGCTCGATTTCCGTTCGCCCAAGGCCCTGCTGCTGGAGCGTCGCAACCGCCAGCTGGCCGGCCAGGTGGAACTGCTTGGCGGGCGGATCGAGGAGCAGGAAGAAGTGCTCCGCGACCTGTCGCTGCGCGACAACCTGGTCTACCGTCCGGTGTTCGGCATGGCCGAAATCCCGGACGCCGTACGGCTGTCCGGCCTGCCCGGAGACGCGCGCTATGCCGAATATCTTGGACTGGACCACCAGGACCTGATGGGTTCCGTCGCCCGGCGGGTGGACGGACTTACCCGGCAGGCCTACGTCCAGTCGTTGTCGTTCGACGAAGTGAAGGTTTATTCCAGCCGCGCGGGCGATATGGCTTCCTGCATCCCCTCGATCTATCCGGTCAATCCCAAGACCGTGCAGATGACCAGTCCTTTCGGGGCGCGCTACCATCCTATCCGCCAGGCCATCGTCGTCCATGAAGGCGTCGACCTGGCAGGGCCTGCGGGTCAGCCGGTCTATGCCACGGGCGACGGGGTGGTGGAATCGACCGAGATCAATTTCTCCGGCTACGGCAACGTCATCGTCATCGACCACGGCTTCGGCTACAAGACCCGCTATGCCCACCTCCAGGAAATCAAGGTGACGCAGGGCCAGGTGGTCATCCGCGGCGACCGCATCGGCACGCTGGGCAGCAGCGGCCTTTCGACCGGCCCGCACCTGCACTACGAGGTGCTCTACCGCGGGGTCCCGATCAATCCCTGGAATTTCCTCAATCCCGACGTCTCGCCGGAAGAATACAACAAGATGGTGCGCAATGGCTAGATACGTGTACGATAGGGAGAAAGGCGGCTTCGTGCGCAATCGCCCGGGCCTGAAGACGGTGCTGCTGGCCATCGTCAAATATTCGGCGGCCATCCTCTTTGCGGCGGTCATCTTCTATGTGGTATCCGCCCTGTTCTTCAGCACGGACCGCGAGCGGCGGCTCGAGCACGAGCGTGACTTGCTGGCCGGCGAGTATGCCGGCCTGTCGCAGCAGCTCGACCTGGTGGAAGGCACGGTGGAAAACCTGCGCGTCAGGGACCGTGAGATCTACAATGAACTTTTCAATGCCGACCCTCCGAACTACATCACCGAGGAACGCGACACCCTGCTCTCCGCAGCCGGTGAACTCGAATCGCTTCCGGAAAGCGACCTGATCTGGGATGCCTACGCGCTCTCCAGCCGGATGGAGTCCACGGCCTCGCAGGTATCGCGCTGGCTCACCGAAATCGATACCCTGCTCTCGGGCGGCACGGTCACGCCGACGGCCATCCCTTCGGTCGTGCCGCTGACCCGTTTCTCGCCCATGCAGGCCGGCGCCTCGGTCGGCAAGAAAGTCAATCCGTTCTACAAGACCATCCACGACCACGAGGGCATCGACCTGGTAGCGCCTCCCGGCACGCCGGTGCGCTGTACGGCTGAAGGCAAGGTGACCCGTGTGGAACGCAGCGAGAAGGGGATGGGCAACCAGGTGACCGTCTCCCACAAAGGCGGCATCGAGACCGTTTACGCACACCTCGACGCCATCCGCGTCTCGGTCGGACAGACGCTCCGGCAGGGCGCGGTGATCGGGACCGTGGGCCAGACCGGCTCCTGTTTCGCGCCCTGCCTGCACTACGAAGTGCGGCGCGGCGATTTCGTCCAGGATCCGGTAAACTATTTCTTTGCGGAGCTTACGCCCGAGAACTACCGCGACATGATGATCGTCGCCCTTACGACGGGCCAGTCGATGGACTGACCCCTGATTACGACCATGGCAGAAAGACTATACTACAAAATCGGCGAAGTGGCCAAGCTGCTCGGGGAGGACGTCTCCACGATCCGTTTCTGGTCAGACACCTTCCCCCGCTACATCCGCCCGGAGCGCAATGCGAAGGGAAACAGGCTCTTCCATCCTGAAGACCTGGAGAATCTCCGGCTGATCCACTACCTGACCCGCGTGGAGGGCCTCAAGCTCGACGGCGTGGCCCGCAAGCTGGCGGAGAACCGCGACGGACTGGAGCACAAGCGCCAGATCGTGGAGAAACTCTACGGCATCCGTTCCCAGCTGTCCGAACTTTACGAAAGCATCTGACGATGAAAGCCCAGGAAATCGCAGCGGTTCTCGAGGCATTCGCACCGCTCCCCGGACAGGAGTCCTGGGACAATTCCGGCTTCTGCATCGGCAGCCCGGAAGCCGAGGTGCACGGCGTGATGGTCGGCTTCGACTGCACGGCGGCGCTGCTGCGTGAAGCGGCGGCCCGGGGTGCCGACATGGTCGTGACCCATCATCCGCTGATCTTCGGCGGCCTGAAACACATCGATCCGGACGATCCGGTGGGAGAAGCCGTCATCGAGGCCATCCGCAACGGCATCGTCGTGTATGCCGCCCACACCAATGCCGACAAGGCGCCCGGCGGCGTCAACGCGCTGATGGCAGCCCGCCTCGGTATGGTTGAACCGGAGCCGCTCGACGAGCACCAGCTCGCTTTCATCGGCTTGCTTCCCGCCCCGCTGTCGGGCGCGGCGTTCTGCGACCTGGTCAAGGAACGTTTCTCTCTCAAGATGCTGCGCTGCTCGGCTCCCGTGGAGACGGTTTTCCGCGTGGCTACCAGCTGCGGCTCAGGCTCTTCCTTCGCGGATGCGGCTTTCCGGGCCGGTGCGGACGCCTTCGTCACGGGCGACGTGTCGTACCATCATTTCTTCGTCCCGCAGGGGCGGATGATCGTCGATATCGGCCACTGGGAAAGCGAGGTGGAGATTGTATCGAAGTTCGTTTCGGTACTTCGAGAAAAAATGCCTACATTTGCGGTTTACACGGCAACGAACGAAAATAATAACCCGATATACTACTACTAAGCAAGCTATGGCTACGAAAAAGAAGGTAAACAAGATCGTCACCCCGATCGACCAGCGCGAGACCTTCGTCTCCCTGTCGAAAAACATGGCCGACACCGATTCGATCGCGATGGAGCAGAAGCTCCGTACGCTGTATCGCATCCAGCAGACCGACACCAAGATCGACAAGATCTACCTCCTGCGCGGCGAACTCCCGCTCGAGGTGCAGGACCTGGAAGACGAGATCGAAGGTCTCCATACCCGGATCGCCAACGCGAAGGCCGAGATCAAGGAGATCGAGAAGGCCAATACCGAGCACAAGCACGTCATCGAGGAGAGCAAGCACCTGATCGCCAAATATGACGCCCAGCGTGACAACGTGAAGAACAACCGCGAGTACGAGTCCATCAGCAAGGAAATCGAATACCAGGACCTGGAGCAGCAGGTGGCCGCCAAGAAGATCCGGGAGAACGAAGCCCTGATCTCCGAGAAGAAGGCTGTCATCGAGGAAGCCCAGCAGACCCTCTCGCACCGCGAGGCCGACCTGGTGGAGAAGAAGAAAGAACTCGACACGATTGTCGAGGAAACCGCCAAGGAAGAAGAAGACCTGCTCAAGGAGCGCGAGAATCTGGTCAGCCAGATCGACGAGCGTATGATGGTGGCCTACACGAAAGTGCGCGCCAACGCCCACAACAAGCTCGCCGTGGTGACCGTCAACCGCGACGCCTGCGGCGGCTGCTTCAACAAGATTCCGCCCCAGCGCCGGCTCGACATCGAGGAGAGCAAGAAGATCATCGTCTGCGAGTACTGCGGACGTATCCTGGTGAGCTCCAGCTTCGAGGAAGAGAAATAAATCCTGCCTTCAGCGATGGCCGCCAACGACAAGCGACAGACGCGACAGACGCGCACGCAGCGCGTCAACCTGGATGCGATCGCCGAAGACTTCGGCGGTCGCAAGCCGCCTCAGGCCATCGACATCGAGGAGGCCGTGCTCGGCGCGCTGCTGCTGGAACCCGAAGTCGTTCCCGACATCCTCGACCAGCTGCAGGCCGACTGCTTCTACAAGGACGTCCACAAGAAGATTTTCGAAGCCATCACCACGCTTTCGAGCCGCAACGACCCGGTCGACATCTTCTCCGTCTCGGATGAACTGTCCAAGCGCGGTGAGCTGGAAGAGGTGGGCGGTATGGCCTATCTGAGCCAGCTGTCCACCAAGATCGGCGCCGCCGCCCACGTGGAATACCACACCAAGGTCCTGCTGCAGAAGTTCCTGCAGCGCGAACTGATCTCCATCTCCTATGAGGTGCAGAAGGCGGCCTTCGACGACTCCCTGCCCGTCGACGATCTGATCGACTCGGCCGAGGAGAAAGTCTTCACGCTGGCCCAGCGCAACGTGCGCAACGAGACCAAGCCCATCCTTTCGGTCATCAACCGGGCGGTCGAGCAGATCGAGATCAACCAGAAGCGCGAAGACGGCCTGAGCGGCGTCCCTTCGGGCTATACCGGCATCGACCGCGTGACTTTCGGCTGGCAGCCTGCCGACCTGATCATCCTGGCCGCCCGTCCTTCCGTCGGTAAGACGGCGTTCGTGCTGACCATGGCCCGCAACATGGTGGTGGACCACCACATCCCCGTCGCGTTCTTCTCCCTGGAGATGCCCGACACACAGCTGGTGACCCGTATCATGGTCAGCGAAACCGGCCTTCCCTCCGAAAAGCTGCGCGGCGCCAAGAAGATGACTCAGGACGAGTGGACGCAGCTCCACGACGGCCTGAACAAACTCTCTCGCGCTCCGCTCTGGATCGACGACACGCCGTCGCTCTCCATCTACGAGTTCCGTTCCAAGGCCCGCCGCCTGGTCAATAAGCAGCACGTGAAACTCATCATCATCGACTACCTGCAGCTGATGACCGGCCCGCCCGAGCTTAAGGGCATGCGCGAGCAGGAGGTGGCCGCCATCTCCCGTTCGCTGAAAGCCATCGCCAAGGAGCTCAACGTCCCGATCATCGCCCTGTCGCAGCTCAACCGTTCGGTGGAGACGCGCGGCGGCAACAAACGCCCGCAGCTGAGCGACCTTCGCGAATCGGGCGCTATCGAGCAGGACGCCGACATCGTGATGTTCATCCACCGTCCGGAATTCCTGGGCGTGCAGGATGAAGGCGGCTTCCCCGGCGAGACCGACCTGATCATCGCCAAGCACCGCAACGGCGAGGTCCGCGACGTGAAGATGCGCTTCCTCTCGTCGGAAGTCAAGTTCGTCGACTACGACGACCGTCCCTTCGACGAGCCCGACAAGGCTTCCTACACAGAATCCCGGATGAACATGTTCCAGCCGGGCAATGAATTCGACCTGATCAACGACGGGATATAATGGCAAAGGAACGTATCGAACACGAAGGCAAGGTGATCTCGGTCGACAAGGACTACATCTCCGTCGAGATCCTCAACAAGTCGGCCTGTGCGGCCTGCCATGCAAAAGCAGCCTGCGGCGCTTCCGACCAGGCCGTCAAAGTGGTCGAGGTGGCGCAGGACATCTCCACGCTCGCCGCTGACTACCAGGTGGGTGAGACGGTCAACGTCGTGATGAGTTCCGCCATGGGTACGCAGGCCATCTGGCTCGCATATGTGGTGCCTTTGATCGTGCTGATGGCCTCGATCCTGGTGTTTTCCCTCTGCGGCGCGAGCGAACTGGCCATGGGACTGGGCTCCCTGGGCATCGTCGCGCTTTACTATCTGGGGGTCTATCTTTTCAGAAACAGAATTTCCAAAATATTTATCTTTTCAATCGAAAAACAACCTAAATGACTGGAACTATCCTTATTACAATTGCTTGTCTGGTGGCCCTCGGGCTGCTGTTCGCAGTTGTGCTCTACTTCGTGGCACAGAAGTTCAAGGTTGAGGAAGACCCGCGGATCGCAACCGTCGAGTCGATCCTTCCCGGAGCCAATTGCGGCGGCTGCGGACAGGCAGGATGCCACGCCTTCGCCGAGAATGTGGTGAAGGCTCCGAGCATGGAAGGCTTCTTCTGCCCGGTAGGCGGTAATCCGGTAATGGCCAAGGTCGCCGAGGCGCTCGGCCGCGCCGTCGAGGAGTCCGCTCCGAAGGTGGCCGTCGTCCGCTGCAACGGCACGCTGGCCAGCCGTCCCCGTACCAACGTGTATGACGGCTATGCTTCCTGCAAGGTGATGGCCAGCCTCTACAGCGGCGATACCGGCTGCAAGTTCGGCTGTCTGGGCAAAGGCGACTGCGAGGCCGCCTGCAAGTTCGATGCGATCCATGTCGATCCCGAAAAGGGTGTCGCCGTGGTGGATGAAAACAAGTGTACCGCCTGCGGCGCTTGTGTGAAGGCTTGCCCCAAGAGCATCATCGAACTCCGTCCCAAGGGGTTCAAGAACAGAAGGGTTACGGTCCTGTGCGTCAACAAGGACAAAGGTGCCCTCACCCGCAAGGCCTGCACCGCCGGCTGTATCGGCTGCGGCAAATGCGCCAAGACCTGCCCGTTCGGCGCCATCACGGTCGAGAACAACGTGGCTTACATCGACTTCACCAAGTGCAAGCTCTGCCGCAAGTGCGTGGAGGTCTGTCCGACCCACGCCATCAACGAAGTGAATTTCCCTCCCAAACCCGTAATCGCCAAGCCCAATGAAGAAAACGTTTAGAATCGGCGGCGTGCATCCGCACGACAACAAGATCTCCGCAGAAGCTGCGATCGAGATCTTCCCTGCGATCGAGACCGCCTATGTTTCGATGGCGCAGCATCTGGGCGCACCGGCCACGCCCGTAGTGGCCGTGGGCGACCACGTGAAGGTGGGGCAGGTGATTGCCGAGCCCGCCGGTTTCATCTCCGGCTTCGTCCACTCCCCCGTGTCGGGTACCGTCAAATCGATCGGCCCCCGCGCCGACATTGCCGGCAACCTGGTCCCGCACGTCGAGATCACGGTCGAAGGCGACGAGTGGATGGAAGACATCGACAGAAGCGACACCGTCGTCAAGGATATTCCCTTTACGCCGGAAGAGATCATCGAGAAGGTCAAGAAGGCCGGCGTCGTCGGCCTGGGCGGCGCTTCGTTCCCGACGCACGTCAAACTCGCCCCTCCGAAGGACAAGAAGGCCGAGTGCGTGATTCTCAACGGAACCGAGTGCGAGCCTTACCTGACGAGTGACGACCGCATCATGCGGGAACGTCCCCGCGAGATCCTCATCGGCGGCGCCATCATGATGAAGGCGCTCGGCGTGACCCGCGGCTATGTGGGTATCGAGGAGAACAAGCCTGCGGCCATCGCCTCGATGACCGAGGCTGCCCGCGAATTCCCGCAGATCGAAGTGGTCGTCCTCAAGAAACGCTACCCGCAGGGTGGTGAGAAACAGCTCATCGACGCGGTCATCCGCCGGCAGGTCCCCTCGGGCGCCCTTCCTATCGATACGGGCGCCGTGGTGCAGAACGTCGGCACCTCGCTGGCCGTCTATGAAGCGGTCCAGAAGAACAAGCCGCTGATCGACAACGTCATCACCGTGACGGGCGGCTGCCTCCCCGTGCAGCATAACTATAAGGTGCGCATCGGTACGCCGATGTCGAAGATCCTCGAAGTGGCGGGCGGCGTGCCCGAAAAGGCCGCCAAGGTGATCAGCGGCGGTCCGATGATGGGCCGTGCCATCGCCAACCTCGACGCTGCCACGGTCAAGGCCAACGGTGCCATCCTGGTACTGACCGAAGCGGAGACGCGCCGTAAACCCGAATCCAACTGTATCCGCTGCGCCAAGTGCGCCTCGGCCTGCCCGATGGGCCTGGAGCCGTGGCTGCTCAACAAGCTCAGCCGTGCCGGCGGCCGGTTCGACGAACTCGAGAAGGAGCGCGTCTTCGACTGCATCGAGTGCGGCTGCTGCAGCTTCACCTGCCCGGCCCAGATCCCGCTGGTCGATATGATCCGCATCAGCAAGGCGGAAGTAATGAAGATTATGCGTAGCAGACCTAAAAAATAGACGACCGATGAACAAACTTCTCGTATCACCTTCTCCTCATACCCACGGCAAGGAGAGCACGCAGTCGATCATGCGCGACGTGCTCATCGCCCTTGCCCCGGCCATGCTGGTGTCGATTCTCTCCAGCGGCTGGTCGGCGCTGATGCTCATTCTCGTGGGCGCCGCCGCCTGCGTGCTGACGGAATTCCTGATCCAGAAATACCTGCTCAAGCGGCCGGTCACGGTCAGCGACCTGTCGGCCGTCGTCACCGGTTGCCTGCTGGCGCTCAACCTGCCCCCGAATTCTCCGTGGTGGCTCATCGTCATCGGCTCGGTGGTCGCCATCGGTGTCGCCAAGATGACCTTCGGCGGTCTGGGACAGAATATTTTCAACCCCGCCCTGGTGGGCCGTGTCTTCCTGCTGGTCTCTTTCCCGGTGCTGATGACGACCTGGAACGATTCCGGTTCGATGTTCGGCCTGGTGGACGCCTTCTCCGGCGCCACGCCGCTGGGTGCGGTCAAGGAAGGCCTCAAGAACGGAATGACCCTTTCCGAGCTGACCGCCGACAACCTGACCTTCTCCCAGCAGTTCTTCTTCAATATGGGCGGTTCGGCCGGTGAGTTCTCAGCCATCGCGCTGATCCTGGGCTTCATCTACCTGCTCTGCCGCCGCGTGATCAAGGCCACCATCCCGGTGACCATCTTCTGCACGGTCTTCGTGGTGTCCGGCATCTTCTGGCTGGCCGACCCCGAGCGTTTCACCAATCCGGTGTTCAACCTCTTTACGGGTGGCCTGCTGCTGGGTGCCATCTTCATGGCAACCGACTACGTGACCTCTCCTATGACCACCAAGGGCCAGATCATCTTCGGTATCGGCATCGGTCTGATCACGGTATTCGTCCGCTATTTCGGTTCCTATCCGGAGGGCGTCTCGTTCGCCATCCTGATCATGAACTGTACGGTTCCTCTGCTCAACAAGTATTGCAAACCGCGCCGGTTTGGGGAGGTTAAGAAATAATGGCAGCAAAATCTACATTCGGCAACATGGTGCTGGTGCTTTCCGGCATCTGCCTCGTGTGCTCAGCCCTGCTGGGTACCGTCTATGCGGTGACCAAGGCCCCGATCGAGGCCTCCGAGATCCAGAAGGTCAACGCGGCCATCGCCGCCGTGACGCCGCAGTTCGACAACGTCCCTTCCGAAGCTGTCCGCGACGTTGAAGGCGGCCAGATCTACACCGCCACGGTCGGCGGCGAACCGGTCGGCTACGCCATCAAGGTGTCGGTCGGCGGCTTCGGCGGTCCGCTCCAGCTGATGGTCGGCTTCACGCCCGACGGAACGGTCTACAACACTTCCGTCATCTCCCACTCCGAGACCCCGGGCCTGGGTGCGAAACTCGTGGACGAGAACATCGCCCCGCGTCAGCAGGTCAAGGGCAAGAACCCTGCGGTGAACAACCTTTCCGTCAAGAAGGACGGCGGCGAGATCGACGCCATCACGGCTTCGACCATCACGTCGCGTGCCTTCCTCAAGGGTGTGGGCGCCGCCTACGAAGTGTTCAAGAACAACTGTGCAACCCCTAATACGATTGAGCAATGAGCAAGAATAGCAAATTACAGCTGATTGTCGACGGCATCGTCAAGAACAATCCCACGTTCGTGCTCGTTCTGGGTATGTGCCCGACGCTGGGAACCACCACTTCGGCCATCAACGGTATGGGCATGGGTCTGGCCACGATGATCGTGCTGATCCTGTCGAACATCACCATTTCGGCCATCGCCCGGATCATTCCCGACAAGGTCCGCATCCCGTGCTACATCGTGGTCATCGCCTCGTTCGTGACCATCGTCCAGCTTCTCCTGCAGGCCTATGTGCCGGTGCTTTATGACGCACTGGGCATCTTCCTGCCGCTGATCGTGGTCAACTGTATCATCCTTGGCCGCGCCGAAGCCTTCGCCAACAAGAACAGCGTGGGTGATTCCGCGCTCGACGGTGTGGGTATCGGCCTGGGCTTCACCATCGCCCTGACCGCCATCGGTCTGGTGCGTGAGATCCTGGGCAGCGGTTCGGCCTTCGGCTGGAAGTTCCTCCAGGGCGACGGCATGCTCGCCTTCGTCCTTGCGCCTGGCGCATTCATCGTGCTGGCCTATCTCATGGTCGTTTTCAGAAAGATCACCAATAAGGCATAAACTATGAAGATCCTGCTTATTTTCATTTCCGCGATATTTGTCAACAATGTCGTCCTGAGCCAGTTCCTGGGCGTATGTCCGTTCCTGGGCGTATCGAAGAAGGTCAACACGGCCGTCGGCATGACCGCCGCCGTCACCTTCGTGATGGCCATCGCCACGCTGGTGACCTTCCTGCTGCAGAAATATGTGCTGGTGCCCTTCAATCTGGTTTTCCTCCAGACGGTGAGCTTCATCCTCGTGATCGCCTCGCTCGTGCAGATGGTCGAGATCATCATCAAGAAGATCAGCCCCTCGCTCTATCAGGCCCTGGGTATCTTCCTGCCCCTGATCACCACCAACTGCGTGGTATTGGGCGTGGCCATCCAGGTGGTGACCAACGAATACAATTTCGGTTTTGCCGAAGGTGCCCGTATGCTGGGCCTCGGCGAAGCTATGCTCTTCTCCATCGCCACGGCCATCGGCTACGGCCTGGCGCTGATCCTCTTCGCGGGTATCCGCGAGCAGCTCGAGCTGAGCAATGTGCCCAAGTCTTTCAAGGGTGTCCCCATCGCCCTGCTGACGGCCGGCATCATGGCACTTGCCTTCATGGGTTTCTCCGGCCTGGTGTAATGAATCACAAGCCGTTGACCCTCACGGACATTGAGGCGCTTCTTCGGGCCGGAAAGCTCGAAGAGGCGCATCAGTCCCTGCGCGAGTTCGTCAAGCGCGAACCCGACAACCCCCAAGGCTGGTATATGCTGGGCAATCTCTACCGCCGGCAACAGCTCTGGGGCGAAGCCATCAACCATCTCAACAAAGCGAAACTCCTCGACCCCGACGGTCCCGCCGACGCGGCCATCGAGTCGATCTACGACATCATCCGTTTCGTCAACGTAGATTTGATGAACCCGTAAAAAGATGAGGAGACGGCCATAAAAACCCCCACTTTTTATGGCCGGAAGCCAGTTTTACACCCTCTCAGCCATAAAACAGCCCAGTTTTTATGGCCGGGACTCCTAGACGATGCGGGAAACCTGGGCGCGCTATACAAAAAAACTCACTGCCGTCTGACAGTGAGTTTTTGGTTTTTGTCGGGAAGAGGTGCCCGGTCTACCAGCGGTTCAGCGGCAGACCGTTCATCTTCATCTTCACCTGCTGGCGGACTTCCTCGATGATCTGGTCGTTTTCGACATTGCAGAGGACCTTGTCGATCAGATCGACGATGCCCGGCA
>JAEEGH010001441.1_pt1:0-62500 | contig 68898 bp, 48 predicted proteins | sample 9134181 | NCBI WGS metagenome assembly JAEEGH01 (sample SAMN16246544, study PRJNA631951) | gut metagenome | biome: gut microbiome; feature: rumen; material: DP-attached | host: Bos | place: Iran: Karaj | collected 2018-10
TGATACCCAAGAGAGTGAAAGACACGCTTATAGCCAACAGGCCTGTCACGCCGGAACCCATTTCCGGACTGGATTCTTTTCAACTGCTCTCAAGAATAAAAAACGCTCTGGAGAGATTGCAAGAGGATATCTCAACCCTCAAAGATATCCGGGATGAACTGTGCATATTGTTTGAGAACAACCGCGACAGTAGTGTCGGCAGCAGATTGCTTTACTATTCACAAGGTTTGTCTGACGGGGAAGCAGTATTACTTTATCTGCTGGTCTACCACTTTTATTATGAAGATGACGATATGGTTGGCTGGCACGATGTGGACGATTATATTCAGGATGAGGAACTTGCCAGGTTACGAAACAATTACAAGCGCGAAGCGCTTAGGCTTCAGAGGAATGGCATCATAGAATGCACTGGAGAGGGCGGATTCATATCAAGGGATTACTTTCATATCAAGGACGATATAAAAGACCTGATATTTGCCGATATGGGAGGCGGCATAAAAAAGCCGGAAACAAAGGTCTCCGCCGCCAGAGAGCTCAAGGCGGGCGACATCGGAGCAAAGGCGATGTTCTATAATCCCGCAGAAGACCGGCAGGTGGCTCAGTTAAAAGACCTTATGTCAGAAAAAAGATTCAATGACATACGCGGCAAAATCCGCAGCAAGGGTATGCGCACCGGCTTTACCTGTCTGTTCTACGGCGCGCCCGGAACCGGCAAGACCGAAACGGTTTACCAGATTGCCCGTCAGTGCGGGCGGGACCTGTTCATTGTGGATGTCTCGCAAATCAAGAGTTGCTGGGTCGGCGAAAGCGAAAAGAAAATCAAAGATGTTTTTGTCAAGTACCGCAAGGCGGTGGAAGATAATAAGACTGTACCCATACTGCTCTTCAACGAGGCCGACGCCATTTTCGGCATCAGGCAGGAAGGGGCCGAACGTGCCGTGGATAAGATGGAGAATTCCATCCAGAATATCATCCTGCAGGAGATGGAGGATCTGGACGGCATCCTGATAGCCACCACCAACCTGACCACGAATCTTGACAAAGCCTTTGAACGGAGGTTCCTCTACAAAATCCGCTTTGAGAAGCCTTCTCTGCAAGCCAGCGCATCTATCTGGAGGAATATGATCCCGCAGCTGACACAGAGCCAGGCAGAAGAACTGGCCGGCAGCTACAGTTTTTCCGGCGGCCAGATAGAGAATGTCGCACGCAAGAACGCAATCAACGCCATCCTGTCGGAGCAGGAACCCGATTTTGGACAAATCAGAAGTTTTTGCGCAGAAGAGAATATTGACAATGCCCCGCAACGTAAAAGAATAGGTTTTTAACTAAATTTGTAACGACTATGGCAAAGAACTTTTTCAAACGATATATCTGGCTGATAGACACCGTCAACCGTCGCGGGCCCATCTCTTTCGAGGAGATTTCCCGCCAATGGGAAATCAGCGCCATAAACGACGAGGGCGGTCCCCTTGCCGAACGCACTTTCCACAACCACCGCATCGCGATTGAGGATATGTTCGGCATCGAAATAAAGTGTGACCGTTCCGCGGGCTATTACATTGCCAACAGTGATGACCTGGAGGGGGACGGACTCAGGGCCTGGCTGCTGGAATCTATGTCGCTCAACAACCTGCTAAGCGAGAGCCGCGAGCTGCGCGACCGGATTCTGTTTGAAGAAATACCTTCCAGCCAGAAGTGGCTGCCGTTGTTTCTGGAAGCGATACAAGGTTCCAATGCAGTAGAGATCACCTATCAGAGCTACAGAAGCGGGAAATGCAGCACTTTCACCATCTGGCCCTACTGCCTGAAACTGTTCCGCCAGCGCTGGTATGTGCTGGCCAGGAGCATAGAAACAGCTGATCTGAGAATTTACTGCCTTGACAAACGTATGCTTAACGCCGAGATTCTCAATGAAAAGTTCCGCCTGCCCGCGAAGTTCAGTGCAGAGAAGTATTTTGACAAACTCTTCGGTGTGATAGCTACAGCAGACGAGCCGGAAAAGGTGCTGATAAAAGTGCCCGCAGATCAGGTAGGCTATTACGAATCGCTGCCGCTGCACTTCACCCAGAAGAAAGTGTCGGACACAGACGATTATACCATCTTCGAGTATTATCTCGCACCCACCTACGATTTCCAGCAGGAGCTGCTGGGCAAAGGTTCCCATCTGGAGGTTCTGGAACCGCTGTGGTTGCGGGACTTTATGATGGAGGAGATTGGCAAGATGAGAGCGCTCTATGACTAGTTTTGCGGTTCATAGAGCGTTTTTTGTTATCTTTGCATTTTGATACGATTTTCAGCAAGCCAAATGGAAAACAGAGAAGCCAGCAGGTATGCCGCACGCGGCGTATCGTCGTCCAAGTCAGAGGTCCACAAAGCTATAGCAAACATGGACAAGGGGCTTTTCCCCAACGCTTTCTGCAAGATTGTCCCCGATTTTGAAGGAGCGGGCAGCGATTACTGTCTGGCAATGCACGCCGACGGCGCCGGTACCAAGAGCAGCCTGGCCTACGCCTATTGGCGAGAGACGGGCGACCTCTCAGTATGGCACGGAATAGCCCAGGACGCCATTGTGATGAACACCGACGACCTGCTGTGCGTCGGCATAACCGGCGGAATGATGCTCTCCTCTACCATCGGCCGCAACAAGATGCGGGTCCCGGGCGAAGTTATCGCCGCCGTGATACAAGGCTCGCAGATGTTTGTGGAGAAGATGCGCAAGTACGGCATCGACATCACCCTGACGGGCGGCGAAACGGCCGACGTCGGCGATCTGGTGCGCACGATAATAGTGGACAGCACCGTATGCGCCCGCGCCCTCAAAAGCGACATCATCGACAACAAGAACATTGTCGCAGGCGACGTGATAGTTGGCCTGGCCTCCTTCGGGAAGGCTGAATATGAAGACGAATACAACGGCGGCATGGGATCCAACGGCCTTACCAGCGCCCGCCACGATGTCTTCTCCAAAGAAATCGCAGAGAAATATCCGGAAACTTACGAGAGCGGCATCAGCAGCGAATTCGTCTACACCGGCAGCAAGCGCCTCGCCGACATCGAACCTGAAACGGGCCTGACATACGGCAAGCTGGTGCTCTCCCCCACCCGGACCTACGCCCCGGTAATAAAAGCCGTTCTGGAGGCCTGCCGCAAAGACATCCACGGCATGATACACTGCACCGGCGGCGCCCAGACCAAGGTTTTGGGCTTCATCGGCAACCTGCGCATAATCAAGGACAACCTGTTCCCCACCCCGCCGCTGTTCCGGACCATCCAGGAAGAGAGCAAGACCCCGTGGAGCGAGATGTACAAGGTGTTCAACATGGGCCACCGGATGGAGATTTACACCACCGAGGCCGCCGCCGCGCAGATTATCGACATCAGCCGCAGCTTTGGCGTGGATGCCCGCATAATAGGCCGCGCAGAGGCAGCGCCCGCCCCCGAGGTGGAACTTAAGACAAGCTACGGAACCTTCAAATACATGAAATAATGCAAAAGGCTCTCACTATATTGCTGGTATTGCTCGCCACTTTCCGCCTGCCGGGCTGCAAAAGCGCGCCCGTAGAGGTGGTGGACCTGGATCCGCTGGTACACCAGGCGCTGTATGACACAACTTCCAGCTACTATACCGATTTTTCTAAGTATCCCAAGAATATCGCCGACTTGCCCATCGGCATCTTCAACCTCGGCGCCGCAGGCACCCACGCCCTGGACTGCGCCGTTACGCTGGACAGTTTCGACAATATCACCGGCGGTGAAAACCCCGACAGCATCAAGGATCTGGCGGGCGAACATTTCATCTACTACACCGCCCTCAGCGATGCCGACGACATCTATGATGCCGACGGCCTGATGGACATCCACGACGCCGCCATCAAGCACACCCTTTTCCTGGTGGGCGACAAATGCGCCCAGGGAGAGAAGGAGCGGGCAAAAATCGTGATTGCCGGCGGCAATATCACCCGCGAGACAGGTCTTGACGACATCCGCGCCATGCTGGATGCCAGCGGCAGCGGCGTGAAAGTAATTGGTGTAGTGGAAGAAGGCGTCAAAGGTCTGCTGGATGAGCTGGCCGACAGCCCTATGATCAACTATTCCATCGGCTTGATTGCCGACAGCCTCACCATCGCCTCCGAGGCCTATCAGCAGACGCTCAAGGATGTGATGGCGGAACGCAGCCTCAAGACCACCTTGCCCGTCGTCTGCCAGAGAATCAATGCCGCCGACACCATCCCCGCCAGAGCATTTGAAGAGGCCTTCGCAAGGATGATAGAAGAGCACTACGCAGCCGGCGGAATGGCGCCCATCTGCGCCTTGATTGCCGATATCGAGATTGACGATCAGCAGAAGGCTGCCCTGCAGGACATAATAAACAACTATCGTTCTAAAAGACTGAACGGAAACTACCCCTACAGATCCGTGATAAGCGACAAATTGATATATATCGACCCGTCGCAGTGTGCCGCAAAGGAGTGCTACAGAGTTCTTCGCGGCGACAATAATCTGGCCCTTCGCATAGACGAGCAACAGGTTATCCACTATACGGACCTGCCAATGTAAATATGAGATTCAAAGAGAGCATAACGCCGGAAGAAATAGAGGGCCTGGATCTGATCTCCTTCCCGGGAGAAATTCACATCATCACTCACGAGGGACCGGAGTTCGACGCCGCGGTCCGCGATCTGGCATCGCAGCGGATGATAGGTTTCGACACCGAGACCAAGCCGGTGTTCCAGCCTCATGCTCCTCGCAGTGCTACCGCTCTTTTGCAGCTCTCAAGCGAAGACAACTCCTATCTTTTCAGGCTCCATTCCCTGGGTCTGCCGCAATCTCTGGCCGACATCCTGGCCAGCAAAACCATCACCAAAGTAGGTGCTGCAGTGGCAGATGACGTACGTGGCCTGCAGCATTACATCCCGTTTACTGCGGCCCGTTTCATGGATTTGCAGCGGTTTGCAGAACTCTACGGCATCAAGGACAAGAGCGTCAAGAAACTCTCCGCCATCATTCTTGGCCGCCGCGTCTCCAAAGCGCAGCAATGCTCCAACTGGGAGGCAGGCACCCTCTCCTATCCCCAGCAGCTTTACGCCGCCACCGACGCCTGGATTTGCCTGGTGATGTACAAGCGGCTGCTGGAGTCGGAACTGGCCCCGCCACCGGAAGAATCTTTCTGATGTTGCGATTTTTTACCTACATTTGTTTTCAGTCAACATTATTAACTGATAAAACTTAAAGACAATGGGAAAACTTATTAACGAATTCAAGGACTTCGCCATCAAGGGTAACGTGATGGATATGGCCATCGGCGTTGTTCTGGGCGCTGCATTCGGCAAAATCGTAAGTTCTTTCGTGGCTGACATCATTATGCCGCTCATCGGCCTTCTGGTCGGTGGCGTTGATTTCACCCAGTGGAAATGGGTTCTTGCAGAGGCAAATGAGGCCGCAGGCAAGGCAGAAGTTGCCCTGACATACGGCAATTTCATCCAGGTCATCTTTGACTTCCTGATCATCGCATGGTGCATCTTCCTGGTTGTAAAGGCCATCAACAAAGCCAAGAAACCCAAAGAGGAACCCGCACCCGAACCGCCGGCAACTCCCGAGGATATCCAGCTCCTGCGCGAAATCCGCGACAGTCTTAAGAAATAATCTGACACAAATCAAAGCACAATGAAAAAACTACTGCTGACTCTCACTTGCCTTCTTGGGCTTTCCCTTGGCGCGTTTGCCCAGGGTTATGAACTATCCATTGAGGGTATGGGCTCCGTGGGGCCTATTCGTTGCAGCAATAATTACTTCGGAATCAATATCCTGAACGGATACAGGATTCCGTGGGGCAACGGACTGTTTGCGGGTGTCGGCAGCGGAATGGTGACCACCTCTTACCTGACCGACTTCAGGAGAGTCAACTATCTGGACGGGTCAATCGATATCGACAAAAAACGCGAACCGCTGAACTTTTTCGTTCCGGTATACGGGTCGTTCCAGTACTATCTGAGCAAGGACAAGATTCGCCAGCCTTTCGTCCGCCTGGATGTGGGCTACGAATTTGCCGTGTTCCGCTTTGACTGGGACCAGAAGCTGTTTGACAAGACAACCCGCAAGCACGGTATGTACGTAGAGCCATCGTTCGGCTACAATTTCAAACTGAAAGGGGTGGAAAAGAGCCGCTCGCTGTATTTTGCAGTAGGCCCCACCTTCCAGCGCTGCGTATTCAACCGCACCGTGGTAAATGAACTGTCAGAGATTGACGAGAATGGCTACAACGGCACTGCCACCTCCAAGACATACGACTGGCTGCTGCCTACCATAGCTTTCAGGTTCGGCTGGAGATTATAGCAATTGTGCTTTAACGAAACAGGCACCCCGAAAGAGGTGCCTGTTTTCTTTTATTCCATCGTGATTGAGTTGTCGTGACAGTAAATCTTCTGCTGGATTTCGCCGCCCAGCAGGCGTACCCAGGTGTGGAAGCCCGACTCGCCCTCCTTAAAGGAGAAAATGCGTGTTCCGGAAACCTTTTCGGCACTCACGCCCTCTCTGCCAAGGTCGTTGTACACAGTGTCACAGCCGCTGTAACGGCCGTAGATGTAGAACATCGGGCCGGAATGCAGCACATAATCGCAATTATGGTCGTGTCCGTTTACAACGGCCTCTACATCGCCCATCTCCAGGAATTGCGCCAGCAGGCCACTGTTCAACCTGGACGGACACGGGGATTCGTAATTGTTGCCAATCAGTTCGTGGCCCTCTGCCATAAGACCTTCCCCCAGTTCCCGGAGAGGGACATGGAAGAATGCAAGGGCCGGCACGGGATTACCTCCGTTTGCAGCCGCCAGTTTCTCACTATGGTTTCGATACCAACTTATCTGACTGTGACGGATATAGTCGTAAGAATAGCGTCCCTCCTCCCCTTTGATCTTGGCTTCCCTCATGGAGTCAAAGATATATAACGCCCTGTCCACGCCGGATGCCCCGCTCAGTGTTATAACATCGTTGGAACAGCCGTAAACGCCTTCCTTCGGGGGAAGATTAACACAGCCTTTGATGCTACAGATACACGAGAAAATCTCTTCGCGAGTAGAACCGAATTCCGCATCGTGGTTACCCAAAGCCACCGCAAATGGGATCCCGCTCTCCGATATCGGGGCGAGTATCTCCCTGGCAGACTCCAGATCCGGGCTGCCGAAAACAATATCTCCGGTATGGATAATAAGATCCGGCTTAACTGCCTCCACCGCCTCCTTTACGCACTCAAGGGCCCGTACGGAGCGTGAATCCCCCGCTATGTAGTGAGTATCTGTGAACTGCAACACGGTAAATGTACCGTCGGGGCGATACTTCAAATTGGCCGCAACGGCCAAAGCTCCCTTAGACTGATCTTCACACTTGCAGGCATTCAATGCCGGTGCCAGCGCAGCTGCCGCAGCGGTCAGGGCCGTGCCTTTTATAAACTGTCTTCTTTTCATAACGGAAATACTGATACTATGCCCCTTCAAGCACATAATCCACGCAGCGGTTCATTATTTCACAGAACGGCTGGGTGGGCTTGAGGTCGCGGGCCACGCGCTGCGCCAGGTTGGAGGCGGTAATGTAGCTTCGCGACACCGATTTGATAATGATATACGACTTTAGCCGGTAATAGTCGCTGTAAGGTCCTTCTTTCCAGCCCAGCGGCAGCCGTGTAAGCGCCCCCTCCCAATCAACTTCAAAGCCCTTCGCGGCCTTGAGTGCAGCATCGAACTTCGCGCCGGAGAGCATTATCTCCTCCCGGACGCTCTTGATCATCTCTTTTGTAGGATTGTAGAGGCCGGAGCAGATGAAATATGTGTTGGTGGCAGGTTCTATGTGCAGATAGTAGCCGGCGCGGCCGCTCTTCTTGCCGCCGGCGCACACGTATATGCCCATGTGGATCTTGTACGGAGTCTTGTCGGGCGAAAAGCGGATGTCGCGGTAGATACGGTAGGTGCAATCCTCCACCCGGAGCCCTTTCATTCGCGGGTCGAAGGCTGCGATGCGGGATATCAGTTCCGCCGCAACTGCGGCCACGGTGTTCTTGGCCTGAAGATACTCGCCCTTGTGAACATCGAACCACTCCTTGTAGTTGTGCTGCGCGAGCTCGGTCAGAAAGGAGATAACCTGTTCCATATCTATCGCTGCGAGAGCCAGTTATAAGCGTTTATAAACATATCCAGCCAGGGTGTGTCAACATCGTGACGCTTTTCGCGCGGGTACCAGGGCCAATTCCAGGGACGCAGGCAGCGCTCCGGGTGGGGCATCATGGCCAGATGTCGGCCGTCGGGGCTGCAGACGCCGGCGATTCCCTCCGGAGAGCCGTTGGGATTGCCGGGATAGTCATTGTAGTTGTAGCGGACGGCAACCTTGACGTTGCGGCCGGCGGGGAAAGAGAACTTGCCCTCTCCGTGGGCCACCCAGATACCCAGTTTACTTCCCTTGAGGGACTGCAGCATCACAGCTGGTGAATCTTCTATGGTAACGCCCACAAAGCAGCTTTCGAACTTATGGGAGTCGTTGTGCACCATCTTGGGGGCGTGCTCGCGGTCATCGGGAGTAACCACACCCAGTTCCGCCATCAGCTGGCAGCCGTTGCAGATGCCCAGGCTCAGGGTGTCCTTGCGGGCATAGAAGGCGTCGATGGCGGCGCGGGCCTTGTCGTTGTACATCAGCGCGCCGGCCCAGCCTTTGGCACTGCCCAGAGTGTCGGCGTTGGAGAAGCCGCCCACGAACACTATCATCTGAACTCCGGTGAGGTCCTCACGGCCGCTGGTAAGGTCGGTAGTGTGAACGTCGCGGACTTCGAAGCCGGCCATATATAGCGCCCAGGCCATTTCGCGGTCGCCGTTGGAACCTTTCTCACGGATGATGGCGGCCACCGGTTTGCGGCCGGTCTCTTTTCTGGCCACCCTCTTTTCCGGGAACTTGTAGCGCAGCGGCTGGTTCTTGTAGTTGGCAAAACGCTTGTCGGCGCTGTCGTCGGCTACCTGCCGCTTGTCCAGCAGATACGAGGTGTAGAACCACTTGTCGCGCATCTCATCTATATCGAGGTGCAGTTCGCCGCCGGAGTACTTGACATCCAGTTTGCGGGCGCTCTGCCAGTTGCCGATATTGTAGAAGGCGATGCCGTTCATGCTCAGATAATCCTCTACGAACGGAGTCGCGCTCTGCACAATCACGCCCGGCAGCTCGCTGAGCAGCACGTTTGCGTCCAGGCTGCCCAGATCGATTTCCAGACCGCCCTTTGCACCAGCAAACATACTCTCCAGCAGGGCCGTAACAAGGCCGCCTGCGGAGACGTCGTGGCCCGCGAGAATCAATTCCATGGAGACCAGACTCTGTACCGCCTCGAAGCACTTTGCGAAGTACGACGGGTCGGCTATGTCAGGGCACTGCAGACCAACTGCAGAGCATACCTGTGCATAGGCGCTACCGCCCAGGTTGAAGGCGGGTTTGCGGTCGAACGGGATATAAATGACCTTGGAAGGCACGCTTTCGAAAGCGGCGTGAACCGTCTTGGTGATGTCACTCACCTGCCCTACTGTAGAAACTATCAGGGTGCCGGGAGAAATCACCTTCTCTCCGGAAGGATATTTCTGCGTCATCGACATCGAATCCTTGCCGGTAGGGATATTGATACCCAGGGCGATAGCGAAATCGGATGCCCCTTTGACCGCCTTGTACAGACGGGCGTCCTCGCCCTCGTTGCGGGTGGGCCACATCCAGTTGGCGGAGAGCGAAACGCCCTTCAGACCGCCGTCTATCACTGCCCAAACCATGTTTGTGAGGGCCTCGGCGATGGTCATTCGGCTGCCCGCAGCCGAATCTATCAGACCCACTGCCGGCGCGTGGCCGATGGAGGTGGCGATACCGCGGTTGTCGTCGTAACCGATGGCGGTCACAGCCACGTCATTCAAAGGCAACTGTATCTCGCCTGCGGTCTGCTGGCAGGCAATCAAGCCCGTCACGGAGCGGTCCACCTTGTTGGTAAGCCAATCCTTGCAGGCCACAGACTCCAGCGAGAGCACGTCGGCGATAATCTTTTCCAGTTCTTCCGGCGAATAACTGCCGACCGGCTTGACATCGGGATATTCTTTCTTTACAGTCGTGCCGGTCATCACCGTCTTGGGGGTGGAGCCCATCATATCGCCAATCGCCAAATCTATCGGAGCCACGCCGGTGGCGCTGTCCTTCAGGGTGAAGTTGTGCTCACCGGTCGTTGTGCCAATCTTGTAGAACGGAGCGCGCTCGCGCTCCGCGATGGCCTGCAAATGGTCGGCATCGCTCTCTTTCATCACCAGACCCATACGCTCCTGGCTCTCGTTGCCGATTATTTCCTTGTAAGAAAGGGTCGGATCGCCGATGGGCAGCTTGCTGATATCGATGGTGCCGCCCACCTCCTCCACCAACTCGGAGAGGCAGTTGAGATGGCCGCCGGCGCCGTGGTCATGAACCGATATGATGGAGTTGCGCTTCTCTTCCGCAATAGCGCGGATTGCGTTGTAGGCGCGCTTCTGCATCTCGGGGTTGGAACGCTGCACTGCGTTGAGTTCTATTGCATTGGCATATTCGCCGGTGGCAACCGAGCTCACCGCGCCGCCGCCCATTCCGATACGGTAGTTGTCACCGCCCAGCAGCACCACGGCATCGCCTGTACCCGGAGTCTCCTTGATGGAGTCACGCTTGCGGGCATAGCCCACGCCGCCGGCCTGCATTATCACCTTGTCGTAACCGTACATTCCGCGCTGGTCGCCATACTCGAATGTGAGCAGGGAACCGCAGATTATTGGCTGACCGAACTTGTTGCCGAAGTCGCTGGCGCCGTTGCTGGCCTTTATAAGAATCTCCTGCGGAGTCTGGTAGAGCCACTTGCGCTCCTGGAATGCCTCCCAGGCGCGGCGCCCCTCCTCGAAGCGAGGGTAGCTGGTCATATACACGGCGGTGCCTGCAATCGGGAAGGAGCCCTTGCCGCCCGCCATACGGTCGCGGATCTCGCCGCCGGTACCGGTCGCAGCGCCGTTGAACGGCTCCACGGTGGTGGGGAAGTTGTGCGTTTCAGCCTTGAGGGAAATCACCGTCTCGGCCTCGTCCATAATGAACTGCGAAGGGCGCGACCCGTCCTTGGGGTGGAACATCTCCAGCGTCGGGCCCTCGATAAAGGCGCAGTTGTCTTTGTATGCCGATACCACCCGGTTGGGGTTGGTCTGGGTTGTCTTCTTTATCAGTTGGAACAGCGAAGAGGGCATCTCCTCGCCGTCGATTATGAAAGTTCCGTTGAAGATTTTGTGGCGGCAGTGCTCGCTGTTGACCTGGCTGAAGCCGAACACCTCGCTGTCGGTAAGGCTGCGGCCAAGCTTTGCCGAAAGGTCCTGAAGATACTTGATTTCATCTGCCGACAGTGCCAGGCCCTCGCGGCGGTTGTACTCCTCGAAATCGGTGATGTACTCTATCGGGTCGGGCTTGTGGTCTACCTTGAAGACATTCTGGTCCAGTCCGTGATAGAGCCGCTGCAGCATCTTGTCGTAGGTTGCGTCTTCGCCCTTCACGGGAAAGAATTCCTCTATGCGCTTCAAGCCCGCGATGTTCATGTTCTGGGCAATCTCCACGGCGGTGGTGCTCCAGGGGGTGATCATTTCGCGGCGGGGACCTACGAACCAGCCGTCGATGGCTTCGCTGTCGGTCTTTTTGGCGCAAGAAAAAAGCCACTCCAAGGCGTCAATTGCCTCTTGTGGCTGTGTCTGCTCTGTCTGAACTGCGATGACGCTGCCTGCGTCAGAACGGAAAAACAATACTTTCATTTGAGAGGTTTTGTAGCTGCAAATTTAGCAAATTGTGTAATTTCGCGCTGTGACTTACGAAGAAAAAATAGAGAAACTTTTCAACCGTTTTCCCTCCTATCAGACGGTGGGCGGAAGGGCCTACAAGCCGGGGCTGGAAACGATGCTGGCCTTTGACGATTTGTTGGGGCATCCGCACCGGCAGTTGCGTTGCATCCACATCGCCGGCACCAACGGCAAGGGGTCGGTAAGCTCCATGCTGGCGGCGGCACTTGGCGGCGGCGGGCGGCGCATCGGCCTCTACACATCGCCCCATCTGACCGATTTCCGCGAAAGGATCAAAATCGTTTCCGAAGATGGCTTCGCGATGATTCCGCGCGAGGCTGTGGAAGCATTTCTGGACCGGTACGAAGGGTTTATGGAGAGCAAAGGGCCCTCTTTCTTCGAAATCACCACCGCCATGGCGTTTGATTTCTTTGCGGCGGCCGGAGTTGACCTGGCGGTGATAGAGTGCGGCCTGGGCGGGCGCCTCGACTCCACAAACATAATCACTCCGCTGCTGGGCATCATCACCAACATCGGCCTGGAACATACATTCTATCTGGGCGATACTTTGGAAAAGATTGCTTTCGAGAAGGCGGGTATCATCAAACCCGGCGTGCCGGCGGTAATCGGCGAAATCAATCCTGCCACCCGGCCGGTATTCGAGAAAGCGGCGGCCGAAAGAGGATGCGAACTGGTGTTTGCTCCTGAGCGGAAGTTTGATCTGAACTGCGGCAATATGGACTTGACGGGCGGGTATCAGCGGCAGAATCTGGCCACAGTTGAGGCAGCGCTGGAGATACTGCATTCTAAATACGGCATCGACTGTGATGACTCCCGCATCGGCCGTGCCGCCACCCTCACCGGCCTTCGGGGCCGCTGGGAAAAGGTATCCGCCACACCAGACATCATCTGCGACATCGGCCACAATGCCCACGGTCTCAGGCAGGTATTTGACCAGCTTCGGGCTGTCGCGCCCAAATATCATCACGTCTACATTGTATTTGGCGTAGCCAGCGACAAGGATGTCGATGCCATAGCGCCGCTGATGATAAAGCCCAGTGACCGGGTGTCATACATCTTTACCCAGCCCTCCACGCAACGGGCGATGCCGGCAGCTGAACTTTCTGCCCGTCTGTCCGCCTACGGCATCTCCGGAATGACCTCAACCACCGTCGCATCTGCCATCGCCGCGGCAAAAGCCGCCGCCACCCCGAATGATCTGATCTTCATCGGCGGCAGCAACTTCACCGTCAGCGACGCGGTAGTATGGCTGCTGTAAACAGTAGGCGGACAATAGCCTAACCCGGCCACCACCCGTACCATACTTATTCAGTTTCGTGCCAGAACTTGAGCTTCAAGGTTTTAGAGCCACTGGTAAGGGTTATTTTGTCACCATCCTCAGAAAGCACAAAATCCCAGTCTCCGTCCAGGAAATTGTATTTGCCGTCTATCTTGATGGTGCAGGAAGTGGCACTTTTGTATGTCAGTTTACCTTTCTGGAAATAATAAATCTCCAACTTGTCGGGGTCTCCGCCCCACTTGTCGCCCATAACCTGCACTTGGCAGTCAACTTTATCGCCCTTCTTCCCAACCCACTTGCTCTTGGCCACGATGAATGCAGTGAATGCTTTATTTGCATCGTCATTACCCAGGGAGATCTGTCCATCGCTGCTGTACGAATACCCTTTGATGGTCGGCGACAACCTGGTCATATCATCAAACATACCATCGATGTCACACGATGCGAACAATGGTATTAAAGCAAATAACATAAAAAACCTTTTCATAGTGATATCATTTTAATAGTTAGCAATCATTTTGTATCAAATCCCCTCTTCGGCTTCCTTGTGGCTCCTGTAGTAGCCGCCACCGTTTGCCCTGGTCGGCCAGAAGAAAATTGCCGGATGTAATCCTGATCCCGGAATTGTCATCCATTTACTTGGAGAGTCCTCGGTCAATTGCACCGCACTGGTACCGTCTCCACCCGTCATTACCGTTTCGGTACCGTCGGGATAAATTACCACTATTCGATAACCGTAACCCACTCCGGAAGAGAAACCGGTTTTCGTACCGGTAATCGTTCCGGTTTCACCCGAAGGGAACGAACCGATTATCTCCCTAGAAACGCGTCTTGGATTATCGAGACCCAGCTCTACATAGGCCATGGTTGGAACTCCAGCCGCCTCACATACATCAAACCTGTTGATTGCGAAAGAATCGGTCAAAGACGGCCATTTATACGGATAGTAATGAATGTCACCCTCGTAGATATCAAGAGCGATTTGTAAGGGCATGAAATATTTTTCTTTGAGTTTGACCGAATAGGGCAGCGACAGGCCGCATGGCCACCAGGCACTGAGCAGGTGCAACGGATCCAATGCCCTGAGCGGGATGGTATATCGATCTTCCGTCATTTCTTCCTGGAACGGACTTCTGCTCACTTCCATCTGTGGAGTGAGCTCCATCTCCCAGATCGGGTCAAACTCGAACTTTGTTGTCAGATTCTTCCAACTCTTCGAGAAAAGGCCGCCCAGAGAGGCAGTCATAGGATACATCTCTATTTCGGGCGTTAGAGCCAGTTTTGTACTGGTCGAAGTCCATGTGGTGCCGAACTTGAGGGTCGTGGTGCAATTCAACCCGGCACCAAAAAGTCCCGTAAGGGACATATATGGTGTGGCGGTTATAGCACCGAAGGCGTAGAGGCTGCCTGACACTCCTCCTAGCTCAGGCCTAAAGCCATCGTCTTTAGCAGGTTCATTGACCCTGTGCCGGAAAGTGAATCCATCGCCCTTATTGTACGAAAAACCATACATACCCATGTCATAAACATACTTGACGGACGCCGAAAATTTAAGATCACCGCCAACACCTGCAGAAGCGCTAAACTCAATTTCAGGGCAAAGGAACAGCCCCGGCACGATGGGAATCGGTGTCACCATGATTGTAAATAGGTGCATACTGTGACTGATGGAGAATTCCGACTTGAGGACAAAATCGGCAGACAATGTCACCTTAGGAGAGAAAGTACAATGAACATACTGGAACTCTCCGGCTATGAAGCCCACGGCAAACTTGGACGCGATGGACATCTGTGCGCCGAGCACCGCCTCACCGTGCGGACGCTTGAGGTTCAAGCTCAGTTTCGGAAGAGTGTAGGTTTCACTGAAAGCCTTGGTGGACATGCCCAACATATCGGCCACATCTTCTTCGCTTATCACGATATTGCCATCGCCATCTATCGAAAACGGCACCTCCTGCCCACGCTCGTTGAGTATGGACTGCACATTCCTTGATAAATCCAAAGCTATGCCACCTCCCTCTATCTCATTGCCATCTTCGTCGAAAATAGGAGTACCAGCGCTAACCTCTTCGTAGGCCTGCGCTATGTCGGCCTCGGGGTAAGCCTTCACGCGGAAATAGCCATCCCCGCTGCGGGTGCATTCTGTAATGCGGTAAACTCCGCCGTAAGGGAGTTTTTGTGCTCCGCCCTCGAACAGCAACAATTTGCCCGTTTCCGGCGCAAGCTCTTCGCTGACAAGCATATCGAAGACGGGCCTGTACATAGCCGCTTCATTCTTGTCATAGCATACGTTACCCTCCTTATCCTTGAGGACGGCACGCTCCGAATCGCTGAGAATTGTAATCATTTCCAGTTTTTCTTCTGTCATGACCGTAACCCCGGGAGCAAGAACAGCTTTGGCACCCGGAACATAATCCAGCGCAGGAATATCACCTATGGTATAAATAATACTCCGCTCCAGAGTCTTCCCGGATTTACTGCCGGCGGTATGGACAATTCGGCTGCCGTCGTCGGTAATAAATGTCAATTCAAAACCCTTTGGATAACTGCGCGATGGCACATACATAAACAGGGGATAAACTTCGCCAGCCGCTATCCTTATTCCTGAGCCCAGATCCAGGGTAAGCACCTTTCCTTCTCCCGTTATTACTGCAGATGGGATTATGTCTGCCTTAATCCTCATGGCTCCGCAAACAGGCTTGTTGTCAAGGTCCCGGAATTCCACTTTTACCAGTCGGACATCGGTTTCAAAAACCTGCCCTATTTTAAGTATGGAAAGTACATTGTGGAAAGTCAGGCCGGAATCGCTGCTGCCGGTTGCCACCATCAGGTTGCTCCGAGGATCGGGCTGTATCTTGCCCTTTGCAAAAACCGGGTGCTGCACGGCCGGCATCTCCAGAACCAACTCCTCTCCAATGGTCGAAGCAGAAGCACTGAACGGGACATATGCGGTGATACTGCCCTTGGGAACTGATGACTCCGAGCGGAAGACGGCACTCTTGCCATCTTCCGATATATCTGCAGGCGATAAACTGAACTCCAGGTTTGAAGCACTGCCGCCGAAGATTCCCATCCGGTCGCCATCTTTCCAGTACGTATCAACACTTTTGCCGGGAGTATCAATCACAATCGTTTTTGTAAGATATGAGTCTGCAACTATTGTCGCACGGATGGCGCCTTGCGTCTGCCCACCCTCATCGTCAAACTGTCTTGCGCAGGAAATAGCGGTTATTGACAATACCGCTGTAAGTATATTAAATAAAACCCTTTTCATAAGCATTTTCACCGTTAGTCCCAATCAATATGATCTCCATAGCCATAGCCATCACCGGAAATCTGAGGATCTGCATCATATAAATACAACCGGTACGCACTTCCCTCGGTGTAGGTATCAAACACCTTTTCGGTGATGCTATAAAGATATATCATGCCGCTTCGTTTCTCTGACGAGCCGCCGGTTTTGGGCGTGGCGGCCACTCTCAGCGTATTGCGATCTATATGTTCGGCTGTAATCCAGCCTGTCGAATTTTCTATCTGCCAGTCCCACAGATTGGTGTCGATTTTGATATCTATAGCATCCCCGCTGGCGGGAAGGTAAAAATTGTTCTGATAGTTGAATGTTCCAAGTTTGAGGTGGTGGCTCTGCTGAACCAAGGTTATGGTATTGTGATAGACCTCCTGTGCTTTTACGTCTACCGTACATACACGCGGCTGGAGAATCTCGTACTTCTCGCCAAACTGCTCGAAATTAATCCTGAGCATATCCCCGTCGTATGTAGGAGTACACCAGGAGGCATCGCTCGTGAGCACAATCCGGTCTGCCTGCATATTGGTCTTAACCAGGATTGAATGATGGCCGGCCTCATAGCCGCTGATATAAAAAGTATCCGCTTCCTTGCTGGAATCATATATGGACACCAAGCTGAAATAATCGCCGACAGGTGGATTATCCGGAGTCACGGGATTTTCGGGATTGTCCTGGCCTCCGGGATTGTCCTGTTCCGGCTTTATCTTTTTGCAACCACCCGCGAAGGTTATCAGAGCAGCTAATATGCAAATCGCGAGTATAGATGATCTAACTCTCATATTGTCAGGAAATAAACAAAATAATTAAATCAACTCCGCACTGCTATTCGAAAACTATCTCGCCGAAGTATTCGGGGCGGTGATAGTCGGGATTGGGGCAGCCGATGGGATTCCATGTTACATAGTGCGGGACGGGCATGTCGTCGCCGCATTTGTAGAAGTTGGCGAGCATCGCCTTGCCCGATACGGCAGCGCCGTCCAGGCCGTAAATGTCAAACGGAATGGCCATGGTCAAAGACCAGCACTGACGGCCTTTTTCTTTCACAACCCGCTTTGAGCCAAGCGAGGCCACGCGACGGATGCGGCTGATTACCGAATCGTCAAAATTGTGCCGATGGTCGCGGTCGGGACCGCAGGCGAATGTGCCGTGGCCGATGCAGGTCATCTCGATGTTATAGTAGTCGGGCTTTGCAAGGTTTGGAATCATAAAGAATTCCACGCAAGAATCCTTCCAGGGCTCCGATCCGTAATCATACTCAAAAGTGCCGCGCACGCCGCGCTCTACAACCTTGAACTGCAGGAAAATCTCATCCCCGTTGTGGGCAATCTTGAAGCTGACGCGGGGTTTGTAGGGATATTCAGGCCAGTTTACGCAGTCCACTTTATGTGTAGCCACGCTGCGGCGCTTGAAATACTTGATTACATCTTCCATTTTCGCTCCCTTCGGGAGAGAATTCTTAACGACTTTGAGCGACTTTGACATAATTTATGACAATTATTATTATTTTTGTGTGTTTATAGTGCACGAATTTAACAACTAATAAATATTAAATCAATTTTTATGGCAAAAAGAGTTTATCGTTTTGGCGGCAAGAGCGCAGAAGGCAATGGCCAGATGCGTGAATTGCTGGGTGGCAAGGGTGCAAACCTTGCCGAAATGTGTCTTCTGGGAATGCCTGTTCCCGCCGGCTTCACAATCACCACCGAATGCTGCACAGAGTATTTCAATCTGGGCGGTCAGTTCCCCGCAGAGCTTGAGAGCGAAGTAAATGCAGCTCTCGCAGCTACCGAGGCTGTAATGGGCCGTAAATTCGGCGACGCCAAGGATCCTCTCCTGGTATCCTGCCGTTCCGGTGCCCGCAGCTCCATGCCCGGTATGATGGAGACCGTGCTCAATATCGGTCTTTGCAGCACAACAATCCCCGGCCTTATCGCCAAGACCAACAACCCCCGCTTTGTATATGATGCATACCGTCGCCTTATCATGATGTACTCCGACGTCGTTATGGAGAAGGCAGAGGGCATCGAGCCCGAAGATGGCAAGGGCATCCGCGTCCAGCTGGACAACATGATGGCCGAAGTCAAGGAGAAGAAGGGGTACAAGCTTGACACCGAACTCACAGAGCAGGACCTGATTGCTCTTTGCGACGCTTTCAAGAAGAGAGTTAAAGAGGTTCTGGGTAAAGAGTTCCCCGACGATGCACGCGCCCAGCTTTGGGGCGGTATCGGCGCCGTGTTCAAATCATGGAACGGCAAGCGCGCCATCGCTTACCGCCGCATCGAGGGTATTCCCGATGACTGGGGCACAGCTGTGACCGTAATGTCGATGGTATTCGGCAACATGGGCGAGACTTCCGCTACCGGCGTTGCATTCAGCCGCAACCCCGCTACCGGTGACAACAAGTTCTACGGCGAGTGGCTCATCAACGCCCAGGGCGAGGACGTGGTTGCAGGTATCCGTACCCCCAACCCTCTGAACGAGGCCACCAAGACAGAGCACAACAAGGCTCTCCCTTCACTGGAGAAGGCTATGCCCGAGGTTTACAAAGAGCTTGACACCATCCGCTGCAACCTCGAGAAGCACTACAACGATATGCAGGACATAGAGTTCACCATCCAGGAGGGTAAACTCTGGATGCTCCAGTGCCGCGTGGGCAAGCGTACCGGTATCGCAGCCCTCAACATGGCAATGGATATGCTGGACGAAGGCCTCATCGACGAGAAGACCGCCGTTATGCGCGTCAGCCCCACTCAGCTTGACGAGCTCCTGCACCCCGTGCTGGATCCCGCTTCTGAGAAGAAGGCTACCGTTATCGCCAAAGGTCTGCCCGCAGGCCCCGGCGGTGCCGTAGGTAAAATCGTCTTCACTTCTGCAAAGGCCGTTGAGGCAGCTCAGAAGAAAGAGAAAGCCATCCTGGTTCGCGACGAAACCAACCCCGAGGACGTTGAGGGTATGCGCGCTGCCGACGGTCTGCTCACCGCACGCGGCGGTATGACCAGCCACGCAGCTCTGGTTGCCCGCGGATGGGGCAAGTGCTGCATCGTAGGTTGCGACGCCGTTAAGTTTGAAGATCAGGCAGACGGCACCCGCAAGCTCTTCATCGCAGGCAAGGAATACAAAGAGGGTGACATCTTCTCACTGAACGGCAGCAAGGGCTACGTATACGCAGAGAAGGTCGGCACAATGGACGCAAGCGAGAATCCCCGCTTTGTCAAGTTCATGAGCTTGGTAGACAAATATCGCAAGCTTGGTGTCCGCACCAATGCAGATAACCCCGACGATGCCGCCAAGGCTATCGAGTTCGGCGCCGAGGGTATCGGTCTGTTCCGTATCGAGCACATGTTCTACGGCAAGAACAGCGAGGCTCCTCTTGCAAAACTCCGCAAGGTGATCCACACCGCTACCTCCGAGGAGCGTCTGCAGGCTATCAATGAGCTGGAGCCGTACGTAAAGGAGGCCACCAAGGCTACCATGAAGGTTATGAACGGCAAGCCCGTCACCTTCCGTCTGCTTGACCCGCCTCTCCATGAGTTCGTTCCCCAGACTCTTGACAAGCAGGAAGAGCTTGCAAAAGAGCTGCACATCACTGTAGAAGAAATCCGCAAGCGCGGTGAAGCCCTTCACGAGGTCAACCCCATGATGGGTCACCGCGGCGTACGTCTGGGTATCAGCTACCCGAGCCTGAGCGAGATGCAGTTCCGCGCTATCTTCACCGCTGCTGCAGAGCTCTACGCAGAGGGCTTCCAGCCGCGTCCGGAGATCATGATCCCCGTAACCGTATCTGTAAACGAACTTAACTTCCAGAAGCGTATCTGCGACCGCGTCCACAAAGAGGTTGAAGAGAAATTCGACATGGATATCCCGTTCCTGTTCGGTACTATGATCGAGATTCCTCGCGCAGCCATCCTTGCAGACCGCATGGCACGCACCGCCCAGTTCTTCAGCTTTGGTACCAACGACCTTACCCAGATGACCTACGGCTTCAGCCGCGACGACATCGGCAGCTTCATGAAGGACTACCTGGACAACAAGATCCTCCCGTTTGACCCGTTCCAGAGCATCGACACCGAGTCCGTCGGCAAGCTCATCGAAGTAGGTGTCAAGGGCGGACGCAGCACCCGCGAGAACCTCAAGGTGGGTATCTGCGGCGAGCACGGCGGCGACCCCGCATCTGTAGAATTCTGCCACAAGATTGGCCTCAACTACGTATCCTGCTCTCCTTTCCGCGTTCCCATCGCACGTCTGGCAGCAGCTCAGGCAGCTATCAAGAATGACAAATAATAATCATTAACTCTGATATTTGTAGAGACCGGCACCCTAACCGGTCTCTACATTTTTTATTATGCGCAAATTATCGTCATATATCCTGGTGGCAATTAAAGGTGCTCTGATGGGGGCCGCAAATGTAGTTCCAGGCGTAAGCGGCGGCACCATAGCCCTGCTCACCGGCATTTATCAGGAGCTGATAGAATCCATCAAAAGCATCAACGGCAAGAATCTCGGCCTGCTTTTCCGAGGAAAAATCGCAGATTTCTGGAAAGCCATAAACGGCAATTTTCTGCTGGCGGTGGCCGTCGGCATCGTAGTGAGCATCTTCTCTCTGGCAAAGGCGATGACCTGGCTGCTGGAACACTACCCGCTCCAGACCTGGGCCTTCTTCTTCGGCCTGGTGCTGGTATCCACCGTGTATATGATCCGGGGTCTGAAGGACCTCAAACTTCAACATTGGCTCTCGCTTCTGGTAGGCGCAGCCTGCGGAGCAATCTTGTGCCTGGTCTCCCCCAGCCACACCAGCGACAGCCTGCCGTTCATTTTCATCTGCGGCGCCATAGCAATGTGCACAATGATCCTGCCGGGCATCTCGGGCAGCTTTATACTGGTGCTGCTGGGTAAATACGCCTTTATGATGGATGCCGTCAGCAACCTCAAATGGGTGATACTCATAGTATTCGCCGTAGGTGCGATAATCGGCATACTGGCCTTCTCGCACGCCTTTTCGTGGCTGCTGAAAAAGGCCTACAACGGCACTATGATGTTCCTCTCCGGCCTGATGCTGGGTTCACTGGTAAAGGTGTGGCCGTGGAAAGTGGCACTTGAAAGCGGTGTGGACCGCCCGGTTCTGCCGGCACAGTTTAATGGCGAACCGCACATCGCGGGCGCAATAATCTGGGCGCTGGTCGGCGCCGCGCTGATAGTCGCCATAGAACTGGCGGCCAATGCCCTGAAAAAGAAATCTAATCCCTCTTAACTGGGTCGGGATAGGCAATCCGGCCGTGGTACATCTGCTGCAGGTTTTCTATGAAGACCTGCTTGGCAGTGTCGATTTCGCCCATGGTGATATCGCCCTTGGCCACCTGCCCTTCGGCAATCTTACCGTCGACGATGCGGTTCACCATAGCTGCTATGCTTTCCGGAGAATAGTCCTGCAAAGATCGTGAAGTAGCCTCTACGCTGTCGGCAAACATCAGAATCACCTCTTCCTTTGCTACCGGAAGCTTGCCCTTATAGGTAAACGGCTCCACATTGGCGGCATCGCCACCCTCGTTGCAGTACTTGGTATAGAAGTACATGGCCTTTGTGGTGCCGTGATGACTGGCAATCATATCGGTGACCGCCTCGGGCAGTTTGTTGCGCTTTGCCAGCGTCAGGCCGTCGTCCACATGGCGGATGATATCCCTGGCACTCTGCTCTGCCGAGAGATTCTTATGATAATTATCCCCGGCAGCCTGGTTTTCAGAGAAGCAGAGCGGATTCTCTATCTTGCCTATATCGTGATACAGGGCGCCGACGCGTGCCAGACGGGTATTTCCACCCACTGCCCGGCAAGCCGCCTCCGCCAGGTTAGCTACATTCAACGAATGCTGGAAACTGCCGGGCGCCTTGCGCGAAAGCTCCAGAAGGAGCGGATTGTTGGTGTCCGACAGGTCCCACAGGCGCATCTGTGACACCAGGGAGAACAACCTCTCAAAAAGGAAGACGAACGGGAAGCCAATCACCGCCAGAATCGCGTTCAACACCAGATACACCACCGCCCTCTGCTCTATCATAGTGCCGGTGAGCAACCGGAACGTACCGTAAACGAACATCAGAGCCATGAAAATGAATAGCGAATTGGCAAACTGACGGAAGCCGCGGTTGAAATATTTATAGCTGACAAGCAGCACGGCGCCAGCCAGGGCGTTCATCAGATAGAGTTCCACGCCGTTGTCGCGGAGCGCCAGCAGAGGCAGCAGAGCCGCCAGATATAGCGCCAAACACACCCGGTTGCGGAAAAACTCCCTCAGGAAAAGGATGAACAGCGAGAACGGTATCAGATATAGGATGGTCTCGTTGGAGGCCGGGAACACCGCCGCACCAATGTACATCAGGGCGTAGAGCAGCATCAGGAATGCGATGCGATTAAAGTCCCTGTACAGCGTGTGGTCTGTGGTGAATATCATCAGGGCGTAAATCGCCAGCAGAATCAGCACCATAAACAGGTGGCTCATTACCTGCTTGAAATCGGAGTGGGTATGGCCGCCGTATGCCTGGATGAACTCAGCCTTGTAGGAATCCAGCTTGCGGGCGATGTCACTGGTGACGGTTTCGCCGCGGGAAACTATCGTCTGTCCGGCATAAACCATGCCCGAAGTCGGGGAGATATGCTCCAGCGCCATACGCGCCAGAGTGGCGGTGGTCTGTGCATCGAAATACATATTTGGCACGATGACCTCGGAAAGCTTGTTGCTGGTCAGAAGGCTGTCCACATTCAGGTGCACCGCCGCCGAACGGATATCTTCGGCAAACTTGGCGCACGCGTCGGCAGTGGTGTAGACATCGCTGGCGGGCTTCTGCTCTATCCGTTTGCCGCGACGGACGCTTATCATATCGCCCGGACCGTTTAGGGAAGAGACGACTCCGCTGTTGTATATGTGACGCAGCGAACGGACCGCCGCCTGCTGCAGCGAATCGGCGCCGAACGATGCGAACGCCGCAATGACCTGGTTGATTACATTGCCGTCGTACCGGTAGCAGTCCATCAGCTGGGCCGATTTCTGCTCCTTCTCCTGCAGCAGCTGCTCGTCGCTCTTGAGGACGGGGAAATCAAAGGTCGCCTTCAGTGTCTCATAATTCCACGGACTGCCCACCTGATAGCGGTATCTGAAGTTGTTGCGGTCGGTGAAAAGAACCAGCATCAGGACAATGACTGCCAGGAACAATACGGGTATGCGGAGCTTCTTCATAATAACCAAAGGTAAACAATTCTTGGTAATTTGCGAAAATTAGCATACCTTAGCAGTCCCTTTCGCAAAAGGTACCATGGCCGAGTGGTTAGGCACAGGTCTGCAAAACCTGGGACAGCAGTTCGATTCTGCTTGGTACCTCAAATTATCGGAGCTGACGAATATATTGGTCAGCTCTTTTTCTTATGAAGGACAGTGTAAAAAAAGGGATCAAGGAGTATGTGATGCTCGTTCTGGGCTCATTTATCTACGCCGCCGGCGCCGTGATGCTGGTGGAGCCCTATAAATTTGCCCCCGGCGGAACCTACGGTCTGGGCATGGTATTCCATCACCTGTGGGGGTGGGAAACCGAGTATTACGCCCTGTGCATGGATATTCCGCTGCTTATCATCGGCTTCATATTCCTGGGCAACCGCTTCGGTATCAAGACCATCGTCAGCACCCTGCTGCTCCCTGTTTTCATGCAGTTCATGCACCGAATCTACGGCTATGCCTCCCTCATAGAGCCGGGCGTGGTCGACGGGTTGTTCCAGCACCAGATTATCGCCTCCATATTCGGCGGCGTGGTTTACGGCGTCGGTCTCGGCCTGGTATACCGCTCCCGTGCCACGACCGGCGGCAGCGACATCATATCGATGATTATGCGCAAGTACACCCATCTGTCGATGGGCGTCTGCAACATCATCGTGGACGGCCTCATCACCCTGAGCACCGTCATAGCCTTCGGCGACTGGAAACTGCCTATGTACTCGTGGATCATAATCTTTGTGAGCAGCCGTGTGATAGACCTTATCCTGGAAGGTCCAAAACGCGCCAAGACCATGATGATTATCACCTCCAGGAGTGAAGATATCCGAGACTTCATAATCAAGGACATGGGACGTGGCGCCACACTAATTCCTGGGAAGGGAATGTATTCCGGCGCAAGCCGCGACATTATCTATGTAGTGGTGGAACTGCGGGAGATGATCCGTCTCAAAGAAGAGGTCTCCAAAGTGGACCCCACAGCCTTTGTAAACGTTATCGACTCCGCCGAAATTCTTGGCGAAGGATTCCAGAACCTGGAAGGTTCTTCCGACGTAGTTTAGGGATTTGACCGGCAAAACCTGCCAACACCGGCGCGCTAGGCGTCGATGTTGGCGTATTTTGCGTTCTGCTCTATGAATTCGCGGCGAGGCGGCACGTCGTCGCCCATCAGCATGGAGAAGATGCGGTCGGCCTCGGCAGCGTTCTCTACATGCACCTTCTTCATCTTGCGGTTGGCGGGATTCATGGTGGTCTCCCAGAGCTGCTCTGCGCTCATCTCACCAAGACCTTTGTAACGCTGTACCTTTACACCGCTCTCTCCCTTGCCGCCCGACATGCGTTCTACGGCTGCGCTGCGCTCTTCGTCGCTCCAGCAGTAGACCATATCCTTGCCTTTCTTGACCTGATAGAGCGGCGGGGTTGCCAGATAGACATAGCCGTTGTAAATCAGATCGGGCATATAGCGGAAGAAGAATGTCAAAATAAGGGTATTGATGTGTCGGCCGTCGACATCGGCATCGGTCATAAGCACTATCTTGTGGTAGCGCAGCTTGCTGATATTAAGCGCCTTGGGGTCTTCCGGAGTACCTACGCTCACGCCCAGGGCGGTGTAGATGTTGCGGATTTCCTCGCTCTCGAATGCGCGGTGTTCCATAGCCTTCTCCACGTTCAGGATCTTACCGCGAAGCGGCAGGATGGCCTGAAAATTACGGTCACGGCCGACTTTGGCTGTACCGCCCGCAGAGTCACCCTCTACCAGGAAGATTTCGCAAACTTCGGGATTGCGGTTGCTGCAATCGGCCAGCTTGCCCGGCAGGCCAGCGCCCGACATCACCGTCTTGCGCTGCACGGTCTCACGCGCCTTGCGTGCTGCATAGCGTGCGGTGGCTGCCAGAATCACCTTCTCCACAATCATGCGGGCATCCTTGGGATGCTCCTCCAGATATGCGTCCAGCGCCTGGCTCACGGCGGTGGAAACCAAGCCCATCACCTCGCTGTTACCCAGCTTGGTCTTGGTCTGGCCCTCGAACTGCGGCTCGGCAACCTTCACGGAGATAACGGCCGTCAGACCCTCACGGAAGTCGCTCGGATCCAGGTCGAATTTGAGCTTGGAGAGGAAACCGTTCTTGTCAGCATAGTTCTTGAGGGTGGTGGTAAGACCGCGTCGGAAACCGCTCAGGTGGGTACCGCCCTCTATGGTGTTGATGTTGTTTACGTAAGAGTGGACATTCTCCGTGAAACCGGTGTTGTACTGCATTGCCACCTCAATGGGGATGACCTTGTCGGTCTCCAGGTGGATGGCGCTCTCGCAGAGTTTCTCGCGGGTGCTGTCCAGATAGTCGATGAACTCCACCAGACCCTTCTCTGAATAGAAGACATCTGTGCGGGGCTCGGCCACAACATTACCCTCTTCGTCGGTGCGCTTGCGCTCGTCGCGAAGGATCAGCTTCACTCCCCTGTTGAGGAATGCGAGTTCACGCAGACGGTCGGCAATAGTGTTATAGTCGTATACCGATACGGTGAATATCTCTGGATCGGGATGGAAAGTGATGATGGTACCGGTGTCGGACGCGGGGCCAACCTCTTTGACATCGTACAGCGGCTTGCCCTTGGAATATTCCTGGCGGTAAGCCTTGCCTTCGCGGTGAACCTCTGCGGTGAGATGGTCGGAAAGAGCGTTCACGCAGGATACACCCACGCCGTGCAAACCGCCGGAAACCTTATAGCTGCCCTTGTTGAACTTGCCGCCGGCGTGGAGCACGGTGAGCACGACCTCCAATGCGGAGCGTTTCTCCTTCTCATGCATACCTACGGGAATACCGCGGCCGTTATCTGAAACCCTTATCGAATTGCCTTCCAGAATGGACACCTCTACATCTGTACAGAAGCCGGCAAGGGCTTCGTCTATGGAGTTGTCCACCACCTCGTACACCAAATGATGAAATCCTCTTGCAGATACGTCGCCGATATACATTGACGGGCGTTTGCGGACCGCTTCCAGACCCTCAAGGACCTGTATACTGTCGGCCGAATAGTTCTCTGCTTCCTGATGCTTAATAGCTTCTTCTTGTGCTGTCATATCTTCAAAAATATCCTTGCGAAGATACGAAAAAAACCCCGAAAAACCTTGCTTTCCGGGGTACTAAAAACTCAAATAATAGCTAAAAATTTAAGCGTACTCCACCGCCTATGTTGAGCGGCAGTTCCGGTATTGCGAAATACCTGTAATTCACGTTGTTAAGAAGGTTGCCACCCTTGACGTAAACCGAGAAATGACGGTTAATCACGCCCGTCAGTACGACGGTCAGATCGGAATACGGAGGGATGTCTCCGCCCCACGCCTTCCGGGTGCTCTGATAGGTATATGCGGCGTTGATGAAGAAACGCCTTTTGAGGTTGTATTCCAGCGACGCGTCGGCCATCCAGTCGGCCACCATATACACCGGTTCCTCCGTCTTGGTAAAGGCGTTGTTATGCTTCAAATTACCGGTTATCGTAAGGTTCTTCGATTTCCAGGAAGTTTCCACGCCAATCTGCGTCACAGCATAATCGGAATACATGGGCAGCAGTATCGGCAATCCGGTAGGAACGAATTCTGTGCGCAGTTGCAGACGGTTGCTGTAGCTGTTATAGGCAATGTACGGCGATAGGGCGAACCGGCCGGCAATTATGCTTTCTATGGATAACTTGCTTTCCAGATTGCGCACTCCCAGAACCTCCTCGGCCGTATTTGTAAATCCCTTGAGGGCGTTGCAAAGCCAAGGAGCATCGTGCATATAGTCTACAAGCGAATTGAGTTCGTTGCCGCCGGAGACCACGCCGCGCAGCCAAATGGTATTCTTGAGAACTTCAAACTTTAAATCAGCCTCGGGATGGATGGTCGTATTGGCATCGGCGCCGATATAGGTATTGCCGAAGCGCGCTCCGACACGCATCTTGAACGGTCCCTGATAATACTCATACACCGGCATAAACTCCAGCAGTCCGACGTTCAGCTTCTCGTCCCCCCTGCCGGCAACCGCCATCTGGTATATCATGTTCACATACACGCGGTGAATATCGAAAGACGAGCCCAAAGTACCCTTGATAGACATCTTGGAGTTGTGGTAAGTTGTGTCCATGGCGGGCAGTCCAGTCAGCTTTTTGGCGGCTGCGACATAATTGAAATCGACGTTATAATACACGCTGTTGTCCTGCGGGTCGGCCGATACCAGATTGAGGTCCACGGCCAGGGAATTCACGTAGTGAGCCAGCGGATTATCGTTGTATTTATCCTGAAAATCACTGTTCTTGTAACCAACCACAGCCGTCAGTTCGCCCTTCTTCCAAGCGGTTCTCAGGTTGGCGTTCACGCCGCCGTTCACGCGGACCACGCCCAGTGCCTTATCCTCTCCAAGGTAATCCAGATTGGCAACGGTGCCATTGAGGTCGGCATCCACGCCAATGTTCAGCCTTGGCTTGGCCACCAGCTGCGAACGGAGCATCATATCGGCAGAGAAAGGTATCTGGCTGCCTACCTGCGCCATCAGGTACGGCGGACGGCGGCGGGTCACCTTGCTTATGCTGTCGGTCTGATACGGAGTGAATTCGTAGAGGTCGGTATAGGGCCTGTTGAAAATCGAATAGTCAAAATCGACGTCAAACCGCTGAAGCGAGTCGGCCACGCTGTGGTCGTCGGTCATCGGGCGGTCTATGTCCGCAATGTTGACCTTGTACTGCCGGCTGACCTCAACCGTGGGGTCGATCTGGGCGTACACACTGCCACAAAACAGAATTGTGGCCGCTATTGTCAATATCCTCTTCATCTATTTTGTCTTCGATTTAATCTTCATTAGTCTCATCTGAACCTGCTCCGGAACGTCATCCTGCTTGCCGGAGGACTTGTAGTTGTCGGCGATGCTCTGCCAGGTCGCCTTGGCCTGCTCCCAATCGGCGCGGTCGGCAAACGAATCGCCCAGTGCTATGAAGCTCTTGGCCAGCCAGTAGACCTGGTCGGTATTCTTGTCGGCAAACTCGTATACCATAGTCTCCAATGCCTCGTAATCGCCCGAATTGTAGGTATCGTCTATCAGGATGTAGGCGCTCTCGGCACCGATGGCGTCGGAAACATCTTCTGCCAGCTGCGTAAGGATGGGCTTGGCCGCCTCGCGGTTGCCCAGCACGATGTAAGATTTGGCGGCGATATAGTCGGCGCGGCGCAGCGTCGCCTCGTCGGTAGACGATGCGCGCAGCTTCTCCGCCTCTCCGATGGCCCTCATGTAATGACGGCCGCCGTATTCGGAGAGAAGGACGCCCAGACGCGCCTTGTCGCGAACAGCATCGCTGGAGGTGATGCCGATAAGCTTTTCATAAGCCTCGGCCGCCTTGTCGTACTGGCCAAGGTTGTAGGCCAGATCGGCATAATTGAGGGTGGCCGTCTCGGCAGACTCTCCCGTAAGTGTCTCCATAGCCTTTTCGTAGGCATCAACGGCAAACTCCTTGCGGCCCTGTTTGCGGTAGGATTCACCCATATAGAAATATGCCAGACCAATCTTTTCTCCGCCAGGATAGCTGTCGACATAGGAGCGGAGGGCACGCAGGGCGTTTGAATAGTTGCCGGAGAAATATATCTGCTCTGCCGCATCGAATATCATATTCTCCTTCTCGCTATCTGTCTTTATGCCCGACATGCCGACCTTGTCCAGATATGCCAGATATTCGGAAGGTTTGTTCTGGAGCTGATAAACGCTCTCCATACCGGCCAGCGCATTGCGGGCGTCGGTTGAGCCGGGCAGCTGGCGCACCACCTTGTCATAATAGCTTATGGCCTGCTTGTAATCGCCCTCTCCGGCGCTCATCATTGCCATTTCCAGCAGCGCACGGCCATAATAAAGGGAATCGCGGGAGCTTATTATCTCATTGAATGCCTTGCGGGCATTGGGCTTCTTGCCGGTATTCACATAAGAGCGACCCAACTCGTAGAGAGAAGTCATATACAGCGGCGAGTCGGTATTGCTGGCCACCGCCGACTCCAGTACCGACTGTTTCTTGGACTCGTTGCCCGACAGGCCGTAGGCCAGCGAAGCCTGATACCAGGGGTACAGATCGCCGTCCTTATACTTGTTTGCCACTTTCTCGTACTGCGCGGCGGCATCGGCATACTGACTACGCATGAAGTAAGAATCGCCCAAGCGGACGCCGGCGTCCTTGTCCTTTGAAGAACGGGAGCCGGACGATTCGAGATACCTCTCGAAATAATTGGCCGCCGATGCAAAATCGTTCATCTTGAAGTGGGTATAGGCTACATTGTAGTTAAGTTCCCTGCCCAGATCGGTCTTCATGAACGACGGAGTCATGAGCAGCTGGTTCTGCTGCGAAAGTGCACCCTTGTAGTTGCCGTCGTTAAAGCGGCAGTCGGCCAGATAGAACTTGGAGACGTTGGTCACCATATCGTTGGCGTCCAATCCCACGGCCTCTTCCAGCAACGGCGCCGCAGACCGGTAGCCGCCGTTGTTTATCAACTCCACGGAGCGCAACAGCAGCGCCTTCTGAAGGTTGGCAACATCACCGGCGGTGGGCTCGCCAATGCGGTGCAGCGCCTCGATAGCCCCGACGTAATCCTTGTTCGCCAGCGAAGAAGCGGCTACGTAAGAGTCAATCACGTCGTCCTTGCCGCTGTCGGGATACTGTTGCACGAACTTGCGGAACACCGACATGTCGCTGTTCACGTCGTAGCTCAGCTTGGCGTAGTTGAACATCGCATCCTCGCTCACCATCGGGTCAAAGGTGAGTGCCGCAGCCTCCTTGAAAGACTGCAGCGCCGCCATCTTGTTGCGCTTCTGCAGGAAGCAGTTGCCCAGATAGTAGTATGAGCTCTGGCCGATAGCGTCTTCGCTGCCGGCCACCTTGCCGAGCGACTGCACGGCGCCGTCCACATCGCCCAGCGAATAGGCCAACACGCCGTAGAAATACTGATCCTTGCGGGTCGGCGTCACTCCGGAGTCGAGATACTTGCGCAAGTGGCTCATCGCATCCTCATTGTCACCGCGGCCAAAATAGGACTCCGCCACCATCCGGCTCAGGTCGGCCTTCTGCTGCTTGTTTACGCGGGAATAGAGTTTTGGTCCGTTTTCTATGGTGTAGTCGTAGTCCTTCATCATGAACTTGCACTCCACCATGTAGTACTCAGCCAGCAGCGAGAATCTCGAATCTTCCTTTGCCTTTTCAAAGTAGGCGTAGGCCTCGTCGAACTTCTTCTGGAGGTATTTTACATAGCCGGAATAGTAGATGGACGGATAAGTATACTGCGACTGCGGCTGCGCGATCACCTTCTGGAAGCCCTCCAGCGCATCGTCGTACTTGCCTGCATATATACTGCAGTAAGATTTCTTGAAAAAGAACGGGATGTGGGCGCTGCGATATAGGTTGCGGGGCTGGATGCCCTCGTACATCAGCAGCGCGTCGGTATATTCCTGACTGTCAAACTTGACGTCGGCCAGATTGAGTTTGAGCACCGCCAGCTGCGGGTCGTTGGGGAAATCGACCTCCAGGTTCTTGACCAGGCCGTCTACATCCTGGCGGCCCAGGGCAATGGCGCACATGATCTTGTTTGCCATCACCTCCGAATAAATCAGGGAGCGTTTGTCGGGCAGATCCTTGGCCAGGGCGTCCAGCGCCTCCTCTGCCGAGACATACATCCCGCTGTTGTACAACTCCTTGGCCTGTTCCAGCCGGACGGCGTACGAATCGCTGCCCAGCTCCTGTGCCTCGGCGGGGGTTGCGGCCAGCAGCAGAGCCACCGCGGCCGCTATGTATAATATCCTTTTGCGCATTATTTTCCGCTCGAATTTATAAGGTCAAATTTAAGCTATTTTTTCTAAATTTGGGGTATGGAAACCAGCACACCCCTGATTGAATTCTTCCACGTCGATATAAACAACGGCGACAGTCTGGTCATCGCCGACCTGGACTTTATCCTTAACAAGGGCGATTTTGTCTATCTCACCGGCAAGGTCGGCAGCGGCAAGACCTCCATTCTGAGGTCCTTCACCGCAGAGAACAAAGTCCATAACGGCACCGCCCGGGTGGGCGATTTCAATCTCATTGGCATTAAACGCAAGCAAATTCCATACCTAAGGCGCTCCCTGGGGGTGGTGTTCCAGGACTTCCAGCTGCTCATGGACCGCAGCGTACACGACAATCTGGAGTTCGTGCTTCGCAGTACCGACTGGAAGGACAAGCGCGCCATTGAAGAGCGCATCGGCGAGGTGCTGGAGCAGGTCGGCCTTACCAGCAAGGCCCATAAGATGCCCCACCAGCTCTCCGGCGGCGAGCAGCAGCGCGTGGCCATTGCCCGCAGCCTGCTCAACAATCCAGCGGTAATCCTGGCCGACGAGCCCACCGGCAACCTGGATAATGAAACCGCTGCCGGCATCATGGACCTTCTGACAAAAATCAACAGGGAAGAAGGAACGGCTATTGTCACAGTTACCCACAACACCGCCCTGCTGAGTAAATATCCCGGCCGCGTGTTTGTCTGCAAGGACTGCAGCTGCCGCGAGATTGCCGGCGAACAGGAAATCATCGACCTTGATTTCTAGACCTCTGTTATGAAAAAACACTATGCCGATATCATCGGGTGGTTCGAGCAGAATATGCCCGTAGCGCTACCCGAGTTGCATTTTGACAACCCCTGGCAACTGCTGGTGGCGGTGATGCTCTCTGCCCAGTGCACCGACAAGCGGGTCAATATGGTCACCCCCGCCCTTTTCGAGGCCTTCCCGACGCCGGCAGCGATGGCTGCGGCATCTTTCGAAGATGTCATTCCTTTCGTCAAGTCGGTCTCCTACCCCAACAGCAAGGCGCAGCATCTGCTGGACGCGGCCCGTATGATAGTAAACGATTATGGCGGACAGATCCCCGACGACCGGGACGAGTTGCAAAAACTTCCCGGCGTGGGACGCAAGACCGCCAACGTAGTTACCAGCGTGCTATGGGACAACCCCGTAATTGCGGTGGACACACACGTTTTCAGAGTATCGCACCGCCTGGGCCTCTCCAATGGCACCACGCCGCTGGCGGTGGAGAAAGACCTTACGGCCAATATTCCTGAGGAGAAGCGCCCCATCGCCCACCACTGGCTCATACTGCACGGCCGATACGTGTGCAAGGCCATCAAGCCCCTGTGCAGCGAATGCGGACTCAAGCCCTTCTGTTCCGAATACAAGAAAAACAATGGCACAAGATAGTTTTTCCGACATCCTTGCCGACTACCGTTCCTGGCTACGCTTCGAGCGGAGCATGTCGCCCAACACCGTCGAGAGCTACTCGAGGGACGTCAAGGCTTTGTTCGGCTGGCTGAAAGAAAACGGCGTAACACGGCCGGAAGATGCCACCAGCGACGACCTGTGCCGGTATGTCGGCGATCTGGCCGACCGCGCTGTTTCAAAGCGCAGCCAGGCACGGGCCATCAGCTCCATCAAATCTTTATATGACTTCCTGGACCGCGAAGGTCGCATCGGACACTCGCCCTGTGACGCGCTTGATTCTCCCAAGATGCAGCGCTACCTGCCGGTGGTGCTGAGTGTGGAAGAAGTCGCTTCAATTATCGATTCTGTGGACCTCTCCCGCCCCGACGGGCACCGCAACAAGGCGATGCTGGAGATGCTCTACAGTTGCGGGCTGCGCGTGAGCGAACTCATCAACCTCAAGATATCCAACCTCTTCTTTGACGAAGGTTTTATCCGGGTGCTGGGCAAAGGGAGCAAACAACGGCTCATTCCCGTGGGGGAATATGCCATAAGTGCCGTCAATCTGTATCTGGACCAGCGGCGCACGCTGCCGGTAGCGAAAGGCAAAGAGGATTACCTGTTCCTGAACAATCGGGGCAACCCCCTCACCCGCCAGATGGTGTTCAAGATAGTCACCGACCACGCCGCCAAGGCGGGCGTCAGCAAGGACATCTCACCCCACACCTTCCGTCACTCCTTCGCCACCCACCTGGTAGAGAACGGTGCTGACCTGCGCGTAGTCCAGCAGATGCTGGGCCACGAGTCCATCCTGACCACAGAAATCTACACCCACATCGACTCCGCCAAGTGGCAGGAATCAATCCTTAAATACCACCCGGAGCGGTAGCTTAGATCATCAGGGCTGCTACAAGCGCAAGGATTGCGTAGAACTCGGGAAGAGCTGCGTAGATCAGGGTATTGGTCATTACATTGTGGCCCTGGCTTACGCCGATGATACCGTTGGCGCAAACCTGTCCCTGACGGATAGCAGAAAGCAGGCAGACAGCACCTACAGCAAGGCCGACGCCGAACAGCAGCGGACCCTGGGAAGCGAAGTCTTTGCCCATCCACATCAGAAAGCCCACGAAACCGTAGATACCCTGCGTTGCGGGCAGAGCAGAGAGAATCATATAGGTAGATGATTTCTCAGGAGCTTTTTTAAGGGCTCCTTCTGCCGCATTGCCGGCGATTGTGGTACCGATGGCACTTCCGATACCGGCCAGACCAAGCATCAGGCCGAATCCGAGATAACCGAGAATTAAATTGATCATAATTGTATTTTTTAGTTATTATTTTTCAACGGGTTGTATTTTGCGCCCATACCTTCGTAACCGCTGTTTTTGAAATACTCCAGGAAATTGAGTCGCAACGGGTGCACGAAGGCGCCCAGGCAGCACATCAGCAGGTTCAAGGTATGTCCTATCAACAGTATCAAAACGAATGCTATCCAGCGACCCACGCCGCCATCGCCCAGCACCATACCTCCCAGGGTATTGAATGCGCCACCAAGCATACCTCCGGCAAGGCCAAGGGCGTATAGTCGGATGTAACTGAGGATATCGCCCAGCAGGCCGGTCGCAGTCTGATAGGTGTCCCAAAGACCTGCGCCGATGTTGATTAGCGGGTTGCGGCCGGGCTTGTTGAACAGGAATATTCCCAGGAAAGAAAGTGCCCCCACAACGATTATCGCCATTCGGGTCACATCGGGCGAGAATACGCCGCCCAGAGTGCATAAAGCTATGACGATGCCGCCCAGTATCAGTATCAGCCAGCCCCAGGCGCTCACGGACTCCTTGAAGCCGAAGCGCTTGGTATAGACCACCGCCTTGAATGTCATTGCAAGGCAGAGGTGCAGGATACCGATGATTATGGAGAGCACCATACCGTAGTCGTATGTTGTGCCTGGGAACTTGGCCGGCAGCATAACCTTGTGGAGCCCTTCAGGAACCCAGGCGGCGGTGCGCAGGTCCACGCCGAATGCGGTACCCAGCACCAGTCCTACGATGGTCGTAGCCACACCCAGGATGGTGATAAGGGTGCCCATACCTTTGAACATCCCTATCTTGAGCCAGTTCTTGCCGATGGCTATGCCTGCCAGTATCAGCACGATGCCGTAGCCGGCGTCGCCCATGCACATGGCAAAGAACAGCAGGAAGAATATCGAAATCATCGGAGTCGGGTCGGCTTCGTCATATACGGGCAGGCCGTACATTCCGGTGATGCGTTCGAACTCACGGGCAAACTTGTTGTTCTTGAGTTTGATGGGAGGATTGTCCTCCGGTTTTGTCGTCTCCTTTATGCAGAAGGCGTCAAGTTTGGCCAGCTCTTTCTCCAGCCGCTCGTCTTCTGTAGAGGGGGCAAAGCCGACATATACAGAGAGGGTATCCTCTGCGGCATTGTCGGCGGCGACCGTCGCTAGGTAGTTGTCCAGACGTCCCATCACCTTGTCGTACTCTTTCTGGAGCATCGGCATATCGTTCTCCTTTGCCTGCCGGATTTCATCCAGGCACTGCGCCGCCTCTTCTTCCAGGCCCTTTACACGAGCCTGCAATTCTTCTGCACGTGCCTCGGGCGCCGGAATCTCGCATACCGCGAGCTGTGCCGGCATCTTTGCATCACCCTCGAGAATGGTGGTGAAATACGTCGTGTTCTTCTCCTGGCAGATTACCTGCAGCGGCACCTCGTTTTCCCATTCGGGATTGAAGCGCTTGGTTGAAATCTGGTGGAAATGGATATCCAGGCCGCGCCCCTTCAACTCATCTATCGCTTTGGAAGAGAAATCGCCCCACGGCAGCGCCGCAGCGTATTTCTTACGCTCTGCGGCAAGATTCTCGCGAATCTTGACCAGCTCGTCACTGGTCTCGGCCTCCAGGGCGGCCATCTGCTTCTTGAGAGAAGCGGCCTCTGCCAGGATTGCGCCGGAAGCGGCATCCACCGGCTTGGTGGAGCGGGTAATGTCCATCACCCCGAGTTCCGTAAGGTCGGCAATGAACTTTTCCTTGTCGGAAGAGAGCAGGACAAAGGAATATTTGGTCATTTTCTCTATCATACCTGCTCCTCCTCTTCTTCCGCCGCGTGGCGGGTCTTTACTATCTTCTGGGAGGCCTTGGAGATATTCTCCTCATCCTCCATGAATCTCTTGATCTTGCGCATAGCCTCCTGGTAGCCGGGAATCTGCACCTTCTCGTACAGGTTCACCTTCTGGGTGGTCTTCTTGCGCTGGTAGTCCAGGATGCGGGCCTTCTCCAGCAAAATCATCGACTCGATGCCTATCTCGGCCAGGTTCTTGAGAATCTCCACGCCGTCGGTATACCACATCGGCTTTGCAAAGGCGTCGAAAGGCTTAACGCTGTAGTTGATCTGTTTCAGATGGGGCGTCTTTACTCCGGCAACCTTAACCACATCCAGATCCACTCCGTCGATGGTTATCAGGCCGGGTTCGAACTCGTTCCACAGTGAGGCCATATAATCGTAGCTGCCAAGGGCCTTCTGATATTCCTGCGAAAGCTCCTCCGCCCGCTCCTTGGCGTGCTTCACCTCTGCACGCAACGCACTCTCCTTGTTTTTCAGGGTAGGCAGCGCACGGGTGCGGATCTTCAGCTGGCGGCCGAGCTCCGTAAGCGACGTCTTGTTATATTGATATTTGATGGCCATCTGCCGTTATTCTTTCCAATACTTTTCTGTAAGGGCCTCCTTGATACCGGTTTCGGTCTTGGAGAAATATTTGCGGAACAGCCCCCAGGCGGTGTCCAGCATCTCTTCTATGGTGAGATTGACATCTATGGCGAGCAGTTTTACCGAATATTCCTTTGCATACTCCAGGCAGCGCTTGTCGTAGTCGGAGAGGTCGAATCCGTTCTCCAGTTTGGTCTTGGCGTTGGCGGCATCGGCATACAGGCGCACCGACGTATTCATCACGGCGCTGTGGTCCTCGCGGGTCTTCTTGCCCTGCACGAGTTGTTTCAGACGGGACAGGCTGCGGAACGGATCGATGATGACCTTTCCGGTGTCGGTGTCCATACGCAGGAACAGCTGGCCTTCGGTGATGTAACCGGTGTTGTCGGGGATGGCGTGGGTGATGTCACCGTCGTTCAGGGTGGTGACGGCGATGATGGTGATGGAGCCGCCGTCGGGCAGCTGCACCGCCTTCTCGTATATCTTCGCAAGGTCGGAATAGAGCGAGCCCGGCATCGAATCCTTGGAAGGAATCTGATCCATACGGTTGGATACGATGCAAAGCGCGTCGGCATACAGAGTCATGTCAGTCAGAAGCACCAGCACCTTCTCGTGCTTGTCAACTGCAAAATATTCGGCTGCGGTGAGCACCATGTCGGGAATCAGCAAACGCTCTACCGGCGGCTGGTCGGTGGTATTCACGAAACTGATGATTTTGTTCAGCGCGCCCGCCGCTTCGAATGCCTGCTTGAAGTAGAGGTAATCGTCGTTGCTCAGGCCCATACCGCCCAGGATGATCTTGTCCACATCGGCACGGAGCGCCACCTGCGCCATAACCTGGTTGTACGGCTGGTCGGGGTCGGCAAAGAACGGTATTTTCTGGCCCGACACCAGCGTATTGTTCAAGTCGATGCCGGCGATGCCGGTCGGAATCAGCTGCGAAGGCTGCTCCCTCTTGTAAGGATTCACGGAAGGGCCGCCGATATAGCGTTTCTCACCCTCTACCCTGGGGCCTCCGTCCAGCGGATTGCCATAGGCGTCAAAGAACCGGCCGGAAAGCTCGTCGCTGACCTTGAGCGAAGGGGCTTCGCCGAAAAACTTGACCTCGGCGTTGGTGGGAATGCCTTCGGTCCCTGCAAAAACCTGCAGGGTGACCTGGTCGCCCTTGATCTTCACCACCTGAGCCAGACGTCCCGCCACGCTGGCCAGCTCGTCGTTGCTGATGCCCTCTGCGCGCAGCGAAACCGTCGCCTTGGTGATGGAATCCAGTTGTATATATGTCCTTGCAAATGCGTTAGTTGTTGCCATTGGAAAGGATATTGTTTAGTTTTTCTGAATACTTGTAGAACTGCTCACTCTTCCAGGGAGAGTAGTTCATCTGGCGGAAGACGTTTATGAGTTCCTTGAAGAAGTGGCCGCACTCCTCGAATGTCTCGAAGTCGAACTTGCTGTCGCACACCTTGAGCACCTCAGTGAGCATATAATCCTGACGCTCAAGCAGGCACTGGCTGTCAACAGGGTCGAAAGCGTCCTGCTGAAGAATCACGTAGTCGATGAGTTCCGATTTCCAGAAGGTCTCGTGATAGCTCAAAGGGACGCCGTCGTCGCCAAGGATGTTGATCTGTTCCGCCATCTCCTTGCCTCGGCGCACGATGACCTTGGCGCGGAGCACATCGCTTACCCATCCGGGACGGACCTTCTTGTCCAGATATCCCACAATCTCGGGATATTCCAGATACTTGGAGTAAGAATCCAGCGGGTTGACGGCCGGATAACGTTTGGAATCGGCGCGGGCCTGCTCCAGTGCGTAGAAGCAGCGGGCAGCCTTCTTTGTAGATTCGGTCACAGGCTCCTTGAGGTTACCGCCGGCGGGCGATACGGTACCGATGAATGTCACCGAACCTGTCTCGCCGTTGTTCAGCTTCACTATGCCGGCGCGGGCGTAGAAGTTGGATATGATAGACGAAAGGTCCACCGGGAACGCATCGGCGCCCGGCAACTCTTCCATACGGTTACTCATCTCACGCAGCGCCTGTGCCCAGCGGGAAGTGGAGTCGGCAAGCAGCAGCACCTTCAGACCCATGGCGCGATAGTATTCGCAGATGGTCATAGCCGTGTAAACGGAGGCCTCGCGGGCTGCCACCGGCATGTTGGAGGTGTTGCAGATGATGGTGGTACGCTCTATCAGCTTGCGGCCGGTGTTGGGATCAATCAGTTCAGGGAATTCCTTGAAGATCTCCACCACCTCGTTCGCACGCTCGCCGCAGGCTGCCATAACGATAACCTCGGCGTCGCACTGACGGGCGATGGCATGCTGAAGCACCGTCTTGCCACAGCCGAACGGGCCCGGGATGAAGCCCGTACCGCCTTCTGCGATGGGATTGTAGGTATCGATGGTGCGCAGGTGAGTCTCCATAATCCTGTAGGGACGCGGCTTCTCTTTGTATCCACCGATAGCCACCTTCACGGGCCACTTCTGAACCATCGTGACCTTGACCTCATTGCCCTTGGCATCGGTCAGGACGGCTATAGTGTCGTCTATCTTATACTGACCGGCGGGAGCCACGCTCTTCACTGTGAAAACGCCCTTGAAGGCAAACGGTACCATGATTTTGTGAGGCAGCCAACCTTCTTTGACCTCTCCCAGCCAAGATGCGGCCTCGACCTTGTCGCCCGATTTGGCGATGGGGGTAAAGTCCCATATCTTGTCGTGATCCAGGGGGGCGGTGTACTCGCCGCGCTTGAGGAATACATCCTTCATGGTGGCCAGGTTGTTCTGCAGGCCGTCGTAGCTGCTGGAAAGCAGGCCGGGGCCAAGAGTGGCCTCCAGCATGTGGCCGTCAAACTCCACCTTGTCGCCCTGACGCAAGCCGCGGGTGCTCTCGTAAACCTGTGCGAAGGCGTTCTTGCCGTTAACCTTGATGACCTCGGCCATCAGCTTGACGCCGTTCAAATCTATGTAACAGATCTCGTTCTCAGCCACGTGTCCGTCGAACTGGATGGTCACGAGGTTGGAAATAATGCCCGTTACAACGCCGGTTGTCTTCATATATGTCAGAATTCTATTTTGTTTCTATTGTATGTGTCATCTATCTCCTGCACAAAATCATCGAACAGTTTGCGACCGGTAACGCGGTCCAGATGGTTCCAGCGGGCTATGATGTGGAACTTGGCCAGGAAGGCCAGGATGACGTTGATATTGAAAACGTCCATCACCACCATATCCTCTATCTTATTCCAGACCACATTGCACACCGCCTGCTCCCGCTTGAGTATGTCGGGTGTGACGAATGCCTTGAGCAGCGCCTCCTTCTCTTCGAAATCCTCGCCGCTCTCCCGTCGCTCCAGGTAGGCGACCTTCTCCGTGCGAAGCAGCCAGTCAAAGGCAAAGTATTCGCGGATGAAGCGGTTGCCGCAGCGGCGGCACTGGCGGTAGAAATCCTCGTTAAGGTTTTCATCCACAAAACCCTGCTCCAGCCACTCCACGAGCCTGCGGTCCTCCTGACTCAGCGAGAAGAAGATATTCTCCCTGATGAACTGGTAATCGAAATCGTGTTTTTCAAAATCGAGTACCAGGTCTGGAAGGCTCGCGATTATATACGGATAGTTATCCATCTGAGCCGTTGCCGTTAACCAAAGAGTATCTTGTTGGTTGCGGGACGAAGATACTCACCCAGCAGGTCGCGGAAGCTCTCGTCGGTGAAGTCGAGATAATAGCCGCCATCCTTGGGTGCGATGCGGAAGCCTCCTGCAAAGCTGTCGCTGAAGCCGAAGCTGAGCGATTTTGACAGCTCCTTGTCGATATTGTTTGCAAGGAACTCCTGCAATTTGGCTTTCATATCTTCGGGAAGAATCACCTCCAGGGCAGCCGCAGCGCCGTCGGCTTTGAATGCGCCGGCCACGGTGGCGATGAGTTTGCCCACAAACGCCTTGTCGGCAAGGGCGTCATCTACCTTGGAACCGATTACCCGCGCCTCTACCATCTGGCTTATCTGCTGACGGAGCACCGCCAGAGTCTGAGTCGACGCCATCTTGATATCGCCGTCGGTGCGGGTCTTCAACTCCTCGGCCGCCTTCTGTGCATCGGAAATAATTCCGGCCGCCTGCACCTTTGCATCCTCCACTATCCTGGCAGCCTCTTCGCGGGCTTTTGCCAGCAAATCTTCGGCATCTTGTTTTCCCTTCGCAAGCCCCTCATTATAAAGCTTGTCGGTGAGTTCTTGCAATTTGTTTTGCATATCTGAAAAATATATTAGAAAAACGGTGCAAAGTACGCATTTTTTCTTACAATTTCAACAAAAAAGCCGCCCTTTCGGAGCGGCTTTTTAATCTGACGGGACAGCGGTTAGTTCTTCAGTGAATAATCCACATTGGTGACCACGCGGACCCTCTTAATCTGAGGGGTGTTGCTGTCGCGGTCGTCAATCGTAAAATAGCCCTGGGTGGCGTTGCGGATCTTGCCCAGACGGCTGCCGGAGTCATCTGCAAACTTCTGAGCTGTGGCGCGGGCGTTCTTGGTAGCCTCCTCAATCATCTCGGGCTTGATTTCGTTCAGACCTTCGAAACTGAATGTAGGACGGCTGTCCCAGTCGCTGGAGAGGGTGATGCCCTTGCGGATCAGCTCGCTCTGGTCGTTCATCAGTGCCAGAACGTTGTCCACCTTGCCGGTGCTCACGGTAGTTGTCGACTTCACCACATAGCGGAAGCGGCGGTTGTTGCCGCCATATTCCTGGGTGAATACGTCGGAGATGCTGGGAGTGGAAGTGGAGATTTCTGAATCCTCAATTCCTCCCTTCTTCACAAACGCCTTGATGGTGGCGTTGTTGGCCTCCAGCTGACGGTAAAGCTCGGAGAGGTCATCCCCGGCAATGTTGTAAGAGAGGGGCCAGATTACCTTGTCGGCGGGCACCTCACGCTCGCAGAGGCCGCGCACGCTCACGCTGCGCTTTGACGAATTCAACACGCTCACAGCCCTGGGAATGCTGAGCGCCACACAAATCAGGCCGACCATAATAGCCAGACCGGCCATGAAATTACCTTTGTTTTCCATATTGTTATTCATTTGACCATTCATCTGCCCTGAGCATATCCCGCAGACGGATAATCCTGTCGTCGCGATAGCCCAGCACGTCGCGCAGGAAATCTATGAAAGCCCATTCATCCTGCGTGAAAATATCCTGCAGTACACCTGCGTATTCGCGGAGTTCATACAGCAGATTCGCACTCTCGCGTATGCCGGCCTGAACCAGCATTGCGTGGTAGCGCCCCATAGCCCTCATTGCAACACGCTTCTGACCAGTTGTATAACGAGTATAATTCTGCACATACTGTGTCACCAGCCGTTCGTACCTGTCCAGAGAGCGGTGCCAGTCCCTCAAGGAATATCTGTAGGAATTCCTCTCGGTACGATTCACAAAATTATTGAGACGGCACGGCACGCTGCAGGCGCTTGTGAGCGCCAGCAATACAACTGTAGCCGCTATGGCAAAAAACTTTTTCATAATACAACCTTTATCTATTGTCACTATACAAAGATAGTATTTCCGGCAATAACCTTGCCAAAAATACTATAGAATAACTTTGATTTATGCAGAAGGAATGAGGGGGGCGGGGGAAGGTGCTTTTCTTAACGCTGCGCGTTTAACGCTTCTTGACTCCTTTTCGCTGCGACGCCTCCTTTTACAGATGCCTGTCCGGCACCTGTAACGTCGTTGACGAGCTCAATTAGAGTCGGTCGCTTCGCTCCCGCCTCTAACCGGAGTTCAGAAGCTTACGCGCAGCTAAAAAGCACAATATCCCCCGCACCTCACATTCCTTCTGCAAGCAGTAGAGTTCAGCCACACTGCAACTAGTTCAACAAAAAAACCGAACAGCTTAAAAAACACTGGCAGTAATCTTGCTTACACTCAATGCTTTACAACAGCCAACGGCACCTTGAGAGGGTACCGTTGATTTGCGTAAACGCCATCCTATCAGCGATTTGGCCGCCAGAGTACTGGCTGGCTTTAGCCTTATGTCTGTACTACCTTATCTGCCAATAAACGACATTTAAGTATACTATGCCTTGAAGTATGCCTTTGGTTTAAAACACCTCATAAATCAAAATATGGCAGGCCCTATTCCCTGTACTATCCTTCTGGAATGAAGGGCAGGTTGTAAAAAAAGCCTGATCAACTACTTTCTTTACATCAATTGTTATAGGACTGACATAAGGCTTATTAAAAGAAGCGTTGGCGCAACTTATAAAAGTATTAGGAATGGCTATTTGGGTGCTATCAAAAATAAACTGTTGCGGGGAATTGAGTGGGCTATTATAAAAACTCTTTAAGATGCCACGAAATATGGAATTCATATATATTCGAGTTGCTGCATTGAGATAATTATTCATCTCGTCATCTGTTACATATACAAGCAACCGACGAATTGTTTGCCCTGGTTTAGGTTGAATCAAGTGTAACCTTTTTATGTCATTAATAATTCTGCCCGCTGCATCTGTATGCGCATATGTTTTTCCCGCAGGATTTCTATGGAACTTGAACTCGATATAATAAGATCCCTTGTTTGCATTATCATAATAATACATATCTAACTCTTGTTGAGGACTATGCGTTGTGCTGATAGGCGATGCAAGACCACTATTGACATAAATATGGTAAGGACTGCCAGATACAAATGATGTATATGGTAACTCCATTATGTAATTATCTAAAGTCGGGTCTTGTTTAAACATACAGGCAAAAAAGTAATATCGAATGCTATCCTCGGTCAGATAATGTGTCCTGTTTTGAAGTTCCGCGATAAAATCGCGATAAAGGCGATGTGGATTCATAAGTACGTTATAATGTGTCAAATGATTTAACGATACAGGTATTATTATTCAATTCATCGTTTGTTCGATTGAATCGGTCATTACCTATCTGGTTCTTCTCGCCATACCGACGTTATTTTGCAACGGGTCGGATAGGTATCCCCTGGTAGCGCCCACTCTCGTCTAAGGAGTTATATTTTTCCTGAGTAAAGAACATGGTATGCAGATAGGACGGATTATCCGTGTCGAGACTAGAAGACATATAGATTCCCCAGTCGGAATAGAAGCCAATATTGATTGCATCTCTCTTTCCAGATGCTGGAAAGAATATATAATTCCCGTTTGTCTTGCTCGTCACCATACATCCTTTAACCCCATTTTGTGTTGTCCATGTCCATATACAGTTGCTTGCGTCGGTTAGCTCATCTATTTCCTCTATTGTTGGAATACGCCATGATCCACCCCAGTTCTCTCGAGCTGCATCATCAGCCAACTCCAATGTCGTATTATTGTCAACAGTTCCGTACGAACTTATTGTGTTGTACTTAGTTAGTCTGTTTGTTTCACTCTCTAACCACTTGTATGAAGACCAAAAGTAACCGGTTTTACCTTCCTTCCAGTTACTGCAGGGTGTATCTCGTGAATGCCCTTCAGTGTAATGTGGTTCCGTTTCTCCCCACGCGAAATAGTCGCCATAATCTTCCGGATTATCTGCGCCAACATTGCAGGTTGCCCATTTCAAGCCCGACGGTAGGCCTAAATCCACCCAATCATGACCATTAAAATCAGAAACGGTTACATCGCAAGTCGCCGTTAGACAGCTATTATAGGTCGTAGCAGTAATGGTCGCTGTACCAGTTCCAATGGCCGTTACCACACCGGAACAGTCAACGCTAGCGACATTTGTATTGCTTGATGACCATATAACTGACAACTGTGTTACATTTGCCGGAAGAACGGTTGCAACTATTGTTGCCGACTCCCCTGTTGTTAATGATATGGAACTATGGTCAAGACTTATGCTGGTAACCAACTCATCTATGACGGGACGAACCGTGTTCCCGCCACAACGGTCGTCTTCGATAAAGAAGACTCTGTCTGGATTGAGGCGGGCGCACCTCGCGTGGGACGGGTAGTCCATATAGAGGGAAGAAGACCAATAATAGCCTGTGGACCTAGTACCGTAGAGACCCGTGACAAGCCGCTCACCAGCGGCGGGAAGGAACATTCTGTTATTGTTTGAACCCGTAACCAGGTATCCGTTAACTCCGTTCTGTGTTGTCCAAGTCCACGTGCATTCATCAATAAGTTCACCCCACTCTGCATCCGTGGGCATTCGCCAATTTCCACCCCAATTAGCACTGGCAGCGTCATCTTCGGAATCAAGTACGGTATTATTATCTACTGTGCCAAAAGAATGATCTCCAGGAACATTTGTAACATATTTGGAGTAAGTCCCCAAAATATTAGTTCCCTGTGCGAACCTGTATGACTCCCAGGAGTAACCAGCCTCTTTGCCTTCTTTCCATACCAAAGGAGTTCTACTGTTGTAATAAGGTTCCGTTTCTCCCCACGCGAAATAATCTCCGTATTCCTCCGTTCGGCTTGCACCAACATTGCTGGTTGCCCACTTCAAGCCAGACGGCAGGCCTAAATCCACCCAATCATGACCGTAAATTGTACCTGTTACCGTGGGCCATGTGTATGTTTGTCCAGAAACGGTTACTGTGCAAGTTGCAGTAAGACTGCCATCATAGGTTGCTGCTGTAATTGTTGTTGTACCAGCCCAAATCGCCTTAACCACACCGGCATAATCAACGCTAGCGACATTGGTATTGCTTGATGACCATATAACTGACGGCTGTGTTGCATTTGCCGGAAGAACGGTTGCAACTATGGTTGCCGACTCCCCTGTTGTTAATGATATGGAACTATAATCAAGGCTTATGCTGGTAATCGGTACTCGAACACCATCATCTGTAACGGGACGAACCGAGAACCCGTGGTCGCGGTCGTCGTAGTTGCGACGAACATAACCCGAATCGAAGAAGACGCTGTATGCGCAAGCCGGGCGGTCCGGATTGGTGGAAGAAGACCAGTACCAGCCGCAGGACCCGGCAGCACTGAAAGACACGCCGCTCCAACTGCCAGCGGCGGGAAGGAACATTCTGTTATTGTTTGAACCAGTAACCAGGTATCCGTCAACTCCGTTCCGTGTTGTCCAAGTCCACGTACAGTTCTCGCGAAGTTCAGTCCATTCTTCATCAGTCGGCAATCGCCACGTCCCACTCCAATTATCTCGAGCAGCATCGTCGCCCAACTCGAGGATTGCCCTATTGTCGACTGTTCCGTAGAAACTATTTGTGCAATATTTGTATAGAGCCTTTAGCGAGCCTTCGCACCACTGATATATTTGCCATGCATAACCAGCCTCTTTACCTTCTTTCCAAGTCAATGGATCCAAACAGTTGTAATGCGGCTCTGTTTCACCCCAGGCGAAGTAATCACCGTAATCCTCGGGATTATCTGCGCCAACATTGCATGTTGCCCACTTTAGGCCAGACGGGAGCCCAAGATCTACAAATTGATGCTCAACAGCTGGTGTCCCCTCATATGTCACTGCTGGCATCTTAAGCAGATAGGAGCGCGTGATGGTCTGGGACTTCGTGGTCTTGATCTCCATCTGCTTGTTCTCGGTGTCGGTGACTATTACGGTAAAGCCTCCTTCCATCGTCATAGGGGGCAGTGCTATGATGAAAAAAGTAGGCGTTTCAAGATTCAGTTGTACACCATTACCACAATCCAGAGTTACAGTCTTGGCTGTAGCGTCGGTCAAACTAATAGTAGGAGTGGATGTATTCGAAGCCGTCACTTCCGCCGCTCCACAGAGAATCTCATTATTATTGCCGGTTATGCTGATAGACGCAATGGTGGCTGTTCCCTTGAGTTGCAGTTTTAAGCCTCCGAGGACATTCTTGAATTTGAGTTTCATGTCCGTGGTAGAAGTCGTCACAGCGGCCATAGGGAACGCTCCGTTGCCAAAGCTCGCCTCTACATAGTTCTGTATTGCAGGCAGGTTGACTTTCTTTATGGTGTATGCGTTGCCGCTCTTGGAAATTGTGGTAGCAGCTGCATACGGATAGAAAGCGACATTGTTGTTGATATCAGTACCCGCAACAAAACCAGGACTAGTAACCTGATACAACGATGCGGAAGTCTCCCCATCCGATTCGTCGGTAACCTGATACTGCTCATTGATAGTACTGCCGGCAAATATGCTTACCTGGTCTCCTTGCTTCCATAGTACATTACCTTCATTATCCAGCGATGTCTTGGTTCCAACCGAGGTATTGTCTTCAATAGTTGCAGTAAAGACTTTGGCCACTGACGTGGATTCGGAAATATATTCACCAATCTCCTTGATTTGGCAGCTGCAAATCACCATAGCAGCTAACACATAAAATGCTATAATGTTTTTCATATTTCAGATACTGTCATTTTACCATTCACCCTCGGTTTCGCCCACGTGTTCTGTTCCACTGTCACAAATAATGTCTTGTGGACCCACAAGAAACACCTCGCATTCAGGCGACTCATACTTGGTCTTTTTCATCTTGATAATGGATTAATACTAATTCTATCGTCCTTCTCACCCGCTCCACGATGAGTGGTACATAAAAAGAAAGTGTGGAGCGATTCGTTTATCCGAATGGAGGCTCTGGACGGCCCAAACGCAAATAAACAACACTCCACACCGTATAGCACGGTGATGAAGAATCGCAGCTCCTTGCGTTTAGAAATTGTCCAGATTCCCATTCAAGGATAAAAGCGAAACACTTTCATCAATATGTCTGCCTATCGCTAGGCGTTACAAATATACATTATTCTCTTTCAAAAACCTACATTGCTGTCGTTTTTAAAAAGCCTCACCATTTGAATCAAATACAGTTGCTACAGCACATTACGTCAATCTCATTTTTGAAATCAGAAACGTATCAGCAAGTATTCCGAATATTTCTGTTTTGAACGTATATATGCAGGATTTTTGTTCTGTCCGCAAAGGTTTTATTCTCGTATTTGCATCTTGCAAAAGAGAAACGAAATCGTTACTTTTGTGCGGCGCTTTAGAGATTATGAAAACGAGCGAACTGAAGCGGTTACTAAAGGCGCACGGCTGCTATGAACTGTCATCCGGGAAAGAACACGATGTTTGGTACTCACCTGTAACCCAGGCAAAGATTCGCCTGTCGAGGCATCAAAGCCAGGAAGTACCGGAAGGCACTTTGAGAAGTATCCTGAAACAGGCAGGATTGTAGCCATACTGTTGAACCATTATTATTGCACCTATGAAAGTTAAAGCAATTGTCGAGAAAGGAAGCGACGGGCGCTATTCCGTGTACTCAGATAATCACCTTGGTAATAGCTATTTTGGTGGATTTGGAGATTCTGTAAGCAAGGCTAAAGGCGACTTCGCCTTAAGTATTAAGGAAGCCATTGCAGAGGAGGCCGCCGCCGGCAAACAGGTACCCAATTTTGAAGATATCTCGATAGAGTTCCGCTACGATCTACCGTCTTTCTTCAACTATTTCGACTTTATCAACGTGAGTAAGTTTGCAGAGTATGCCGACATTAACGAGAGCAAAATGCGGGCATACAAAAACGGCATCGCCTACCCCAGCGAAAAAACCACAGCAAAAATATTCAGTGCAATAAGGACAATCGGAGCAGAGCTGAGTGCCTCATACCTATAAAGCAAACCAACCGCTTAAGCAAAGCTATAGCTTTTACTCGGCAGTGACTGTGGCCGATTCGGGAGCCGTAGCAACATCTTTAGCTGCCTTCTTGGCGGCGCGTTCGGCGGCTTTGGCGGCTTTTTCAGCCTCGGCCGCAGCTTTCTTTGCGGCTTTCTCGGCGGTACGTTTGGCACGGGCGGCCTCGCGCTTGGCGGCTTTCTCGGCTTTGCGGGCCTCCTTCTCCAGCCGTTTCTGCTGACGCTTGAGTTCGCGGGCAGCCTTGCGCAGGGCGCGTTTCTCCGCCTTGGTCATATTCTCCTTGTCTTTTGGCAGCTGAACCTCTACGAAGCCTTCTTCGGAATGGTTTTCGATGCCCTCTATTCCCACAATCGGCTTGTTGGCGGCAATGGAATCGGCAGGGCTATGTTCTGCAGCCTGATGAACGGCGGCGATACTGTCGCGAACCGCCTGATATACGGCCTGGGCGCTGTCACGGGCAGCCTTACGGGCCGCAAGCACACTGTCCCGGACTGACTTGCGCAGCAACGCCGCACTGTCAAGGGCAGGACCCGGAATCTCTGTCTTTAGAGTCGTATCAACCTTTGGCAGCGCGGGCTTCAATGTAGCCAGCGAATCTATGACGATATCGCCCTCCTTGTCAAAGGCGGTGGTTATGCCAAGCGTGGAATCTGCTGCGAAGCGGCTCTTGGCCTCCTGCTCCGCGGCCTCTATAGAATCCCGGCGGGCCTGCTCACGGCGGGCCTGCTTTGCCCTCTCCTCTATCTGATGATAGATGTCCTTCATGTAGTTGTCGAAATACTGGTTGGCCTTGCGGAATACCGGGAGTTTATTAGCCGCATACGACGCCCTCTTGGAGGTGCGCACCTTGTGGGTGGTGATGTCGAAACGGCTCTTAGGCTGTTCGTCCTGACGCCACTTGAACCCCTTGAGGCGCTGCTTCTCCATAGGGAGATTGTAAACCGGATAAGCATCGGAATTGACGCTTTCGTAATACTTCAGCCGCTGTGCCACGCCATCCTTCATGGTGACCATCATGAACTGCGCCTGCTTGGAGTTGAGGATAGTGATTACGGAATCCTCCTGCATATAGAACATGGCATTCACGCCGCCCAGCGCGTCGAAACGGCGCAGGGTGTTGTCGGTATTGAAGTATCCGAGCATCTCGGTGGACTTGATCTGGTCGAAATGGACGGAGTCTTCCTGGCTCAAAATCATGGCGTTGCCGTGAAGGTTGGCGCGGTCGAACGAATTCTCCTCCATTTTCATGATCACCGACTCGGCGCTTAACTGATGCCTGTTATCGTTCCAGATTACCGGGTCCTGATACATGCGCATCAGGGTATCTATCTGCGAGAAGTACAGCGAATCGCAGCGGGCCTGTATGTCGGTACGATATATTCTGGCGTTGCGCCAGCCCTTGATGAAACGGAGCTTGGTGGTGTCGGGAACGTTCTCCTTCTCTACCGCAAGCGAATCCACCGCAGCGAGCGAATCGGCCGCCGGCAGGGAATCCAACGGCGGTGCAATTGAATCAATCTGGGGCATTTCCGGCTCCTCCGGAAGCACGGGCTCCTCCGGAATCTCTTCCGGCTTTATCCCGTCGACCGCCAGGGTGTCCGGCGATACCGCAAGGGAGTCAAGCGCTATCCCCAGGGAATCCAGCGATGCCGCCAGGGAATCGGCAGCCGCCTTTGCCACCACTGCCGCCAGAGAGTCCTTCTCCGCCTGGGCCTGGGCGGCGGCGATGCTGTCCTGCCGTTTCTTCTCGGCCACCTCCTGCCTCTTCTTGTACGCTATATATTCCGGCAGCTTCTCTATAGCCGCCTTTTTCTCCTGCTCCTTTTTCTCCAGAGCCTTCTTTTCCGCCTCTCCTATGGCATCGAAATTGACCTGCTTGCGGGCCTCTTCGCTGTCCTTGATCTGCTCCGGAGTTACGTCGCAGGCACGCTGAGTATAAAACAGCATGGTATCTGCCCGGCAAAAGAGGGTATCGATCTGATGTTCCGTATTCTCGCCCACATATATCGATGCCGGGTCCATGAAGAGGGTCGCATAGAGGTTGTTGACCGAATCAAAACTCATGTTGCCCGCATCCGACACAAAGTACATCTTGTGCAGGGAGTCCAGCAATTCCACGTTGCGGCGCATCCTGCCGTGACGGATGTGTTGCCAGTAGTAGAGTGTGTCGCACCACCCCTCGTAGTCGGGGGTGCTCATGTAGACGTCGGTATCGAAATAGACCACGCCGCTGTCCTGTGCATACCAGCCGTATTCGCCACGGAGATAGACGTCCCTTTTCCACATCTGCGTCTTCTTGCCAAAGTAGGCCTTGTTCTCGTTGGTGTCGTAGTCCAGGCTGTTGGTCTTGATAAAGAGGCTGTCGGTGAACATCTCCACATTGTCCTCGAAGCGGCAGATTCCCGTCTTGCCGTCGTAGGTTCCGCGGTCGCTTTCAATTATCTCGCCTTTGGATGTCTTCATTGCGCCGCCGAAGGTGAATTTGGCGGTACTGTCCTCTGTATTATAGTCCAGATAGCGGGTGCGAAGGGTGTTCTTGTCCTTGTCGTAGACCTCCACCAGGTCGCCGCGGAAGCGGGCCAGGTTGTCGTCGGCATAATAGATTACGTTGTCGCTCTTGAGCACAGTCTTCTTCTGCACCAGCTTGACGTTCTTGTAGGCCTCCACCTGATTGAAACTTACGTTCCAGATGGCAGAGTCGCAGAACATATAGGCACCGTTGTGCAGGAAGGTGGCGGGACCCTTGACCTCGCGGTACTCGCGATGACCGGGACGCTCGAAGACCCTGGCGTACTCTGCATTGAGCAGGGTAAGCAGGCTGTCCTGGCTTCTGCCCCTGCGTCTTTTGCGCTGTGCGTCAGCATCGGGGCTGGCAACCAGCATCAGGACAATCAGCAGCAGGAACAGGTATCCGTATCTATTTCTCGATCCAGTCTTCACTTATAAACTTGCATCCGGCAAATAGCGGGTCTATCTTGATGTGGGTTGTCTTTTTCTTCTCTGCGACAAAGCTCTCGATGGCCTTGCGGGCATTCTTTTCGTTTGCCATGGACACCAGCGCATCGTAGTCGGTCTCGAAAGAGGCTGTGTGGGAAGGTATTACTTCGTCCAGGCGGACGATCTTGTAGATGGTGTGTCCGCGGCCCTCGGTATCCAGGGATTCGAAAGGCTCGGAAACATCACCGGCCTTCATATCCTTGATTACGGCATAGTCGGCGGGGTTCAGGCGGTCCTTCTCCAGCAGCGAACTGCCGGAGTATTCGTCCACCATCATACCGCCGTTGGTGCGGGTCTTGGTATCCTCCGAATTCTGCCAGGCGGCAATTTCAAAAGATACCCTGTCCTCTGCAATCGCCGTCCTGATACTGTCCAGGCGGGCGAACGCCTTGTTGCGGTCGCTCTGGGTATAGGTCGGCTTTATAAGGATATGGCGGGCGTTGAACATATCGCCCTTCTTCTCTATCATCTGGATGATGTGGTAGCCGTCGGGGGTTTCTACTATCTGTGAAACCTGCCCTACCTTGAGCGACATGGCGGCGTCGGAGAACTGCGGCCAGTAAACCGTCTTGGACCTCATACCCAGCTCACCGCCGCGGGTGGCGGAACCGGGATCCTGGGAGTACATGCGGGCCAGGGCAGAAAATTTCTCGCCGGCGAGCACCCTCTCGCGCAGATCCAGGAGTTTTTCCTTGACAACCAGGGCGGCCGTCTCCTTATCGGGATAGACCACTATCTGGCGCAACCGGTACTGGGTGGGGATCACCGGAAGATCTTCCGCAGGCGTTTCGGTGCAAAGCTGCTTTACCGACGCGGGAGTCATCTTGGGGATGCTGGTGTAGACTTTCTGCTGCATCTGCTGGATGAGCAGCTGGTCGCGCAACACATCGGCCCAGTCGGCCTTAAGTTTATAGATAGGTTTCTTGAAATACTCTTCTGTCTCTTTCTCGCCGCCCAGACGGTTCATGATGTCGTCCAGACGGGAGTTGACCTGCTCTTTAACCTGATCTTCGGTCACAGTAAGCGAGTCCAGGCGGGCCTGGGTAAGGAACAGCCTGGACGAAACCAGATTTTCCAGTATCTGGCAGCGGGTGTTGTTATCCACAACCAAACCGCTGGCCTGCATCATGCGCACCTCCTCCTCTATGTCGGAGAGAAGGATGACGTCGTTGCCTACCGTAGCCACCGACTTGTCTACCAGGCCTCCTTTATAAACCTGCGCCCCGGCGATGAATGGAACCGCCAGAAGCACCGAGCACAGAATGAATATCTTTAAAACACTGTTATTGTTCGACATCGTATATCGTAAGTTTTTTGGACTCGATACCCTCCTGTAACAAGTCTTGTTCCAATTTTGAGAGTATGTCCTGTTTGCGATTTATAAGAATAGCGTCCTTGATGGTCTGGCGGCAGTATTCAATCGGCGCCAGAGAACCTACGGGAACCTTGTCTGTGAGGAAAATGAAGTAGTCCTTGCCGTCGCCTACCTTGATGTACTGGTTGCCGCCGCGGAAAATGGTCTCGCAGCTCTCTGCATCCAGGCCGGGCACCGCCTTGGCAAGGGTCGGCATCGGCACCCAGTTACCTCCGAAATCCTCCATACGCTCTGCATACGAGGCGCACATCGCCCGCTTCTGGTCTGCCTCCTCGTCGCCGGTCAAAGCATAATCCTTCTTCACGGTGTCGTAATTGGGCGAATTCTGCGAGAGGGTTATGATGCTGGCCTTGGCAATTATGTACGGAAACTTGAAATTCTCCGTATGCTCTTCATAGTAGAGACGTATCTCGTCGTCGGTAACGGTGGTGTCCAGTTGCTGCTCCGTAATCTGGCGCTCCAGGCGGTATTTGAGAAGATTGTCGCGATAGTCCTCGACCTCGGCCTTGACATCCTTGGCATCGGCGCTGAGCACCTCCTGTGCCTTGAGCACCTTCAGGTGAGCCAACGCCCAGGTATTGATGTACTGTTGCACCATGGCGGCACTGTCTTCCGGAGAGACACCGTCGGGCAGCAGTCCCCGGATGTCCTTCATATACAGCACATGGTCGCCTACCCTGGCCACCCTGTCACCTTCTACATATCGGCAACCGGCAACGGCCAGCACAGCCAGGACTATGACGGCGAATCTTTTCACTACCTTGAATAGTTGGGAGCCTCGCGGGTGATTGTCACGTTGTGCGGATGGCTCTCGGCCATACCGGAAGCGGTAATCTTGACGAATTTGGCCTCGCGCAGCGCCTCCATGTTGCGGGCTCCGACATAGCCCATACCTGCCTTGAGGCCGCCCACCAACTGATAGACAACCTCTGCCAGAGTGCCCTTGTAAGGCACCTGGGCCACGATGCCTTCCGGCACGAGCTTCTTGATGTCGGCCTCCATATCCTGGAAATAGCGGTCCTTGGAGCCCTTCTGCATAGCCTCCAGCGAACCCATGCCGCGATATGACTTGAATTTACGGCCGTTGAGGATGATGGCCTCGCCGGGAGCCTCTTCCACGCCGGCGAACAGCGAGCCCGCCATAATGGAATTTGCGCCCGCAGCCAGGGCCTTGGTTATGTCACCGGAATAGCGGATACCGCCGTCGGCGATGATGGGGATTCCGCTGCCCTTGAGGGCGTCGGCAACAGAAAGTACCGCCGTGAGCTGCGGCACGCCGATACCTGCGATTATGCGGGTGGTGCAGATACTGCCTGGGCCGATACCGACCTTTACGGCATCCACGCCGCACTCCTTAAGTGCGATGGCCGCCTCTGCGGTGGCAATATTGCCGGCAACTATCTGAATCTGCGGGAATGCCGCGCGAATCTTCTTGATTGTCTCCAGAACAAATACCGAATGGCCATGGGCGGTGTCCAGCACCACTGCGTCGGTGCCGACTGCAATCAGCTGCTCCACGCTCTCCAGGCTGTGGGAGTTGATACCCACCGCCGCTGCCACCAGCAGACGACCTTTGGAATCCTTGCTGGCTTCGGGGTTGTTCTTGATTTTTGTGATATCCTTGTAAGTGATAAGACCCACCAGCTTGCCATCCTTATCCACAACGGGGAGTTTCTCCACCTTGGACTGCATCAGGATTTCAGTGGCGGCCGGGATATCGGTCTCAGGGCCTGCTGTCACCAGGTTCTCCTTGGTCATCACCTCGCTTATCAGGCGGCTGTGGTCGTGCTGGAAACGGAGGTCGCGGTTGGTGACGATACCCACCAGATAACCGTTATTGTCCACTACGGGGATGCCGCCGATATGGTTGGCTGCCATCAGCTTGAGGGCATCGGCCACCGTCTCGTCGCCCTTTATGGTGACCGGGTCGTATATCATACCGTTTTCCGCACGCTTTACCCGACGGACCTGGTCGGCCTGCATGTCTATGGGCATGTTCTTGTGGATTACACCGATGCCGCCCGCACGAGCCATTGCGATGGCCATTTCATATTCGGTGACGGTGTCCATAGCCGCCGAAATGATGGGGACGCTGAGGGGAATCTCGCGGGTAAACATCGTGGAAACATTAACGTCGCGCGGGATTACCTCGCTGCGCGCCGGTATCAGCAGGACGTCGTCGAAGGTCAGACCTTCCATCACAATTTTGTCGGAGAAATTTTGCATAGCGAAAAACGATATAAATTTTGCAAAGATACTATTTTTCTGCGGCAAACAGCCGCCCTTGATAAGTTTCTCTGCACTCCAGTCTCTCTTCCAGCATCCTGAGCAATTCTACGTTGCGCACCAGACCCCACGGCGTGGAATTCACAAACCGCGGCGGAACCTCCCCCGCAAAGCGCTCAATCACCAAATCGGGCCGCAGCCGCTCCAGAATATCCACAAAGAAGTCGATATAGCCATCCAGCGTGAATTTCTCGAACCGTTCGGGATGCTGTGCGTATTCCTCTTCCATTTTCGTGCCTTTTATTATCTGGAGCTGATGGAATTTGACGCTGTCTATCTTGAGGGCGTTGATTTTGCCGGCGGCGGAGAGCATCATTTCCCGTGTTTCGCCCGGCAGGCCAAGGATGAAATGGGCCCCTGTATGCAGGCCGCGCTCGGCGGTCATCTCCACGGCCCGGACGGCGTCGGCAAACGTATGGCCGCGGTTGATGTGTTCCAGAGTGGCATCGTAGCACGATTCGATGCCGTACTCCACAATCACGATATGGTCCTTTGCCAGTCCGGCAAGGTAATCCAGTTTTGCATCGTCCACGCAGTCGGGCCGGGTACCGACAACGATGCCCCTTACCTCAGGATGGGCCAGTGCCTCTCCATACATTTGTTTGAGTTTCTCCAGCGGCGCGTATGTATTGGAATATGGCTGGAAATAAGCCAGATAGCCTCCTGCCCGGCGGTACCGGCCGCGATGGAACCCTATCCCCTCCTCCAACTGCCGGGTGATGCTTTTGTCGGGAGTGCTGTAGTTAGGATGGAAGGCGTTGTTGTCGCAGAAGGTGCAGCCGCCGCGCCCCTTGGCGCCGTCACGGTTGGGACAGGTAAAACCGGCGTCCACCACAAGTTTCTGCAGACGGACGCCGTATTTCTCTTTGATGAAGTCTGCCTGTGAATTATATCGGCGCATAAAGTTTGACTTTGAACGCTTTGCCTTCTTTAATCCGGTAGGTCTTCGTGCGGCCGGTGGCGTTGTCGGTGACGGTGGTCTCAATCTTTTTGCCCTTTCGGACGCATTCGATGTTGAAATCACTACCGAAAGCGCGGATGTTGCGCAGCGCTATCCTGTCCCAATCTTTGGGGAAGGAGGGCTTCATGGTGAAAGCTTTGAAACCGACGGGACGGATGCCGAACATGCCCTCTGTAAAGATGCGGCAGTAAAGGCCGCTCTCGGCCGAAAGATGGCGCTGACTGCCCTCTGGCCAGGCTTCGATGGGATACGGCACGTGGTCCTCGAGCAGCCTGCGGTGGCTGTATGCACTCACCTTGGGAGTAATGTATTCCCCTTTGCCGGCATAATAGGCACCGCGGAAGGCATAGAGGGTGGAACGGTCCCAGTAAGTCTCCTCGCCCATCTGCGTCAGCAGCCCCTCGCCGGTGTAAAGAGGACTCTCGAACAGCGCGTCCAGAGTTGCGTCTGCGCGGTCGAACATCCCCACCACCAGCGGCATGCATATCCACGAGCGGAGAGTGTCGTTCCCTTCGTAGTAACGGTATGTATCATATCCGCCGACATTGGCCTCAAAGTATTTGCAGATGTTCTTGCGCATCTGCTTTGCCTGGCGCTTGTAGCTGTTTGCCACGGCTCGTCCCTTACCCAGCTGTTTTGCCAGGTAAGATGCGCTGATAAGGGCGTCGTAATAGAGTGTGGAGGTGCAGAGGTTGGCATCGCCATCCTCGAACCGGCCCTCCAGTTCGTCGTGGTCGGAGAGTACCACCCCTTGGTCGTTCAGTTTAAGCCGGCAGTATTCCAGACACCACTCTATCAGCGGCCAGATATCCTCCGCCACCTGATTGTCGGCACACTCCAGGCAGTAGCGGGAGGCGCCGTAGGCGGTCATAGCAGCATCTCCGCGGTCGCCCGCACCGTTCCAAATGTCATCACCTTCTGCAATTATGGAGCTGGGTATCGGCTCGTAAGCGTCGTTCATAAAACGGGAATACTGCATATAGCAGTCGTAAGCCGATTTGACGCCGGTATCATAGCCGGTGAAGGGAAAGAACGGGTTCACGTACTCGCACTGGTCGTTGCACCAGAGTGCCGCGTAATAAGATTCCCCACCGGGGGCGTGCATCAGGCCGCCTTTGGTAGCGATGATGCTCTCGCTGGCGCGCAGCTTGGCATAGCGGAATTCAGTATTGATGACCTCGTCGGGGGTATCAAGTATCAGGTTGTCGCCCAGCAGTTTGAACAGCTCCAGCCGGGCGGCGTATTCCGCCTTGAAATCAATTGATTGCGGATCCACACGCTTGGCATCTGCTTCGGCCTTCTCGTAGGCCTGCATCACAATTGCGAACTCGCGGCCTTCGCCAGGATTCAGAACGGATTCACCGCCGGATACCAGCTCGATATCCATAACATAGCTCCCCTTCACGCCGCGTGCCGGGTCACTTTCCCATTTGAATTCATAGTCTGGTATCTCCAGCCTGAACGGCTTGTCCGACAGGTTTTTGACCGTCACCAGTTGCAGAGTCATCTGCCCGGTGCGACTGGGGAAGTCAATCCTTGTAAGTTCCACATTCCCATCGGTTTCAGTCACCCTCAAAGTGCCGTCTATCTCAACCTTAACCGCCTTGAGGTCGGGCGTTTTGCCGTCCACCTTGATCATCTGCGCCACGTTGGTGGTATGGCGATACGGGAAAAAGGCGTGGGTGTTATTGGGAATCATCCTCAGAAGCGGGAATACGTGGTGGTATTCGCAATAGTAGCGCCCCTCGCCGTCGATGCCCCAGTAATAAACTATGGCGGCACGCTGCCCGCTCATCTCGATATGGTCGCTGTGCGGAGCGTTGGCAGTCGCATCCATCACTATTGAATTTGTCTCGGGATCTATTGTCCAGCGGGTTTCGGCATCCGCCATTACGCAGCAGGCCAGCAGGGCCGCCATCAGTATCATTCTTTTCATATCGGTGTGGGTTTGTCTTACAAATTTAGCTTAAATTAGCAGAAAATAAAGGATATGTCTTGCAAGAAACTTCTCCTGTGCATCGCTGCTGCGGCGGTTCTGGCCGGCTGTTCGCAGAAATATGCCGTGACGCAGGCCGATATTGACCGCACCCTGCCGATGCCCGCCTCCCTCAAGGAGCCTTTGGCCGGCAACGACTACGGCATCTGCCGCATCTCGGTGATGAACCTCCGCGAAGAGCCCGCATACGAGGCGGAAATGGGCACCCAGATGCTGATGGGGGCCATCTGCTGGGTAATTGAACGCAAGGATGGATGGGCAATGGTCACCACGCCCGACGGTTATGTCGCCTGGACCACCGAAGGGAGCCTGGTATTCACCGACGGCGACGGCGCTATGGCTTGGAAGGCATCTAAAAGACTAATTGTCACGGCGCACCATACACCGCTGCTGGCGGCGCCGAGGCGCAGTGCAGATATTGTACGCGATGCCGTACGCGGCTGCATAGTGGCCTGCACGGGCACTGTCGGAGCATATTACCGCTGCCGGCTGCCCGACGGGGTGGAATGCTACGTTGCCAAACGCGCAGTGGCCGACTGTCGGAAATATTTCGAGAAACAGAATCCGTTCGGAGCAGACATCGTCTCCGATGCAAAACTCTATATGGGCGTCCCGTATATGTGGGCGGGCACATCCGTCAAGGCGCTGGATTGCAGCGGCCTGGCGCAGCGCACCTATATGGACTGCGGCATTCTGCTGCCCCGCAACGCCTCGCAGCAGGCGCAGGTGGGCGATGTCGTGGACATCGGCTGCGGCTGGGACAATCTCCGGCAGGGCGATCTGCTCTTCTTTGGCCGCACCCGCGCCGACGGCAGTGTCGGAGTCTATCACGTCGCCATATATATCGGTGACTCTCTGTTCATTCACAGCGCCGGCGGTCTGGTTCATGTAAATTCCCTCATCCCCGGCCGCGACAATTATTTCTCCGGCGTGGCCAATATCGTCTCCGCCCGCCGCATCATTGGCAGCGAAGATGCAACCGGGTCGTCTCTCGTAATAAACAACGGCTGGTATTTCTGATGAAAACACGAATTGCAATTCTTTTATGCCTGCTCCTGATGCCGGCTGCATATCTCCGGCTTGATGCCGTTGAAATTGAATGGAAGGCCGCATCCGGGAATGTCGAAATCAAGGCCCAAAACGGCTCGGTGCCGTCTGTACAGGTTCTCAAGGGCAAAGGGCGCGTCAGGGGATGCGCCGTCAAGGTTGCCAAGCCTTCCAGTTTGAGGCTCCGCTGCGAGGTACTGGATCCTGTCACTGCCATAGGGCCGAACTCCACCATAATCTCGGTTGGGAATGGTGCCAATTCATTCTCCTTTTTCCTGCGTGACGTCAATGAAGCCTCCCCTATCTGGATTCCAGAATACCAGGTCGTAGTGCTGCCGGACGGTGTTTCCCTCTCATACGATGAGGTCGTGGAGAGCATCAAAGCCCGCCATCTTGTCTCCAAGATGGACCTGATAGAGCAGTCGGAGGAGGCATCTTTCGAAGCGGCGGAGAAGGTCACCCGGAAGATGAGCGTTCCAATCTGGCTGGGCATAAGCAGGGACATACGCATATTCGAAATCACAGAAGAACTTCCGGACGCGCTGTCTACCTACCAGGCCGACAAGACAATTGCCCCGATGCTGGCCAGCACAGAGCTGCTGGACGAAAGCATCTCTGAATATCCGCTAAGCTACAATTACAGTTTCGGCCGGGGCGTCGGTGCATACGACAACATCACCAGAAGCCTGGAGGACGGCGTTCTTCCCATATACATCTCTGTTACGGAAGACGATGATGTCGTTTATCAGTCCAAGAGTTTCGTAACTCTGGAGAAATCTGTACTCAGCGAGGAGAATGTCAAGGGCACCCACTATATGATCTCTGACAATTATTCCCATGGCCGGGCGTTTACCGAGGCGCAGCAAAAGCAATTGGATGAACTCCTTGCCAACACACCGCCGGCAGAGGAAGAGACCGTCCTGGTCATTCACACGGTCGTAACAAACAAGGGAGACGTCCCGCGATATGCCTGGATGAAAAACCCTCACCCCGCCTACCGACGTATAGACTATACCTATAATCCACTTACAGGCTTTTCGTCTCTCAAGAATGGCCGAATCTTCTGCGCCAGCCTCATCGACGGGCGGCCTGTGCCTAACGGGGAGACGGCGGTACTCCTTCAGCCGGGTGAATCAGTGAACGTGGACTTCTTCCTTCCCCACAGCCCTGTATCCGCCGCCCGAGCCGAGGCGCTGGCGCAGAGGCCGTATGAAGAACTCTACTCACAGTGCAAGGCTTTCTGGCAAGGAAAGCTGGATGCCGCCGCAAAGATACACGTCCCGGAAGAGAGGATCGACAATATGATCAAGGCCGGCCTGCTGCATCTGGACCTGATTACTTACGGCGACCGCGACCAGGGAACACTAGCTCCCAATGTGGGCGTCTATTCCCCTATCGGAACGGAGAGCGCGCCCATAATCCAGTATTACGAGTCCATGGGTCTGACCGACCAGGCCCGCCGCTGCCTTCAGTACTTCCTCGACACCCAGCAGGAAGACGGAAGCATAGTCAACTTTGCGGGGTACACAATCGAGACCGGCGCAGTCCTCTGGTCCATCGGGGAATACTACCGCTACACCAGGGACCGGGAGTGGATAGAGCAGAACAAGCCTAAGATACTGAAGGCCTGCAACTACCTGCTGGAATGGAGGAGGCGGAACCTCAAAGAAGAACTCAGAGGGCGCGGCTATGGCATGATAGACGGCAAGGTCGCCGACCCCGTGGACCCGTACCATCAATTCATGCTGAACGGCTATTCATGGCTGGGCCTGAAGAGGATTTGCGAGGTTATGGAAGATATCAGCGACAAAGCAGCGCGGCCCCTTGCGGCGGAGGCAAAAGCCTGGCGGCAGGACATCCTGGATTCTTTCCACGCTTGTCTGGCATCGTCGCCTGTCGTCCCGGTATCGGATGGTTCCTGGTGTCCGACTTGTTCTCCATGGGCAGAATCCCCGACGGCACGCTTCCTTCTTCACAAGGCAGAAAACTACCGCTCCCACGGGACCGTTATGGTACCTGACGGGCTGCTCGGCCCGCTGCACCTTGTATTTACAGAGGCGATAGATCCTGACAGCAGGGATGCATCACTGCTGCTGAAGTACTACCGTGACGTCATCTGCCAGGGCAACTCGCTCTTCAGCCAGCCATACTACGGCAAGCACAACTATATCCAGGCCCGCCTAGGCCAGGTCAAACCCTTCCTGAACACCTACTACTACACAGTAGCTCCCCACTTTGACCATGAAACAGGAACTTTCTGGGAGCATTTATTCAAGGTCAGTGTCCATAAGACGCACGAAGAGAGCAACTTCCTTATGGAGACACGCAATATGCTCTATCTGGAAGACGGCAACACCCTCAAACTGCTCAACGTTATTCCACGCAAGTGGCTCGAAAACGGCAAAAAGATAGTCCTGGATTCCGTGCTCAGCTATTTCGGCCCAGTCAATCTGGATGTAACCTCCAATGTGGCCGAAGGAGAAATCCGTGCACATATCTCCTGCCCCGGAGCCAGAAAACCTTCTACCGTAACTCTCCGCCTGCCTCATCCGGAAGGCATCAAGGCCGTCCAGGCCATCGGCGGCTCCTATGACCCCTCCACAGAAACAGTCACCCTCCCCAACTTCTCCGGCGAGGCCGACATCTTACTCAGGTTCTGAGCAATACTGCGCGCTTAGCCGCAATCGTTTCTTCGAGAAATCTTTTGTTAATCGTCAACTCAGCCACCAATACCTTCGTTGCCGCCCGTTTGAGGGTCGGAGGTCACCAATATGTCTTCATTCAGGAAAATGAAAACTATTGATTCCGGAGATTCATAAATGATGTTTTGATTTCATACTATTCGGAATTGCTTTCTCATCTTAACAATAGTACGAATTATACGGCTAAATAAAAAAAATCGTATCTTTGCACCCATATAAACTTAATGACGCTATGAACCTTAGAACTATTAAGAAAGACGTACTTTTCGTAACAAATGAGTATCTCTCCGACTGCATCACCTTCAGTGACTACAGCGCAGGTAAGAAAGATGACAAAGTTCAGGAGCTGATCAACGAGGCCCTCGTGCTCACCGACACCACTCTTGAGAAGATCAACCGTTACCCTGCAGAGAACGTGAAAGCATACTTCAGGGAGATTACAAAGGAGTTCTATGAGGGCTACGACGCTCTCTATCAGAAGCTCAGCGAAATCACAAAATAGTTTGCGGCGGCACTTCTGCCGCGCATAGGGTCCGGTAGCTCAGTTGGATAGAGCAGCAGCCTTCTAAGCTGCGGGTCTTGGGTTCGAATCCCAACCGGATCACAAAAAAGGAGCCGCGAGGCGAGGGAAAGCTTGCTTTCCCGAGCAAACGGGCTCCTTTTTTTGTGATGGCCCCCCGCCAGGGGGGGGCGGGATGTGCGAGCGTCAGCGAGCAAATCCTTCCGGTTGCCCCCCGCCAGGGGGGCGGGAATGCGCAGCACGCGGAGCGTGCGAGCACAATCCCACCGGTTGTGTATTACCTCCAGACAGTCACCCGCAAGGAGAATTCCGGCCAGTATTCCGGGTCATCATCTACAAAGAGGTCCGTTGCTGTAAAGTAAATGAAGACGAACCCCTCGCTCCATTCAAAATCAAGATACTCAGAA
>JAEEGH010001441.1_pt1:65000-68898 | contig 68898 bp, 48 predicted proteins | sample 9134181 | NCBI WGS metagenome assembly JAEEGH01 (sample SAMN16246544, study PRJNA631951) | gut metagenome | biome: gut microbiome; feature: rumen; material: DP-attached | host: Bos | place: Iran: Karaj | collected 2018-10
AACATCCTAGCTGTCTCTGCGACGTCACTTCGTTCTGTTAACTTAGGCCATGCTTGAGGGCCTTAGCTGTTGGGCTGGGCTATTTCCCTTTCGCCACCGGACATTAGCACCCGGCGACTCACTCCCGGAAAACACTTCACGGCATTCGGAGTTTGTCAGGAATTGATAGGCGATGAAGCCCTCGCATCCTATCAGTCGCTCTACCTCCATGAAGCTATCCCGAGGCTGTCCCTAAAGACATTTCGGGGAGTACGAGCTATCTCCCAGTTTGATTGGCCTTTCACTCCTACCCTCAACTCATCCAAACCCTTTTCAACGGATACTGGTTCGGCCCTCCATCACCTGTCACGGTGACTTCAGCCTGGTCAAGGGTAGATCACTAGGTTTCGCGTCTATTCATACCAACTAACACGCCCTTGTCAGACTCGCTTTCGCTCCGGCTCCTGTCCCTGAAGGACTTAACCTCGCTGGCATGAAATAACTCGTAGGCTCATTATGCAAAAGGCACGCCGTCGCAAATCACTTTGCTCCGACAGCTTGTAAACGGACGGTTTCAGGTTCTCTTTCACTCCCCTGTTCGGGGTCCTTTTCACCTTTCCCTCACGGTACTGGTCCTCTATCGGTCTTTTGGGAGTATTTAGCCTTGCGGGATGGTCCCCGCGAATTCAGACAGGATTCCTCGTGTCCCGCCCTACTCAGGATTCTGCTCGCCTGCCGCCTCTCTTACCCGTACGGGCCTGTCACCCTCTGCGGAAGACCTTTCCAGATCCTTCCGGTTCGATGACGGCTGCTTCTCGCAGTCCTACAACCCCGGCATTGCCTCAACAACACCGGTTTGGGCTCTTTCCGTTTCGCTCGCCACTACTCGGGAAATCGATCGTTTCTTTCTTTTCCTGCAGGTACTAAGATGTTTCAGTTCCCTGCGTTGACTCACTTTAAAGTGTGCATGGCCTTCAGCCATGCGGGTTCCCCCATTCGGACATCCCCGGATCAAAACCTGTTTGCGGTTCCCCGGGGCTTTTCGCAGCTTTCCACGTCCTTCCTCGTCTCCAAAAGCCTAGGCATCCTCCATCCGCTCTTCTTCGCTTCGCTATACCTTATTGCTTATCTTACTGTTCTAGCTCTTCTTCTGTAACGCTTTCGTGAACCATTTCAGACTTTCATCTTCCATGCGTTCTCTTTGAAATTGCAGTCCCTAATCCTTTTCTAGAATTACAGACTTTCTATTTCTTCTACAGTAAATTTTCTTTACCTCGTTATCTCTCTCATTAAGTCAATGAACTTTTCCCCTTTCTCAATCAGCGCTCCGCTGATTCCCAAAGGGACCGCAAAGATATAAACCTTTTTCTTTCCGACAAATTTTATTCGGATTTTTTTGAAAAAATCTTCAAAATATTTAGAATTACCTGCGAGGCCTTCTCCATACTCTCCACCGGCACGAACTCAAGCCTGCCGTGAAAATTGTGACCTCCGGCAAAGATATTCGGGCAGGGCAATCCCATGAACGACAGGTTGGCTCCGTCGGTACCGCCGCGGATGGGCTGCACCTTAGGCTGGACGCCAGCCATCTTCAGAGCCTCGATGGCAGTTTCCACAACCTCGAAATGAGGCTCCACCATCTCCCTCATATTGCGATATTGATTTTTGATTTCTGCTGTTGCCACGTTTCCGTATTTGCAATTGATGAAATCCACGCACTGCTGCACAATCTCCTTCTTGCGCTCGAAGAGAGCGGCGTCGTGATCACGGATGATATAGGCGATGTCCGACTCCTCGACAGTACCCTTGAAAGATATAAGGTGTATGAATCCTTCGTATCCTTCAGTATATTCCGGACGCTGCTCCACAGGAAGCATCGCGTTCAACTCCATAGCCACGAGCATAGAGTTGATCATCTTGTTCTTGGCGTAACCCGGATGTATGTTGCGGCCCTGGATGTGGATCTTTGCAGAAGCGGCATTGAAATTCTCATACTCCAGCTCACCCACCATTCCTCCGTCCATCGTATAGGCGAAGTCGGCGCCGAACTTCTTGACGTCGAAAGCCACGACACCGCGTCCGATCTCCTCGTCAGGAGTGAAAGCGATCTTCACAGGGCCGTGCTTGAATTCGGGATGAGTCATAATATACTCAGCAGCACACATTATCTCAGCCACGCCGGCCTTGTCGTCGGCACCCAGAAGAGTGCTTCCGTCCGTCGTGATGATCGTCTGTCCCTTGTAATTGAGCAGTTCGGGGAATTCGGCGACAGTCAGAACGCGGCCTTCGCCGAGGACGATGTCCGTGCCGTCGTAGTCGTTCACGAACTGGGGATGGATGTCGTTGCCGGGAGCGTCCGGACTCGTATCCACGTGCGCGATGAAACCGATGGCCGGCACCTTGCCTTCCACGTTCGAGTCGATGGAAGCCATCACATAGCCGTCCTTGTCCATTTCAGCATTGGCGATGCCCATAGCGTGGAGCTCGTCCACTAGCTGTCTCAGAAGCACGAGCTGCTTGTTGGTCGACGGCTGGCTCTCGCTGTTCTCGTCAGACTGAGTGTCGTACGACACATATCTCAAAAATTTATCTGTAATCTTCTCCATTATTATTCCTCCACTTTTTTAATCTGAAGGCACTTGAATATCATATAAGCGATGATGGCGACATATGCAACCAGAGCAATGCCCTGTGCTGCAGATGAGTTCTGCCATTCTACGTTGAGCACGTTGATTCCTGCGAAACGGAGGATTGCGCTCACCACGCCCATCAATGCACCGCCGGCGATGAAACCGCTGGCGAGCAGGGTTCCGCGCTCCTTGCGTGCGTTGTTGAGCTTCTCGTCCTTGCTGCGGGTGCTGACATACCACGAAACAGCGCCGCCCACGAGCAGCGGAAGGTTCAGTTCCATCGGAATGAACATACCGAGAGAGAATGCCAGAGCCGGCACCTTGAATATGGTAAGGATAATGGCTATGACTGCACCGATGCCGTAAAGCAGCCAGGGTGCGCCGCCGCCTGACATCAGAGGTTCGATGACGGCAGCCATGGCGTTGGCCTGCGGAGCCACAAGGGCATTCTCACCGGTGAAGCCGTAGGTCTTGTTGAGAACGATGATCACACCGCCTACGGTAGCGGCAGCCACGAGGGTTCCGAGGAACTTCCAGGTTTCCTGCACCTTCGGAGTCGTACCGATCCAGTAACCGATCTTCAAGTCAGTGATGAAGGCGCCCGCCACTGAAAGAGCGGTGCAGACAACGCCGCCGATGATCAGGGCTGCGGTCATTCCGGCAGTACCGTTCAGGCCGGCTGCGACTAGAATCACAGATGTTAGGATGAGGGTCATCAGGGTCATTCCGCTGACAGGGTTGGTACCCACGAGGGCAATGGCCTGTGCCGCAACGGTCGTGAAAAGGAATGCAATGATTCCAACAACCAGCAGGGCGATGACTGCGTGCCAGATGTTGCCGACAACTCCGAAGATGAAGAACAGGAAGGTTACCAGCAGGGCCAGCAGGATGCCGATGACGACTACCTTCATCGAGAGGTCACGCTGAGTGCGCTGAACTTCGGCATCGACACTGCCTTTCTTGCTCTTTATTTCTTTAGCTGCCAGACCGACGGCACTCTTGATCACACCGGCTGACTTGATGATGCCGATGATGCCGGCAGTAGCGATACCTCCGATTCCGATGTGCCTTGCATAAGTCGTAAAGATGGTCTCGGGAGACATCGAGCCGACAGTCTGCGTCACGTTGCTGACAATATTCAGAACATCCGGCCCCCAGATGAGGTTCATCAGAGGGATGATGACTAGCCATACGAGGAACGAGCCGCAGCAGATTATGAAAGCGTATTTGAGTCCGACTATATAGCCGAGACCCGCAACTGCAGCACCCACATTGAGCTTGAGAACCAG
>JAEEGH010001443.1_pt1 | contig 68844 bp, 50 predicted proteins | sample 9134181 | NCBI WGS metagenome assembly JAEEGH01 (sample SAMN16246544, study PRJNA631951) | gut metagenome | biome: gut microbiome; feature: rumen; material: DP-attached | host: Bos | place: Iran: Karaj | collected 2018-10
ACGCCAACGGTATGGACGACTTCCATCGCATCAACCATGTGCCAGCTGTAGCCACCAACTTCCCTGTTGGCCATGGCGGTACCTATCGTCAGCCTCATGGTGGCGAGTTCTCCGTAGTGGCCCTGGCCTGGCTGCAGTGGCAACTGAAGGGCGACCAGAAAGCCGCCAAGATGTTCAAGGGCAAGGACTGCGAGTTGTCGAAGCGTAAAGACTGGACCATCGAGAAGAATGCCCAGTTCGACAAGCTGAAGTAGGATTCCATCGGTTACTAAGGCATCTTGCACCATAAAAAGAATCATCCCCCCGTCTGGCTATATCCAGCGGGGGGATGACTGTTGTAACAGGGTGAACCGTTTCTTACAGGTTCGGGTTGATCTTGCTCCACTCCGAGATGGGAGGAACGATGTTCAGCGTCACCAGCTCGTCACGCATCTTGCAGAGGTGCTCGTAGCTCTGGTCAAGCTTGGCGTTCTCCTCGGGTGTGCCCTGCGGCACCTCGAACTTGGCGCCCTCGGCAGTCATGGTGGTCTTCATGGCCATCATGATGTGGTCGTACTTGTCGGTCTTCACGTAGGTGCCTACTGGGAAGCGGAAGGGCTCACCGCCCATGGCAGCACGAATCATCTCGACAGAGAGGTAAGAGGGGCTCTGGAACGAGCTGCGTCCGCGAAGCTCGATGATCTTGGCGCCACCCTTGGTGACGTCAACCTTCATCTGCTCCCACTCCTCAGCAGGGAACTCGGCAGTGCCAATGATGTCAGTAAGCTTGCGTCCGGCTACTTCTACGTGGCTACCGAAGACAGCCATCTGCTCACCGTGTCCACCATAAGTGGCACAACCAGTGATCTGATTCTGCATCACACCAAACTTCTTGGCCAGTGCGCTCTGCAGGCGGGTAGTGTCAAGACCGGCGAGGGTGGTCACCTGTCCGGGTTTCAGACCAGAGTAGAGCAGTGTCACCAGACCCGTCAGATCAGCGGGATTGAAGATAATCACCACGTGCTTCACGTCGGGGCAGTACTTCTTGATGTTCTGGCCCAGTTCCTCGGCTATCTTACAGTTGCCAGCGAGCAGGTCTTCACGAGTCATGCCAGCCTTGCGGGGAGCGCCACCACTCGAGATAATGTACTTTGCACCCTTGAAAGCCTCAGCGGCATCAGTGGTAGCCACGATGTTCACATCGTCGAAACCACTCTGGCGCATCTCCTCAGCTACGCCCTCAGGAGAGAATACGTCATACAAACAGATTTCACTTGTCAGACCCATCATCAGTGCAGTCTGAGCCATGTTTGAACCAATCATACCGGCTGCGCCGACAATGGTCAGTTTCTCGTTCGTTAATGTTGCCATGATAAATTTAAGATTTTCTGAATAGTTATTTTGCTATTTTGCTGCAAAAGTACAAAAAAAAAGTTGAACGCCGTACGCAATACTTATATTTATTTGTTATTTATTCTAAAAAAGGCAATGAGGGCGACTCCTTCTGGTTATCGCTCTTGCATCAGCGTATCTACTTCTCCTGTGGATCTTATGCGAATCCGCTCAGGCACTGAACCTCGTTCACTCCCGTTCTCTCCTCGGTTCACAAGGGATGTAAACGGCAGAGAGAACGTAAGCGGATAAGCGAGAGTGGCAAGGTGAACTGACTCTTCATTCCCCTGCAATGTATTCATTGCCGACAAATAGGCATGTCAGCCATCTTGACTATGACGGATCGGCTCAATTTTTGCCGATTCCAACGGAAAAGACCTGCACCTTGCACTTTCAGCGCTTGCATAGCCGAGGCTCTCTATGGTCTCACGTACTTCCTGCCCCCACGGATATAGACGCCTTTCCGTTGCGGCTCGCCCTGGATGCGACGACCCTGGAGGTCGAACAGAGGTGCTGTGGCTGCAGCTGACGAAAGGACAGGAACTACGCCAGTCTGCTCATGCGAAAGCGTAAAAATCCTTGACTGTGCACCTGGCGAGAAATCGAAAAGGGAATATACATTGTTGAAAGTAGATGTCGAGTAGTCCCATTGCGCCTGTTCGTCAAGGAAGTGTTGCTCTGGATAACCGTCAGCCGATACAACAACCTCATATCTGTCGTTAAGGTCATTCACAGGAATGATGAAATGTCCATAGCTGTCTGTTGTAGCAGAATATGTTGAGCTGTTGCCATGTAATTGGACAAAGGCATTGGTGACGGGCTGTTTGTCCTGACCGATTACGAACCCTGCAAAGGCTGCATTTTGCGGTTTTGGGACTTCCTTTGGTCTTTGCTGCAGTATGAAGGACTCGCCTGTACTTGAGTCGTGGAGAGCAAACCCTTCCTTAAAGAACCAGTCTTCGAGCCACGTATAGGCCCAGCCTCTATATTGGTACCAGGGATATTTATAGCCATTCAAGACCAAGACAGCACGGTTTGCACCCATCCAACACTTTGTGTAATAAATACGAGGAACGTGCAATTCTAAATAACTGCCAAGATAATAACAGTCGGTCGTACTGTCAAACATCACGAAATCTTCTTGCCCCAACGTGCTATATAAATCTTCAATGTAATATCCCTTCAGATAGGCACCTTCCACGTCAGTCTTGCCTGCCATCTGCTTTAAGGTCGTGTCACAGGGTATTTCAAAGTCCTTGTCAGGAATAATGAGGTAGGGTACATCGGCCTGCGGGTTCTGTTCACGTTCGAATATCACCTTGCCATTTTCCACACGGTCCAGCCGGAAAAAGCGCCCCAAGGCAGCGTCGGGCGGAGTGGGCATAATGATAGTGGCATATTGGCCGGCTCTGTATCGTGCCGTATTTGAAATGATGATGTTCTGTACTTCCGAACCTTCCTGCAGTTTCAGCGTATAATAGCCCTTGTAATCAGGATAACCTTCAGCAGACACCCTGACCCAGCTGTTTTCCCTGACAGGATCAACCTGGAAATAATAATGGCCGTATTCGTCTGTCTCTGTTGTTTGTTCGCCCTCATCATATTCCCAAGTCCTTCCATGCTCGTTCTTCTCTGGGTATTCGATAAAAGTACGTGAGAACAGCATCACCTTGGCATGAGCTATCGGCTCCATATCCTGATTGAGCACGAACCCTGTCACGCCCGTCTTTCCATCCTCTGTTTCTCCTTCAGCAAAGACGCAATGAGGTAGAAACAGGAACAAAGTAGTTAGGATTAAATAAACTTTGCATTTCATAATACTTCTCCTTCTCAAATAAACAATACTAAACTGTTGATAGTTCTGCAAATATACCGTTTTTTCGCACAAACAGTATTATACTCCATTGATTTTTATGAAGTTTTAACTCGATAGTTTGTAACCAAGTTTATAGCAGGCGTTTACTCAATCTTTAGAGTTGCTCCTTTCTCGCATTCAAAATCTTGATGAATAATAACGCCACCACTTCCTTTCTTGAGAACAAGTTTACTGCCGGTTCTAACAATGGTACCCTCATCTTCATCAAATGTCGCATCTTCTGTATGCACATCCAAAGGTGTTGCCATATAATAAGCGTCATAATCAAATCTCTTATTAACAATGCTGGTGGTTACAGAATCATAATAGATGATTTTAGGGAAGTAGTTGTGCTTGTATGCGCTTACGTAAAACTGATTAGCAGGTTTACTAAATGTGCATGTATTACCAGATGGCGAGAGCGTTTGAATCAGATCGCCGTCAATAGATGATATTGAGACATTACTGCCCCCCGATAATCCAGTATCTATAGTAATCATACCATTGGACTCTGTCAAGTTCACATCTCCTATATTATATGGAGTATGTGTCCATATCTCAAGTGAAGGATCACCGCCAACAATATAAGAATAAGCTACATCTTTAAATAATGGATTTCCACTACTATTATTTATATTTAGTGAATGTGCAGATATATTCAAATTACCTAACTTATACACTCCTTCATTTAACAGCTCCTTGAAAAGACGTTGATTATAACCATCATTACCGTCGTTATCAGTATCTTGAGTGGCCCCAATAAAGGCTTCTGCACCTTTATGTGAACGCAGGAAGGTCTCTAACATACATGTCTGGTTTAGGAAATCGCCAGTCTGGCATGCAACGCTGAAGAAGATTGCGCATGTCTCATTATCAAAAGAACTTATCAAATTGGCTGAAAAAGACTCTGAAAAGGCATTCCAATTCGGATTCCCCCAAAAGCTTGCACCACCATGTCCTCGATAGTTAATGATATGCACACCTTCATTTATATAATGAATCACTGTGTCGTTTTTAGCATCTGTACCCCCAATATATGACGGAATGCTTGGAGCACCATAAGCTTTTATAAATGTCATTCCTTCCGTATACGCTGGGTTCGGATTTAATATCTGATTACAGCAATTCTGAAAATATTGTGGAGCATATTCCATATGAGCAACTAATAAGGTCTTGTTTGTTGCTTCATATTTCCTTTCATATTTGATGGTTTTGTCAACCATGTTTTCGAATTCACTAAGCGTATTTGTAGGAAAACGTCCAATTGGGATCTCTGCTATGGCATCATTGTTTGACAGACAACCATACCAGTAATCGCTATTGATTGTGGTATTATTTGATGAGACAGGATCACCCACAGTTATTTTATCTCCGTCACCAACAAATAAGACATACCTGACACCATTTTCGGATTCATCCGCAATGAAGTTTTTTATTGTTGTTGGATGATTATTTATAGTATCCATTGAGGCCACTTTTGTTCCATGCCCTTTTAATGCTTTCCATATCCTGAATTCAGTCATCTTCTCACTTTCTATAATGCTGTTCATTCCACTTCCGACAATAATCAGATAATCGTAGGTGTTATTAGACCTCGTTGGTGATTGCACGGTTTCATCAATGAAAACCTTATTGGCAAACAAACTTAAATCATCACTAACTTCATGTAATACTTTGCTATTGCTGTGCTTGTTGTGATGGATGAAATTCACTTGTAATGTAAATTCCCTTAAGACCGACAGTCTTCCATCTTTTGGATAGTACTTGAATGGACAGATAACTACATTTTTGCATTTTATCCTTCTCCATTCAATTTCGTTACTAACACTTAGTTTCGTAGGTATAAAATCACCTTTATAGGAACTTTCATTAATGTATATTTCAGTTTTTGAATCTGAACCTATACATGGTTTCTGTGCAGGATACACCTTCCCAACATCAATAGTGCTCCATTTCTCGTCTGAAAGAGTAGCTGTTAATGTCGCCCCCGAAGGGATGGCAATAAATTGGGATATAGTTGGTAAAGAAGGATCTCCAGCGTTAGCCAGATGCCCCCCATCGCCAAATGCCAATTGATGATACACCTCTTTCCTATCTATAATTGGAAAGTCGTAGATACCATGAATTTTGAATTTCGCCTTATATGTATATTGATTGGATTCCATAACGTCTATCGTTATAGCATTTTTTTTCTGGCCTGTCATATCAATGGGAATCCATTCTTGCGAACAAATACGTTCTGCAAAAAAACAGACAAAGAACAGCAATATCAGTCTAACAGATTTTCCCATAATCTTATGCCTATTTAGTCATTATCATTCTCTTCGTATCAATCTCCCGTCCATTCACAATAAGTGTGTAAAGGAACATACCTTCGCCGAGTTCCCATCCATTAATAGACACACTGGTCATTCCCGATGAAACAGGCAATTTCTTCAGCATCTTGCCACTCATGTCAAAGATGCAGATAGCAGCATTTGTGGCATCGTCAGCCAAACGGAAGCGGATGGTAGTCTGTTCCTTGAAAGGATTCGGCGTGTTCTGATAGAGTACGTTGCCTGTAGCAAAAGTGCTATAATCAGTACTTTCATCACCAACGGAACGGGTCTTATGTTCTGAACAGCCTTTAACAGCATCCAGTTCCTGCTTCAGTTCCTGAATGGAACGGATGAGGATGGGAACCAACTCTATATAGTTGATGGAAAGGTATCCGTCCTGTCCCTCTTGTACCAAAGTGGGGTAGATTTCTTGCAGTTCCTGTGCAATCAACCCGTAATGGCGTTGTGCAGCCAAAGCCGCCTTCTCTTTTTTGTCTGCCTCTACCATTGCGGCCATTTCATCAGGTAATTCTACGTCAGCATTTCCTGCCTGCGTTTGCTGCCTTTCTTTTAGGTTGTACTCCACGACATTCATGCTCAGCACTTTCTGAAGGGTTTGCTCTCCATTGTCATCCTTCGATTCAAGTGACACAACATTTTCATTGAGTCTGAGGTCGGACATTGTATTTACACTTGGAACCGTGAGACTTTCCGTCATATAGACAGGACCATAGAAGTAACCCGCATACTTTCCTTGTATGTTTATTGGGTAATAGTAGGTATACATCGACTTTGAGCCAAAGACACCCGCACCATCGACATAGTTGATCATTCCACATACGCCATTGTTCATTCCATGACTAAAGGATTCTGTGCTGACGATTCCAAGTACGCCATAATTCCTATCCCCACTGGTAGACGACAGGTGAGGACGGAGGTATCCCTCCACGCCGATGTTTGTTTTATCTGCTATAGCCGTTGTTGTGCCTATAATCCCCATTTTGCTATTGTAATAATAATCAGGTATTGTGCCTTCCCCAACATACATGTTGGCGAAAGAACAAGTGTTTGAAGGGCCTACAGACACGTTTCCATCACTGGATACTTTCAGTTGCGCAAACGTTACAACTGGAGCTATAAGAATCAATATTGTAATAACGATTTTTTTCATTTTGTTGTTTGGTTTAAGTTTGATGTTTATTGTTGTTCTTTGAATAGGAGTGCCGGCGCTTTAGCGTTATACCATCTACGTTGGCACCCCGAATAAGAGAGATTGCCTTACAGCGTGATATAGCCATAGAAGAGCAAACTGCCTGAAATTAAAAGACCTCTACCCTCACTTCATCACGATCTTTTTCCTATTCTTCACATAGATGCCCTTCCGTTGTGGCTCGCCCTGAATGCGACGGCCCTGGAGGTCGAAGAAAGCAGAGGCATCAGGCGTTAACTTGATGCTGGAGATACCTGTCGGTTCTTTAGAGATGGGGATGCTGGTTGATTCAAATACCATAGTGGTTACCCACAAATCTGCTAAAAGACAGACACGGAAAGGTCCAATACGTGGATAAAAGATGCCAGTATCGTCTCTACCGCCCCTACAGCAGTCTGGAGTATCATCAATAACATAATGACAATACCAACCTACATAACTCGTGTAGAAGCCATAGAAGCCATGGAGTTTATATGTTTCATCTGGAAACAATGGTACGAAAGTTGGATCAGGAAGATTATCCAAGTCGTATTGTGTCAAGTCGATGCTAAAGTCGCTGTTAGGGAAGATGACGTATGGTACATTAGCTTTGGGTTCTTCCTCACGAACAAAAATGAGAGAGCTTGAGCTTCCACCAGGACCATAATGATCATAACGATAGTAGCGTCCTAACGTCGGATCTGGTGTTTCAGGCAGGATGATAGTACTCAACTGGTCTTTTATGAAATCAAGCCTGTTCCAAAGAGTTATTTCTTTTGGAAAAAATTTAGAGTCATCAAGAGAGAATCCCATTTGATATTCATAAGATGGATAACCTTTGGCTTTTACAGTCATGTAGAAATAGTTTTTCGGATAAATATTCTTACTCTTATCAATAATTACTTTAAAGTGGCCTGCAGCATCAGTGGTTGCAAAATACTCAACATCATTGACGCCTGTACCTGTTTCTAAGTTCCTGTATATACAGACTTCCGCATCAGAAACAGGATTGCCGTCCTGATTGGTCACCGTTCCTTCAAAACAGCCCTCTTCTGAATCCTGTGCCTGCATGGGCAGCACACCGAGAAGGAAAAGAAATAGTAATTTAATTGTTTTCATAATCTCATTATTTTTGGTTCGTGAATGCTTTGTCAATGCTTTAGCATTTTAAATTATTGATCGGGCGCAAATATACAAACAATTTGTGAAAGTTGCAAGGAAAAAGAAGAGAAAAATTTGACTAAAAATTGACTAAAGCGTAAATTTGTCGATGGAATCGGCCTTTTGGGGCAATACACGGCTTTACACGTTTTGCCCAAAAATGGCAAAAAAGGGCTGAAAAGACGGCAAAAGTCTTGCCCCTACTTCCTCACATACTTTTTGCCACCACGGAGATAGACACCTTTTTTGACTGGCTCACCCAGAATGCGGCGACCTTGGAGGTCGTAGACAACTGTATGTATTGAACAGGTTTTCACCACACTATCAATACCTGTGGGAGTACCTTGTCCCAGATCGGCAGCTAAGTAGAGCTGGTAGTCGGTTTTGCCATTAGGTATCACGATACCTTTTATATTATAATAGGTATTGCCTACCACGACAGGACTCTGGCAACAGTTGTACCTGTCAACAACCGTCAGGCTGTGACCACACATTTTGGAACTTGACACCGTAAAGCTGCGGGCAGCAGCATTGACTGCCGTCACCTCGGCGCTGTCCACCACAACAAAGTCAGCAATGTTCGAATCCATCACACCAGCATCAGCTGTCTGCTCGTTCTTAAGCTGACGTAGCGACATCTCCAAATACTCGGCACTCATTGTGTAAGTGACAATGTAGTCACTGTTGTTAGTCTTATCAGAACCAACAAATACGGGCATGTCGTCACGCGTCTCTTTTCGACCGAAAACTGTGCCGTAGAGTATCTGCCCGGCCTCCAACGGCAAACCCGACTGATAGAACATGATGGCACCACCATCGCCGCTACGCAGGAAAGCCTCATCGCCGCTGACGAAGAGCACCGTATCACTCTGAAGTGTCAGCTGTGCTTCCTCGCCGTCAGGAAGTTCCTTGAACGCTTTCGTTCCAAGACCTTTCAGCTCTTGGTTCTGAGAATTCCCCTCCGTATTATTTGTACCATTCACAACTGTTGTTGTATCGTTCGGCGTACCGTCTGGCAGAGCGAAAACCTGTGCGCTCACCAATAATAATAGTAATAAAATGCTCTTTTTCATAATCTGTCGTTTTTTAGTGATTAAACATTTTGTTTTGCAATTGCGTTGCAAAAGTAGAACAATTAACTGGTCTCGCCAAACATTCTTGTACGCAAAGAGTTCACAAGAGTACCTTGTGCGTACTCACAGTTCGCAAACAGTCCGCATCAGCGTTATAACGAGAGGGTGAACTCATCCCATTGTGCAGGTGTGCCCTTTTGCCCGAATACTTTCTCGAAAAGGCGTGAACGGGTAGTGGAGATGGACTGCTTGGAATGGGCAGTGAGCTGACCGATGGCAGCGGGCTGCAGTCGTAGCCTCAGTAGCAGGCAGATATGTAGCTCATGGGAGGAAAAACGGTGGAACTCACGCAGACGGTTGAGAAAGGATGGTTGTACCTTCATAAAGGTGTCTTCCAGAATGTGCCAATCCTCGTCGGTCATGGACGGATGACGAGAATCACCCAGCAGACGGTTAATGCGCTGGCAGATGGGCGTCTCCGTCAATATCTGCTGCTGGCGTTCTGCGGTCTTTGTGTAGTCCTTCCTATAGTGGGTGAGCAGGTGCTCCAACTGCTGCAATTTCATCCTGTATTGCAGACGTCGACGGCTGAAATAGAGCAGAACGGCTAATAGCAGCATCAACAACACGGCTGCAACAGCAGCTATGATAATGACACGCCGCTGCAGACGTGCATTCTCCTGCTCACGCTGGGAGTAGTCGTAAAGCGCACTGACGCGGTGAAGAGCCTCGGTGTCGGTCTCTTGCATCAGGGAGTCTGTCAGCAGTTCGAATTGCTCCAAATGCTGGGCGGCATCTGCCGTATGGCCTTCTGCCAAGAGTATCTCTGCCAGCCACTTGTGCGCCATCTGTCGCAGTCCTGTGTCCTCTTCCTTCAGGAGCAACTGGCAATAGTAGCGTGCTGAGTCTTGCGGGCCAGTGTGGTGGTAGAGGTCGGCCAACATGAAGCAGAGACCACCTGCTATGGAATCGCGTAGTCCTGTGAAGAGCAGCGGGCGGGCCTTCCCGTAGTCTTCATGCCACAGGTAGTAGCCTGCCAACTGGTTTTGAATGTCAGTCACCAACAGACTGTCGCCCTGCGAACGTGCCAGCTTTACCGCCAGGTCGAAATAGTAGACACAACTGTCATCGGCTTCGCGCGTACGGTAAACATTGGCTATGTCTGCCTGATTGTAGGCCATGCCAATGGTGTCGCTCAACCTACAGTTGGCCTGATAGGCCATGAGGTAGGCATCGAGTGCCTGCTCCTGCAGCCCTTCGTTGAAAAGCAAACTGCCCATCTCGTTATAGACCATTGCACGCAGTGAATCGTGGGTTGCCTTGTGGGCAGCCTCTTTCAGACAGGCCAGCGCCTGGGGCGCATCACCCTGTTCCACGTAGGCGAGTGCCCGCTCGTAGGCATCACGCCCCGTTGAGACGGAACAGCCAAGGAGGATTGGCACAAGTAGCAGTAGACAGTACCGTTTCATTCCTCTTCGCGAATAAAGATAGGTTTACAGATGTCAAGGTCGAAGCGTACAAGCCATTTCATAACCTCGTCGACCGTTGCATGGAACAATTCAACGATGATGATGCGGTTGCCATCCAAGGAGAAAAGTGTGCACTTATCATCGCAGATATCCATTTGATGGAATGACTCTGTGGCAGTGAGTGTGTCAGGAAACACGATGGTTGTCGTGTCAGTAAAAATATAGCCAGCAGCACCAGCCAGATTGATGGTGAAGCGCACAGGCTCCTTCATGACTGGGAGCGACACCTCATAATGCAGACCATCGAACGAACCGAAAACAGGAGAAGCGGGCAGGGAGGCCGTCGTGTCAGGATGGAACCAATAGTCTATGGCCTGCCTGAGTGTAGAGGCAGGAAGATAGTCGAATGCACTGGAATAATTCAGACAGGCACGACCATGTGTGTCGTAAGCTATATCGAGCCAGTCATCAGGCTTATCGAAGAGATGCAGCTCTATCTTTCGACGGCCCGACAGTGTGTTCTTGACGTAGCGCCATTTCCTGCCAACCTTCTGTAATCCCTCCCGCGAGTCGGAAACCTCGTCGGGCAGGTAGTACAAGGCAGACGTGCAAAGACTGTCGGCAGCCTCAACCACCATGTTGGGATAGTCCTTGAGGAAGGACTGATAGTAGCAGGCAGAGCGTCCAAAGCCCATATCACCCCACCAACCCATGCGCCTCGTCTCCGCTAAGGGTTCGGCAAAGGTGATGCTGTCGATTTCAGCACAAGGATAGAGGAATGACGATCCTATCTTCAGACAATAACTGTCAACCACCCTGACTTCTTCTATGTTCCGAATGTCATAGGCGTCACAGCCTTCGCGACTGAACACGTACATACCCTGACCCTCCGCCGGAAGAGAAGAGGATACCCATGTAGTGATACAGAGCAGAATAATCAATTTCAGTTTCATATCACGTGCAAAGGTAGTAAAAAAGTCTGAAACAGCCAAATATCTGAGTACGCAAATAGTACGCATTATGGCAAAGTCAAGGAATCACGCGAGGGGCTTCGCTGGCGAAGCCCACGGCAAAACTCTTGCAGCACTTGAAGGTGCAGAATATGTTACACTTCTTCCAAGGCATAGTATTGGTAGTCGCGGACGATGCGACGCAGGAAGAACTCGTCGATGGTCTCGCGCTTCGTGACGTGTAGCACCGATTGTACCTTCTGGGCCAAGGCACTGATGCGTTCGGGCACGTCGCCCTCAAGCGTGCGAGTGATTACGTCGACCTGCTCCAAGGAGAGGTCGGCAGCCTGGGGATAGGAAGGGCGGTAGTTACGTGTCAGGTAGTCGTACTCGTCAAGGCTCACCTGTATCTTGTGATAGCTGCGCAGCTTCACCACGAGCGTACCTGCCGCCAAGTCACCAAAACGCTGGTTGTGGCGGCTGACCAGCATCACGATCACACCGCAATAGGCTAACAGCGGCCCATCAACAATCATCATCAGCCAGCGCAGCATGCAGGCACTAAGCGAGGGCTTGCTGCCGTCGGCCATCACCACACGCAGCTTCATAACCCATTTCCCGAAAGTCTGGCCACCCGCAAACAGCTCGCACAACGGGCAATAGAACAGCACAGGCAGAACCACCACGAGAATGATGGTCAGAACCCCGGGGGACAGTTTCAATTGGTCAATCAGGAAAATGTTCAGTGCTATATAGGCTGCCTGTATCACCCAGTCCATCAACTGAGCCAGCATCCGTTCACCGACACTCCCTGGTGTCTGCTCAATACGGACATACTGTCCGGTAACTATATTTTTTGCTGCCATAGCAATTTTTCGACTGCAAAGTTACGAAATAATTCTGAAAACCTATCGGTTAGAGGGGAAAAACAAGTTTTCCTTTTGCATTTCGCTCGCTTATTGAATAAAATCCTCACGCTCGACATATAAATGTATAAATGCATTTATCTGTCCTCGCTTAATCGAATTTTTCGTACCTCTGAGCTTTGCTCGAAGGTACTCCCGCTCGGAAATGAAAAGAAAAACAAGTTTTCCTTTTGCATTTCGCTCGCTTATTCGTACTTCTGAGCTTTGCTCGAAGGTACTCCCGCTCGGAAATGAAAAGAAAAACAAGTTTTCCTTTTGCATTTCGCTCGCTTATTCGTACCTTTGCACCGTGTTATGAAAGAAGTAACGTTTATCAGGCAGAACATCGATAAGTGGCATCAGGCGGAAGCGACGGTGGAGAGCATCGCCGAAGTGCAGCCTACGGACTTAGCTGATGTCTATATCGACATAACCAGCGACCTGGCCTTTGCCCAGACCCATTATCCAGAGTCAAAGATTACGCGTTACCTGAATAACCTGGCTTCTGCTCTGCACAACGAGGTGTACCGCTCTCGCCGGCAACCGTGGTCGCGACTGCTGACTTTCTGGACCAGGGAGATGCCGCTTATTATGTGGGAGGCACGCCGAGAACTGGGCATATCGTTTGTGGTCTTCCTGGTAAGTGCCTTGATAGGTATGCTTTCACAGCTGCTCGATCCTGAGTTCTGCCGTATCATTCTTGGCGATAGCTACGTGGACATGACCCTGCAGAACATTGCCAATGGCACACCGATGGCAGTATATGACGGTGAAGCAGAGGATTCCATGTTCGGACTGATCACGCTGAACAATGTCAAAGTGTCGTTTTTTACCTTTGCCTTGGGAGTGTTCACCAGCCTGGGCACGGGGTTTATCCTTTTCCAGAACGGCGTGATGCTTGGCTCGTTCCAGACGTTTTTCGCCCAGCACGGTCTGTTGTGGCAGTCAGCATTGGCTGTATGGCTTCACGGCACGTTGGAGATATCGGCCATTATCATTGCAGGTGCGGCTGGTATAGCCATGGGTAATGGCTGGCTCTTCCCTGGTACCTACCCCCGTCTCACCTCTTTCCGACGGGGTGCCCGACGCGGTATGAAGATTGTCGTAGGCACAGTGCCTGTGTTTGTTTTGGCCGGTTTCATCGAGAGTTTTGCCACCCGCCATGTGGAATGGCCCGACTGGTTGCGTCTAGGCATCATCCTTGCATCGTTGACATTCGTTGTCTATTACTTTATTATTTTACCACGCAAAAAGGGTAAAAGTGAAATAGCGTAAATGAAAAACTAAATGATATGGAAAAACCGTTGATTAAACTTTATCGCATCCGGACGTTTGGCGAAAAGCTCTCCGATACGTTCGACTTTGTACGAGAGAATTGGCGTCCTATGGCCCGGTTCCTCACTTATCTCTTGCTGCCGCTCTCGCTGGTACAGGCTTTTGTTGAGACCAACTTCATGGGTGGCTATATGGATTATATTCAGAAAATCAGTAAAGGAGTCCAACAGAGTGGCGACATCAGCCAGATGCTGTCGTGGATGGGGTCATTGGGACTGATGATGCTCGTTCAGTATCTGGCCATCATGCTTTTGGTGGCTGTGGTCTACACGCTGATGCAGCAGTATGAACAGCGTCCACAGCGGCTGCAGGGAATCATGGGTGAGGAATTGCGTCCCGATGTGGTTAGGCTTTGTGGCCGACAGCTCATCCTGTGGCTCACGAGTTTCGTGTTGTTGGTTGTCTTCGGCCTGTTTGTTGCACTGATGGCTGTCATCCATATAGGAATGGTGATTTTGGCCTTTGTTCTGCTCTTGGTGGCAATCCCGCTCTTTGCCTTGGTCACTCCCATTTTCCTTTTCGAACGCAATACAGGCATTGTCGACGCCTATATGAAATCCATCCGGCTGGGTTGGAACACATGGGGTGGCATCGTGGGATTAGGATTGGTGCTCTTTATCATTGTCACCATTGTAGCGTCTATTGTTGAGACACCGTGGTCCATCATGATTATGCTGAAGAGTGTGCTGACTGCTCAGGGGGCTGAAGCTGGCTTCGTCTCGTCTTTCGGCTATACTGCCATACAGTACCTGTTGGGTGTCATATCTAATTACATCAGCAATTTGCTCATGAGTTTGCTCTATATCGGCATAGCCTATCAATATGGTCATGCCTGTGAGAAGATGGATGGGGTCACCGTTGACCGCGACATCGAGAACTTCGAGACGCTTTAATATTGCTTCACATATTATAATATCTAGGCAGCCCGTCCATGTCCGATACCTTGGTCATCGACTCCGTGCAGATTACTCAGTGGCAGTCACAGCGCGATTTTGACTACAACCGTGAATTGGTTGGAGACGATATGACTTTCTATGAATGGTTGATACAGAAGATACGCGAGTTGATGGGTGAGATCTTCGGGCAGATGTGGAACAGCACTTTCGGAACCATGCTCTTGGTGCTGTTGGCGTTGTTAGTGCTGGGGCTCATCGGGCTGTACCTTTGGCGTAAACATCCTGGACTGTTCCAGCGTAAGGACAGTATGCAGAATGAGGATGCCGAAGGCGAAGACACGATTTACGGGGTGGACTTTGAAGCGGACATCCGTCAGGCCGTTGGCCGTGAAGACTGGCGCGAGGCCATCCGCCTGTGCTATCTTCAGGCGTTAAAGGCTCTGTCCGATGAAGGAAGAATAGACTGGCAGCCCTTCAAGACTCCCACGCAGTATGTTTATGAATTCGAAGCCTCATCCTCGTTGGCATCCGTGCCTGATAACTTGACCGTCGGTGCTGCCAACCCAGCTGCCTTCCGCACCCTGACAGCCCATTTCCTGCGAGTACGTTATGGTAACTTCAATGCTACCCAGGAACTTTATGACGAGGTGTGCAGACTGAGAAAGGAGGTGAACCATGGGACGTAAATTCTGGCTGTTCATTGCCGTGCTGGCGTTGCTCATGCTTGCTCTGGAGTACCAGATGCCGCGCAACTTCATCTGGAAGCCCACTTATGCTCATGCAGACCGCCAGCCCTTCGGTTGTTACGTCTTCGACAGCATCATGGCTACAACCATGCCAGGTGGCTACACGGTCTGCCGCAAAACCCTCTCGCAGCTGGCAGTAGAGAAGGTCCCGCCCCGCTCCATCATCATCCTACGCTCCGGTTGGTATTCGGAGAATGTCAATGTGGACACCTTGCTGGCTTTGGCCCAGCGTGGTAACCGCATCCTGCTTGCATACTCCTACTTCTATGCGGAATTGTGTGATACCCTGCATATCAATTGTAGTTCTCATGGCAATTACCTCATCAACGATGTCCTGAAACTGGAGAACCAAGAACGCGACACCGTCTTCTGGACAGGCGACTCACTGCATTACGGGACTGCTGCCTACCAGGTGCATTCCCAGTTCATTAATTCCTGCCTGTTAGATACCTTCCCCGCAGAACCCCTGGCCAGTATCCATGATTGGGAATCGCTTCAATTCGCCAAGGAGCATGTCTCGAAAGACAGCCCTTACATGAAAGACGGTCCTTACGAAGCGGAGGACTCTGATAAAGTGAGGGTGGCTGATATCGTGGCACTCAGCTATCCGGTGGGTAAAGGCGAGATTATCCTCGTTACAACCCCGCTGCTCTTCACCAACTATGGCATACTTAACAACCCTGCCTACGTACACCGCCTGATGAACCGTCTGAAACCTCTGCCAGTGGTACGTACGGAAGCCTATATGCCCAATGTGAACGTGGCAGAGACCTCTCCTTTCCGCGAGCTGCTCAAGCGGCCTCCACTGCGTTGGGCTCTCTATCTCACGATCTTAGGTGTCGTGCTACTGATGGGCTTCTCTGCGCGTCGTCGCCAGCGGGCCATTCCGGAAGTCACGCCGCCGAAGAACTATCAGCTGGACTTCATACGCCGCATTGGCACCCTGCAATATCAACGGAATAAACAAAACTGAATATGGAAGAAAACATTGAAACCAGACAATCTGTAGACCTCACGGCTTTTGCTGACAAGGTACAAACACTGCGCCAGGCCATCGGGCAGGTCATCGTCGGCCAGGAAAAGAACGTAGAACTGCTCCTCACGGCTATCCTCGCCGGTGGCCATGTGCTGTTAGAGGGTGTGCCAGGCGTGGCCAAGACACTGCTCGCCAAGCTTACAGCCCGGCTCATCGATGCTCAGTTCAGCCGCGTGCAGTTCACACCCGACCTCATGCCCAGCGACGTACTGGGCACCAGTGTCTTTAATATGAAGACGCAGGAGTTCCAGTTCCACGCAGGACCAGTGTTCGCCGATATCGTACTTGTGGACGAGGTGAACAGGGCTCCTGCCAAGACACAGGCAGCCTTGTTCGAGGTGATGGAGGAACGGCAGGCCACCATCGACGGACAGACACATCCCATGTCGCCGCTATACACCATTCTTGCCACGCAGAACCCTGTGGAGCAGGAGGGAACCTATAAGCTGCCGGAGGCACAGACCGACAGATTCCTCATGAAGCTCACCATGGACTATCCCACTGCCGAGGAGGAACTGCTGATTCTGCAGCGTCACCACGGGAATACGCAGTTCACAGACCTAAGCAGTATCAACCCCGTCATCACCAAAGACGAACTGCTGCAGCTGCGTAGCCTCCTTGCACAGGTTTACGCCGAGACATCACTGCTGCAGTATATCGTGGACATTGTGCAGCAGACACGCAAGAGCCGTGTGGTGTTCCTGGGAGCTTCCCCACGTGCCTCCGTAGCCATTCTTAAGTCGGCCAAGGCCTATGCCTTGCTGCAGGGTCGTGACTTCCTGACACCCGATGATGTGAAGACCGTCACCCCAGCTGTGCTTCAGCACCGTCTGGTGCTCACCGCTGAGGCAGAGATGGAAGGCTATACGCCACAAAAGGTGGCACGCAGGCTCATTGACAAGGTAGAAGTACCGAAGTAACATCATTTGTCATTTCTCAATAGTCCTTTCTCATTTCTCATTTATCATTTATCATTTAGGCCAAAGGCCGCCCAATTATGTTCCTACGCCACCGTTTCTTCCTCGTGCTTGTTGCCGTGATCCTGATTACTGGATCCGGCTTCGCTTTCGCCCCACTATTCACTTTGGGGCGGTGGCTGACACTGGCCCTGCTGGTAATGGTGGTTGCCGATATTGTCTTGCTGTGGCACCGTAGGGCTATCAGTGCCAGCCGTCAGGTGAGCGACCGCTTCAGCAACGGCGACGAGAACAGCGTCACCATCAGTGTGGAGAGTTCCTATCCATTCCCTGTCCGATTGGAAGTAATCGATGAAGCACCCATACAGTTCCAGAGCCGGAATCTCTCCTTCCTTCTTTCTCCTTCCACATCCCACACTTACTCCCTCCGTCCCACACGCCGCGGAACCTACAGTTTTGGCCATATCCGGGTGTTTGCCTCTACCTGGCTTGGACTGGTGGAGCGCCGCTATACCTGTGCTCTGCCGCAGGATGTGAAAGTTTATCCTTCTTATCAGCAGCTGCATCAGCTGGAACTGATTGCCATCAGCCGCAACCTGCAGGAACCTGGCATCAAGCGTATTCGCCGTATCGGCAATAATACCGAGTTTGAACATATCCGCGACTACTTGCGTGGCGATGACTATCGTACTGTCAATTGGCGTGCCACTGCCCGCCTGCACCGCCCCATGGTGAACGTCTATCAGCAGGAGCGCTCGCAGCAGGTGTTTGCCATCATCGACAAGGGACGTGTCATGCAGCAGGCTTTCGACAACATGACCCTCCTCGACTATGCCATCAATGCCTCGCTGGCTCTTGGCTACGTGGCTATGCACAAGGAAGACCGTGCTGGACTGATCACCTTCACTTCCGGTGTAGAAACGATAGTGCCTGCTGACCGACGGCCTGGCCATATCAAAAAACTGCTTGAAACGCTCTATGCCGAGCAGACCGACTTTGGCGAGACCGACTTCTCGGCACTCTCCGTAGCCATCGGTCGCCACGTCAGCAAACGCTCCCTGCTAGTGCTCTTTACCAACTTCATGGGACAGGTGTCTCTGCGTCGTCAGTTGCCTTTCCTCCAGCAGATAGCACGCCGCCACCGTCTGCTTGTAGTATTCTTTGAAGATACGGAAATAGCCGATTTCATCGACAGAAAACCTCTTTCTGAGGAAGAGCGCTGCCAGCAAGAGGTGGCAGAAAAGTTCGTTGGTGAAAAGCAACTCATTTGTGCTACTCTTCGCCAGCATGGCATCCTTTCTTTACTTACCCCACCGCAGCAACTGACTGTCAATACTGTCAACCGCTACTTGGCTATCCGCTCCAATTGGTGATAGTTCTCCATCAGCCCAGGGCATCGCCCTGGGTATCGTGCACCCGGTAACCATCGCCCTGAAAGGCAAAAGCCAAACTGCTGCAATGATTCTTCTTCCCTTGCAGGACGTTATCCGCGCCATACCTATCACCCAGGGCAATGCCCTGGGCTTACTGCTGTTGCCCCTTCGGAGCGTTAGGGGTCAGATTAAATAAAATCACCAAAAATTTGGTATTCTGTATAAATTTCATTACCTTTGCACCGCCCGAGCTGAGGCTGTACCAACTGCTGTGAAATGGACTAATTATTTAATTTGATTATTTAATGCAGAGAATCTCATACACAGTGCTCCTGATACTGATCACGCTGGCCTCCTGTTCAAGCGGGGGTCAGTACAATGAGATGCGTCAGCGGCTTGATGCGCTGAACGCGCTGAACCGAGCCGACTCCGTGCTCACTGCCACGGAACGCGACGAGGCGCAGGCCCTCGCCGGCTACTTCGACAGCCACGGCACACCCAACGACCAGATGCTGGCCCACTACCTCCTTGGCCGCTGCTACGCCGACATGCGCGAGTCGCCCATGGCCCTTCACTGCTACCAGGAGGCCATCACCCGTGCCGACACACTTAGCCCCGACTGTGATTTTGCCCAGCTCAGCAGGGTTTACGGGCAGAGTGCCACCATCTTCTATCAACAGGGGTTGTATAGGAATCAGATAGAGTATCAAGATCTCTCGGCAAAATATGGATGGTTGGGTAAGGACACATTAAATGCCTTAAGGAGTTACGCCATGAAAGCAGCGGCATACGACCAGCTTCAAATGAAAGATTCTGCGATCCTGATTTACACGGATGCTATCAGACAAATGAAGGCCTATAAATATAACAAGGTAGCAGCAGGATTTGCAGGACTACTTGCCAAGAAATTGATAGACAAAGGCGAATCATCACGGGCTTTACCCTATTTGCAAGACTATGAACAGAATTCTGGCTTTTTTGATTCAGAAGGAAATATTGTGAAAGGGCGTGAGGTATATTATTATGCCAAAGGTCTTTATTTTTTGAAGAATCACTTGCTTGACTCTGCCGAATACTGTTTCCGCAAAGAACTGTATACTGGTAAAGACTTCAACAACCAAAGTGCTGGTGCGTATGGACTTTCATTGCTTTACCAACGATACAATAATCCAGACTCTGCGGTTAAGTATGCCCTTTATTATTCGGAAATGAACGACTCTGTCTATGCCCAAAGTGCAACGCACGAAGTGGAGCAGGCTAAGGCCATGTACGACTACAGTCGCCATCAGCGCCAAGCTCTGATAGATAGGGATAGAGCAAATAGCGAGCGTCAACGTTTTGTTGTTGCTTGTATCATTGCCGTTATTATCTTGTCTGTTCTTGCATACATTTATTATAAATACAGAAAGCAGAAAATGTTGCGCAGGCAAGAAGAGGAGAAGTATAGTCAAGGAAAGACAAAATATCGTCAGATCTTGGCAGAGGTGGAGCAACTTCATCACCGTGAAACGGAATTGAGTGAAATCATTAAGAACCATGAATTCACCATTAATAGCCAGAAGTTGGCTTTGGCAGATATATCCGGACTTAAGACAGAGTTGGAGAACTTGCGTAAAATAGAGAAACACTTAAGTGTGACAGTCAAGAAGCAGGAAGAGGAAGCTGCCGATCTTCAGAGCCAGTTAGCAAAATACAAGTTGCGCATTGATGCCTCGGCGGCAGAATCAGAAAAAGAAATAAGCGAAAAGCTTTATGGTTACAGCATCTATAAAACGCTTGTTGATAAAGATAAATACCCAGACCTTCTTTCAGACGAAGACTGGGAGAAGATAGATGCCATGATTCGTGAGGCATTTCCTGAGTTCTCTCTTTTCCTTGCTGCTAAGAGACCATTGTTTGACGACGTTGTTGATTACAGGGTATGTTGTCTTGCACATCTGAACTTGCAACCCATGGCTTGCTCTTATTGTTTAGGCATAAGTGGCTCCAATTATTCAAAACGACGCAGTAAACTCATTGAAAAACTGTTTGGAGTTCCTGGGAATGGAAAAGAATTTGACCGCTTGATAAGGGGAATATAGGTATTGCTATTGTTGGGAAATTTTAAGATATTCATTCCATCTTACAAGTAATCAGGCAGTTGGGCGTTTTAAGAAATTTTTAAGAAATCTGTTTATCCTTTTTCCACATACTTGTTTGGCGCAAATTGTTTATCTTTGCGCCAAACAAACTTTATATTTTTAACTTAATTATATACTATTATGAGGAAAAAGAACTATTTTGGTAAGTTTAAACTTACATCATTCATCATCGTACTTCTCATGTTGGGAGGGGCACTTTCTGTTAATGCACAGGATGTGGGTGATGAGGAAGAAATTGAGTTTAGTATTGATGACATCCCTATTGGCCCCGGCAATGGCAAAGCTCCCGTCCTTATGCCAACGCTTTGGCAGAACGGTTACCTATTGGATTTCCATGGCACTCATGCTGACTATGTGCTGCGTATTCTTGATGCCACGGACAACGTGGTCTATATGGCTGTCGTTCCCTCATTGCAGACCCAGGTCTGGCTACCCACCACGCTTAGCGGTACCTATCGCATCGAACTCATCTCAGGCAACTTGCTCTTCTACGGCTACATCACGCTGTAAAGCAATCTCTTTTCTGAGTGTCGGCAAAGAAGCAATATGCCAACGTGTCGGCACTCCTATTAAAGAACAGTAATTTATAAACTTTAAAAAAACAAAACTATGAAAAAGTATTTACTTGCAGCACTGTTGATAACTGCCCCCACATTTGTCTTAGCACAGTTGGAGGTTGATTCAAACGGAAATGTCAGTTTAGGAAGTCAACCTCCGGTAGGGTGTGCAGTGTTAAATGTGAATGGTGCAGATAATTCCAACTATAATGTTGGTATTCAAACAAAACCATCTACTGGTACAAAAACGTTCAATATCGGGCTTTACAGTTATGGATATCCCAACTCAAACCTAAATTCTGGCCGTTCAATGGGTATTGTTGGCGTTGGTGGAAATCGCGTAATAGGCTATAACTATGGAGTCGTTGGTGGTCTATATGGTCTTAAGAATGGTGCTGGCATTTTTGGGACTGTAACCCATGCCTCAGGTATTTATATCAATGGTCAGTATGCTGGCTATTTCGACGGTCCGACCTATTGCAACGAGACCCTAACATCTCCAACATTCATTTCTCCCTCTGATATGACCCAAATTGAGAATATTAGTCCTTTGGCAGACTCCAAGGCACCTTCTACAACCCTTAATCAAATAATGAATATGAATGTCATATCCTATAATTTCAAGGATAAAGTAATTCCTGAAGCAGAACGCGACACCATATCCCCCGAATTGGCCAAGTCCATGTATTCCGTTGTAAAAAATCGCCATTATGGTTTATTGGCTCAAGAATTGCAGACCATCTATCCCGATCTTGTGTATCAAGGACAGGACGGCACACTTGGTGTGAACTATGTGGAGCTGGTACCCATTCTTATTCAGTCCATTCAGGATTTGAAACAAGAACTGGATGCCGTGAAGGGCAGCTCAGAACATAAGACCCGTTCTCTTGGTGATGAAAGTACTGATTATAGCGCTTTTGCTACAGGCAACGTACTCTATCAGAACACGCCGAATCCTTTCAAGGAACAGACTACCATCCGCTTCCATTTGGCTGACGATGTCACAAACGCTGCCATTTGCATCTTCGACATGAGCGGCAAGATGCTGAAGAAACTGCCTGTATCATTGGGAATGACCAGCGTCACCATCAATGGCTATGAACTGGGTGAAGGTATGTTCCTCTATACACTCTTGGTAAATGGAATGGAGATTGATACGAAGAGAATGATTCTGTCAAAGTAAAGAAAGGAATGTGATTATGAGTATACATAAGCTATTAATAATTTTCTTTTTTTTAGTTGTTTGTGAATGGATGTATGCCCAGACTTGGATACAGCTTGACAAGAAGAAAAACGACGAGGCCGTAACAGCGGAAATCCTCGAGTCTGACCAATACAGCTACAAGGTGAAGGTTATCATCCACAGACTGTCTGATATAAAAATCGAGAATGAAAATGGAGAATTCCATCGTTTGTCTTTTGGAAGAGAATCATTCCAGTCAAAAGTAGGCGAGCCATTACTTCCCCTTTTTACTCAGTCTATTGCCATTCCTGCCCATACAAAAGTTTCAGCAACTATTTCTGAAGATAGTTGGATTGATATTGATATAGGCAAAATCCTCCCCATGCAAAGATCTCTTTTAGAGACAGAACACACAAAGGATTTTGATATTGACGAGTGGTCTTACCATAATAGCTATTATCCGTCAATACTTAATATAGGCGAGGAAATGCAATGGCGAAATATTCATAACGTTGATGTCTCCGTTTGCCCTTTCCGCTATTATCCAGAGGAGAATCGCTTATCAATCATGAACGAATTCATTCTTTCGGTTAGCTTTAGTGGTAACCAAAGACAATCTGTAGATTCAGATTTTGAACCTGATGATCCCTTGAGCCTATTTGATAATCTTCCTTATACCAATTCCAAATCACTTAAAGAGAAACCTGTCACAAAACTCAATAGGAATGCTGATGAATACGATTACCTAATTATTGTAGGTAATAATGCCATATTCAATAGCGACAAGTTGAAGGAATTCCAACGATGGAAGGCTTTTAAGGGATATAGGACCAAAACTGTTTCTACGACTACTACAGGCACAACACCCTCTCAAATAAAAAGCTATATATCTCAGGAAAAAGACAACGGTATAAAGTATGTCTTGTTTGTAGGAGATTATGCCGAAATACCATCGGCAAGTGTGCTTACTGCTAGAAACAGATTTGTTGAAAGTGATTATTGGTATGGTTGTCTTGATGGTGACAATGATTTGCAGGCAGAAATCCCTATCGGTCGTTTTTCTGTAGAGTCCTTAACTGATTTTGAACACATGGTTGATAAAACGATTAAATATGAAAAAGAATATAATCCTACTAATGAAGTATTATTAGTAGCTCATGCAGAAGGTGCAGGTCCATACTATCCAGATAGTTTTCAAAGCTGTTGTGAACAAATCTATAATACACATAATGGAAATGTCTCTTTTACTGAAGCATATGGATCCGAATACTATGGGAATAATGCCACAAATGCATTCGTTGTGGGGAAAATCAATCAAGGAGCACACATTGTGAATTACAGAGGACATGGATCACCAACTTTTTGGGGTGGAGAATCAGAGATCCCTTCCAGTACAATTTGGAACGACTCTCATGAGTCTTTTACAATAAGTGAAATAAACAACATGGATTCTGAAACCTGTGCTATTTTCTTTAGCGTTGCATGTCAAACGGGGCGTTTATATCCCAATACTTGTATGTTGGAAGCATTTACACGTTCAGCACATGGTGCGGTCGCCTTTATAGGTGCAACAGAAGATACAAACCACTATGTCAACAACGGATATAACAAGTTGCTATTCAACAAGCTATTAACCAATAATGTTTTCCATATCGGTGACTTAAATATTAGTGCGCACATAGCAAATGATCTCACATCAAGTATTTATAACAAAGACAATCCTTTCTGCTATCTTTGTGGTGGAGACCCTTCTCTTGAAATCTGGACTGCTGAGCCATCTACCATCACGGCTTATTATTCTGAATCAAATGGTTATATGACGGTTAGTACAAATTTATCAAGCAATTATTATATATCTATCGTTTCGATGGATGGTGAACGTTTAGACAGTATACCATGTTCAAGCAATATCTGCTCTTTTCAGATACCCTCTGATAAATTCTTTATGGTCATAAACAAGCACAACTATTTCCCCAAGATTCTCTATTACGATTCCATATCCACCAGCATTGTTAATATGAGATTTGACTATGATGCTTATTATAGTGCCACACCATTGGATATTCATACTGAAGCAGCACAGTTTGATGAGGATGAAGGAACTATTGTAAAAAGTGGCAGCAAACTTGTTATCAAGAATGGTAGTGGTGGAGTAACTATCAATGTTGACTTCGAATGTGAAGCAGGAGCTGTTTTTGAGATTAAATAATTGGTTGCCTGCATATAATTATTGTTTTCCTGAAGAAAATGTATTAAAGAGTTATAAATAAGAGTTGATATTATTAGATGTTATCAGAAAAAGTGTTATTTTTGTATTCACAATCAGTAATTAGAACCCAAATTCATGAGGAAAAAATATGAAGTATTTTTCTTGGCTACTATTGACTACATTATTTTTGATATGTCCGAACAATTCCCATGCTGAGGGGAACAAAGAGGGGAAGACGGTCTTGACAGGCTTTGTGCTCAACCAGGACATGGAGCCTGTTGCGGGTGCATCAGTTCAGGTAGGTAACTATACTCTTGATGGTTTTGTCATGGAGTTTTCTGGTACGACAGACGAGTATGGCTACTACCTGATTCCTGTGGATGAGTCATCAACTCCCCGGATGGCGATGGTTTCTGCTGAAGGATATCCGAAAGTTCTATTTGTTGAAAACAAATTCTGTTTCTCCAATGGTTCCCAAACTCATACCTTTTATCTGTGCAATGCAGCAGTATTCCATGCCAAGCAATTGGCCACCATTTTCCTTCCAACCGTGCCTGATGCCTCGCTTGGCCAGTACTACCGTTTGGACAGGGTGGAAGACAAGCATCTCATATTCGAGCGGGAAATGAACCCAAAGGCTGACGTACCCTATCTGATAATCCCCGATAAGGATTTTCGGATTGAATATGGCGACATGGATGTTAGAAATGGTTTTGTAGAGCAGAGCTTCCCTGAAGCCTCTTTTTACGGGTTCTACTCATCCTATCCCTATGATCGGTTTGAGAAAGAAGGAAGTTACCTTATTGATAAGTCCCCTGACTGCAGCTATAGGTTTGGAGGTTCACATGGCACTTCTGAGTACGGTGCCCGTGTCGGAGCCAGACGTGCCCTGCTTACTCTGAAATCAGCAGGCACTTGGAATTACTTTGACTGGAAATCGCATACTGTCAATGATGACTGGATGAAGGTTTTGGTATTTCACGACAACACGACAGACAAAACATTTACCTACGACCGTGTTGATACTTCAGTCACCACCCCTAAGACAACATCATTTGCCGGTTTGATTGTCAATCAGGAAAAGGCACCCGTTGCAGATGCCCGTGTCAAACTGAAGAGTAAGAACGGCATGACCGTGTATGAAACCACGACGGATAGTTATGGAAGTTTCCTTCTTCCCATAGCAGATGCCAGCCAACTATTCGAGGTGGCCATTGCCGCTGAGGGCTATCCAGAGCAAAAGCAATATCAAGATGGCTGGCAACCGTTCGATTTCTCCAATGGTTCCCTGCTCCGTTCGTTCACCATCACGAATTCGGCTATATTCACGGTGGGGAAACCTGCAACAATCATTCTGCCAGTCACCCCCGATGCATCATTGGGAAAGTACTATTATCTGGATGGGGTTGAGGACGGCAAGATTATCTGGCAGCGTGAGTACACCCCTCAGGCTCATGTGCCTTACCTCATCATTCCAGAAAAGATCTTTGAAATAAGGTATGAGGACGTGACCCTGTCTGACAAAGGGGCAGAGACCACCGTAAAGGGCGCAAGCCTGAAAGGCTACTACAATAGGAGTACTTTCCAAAGGACAAAGGATGAATTCTCTGTGTTGATAGGTAATAGTGAGGACTGTGAATACATCTTTTCAGATATTCATCAGCCAGAGGAGATTGGGTGTGTCATTCCACCCATGCGTGCCGTTCTTGTATTGAACGATGCAGAATACAACTGGGCTGACTACAATGTCGTCTTACGCCACGCCGCATCTTACCTATATTTCCCTGACAGGCTATTTGTCTTCCATGATGAACCAGCAGGTATTGTCAATGTGTCGGCATCCCCATACCTTCCTTCCATCGTCTTCGACCTTCATGGTCGCCGCATTCAGGGTGAACCACAAAAGAAGGGCATCTATGTGAAGAATAGGAAAAAGGTCGTGATGAAGTGAAACATCTGACACCCTATCGCCAAAACGCATCATCCCTCTCGCCGGTGAAGGGGAGAGGGATGGTGTATGGTGTTGGGGAATAAAACAAAGAATTCGCATAAAATAAACATGAAGTCCAACGTTTTCGTTAAGTCATAAGAGTAGTGATAAGCTTGCTTAAGCATTGCCTTGGCGAGAAAACGAAGGACAAAGTTCAACCCAATAAACCCTGAAAAAGTTATGAGTCCATAAATAATTTGCAAAACATTTTGGGTGTTTCAAAGAATTGGAGTAACTTTGAACTACGTTCGAAGGTAGGCTGCATCTCGAAAATGCAAATAAACGCCAATTTATTTGGAATTTTGCTCGATTTGCACTATCTTTGCACCTCGATGGACATATAGACTTAGACAGTCGCAGCTTTTACTATTCTCACGAAATCCTACTGTGAACTATTCAAAAGCGAAGGGCTGCCAGTCCACACCTCTACGGAGGCGTGGGCTTTGGCGGTATAACACTTTGAATAGGGTTAGTAGGACAAGTCCCGTGAGAATGTGTAGTACCTCAACCAAATCACCCACGTCTTCCGTTTTTCTCCAAAATCATATTTGTCAAATCATTCAATTCGTATTAAGGAATATGAAGAAGAGAAACGAAGACATCCCAGACCACATGGGCGGACATGGCGATGTGCTGCCCGCCGATGTCCTGAAGAAGGTGGAAGTGCTGCTGAAGCAGTTGCTTCAGGCAGACAAGGAACACCAAGGCAGCCATTATCAGTTTATGTATGTCGCCCCCGGGGCGCAGCATGTGGAGAGGCAGTATATAAAGACCCACCCCTGGCCCCTCCCTATATGGAGGGGAGTAGATAGTTCTGCAGCTGCTTCACACTTAGTTAGGGAGAAGGGTGGGGAGGTGTTGCCAGAGGTGCTGCGTAGCGACAAGGCGATGGTGCTGTGGCGGAAAGCGCAGGCGGTAGGGTGGGTTGATGACAACTACCAGCCCCTGCTCTCACGGACGCAGGCGGCACTGCTGGCCGACGCGATGGCGGAGCGGTTGGACATCAAGGAGAAGTGGAAGGTGTTCGAAACACTGTGGAATCGAAAATACATGCGGAGTGATTATAACTTGGCTCTCACCAGAAAGGGATCGCTCGACTTTCAGGATGAATTGAAGCAGCTGTTTGGTTAGGAAGCGAAAAGTCCCGGTGCTCGCGCATCGGGACTTTTCTGTTCTTGTATGTTAACCGAAATCTTTCAAGTCGAAATACATTAGGCGAGTATCATCGTCTTTGTCTTTCTCAGTAAAGAATCGAAACTTGTTGAGCTCGTAGAAACCTGTTGCAGTGGCAAGGGCATCAACTGTTATAAATCGGCATCCAGTTCGGTTGCCATGAGTAAAAATGAACTTTACACTATCAAGCATTAAACGGCCTACACCTTGACCGATATATTTTTCGCTAACAGCAAGACGTCCAACTTTAACAGCGGGATAGTGGTTACGCTGCTTGCTGAATGGAATTTTTCGATTGATACGATTGCGTACACTTTTCTCCGTTTCATTCAGTCTGATGACATCGTTCAGCAGACTATAGTAGGCAGCAATATCACCACTCTCCCGATGAATCAGGAGATATGTTTTAGCCAACATTTCCGTCTGATAGTCTTTCGCCTCGTCAATCAAGAATTCGTTCAAGTCGCCTTCGGCACACTTAAACAATTCAAGATTACTGTCTGGAGTCAGATCCAAAAGATCAAAATCTTCTCTGTTCATCTAAATAAAGAACAGTTTGGGGAGTTACGTTTCAGAGTTTCGTATGTTAGGCGAGCTCTTTCCTTCTCCTCTTCCGATACTGGTGACGGATGATCCATGTGCCAGCGGAAACGCTCGGCATCCTTACCCGTCAGAACTGGAGTTTCTTTAATTGGTCTTGCCATAATTACTACATTTTTTTGTTACTACGGTGCAAAGGTACAAATTATTTTTGAAATGTGTACAGATACAGCTACAAAAAAGTGAAAACAATGATTTTTAGGCCCCATTTATTCGTGACCGTAGTACCCACGCGTGGTACCCTTAAGGGTAGTTGGGATCGGAGAATGTTTGTAACTTTGCCGCGACTAATCTCTATTTGTATGGATGAGGACAAACCAAAAAGGAAAAGGAAACAGAAAGAAAACAGCGGTGAGCGAAAGCCACGCTCGGCCCAACGGGACGCTTTGCATGCAAAGAACTGGAAGGAATACATGGCCACGGTGGAGGACATTCAGAACTTCCTGATGGACAGGATTCTGCTGCGGCACAATGTGATTACGGGAAGAGTGGAATACCGGCTGCCAGACTCTATGCCCCCTAAGTTCTTTGCAGAGCAAAGCGGCAAAGCCGAGCGAGGGGGCTTGTGGCAGACATGGCAACCCCTCTGCGACCGTATCGTCAATTCGCTGTGGGCCGAACTGTCGGCTACGAAGGTGGTGCGTGTGCAGGACATGTACAGGGTGATAGAGTCGGACTTCGTGCCGGAGTTCCATCCGTTCCGCTATTACCTGGAGCACCTGCCGCCGTGGGACGGTCAGAACCATATCCTGGCCATGTCGGTCTCGGTGAATGTGAAGGGCGACGTCGAGGAGCAGATGCTCTTCGCGGAGTACCTGACGAAGTGGCTGGTGGGCATGGTGGCGGGATGGGTGGACGACTCGGTGGTGAACAACGTCATCCTGGTGCTGATAGGTGAGCAGGGGTCGTACAAGACGACGTGGTTCAACTATCTGCTGCCGCCGGAACTTTCGAACTATTTCTATACGAAGACGAATGCCCAGCGCATGGGACGCGACGACCTCTTGACTTTGGCACAGTACGGTCTGGTGTGCTGCGAGGAGCTGGACACGATGCGGCCTTCAGAGCTGAACCAGCTGAAGGCGGCGGTGACCATGCCCTCGATTGACGAGCGGGCGGCGTATGCCCACTTCCACGAGCACCGAAAGCACATCGCATCGTTCTGCGGCACAGGCAACAATGCGCAGTTTCTGTCAGACCCGACGGGCAACCGCCGTTGGCTGCCCTTTGAGGTGAAGTCGATAGAGTCGCCCCGTGAGCATCCCTTCGACTACACGGGCATCTACTCGCAGGCGTATGCGTTCTACCAGCAGGGCTTCCGCTTCTGGTTCTCGCGTGACGAGATCCTGCAGCTGGCCATACACAACAAGCAGTTTGAGACGCCTCGGTTAGAGCACGAACTGGTGCAGTTGTATTTCCGTCGTCCAGCGGACAGGGAGCCGGGCGAGTTCATCAGCGTGGCGCTGGCCCTGCAGATGGTGGGTGCTGGCATCACGCAGAAACTCAGCAGCGTGCTGTTGGGGCGGGCCTTCATGGAACTGGGCTTCGAGCGCAGGACGTGCAGGAACGTGCGCGGCTACATCGTCGTGCGCCGGTCGGCAGAGGAGATGCGGTCGCTGCGCAGCGTGATGGCACAGGAATCGTCAGAACCCACCTCTGCCCCTGACGCGAATACAGATACAGATGATACAGTGATATTCTGAGAAAATCTTCCTGCGTACCTGTGCGCATATATGTACGCACGAGATATTTCCTGAAAACATCTGTATGTATCTGTATGTGTATCAATCGCAAGTATGGAACTTAGCCCCTGAAAGTATGATACTTAGATGTCGTAAACATTATACTGTTGAGTCGTAAACAATATAGTTTTAAAACTGAAAAAACATGAAGATAAGAAGTTACGCAAAGTCTGAGCTGGCCATGCTCTACTTTCCCGACAGCGATCCGCACGTGGCCACCAACCACCTGATGCAGTGGATCAAGCGTTGTCCGCCGCTGATGGACGCCCTTGCCAGCTGCTACCAGAGCCGCCACGCCAAGTTCTTCTCTCCTCAGGCCGTCCGCCACATCGTCGAGTTCCTCGGCGAGCCGTAGAAAGGGAGCCGTTAAATGTTGTCACTTTTTCGGCGCAAGCGTTCCTCATCGAGTTCTACGATGTGGAGCACTTGCAGTCGATGGACGAGATTATACCGCTAGCCTCGTGCTGTCGTACACGTAGTTGCGGAAAAGCCAGTCCTTACTTTGCTCTGTCGGGGCGACGTCAATGCTCTGGAGGGGCGAGAAAGCCAAGAGGTTGTTGGAATAACGCGTCAGGTAGTTAACGTCCTCTACCGTATTCACCCGCTTGTTACGCTTCATCTGACTTACGACACGCGACACGAAACGGTATTCCTTCTCTGGGAACAGGCCCTGAAGGGCATTTAGTTTCTGGCGGGAATAGCGCACGTCCACCTGCTCACCATCGACGATGATGAGTCCTACGCTGACCTGCTCCGAAATCTCGGGACGGATTACTGCATAAATGATGCTATATCTCAGATTACCCATTGCTTATATTTTCGTTTAGACATTCCACAAAATTATCCCACACGCCCGTAGTCCATTGCTCGTCGAACAACTGCTGCAGCTTCTCTTCTACCACTTTGCCAGGTACGCCCCATTCCTTTAGCCATGAGCGAGCCTATCAGTTCGCAGGCCAACTTATAGGCAGCAGCCGACGAGCGCATATATTTGCAGATGTATGCGTTCATGTCGGAGCACATCACCAGCACTGGTTCCTCGCCCGTGCGGTACTGCTGTTCAATCGCCTTTACGCTTTCTAAAACAGGAATAGCCATAGTCAACGTTTTCAATAAACCGCTGCAAAGATACACATTTTTTGCTATATTCTGTCATTATTTCTTTTTTTTCCTTGAAATAGTTTTATTTTTATGTTTATAGCATCGTAACGTATGGGTGCGCATGATGCGCACGATTGGCGGTGTTGGGATGTTGTACCTTCGTGTCGTCGGAAGGCTCCAAGGGCTGCAGGCGACGTTACCTAAGGTAAGACAGGCCGTTACCTAAAGTAACAACGCACGTTACCTAAGGTAACGCCGGACGGCAGGACAAGCTTATGTTTAACTAAATTTTTTTACTATCATGGCAAAGAACAAGATTGCAATGGGGATCAATCTCCGAAAGAACAAGAACCAGCAGAACGCCGGATTCGGCAAGTACTATCCCGAGGTGGACGTGAAGAGTACCCTCTCGCTGAAGGGTTTCGCCCAGCACCTCGTCGACCACGGCTCCACCTACGGCCTTGAGACCGTCGAGGGCGTGCTGAAGAAGATCACGCAGTGCCTGCCCGAGCTGCTGTCGCAGGGCGTGCCGGTGCAGTTGGAACCGCTGGGCACCTTCTACCCCACGGCGAAGAGCAAGAAGGGCGTCGCGCTGAGCGACATGCCTGACTCCAAGCCCGAAGACCTGGTGAAGGGCATCCACATCCGCTTCCTTCCCTACTCGGTGACCGACGAGGACCTGACCTCGCGCCGCTTCATGGAGGACTACTGCACCCTGGAGTTCGCCTACATCATCGAGGCCCGCAAGGTGGCCATGTCCAACGGCAAGAATCGCAACGTGCAGGACAAGACGCCCTACGACACCTTCATGGTCGACAACTTCGGCTCAGTGCCTGGCAACGACGACAACACCGGCGGCACCACCCCGCCTGACGATGGTCCCGACAACCAGCCCACGGACGGCGATTAGTCTCTAATGTCCCGCAGAAATCGCAGAAATCGCAGAAATGCTGCGCCTTCATAGATAATTCCAATCATTGCTAACAATGACAGTTTCTGCTATTTCCGCTATTTCTGCGGGACACAAGAATCTCAGCGCACATTTTCTGCGATTTCTGCGATTTCTGCGGGACAACCAACTAAACCAAATGTTTCATTAAATATTAGAAAGGATTACGATTATGACAAAAGTAAAGAAGGAACTGCTTAAGTTCGGCATACAGACAGTGATTAACCTCTTAGCCGCCGTGCTCACCGCCCTCGGTGCCACCAGCTGCATGTAAAGCGCGGGCTTCGCCCTAATTGATAACTTCCCGAGTAAGCGAGAGCCATGAGAGCTTGCTCTCAAATGGCCGAGCGTGAGGGAAGTCGACGAAGTCAATTGATAATGGATAATGGCATCGGATGAACACGGACGAACACGGACAAATAACATCCGTGAAAATCCGTGTCAATCCGATGCAAAAAGAACCGATTATGAGAAGTATAACGTTGATAGTGATTCATTGTTCGGCGGTGAAGCCCGACCAGACGAGTTCGGCCGCCCAGATCGACACCTGGCACCGCCAGCGGGGCTGGAAGTTCGGCATCGGCTACCACTACGTGGTTCGCCGTGACGGGACGGTGGAGACGGGTCGTCCGGAGTGGATGGTCGGTGCCCACTGCCAGAACCACAACAAGTACTCGATAGGCGTCTGCTACGAGGGCGGGTTAGACGCGAGCGGCAAGCCCGCCGACACCCGCACCGAGGCGCAGAAGGCCTCGCTCCGCACGCTGCTCGAAGACCTGCACCGGCGCTACCCCCGCGCCGTGATCCTGGGCCACCACGACCTCAACCCCCACAAGGCGTGCCCCTGCATCCCCGATGTCGCCCACGAATACGCGGATCTTGCATCGGATGGACACGGATGAACACGGAATGGTTTTTGTCAAACACGAATGGCCATGAATGGACACGAATGTTTCATGAATAATATTTTGCCATAAGCGGCAATAAAATAGCATTTATGAATAATTCATGTTTATTCGTGGCCATTCTTCGCTCATTGTTTTCTTTTATTGGTGCTTAGGCGAGCAAGCTCGGAGCGTGTTGCGCCGCAGGCCGCTTAGCCCGCGCAGCCCATTATCATTTATCATTTATCATTTAGGCCTGCGGCCGCTGGCCGCTGGCCGCTAAAACGCTACCACCGGGACGGTGTATGCAAATTCCTCTTTTGGATAGCCGTTGTACAGGATCACCTTATCCGGCGCGATGTAGACCACATAGCAGTTCTTGGCATCCTGCTCTGAGACCGTCCAGACATAGCCGTTAGGAACATTCTCTTCGAGGCCGGCACTGGTGTACAGCTCCTTGACGAGCTTGTAGTTTTCGGCAGGATTGTTGTCAAACTGCTTCTTTTCCTTGTTCCACTTCATGCCGAGTCCTTTCTCAAAGATCAGCAACCACTGTGCCGTGGTGGGTATGAACCAGTTGCTGAAGCCCTTCTTCTCGCGAATTCCTTCATCGAAGCCATATTCGCGGGAATAGCAGAAAGAGGCGACGTGATCGTGCTTCAGCCCGCCGCAGCCTTCGCTGAGGAACTTGGTCCACTTCAGGCCTTCATAATACTGGGAGAGGGATTCGGTCTTGACGGTGCAGATCTGGTCTTTTTCTTCGGTAATCCAAGACTGCTTTGCCGGGCTCTGGAGGCTGATGGCCAACCCTCGGTATTGCGTGTTGGTCTCTGCAGTGCCCTTGTCGCCCACGTAGGCGACGACGGCGACAGGGTAGTAGCCGGTGCTGTTGATGGCATCATTTTTGTTGGAATAGAACTGGCCGTCTTTGCCGATAAGGCTTTTCACCACGGGGTCCTTGAGCGGACGGATGGGTGATTCAGGATCCTTGCTTGCGCCGTTGCCGTAAGTGAAGGCCGTCATCTGGCGAACGGGACAAGTGGTGATGTCCTTATAGAGGGGAGAGGCTTCTATGTTGAACTCCCATACCAGTCTGCCCTCGCTTTCCGTGGTTGACCAATAGCCGGAACTACCCAGTTCGGCTTCAGGCACGCCGGCCTCTTTAAACAGCCATTTCCCTTGCTTGACAATCTTACCGTATGTCGCATCCGATTCGAAGTCATATTTGAAGCCCATGCCCGTACCGGCTAAGAACCACTGGCCGATGCTGGGCAGGAACCACTGGCTGCATCCTGGTGCGGGGCTGGCCCCCCAGGCTACTTCGGCAGCAGGATGCTTGTGGTCTTTGTCGCAATTATGATCCTTCAATGCGATGGTTTGAATAAAGCCGTCGAGTCGCAGCGAGGCACAGGATGCTAAGGTGACACTCGTTGAGCAGCAGACCTTCTGCGCATTTTCACTGTTCCATGCAAACTTCTTATTGCCGTCTTTCTCAACATCTTTCAGGGCGATGGCCAGTCCGTTCCAATCCCGGCCTTCCTGTACGCGCGTGTCACCGCCGAGGTAGACCACCATGGCCACTGGCTCGGTTTTGCAGCGTGTGGCGATGGTCTTGTTGGCGTAGAACTTACCGTCGGCACCGATGAGGCAGCCCACTTTCGGCTCATCCAGGGCATCACCGGGCACCTCGATGCTTTTGTCCGTCACCAAGTCGTTGTGGGTTTCCATGCCTGTCTTTTCATTATAGCGGTAGATGTCTGTACAGTTGTTCAGATGCTCGTAGGGCGAGTAGTCGCCCTTATCCATCAGGTCCGCACCAGTCTTGTAACGCACCACCCACGTGCCGACCGTCTTGGAAAACTGTGCCGGGCAGGTGGTGTTGGAGTTTTCGGCACCTGGGGTGCTGCAGTAGCGGCGCACGTCGAAGCCCTCGTCGGCAAACTCCGTCCGCAGCTTGTCATCGTCCTCTTCGCCGGGAGCTACAGCCTTGTGACGGTCATCCCATTTAGCCTCGTACTTCCACACGTAGCCCCAGCGGCCGGTACGCCACTGGTAGCCTTTGTAGAGGAACTTCAGGGAAGTCATGGGTTCCATATCCTCACGCTTGCGGTTGAAGAGCAGCTGCCAGACGGTGAAGCCGTTGGGCGTGGGCTTGTCCCAGTAGTAGGCCACTGTCTGGAGGAAGTTCTCGCCGTGGTACTTGTAGTCGAAGCCGCAGAGGCCGTTGTTATGGAGCTCCTCGCCCGTGCCTGCCTTCTTCGCATAGTCGGCGGGGTGGAGCAGGGCATAGATGAGGTTGCTCAGGTTGTACAGGTGCTCGCGGCTGTACTTCAGCTGCGTGGGCAGCAGGATGGTGTGGTTGCCGTACTTTTCCTTGTTGTCGTACTTGTCGTAGATATTTGCCTTGAGCATGGGCATCGTGTTGCCCTTGGTGCTCCTGCCGGTCTCCGAGGCGTTGTAGATGTTCATCCAGTGGCTCTTGCCCTTGTCGCCCTGCTGGAACGACGGGCGCACGCACACCCAGTAGTAGCCGTCCTTGTCCTCCACCACGTCGCCGAGGCGGTAGAAGGCGGTGCCAGTGACGTTGGCATTGTCGCCCACCTGGTCGTGGGTGCAGTAGACGATCTTCTGCAGCTTGGGAATGAGCTTTGTGTCGACCGCCACCTCGGCGAGGTTCTGTGCACCGGCCTTCGAGGGTGTCCACACCAGCTTACCCACGCCGCTCTGCTTCGCGGTGTATTCGCCGCCCAACAGGTCGGCGCTGACGCCTGCCAAGCTGGCAAACTTCGTCTTGGCCTCGTCGAGGCTGGTTACCACTACGATGCGGGTGTTGGCATTGTTCTCCGAGGGCACGCCCACCGTGGGTTCGTAGGTCTTCTTCGACCAGTCGTTAGTCAGCGTCTCCGTGCTCGTCAGCACGCTGAGCCACCGCCAGGCGGTCTCTGCCTCGTCGGTATCCAACGGGTCAGCGTCATCGTTACGCAGCTCGCTACTGTTCTTATCGTCATCATCGTCCTTACAGGAGCTGATGCTCATGCTGAGACCGCTCAGCATGAGAATGCATAATGCATAAATTCCAATGCTTGATGCATAATGCTTAATGCTTAATTGGCTGCGCCAGGGAAATTGTTTCTTCATCATTTTTGTTATGTCGTTTTTTTTCGTTATTTACGTTTTTTTCGTTGTTCGCTGCCTCGTTGTTCGCTGCCTCGGGCGTTATTACGTTATATCGTTATTACGTTATACCGCCCGTGGCGGCCTCCATTATCATTTATCATTTATCATTTATCATTTATCATTTAGGCACTGCGGCCTAAATGATAAATGATTAGAGCTGGAAGGTGCGCTTCTTCCAGTCAGTCCAGGAGATGGTGTAGCCGTTGCCCTTGTTGTCCTGCACATAGTCGTAGAGCAGGGGCACGAGCCAGCTGGTCTCGGTGAAGAGGTCTACGCGCCAGGGCTGCTCCGTGGGGCGTGTGCCTTGGTAGTACAGACTGGTGCCGCCTAACTCGGTTTGGCGATAGAGAATGTCCTTCAGGGGTACGTCGGGGTTGCGCAGCATGTCGAAGAACGACATGAACGTGGTGGTGCGTCCGCGGCCGGCCTGGCAGTGGAAGTGTACCCATGCATCACGTGGCAGAGAACGGTAGCATTCGAGGAACTGATCGATGATATCGTCGCAGGGGAACACGTGGTCGAGGGCGGTGATACGCCTGTATCCCCAGCCCTGCTTCTTGACGGCCTCGCTCTCGGTCCAGGCACTGTCCACATCGACGGTGATGTCCTGGGCGTCGGTCATCACGTAGTTGTTTGACGAGCTGATCTTGCCCACGGTGATGGTCTGTCCCTTTAGCGAGTGGAACAGCTGCTCCTCCTCATAGAGAATCTGGTCGCGCTTTTTGCCGATGTTCGACCAGTTGATGTAGCCGTACCACGACACATGGTGACCGTTGATGAAGCCGTGAGACTCCTGCCGCAGGTCGATGACGTAACGCGGTATGTCACCCACCTGATGAGTGACCCACGAGGTGAGCGCCTTCAGCTCCTTGTCGGAGAAACGGGCACTGCCGGAGATCATGAGCGTGTTGAGTCCCTGAGTGGTGGGGAGGTAGGTGGGCTCGGGCAACTCCTCGTTCAACCCGTTAGCGTTGAACTCGCCACCGCACCAGCGGAAGTTCTGGGGCAAGGTCACCGTGGTGTTCTTCGACTCCATGCGCCACTCCTTGGCTTCGTAGACCGCGCGTTCTTCCTCAGAGGGGTTCTCGCGCTCGTTGGCCTTGTTCAGGTAATAATACACTTCGGCCGGATAATCCCGGTGGTTGTCCTCTACTACTGGGTTGTCGCCGTAGTCTACGCACGAGACTATTCCCAGCAGTATAATGCTTGATGCAACATGCTTAATGCTTAATTGGCTGCGCCATGTAAATTGTTTTGCTTTCATATTTTTGACTGTAGTTTATGAATTTTGACTGTAGACTTTAGACTGTAGATTTGGACTTTAGACTTTAGACTTTAGACTTTAGACTTTAGATTTTAGTCTGTAGTCTGTAGTCAATCGTCTGTAGTCTGTAGTCATGTGCCTATAGTCTGTAGTCTGTAGTCATTTGCCTGTAGTCTGTAGTCAATCGTCTGTAGTCTGTAGTCATGTGCCTATAGTCTGTAGTCTGTAGTCATTTGCCTATAGTCTATAGTCAATCGCCTGTAGTCAGTTAACGATCGTGATTCTCCCTTGCGACTGCTGGTAGATGTCGGGGACTACGCCATTAAGGGCGTTTTCGAGGTAGTCGGCCAGGGCATCGCGGCTCAGCTGGGTGCTGTTCTCCAAGAGTCGGCAGTCCTGCAGCGTGCGGTAGAAGCCACCCGTGCCGTAATAGTCGGTGGTGCCTATGGTGTACTCTTTCTCCAGGTCGAGCGGCTCGTAGTTGCCCGTCTCGCGGTTCAGCACCTCGACGTCGGTCACCGCGTGGGTCACCGTGTGGATGGTGTACTTCATGCCCGACACCTGTGGGAAGGAGCCGTCCAGCTCAGGACATTTCTCCGTACACTTCTGGAGCATGGCCATGATCTGTGTGCCTGTGGCCGCAATGAGGGCCATGTGGTTGTCGAAGGGCTGCACGGAAATGACATGGCCGAAGTTGATGGTGCCTGTCAGGATGTCGTTGCGCAGGCCGCCGCCGTTGATGAGCCCGATGTCGGCTGTCATCACATGGCGGAAGGCATCGGCCACGAGGTCGCCCATGGGTGCCTCCTCCTTACGCACGAACCACACGCTGTTGGCATCCTTCACTAACAGGTCGAAGGTCACGGAGGCTATCTGTCGGCTCGTCACCTGCTCCATCAGCGCCTTGACGCTGTCGGTCGTGAAGGTGATGCGTGCGTTGGCGTAGGGGTTGTCGGCATCGGCAATGAGCGAGGTGTGGAACGAGCCGTCCTTGGCGACCCACAGCTTGCCGTAGTTGGCGAACTGCGTGCCGGTCTGTGACACGGGCACGGGCTTGCCGTCAAGGTTGTTCACCCAGTCGCAGGGAATGACGGCATGGGTATGTCCGTCGAGCACGGCGTCGATGCCACGGGTGGCAGCCACCAGTCCGTGGGAGTCGATGCCCGTGTCATTGGCGGCCTCGCCCAAGTGCGACAGTACCACCACGTAGTTGGCACCCTCCTGACGGGCCTGGTCTACGGCCGCCTGCACGAGCTGGTAGACATGGTCCGTGCGCAGGTCGTAGAGCTGGTTGCCGTTGTTGTCGAAGAACGAGTAGCCCTCGCTGCGCATGGTCTCTGGCGTAGTGGTGCCGACGAAGGCGATGCGCTTGTCACCGTAACGCTTGATGACATAGCCCGGGAACATGGGCGTGACTGATCCGTACTCAAAGAAGTTCGTCGACACCACGGGGGCTTTGATCTGCGGCAGTAGCTCCATCATGCGGGGCACGCCGTAGTCAAACTCATGGTTGCCCAGGGTGATGGCATCATACCCCATGTTCTTCATGATGTCCACCACATACTGGCCATGGGAGATGGCTCCCGCCAAGGCGCCTTGGAGGAAGTCGCCTGAGCTGACCATGGCCACATAGCTTGTGTCGCTCTGCACGATGGCATCTCTCAGGCCGCGTAGCTTCGTGTAACCGTCGATGCCGCAGTGTACGTCGTTCTCATAGAGGATGACGATGCTCTTCGTCTTCAGCGGCTTCACCACGGAGTTGTCCTCCCGGAAGCAGGAGGTGACGCTCATGCTGAGCGCGCTCAGCATGAGAATGCTTAATGCATAATGCATAATGCATAATTGGCTGCGCCAGGGGAATTGTTTCGTCTTCATTATCATTTATCATTTATCATTTATCATTTAGGCCGCAGGCCGCTGTGCCGCCCTATTCTTCTCCTTCATAGTCCGTCAGGTCACTGCTGTCGGTAGGACCGGTGCCATAGGTGAAGGCAGTGAAGACGGGACGGTGTATTGCAGCATTTTTTTTGTTCATGAGCTTGAAATAGGCCACGTCGTTTTCTACGTAGATACAGACATACTCCTTGTCACTGTACTCCGTGCTGGTCATATAAGCAATCGGCATGAAATGCTGCTTGAGTTCGTCTTGGATGAGCTTATACCACGCCTCACCACCTTTCTTGCCATTGCCGAAATTGTATTTGCCGCCCTCGGCGGGTTTGCCATCCCAGGTGAAGCCAAAGCTCTCTAACGCCATAATCCACTGACCCACACTGGGCGTAAACCACGGACTGAACTTGGTGGCATTCTCGCCTGCCTTGCTGGGCCATTTATCATCCGGGTCGTTGGTGAAGGGATGGTATGCTTTATGGCCATAGGTCATTTTGGGGTCTTCCTTGCACCCGCCACTCTTGAAGATCTCGTTGATGGCCAAACCGTTGCGTATGCTGGCCCAACGCGACGGATCGCTGTATTTGCGGTAGCAGACCTGATCTGAAATCAGGTCGATGGCATAGTAAGATCCTGTGTATGCTAAATCGCCCAACTTCATGGCCAGGCCATTGTACCTCCAATCCTCTGCACCCGCGTAGACGCGGTTGCTCTCCGCGTATTTGTTGCCTACATAAAGCACCACTGCCTCGGCATTCACCTTCAGCTTCTTTGTTACGCTGAGATCCTTGTAGAACTTTCCGTCACTACCCACGATGCAGCCCACCTTGGGCTCGACCAAAGGTGCGTTCTCGTCCAAAGTGATCTCATTTTCCTCCTCAATGTTGGTTTTTTCTTTCTTGCCCGTCTTCTCGTTGTAGCGGTAGACATCGGTACAGTTGGTCATCGGGGCGAAGTAGTCGTAGTTGCTGAAGATGTCCTTGCCAGTCTTGTAGCGTACCACCCAGTAGCCTTCATACACATCGTCATAAATCGCGGATTTAGCATAATCATTGGGACCCACGAAATAGTCGGCATTGGTACTATGGGCATAGCGGGTAATGTCGAAGCCTTTGGTCATGTCGTATTTCTCCTCGTCCTTCGAGTCGCTGCCCGTGATGGTCTTCTCATAGCCGGTGGAGCGATAGTTCCACAGGGTGGCATTGTTGCCGGAAATCCACGAATAGCCCTGATAGAAGAAGTTCATGGTGGCGAGCTGGCTCATCTCCTGACGGTTGTGGCCGAAGAGCTTCAGCCAGATGCCATTCTCCTCCCAGTAGTCCGAGACCTTCGTGAGGAACTTCTTGCCATGGTACTTGTACTCGAAGTCGCACAGTCCGGGATTGAGGGGCTTGGCATTGCCGTCGACCTTGTTCTCGTAGTCCTGGGGTTTCAGCAGTGCCCAGATGAGGTTGCTCAGGTTGTAGAGGTGCTCGCGGCTGTACTTCAGCTGCGTTGGCAGCAGGATGGTGACATCGTTACCGGCCCATTTCTTGTTCCACTTGCTCTTGATGTTTTTCTCTGGAATGGGAACATAATTACCGTTATATTTTCCATACTCACCGGCATTGAAGATGTTGATCCAGTGGCTCTTGCCCTTGTCGGGTTCGAACGAGGGGCGCACGCACACCCAGTAGTAGCCCTCTTCGTCCTGCACCACGTCGCCCAAGCGGTAGTAGGCGGTGCCAGCAAAGCTGGTGCCGATGAGTCCGTTGAGACCCGTCTGCTCATGGGTGCAGTAGATGATCTTCTGCAGGTGGGGAATGAGCTTCGTGTCGACCGTGACCTCGGCGAGGTTCTGTGCGCCGGCCTTCGAGGGTGTCCACTCCAGCTTGCCCACGCCGGGCTGGTTGATGGTCAGCTCTGCATTCAGCCGTGCCGGGTCTACGTCGGCCAGTGCGCTGAATTTCTTTTGGGCCTCTTCAAGGGTGCTCACCACCACGAGGCGGGTGTTGGCATTGTTCTCCGAGGGCACGCCGATGGTGGGCTCGTAGGTCTTCGACTGCCAGTTGTCTGTCAGTTCCTCTGCGCCTGTCAGTACACAGAGCCAGCGCCAGGCAGTATGTGCCTCCTCGGTGTCTAACGGTTCGGCTTGTTCGCCACGCTGCTCATTGTTTTTGTCGTCATCATCCTTACAGGAGGTGACGCTCATGCTAAGACCCACTACCATGAGAATGCAAATAATGCTTAATGCATAATGCATAATGCATAATGGGCTACGCCATGTAAATAATTTCTTCATCATAATAATTATCATTTATCATTTATCATTTATCATTTATCATTTAGGCCTTCGGCCGCAGGCCGCTATTTAAAGAGGTCGTTACTATAATTCTCCCACTTATAGACACTGCCGTCCATGAACATCCTGTCTTCAACAAAGATGGCATTGGAATTGTTTTTCCACCAGGTCTGGCAGACCGTTTCCCAGTGATCGTCCTTGCGTATCTTTGAGAAGATATACTTCTTGAACTCATGCTTCCAGAAGGTCTTGGTGGAATAGTTGCCGCCACGGTCGTAAACCTTGTCGATGCGGAACACCAGTACCGGCTCATTCCACATCGACTTGGCGCTGCTCTGCTGGACACCATTCTTCCGTATATAGTTGTTGATATCTAAGGCACGGTTGTCGGTCTCGGTGCGCCAGGTGTGACGTTCCGCCTGGTCATGCCAGGGCAGCACGACCCAGCGGTCGGGGCCATAGCGGTTCACCTTCTCCTGATTGGCGATGTCCTTCAGGTAGATGGGCACATCGGTATTCTCGTACTTGGTGTAGAAGTAGGCGTTCCACAGGCGTTCCTTGGTGTTGTCGTGTGCGCCGTCGTAAACGATGCGCATCACCTGCCAGTTGAGTTTGTCGTCAGTGGGTATGGCCACGTTGGTACAGATGGCCGAGCGTTCCTCTTGTTTCTGAGAACCCTGAATCGTGACGACCGTATCGCGGATGACAACCATGTCCGTCACGTCCAGATTGATGTTCTGCCGGATGTTTTCGGCGAGGACACTATAGACACTATACAAAGATGAAATAGGGTTGATACTATATTCATTAATGAACTGCATAAGGGGTACCATGAGCTTGGGCACGGTGGATGCCTGTGCCACGTCCTTGGCTATATTGCCGTCTTCGTCGACAACATTGTCGAAGCTGATGAAGTAGGAATAAGGGGCTTTGAGGTGTGAAGTCTCAGCATGCGTCATATCAGAGCCGGCATTTATCATGCAGAACCAGCGCGAGCCTTCCTCGTCGATGCATATATCGCCCGTCAGGTAGTGGGAGTCACCTTCATATTCCATCTCGTCCCATCTTGACCGATCGTTGTAATCGATGGTTACCTCGGGTTCCTTAAGGGTGAGGTCGCGGAAGTGCCCGTTCTTGGTGCCATAGTCGGTGCCATAGGGATAGTAGTGGTAGTTGTATACGTAGACGTTTTCCACACCAGTGATAGGCTGCTTGTAGTCCCACTTGCTACCCTTCGCCGTCAGCTCTGCACCTGTGGCGTGGCGGATGATGTAGTATGGGTCACTATCATCGAAGAAAGAGGTATACATCAGGTAGGGTGCTGAAAGCGTATATTCGTCCCTGACATTGAAGCGAAGATCGGTCATATCCTTCTTTATCTCGCGCTTGGTGGCCATGTGGTAGTTCAGCTTATCCACATCCTCATTTTCCAAGGAATTTGCGTATTTGTACTCGTAAATAGTGAGATTGGAAGATACGCTGCTCCACCAGGAGTAGCCGGAGTAAAGCAGGTGCAGGCGACCGGTGTTGTAGTCGTCGGAGAAGATCTTTTGGAATTGTTCATCATCGGAGGTAAAACCGAAGATGGTCTTGAACAGACCAAGCTCGTCCCACGCCCTGCGCACGCGCTGCCAGAAGTACCGGTTGTGGTACTTCACCATGTCTTCGGCGTGGCTGAAGTCATGGAACATACGCAGACCGGTGTAGAAGAGAGTGGGGGCATCGTACTTTTTGACGTTGGTCTCCCACTCATCGGGAGCCATCATGGCAAAAAGCATCTCGGCAAAGTTCTGCATCTGTTCCTCGTTCTTACCCAAGCCCTTGGGCACGTAGTAGTCCTTGCCGTTCTTTGTGATGTGCTCCATGTTTTTCGAGGGTAGCGGGCTGAGCGTCACCCAGTGAGAGTCGCCCTTGCCCTCCTTGCCGAAGGCGGGACGTACGCAGATCCAGTACTCCGGCTTGCCGTCCTCGTTCGTTTTCTTCACTACGTCGCCGAAGCGGTAGTAGGCCGAGCCGTCGAACGAGGCGTTGGTGCCCATCTGTTCTGGTGCCTGATAGATGATCTTCTGCAGGTGGGGCAGCTGTTTGATGCTCACCTCGACCTCGGCCCACGACGAGCCATTGTCGGTCTTGGTATAGGTGAGGGTGCCTATGGCATCGTCCTTCCAGGTGTATGAGGCGGTGGCGACGGGGAAACCGTCGCCCACAGTCAGGCCCACGAGGCTGGCGAAGCGCTGGGCTGCGGAGGCCATGTCGTTGGTGGCCACAACGCGCACGTAGGGGTTGCCTTCGGAGGGCTGGCCGATGGTGGGCTCGAAGGTCTTGTCCTGGTAGTCGGCTGTGTAGTTGTCCATCGTGGTGAGCTGACCCACCACGTCCCAGAACTTCGAGGCGGCCTCCTGGGCCTCCTGCTCTATCTGCTCAGGACTCTTATTGTCATCCTTGTCATCGTCCTTACACGATGCCAACATCATGCTGATGGCGCAAACAAAAACGGCCATCGACATCCAATAAAATGCTCTCTTCTCCATTTTCTCTATATGTTTTTGGGTACAAAGGTACGAATAATAATCAAACCATCAAACAATGTTGCCACTTTTTCGGTGAAAAGTAGCGACAATGGACTTGTTTTTGCGACAGAACAGGCACTTCTACCCCTTCTCTTGTCGCACTCGTGGGGAGCATTTTCGGCCTCGACAACTATGTTGACAGGATCTGGGGAGATGTCAAGGTGAAGCTCAGATTAATAAAAAAAGTGAAAAGAGAAGCGCGTTTTCACTTTTTTTATTACCTTTGCAGGCAATAAAACCAACCAATGAAGTTATGAAAAAGGTTATCTATGCTGTTTTCGGTATCGTATTGTTGTGCGCCTGCTCTGGTGAGCGCGAGTATCCTAACTATCGTGGCATGTCGATGGGAATGCCCTACAAGGCACTATATGACACGCTGCTCATGCAGGGCTATCAGATTGACACGGCCCACTGCTCTATCGACAGTGCAGCCAATGCGGGACTGCTGACCCTGGTGCGCGAGGGACAGACAAACTTCGGACTGAGTGTGAAGTTCCATGCTGACACCATCGATGCCATCCAGGAGAGCTACATCGCCACCTACAACGACTCTACACGTCACCTCTGGCAGAGCATACGCGACAGCCTCGAGAAGACCCTTGATGCGTGGCCCAATGCCCCGCTGCTGAAAGATGACCACAAACTGGCAGAGTTCAAGTACAACGGCGGAAAGATCAGCGTACTGCTCGAGAATACCTATACCCCCACCATGTCCGTTCTCTACGAGACAACGGCTCAGGAATGATGGAGTAGCCCCCTTCTCTTGCTACGCTTTTGAAAGGAGTGCTATGGCCTGTTTGATGCCATCTGCCAACGCCTGGTTGTATGACTTGCGGGTGTGGGTGTCGCGGCTTAATCCGTCAGAGAGCCGGATCAACCGGCAATAGTAATCGCCGGTGTTCTGGAAGAAGGTGTCCCGGTAGATCAAAAGCTCGAGACGCTTCTTGCGGCGCAGCCAGTCTTGGACAGCCGACAGGGTAGGAGCTGAATAGCACCTGGCACCACGTCCGGGTGTCTGCTTGGGTGCATTGTGGTCCTTCAGTGTCAGCTCCTCGCCTTCAGCATTCTGCAGCTTCCCCTCGAGGTCATAGTAGCACAAGGTGGGCTCCTTGAACCCCAGCCTCCACAGTTGTCGGGCCAGTACTTTATCTATTACTACCTGTTTGAGCATGATTCTACTTTAAGAAATCCTCAAAATACTGGGTGATACGTTCATGCAGGTGCACACTTGCATGGCCTCGCATGTTGTGCTCCTCGCCCGGATAGGCGAAAAAGTCGGGATGAGTGCCTGCCTTGATACAGGCGTCGAGGAATGACAGGCAGTGCTGGAGCACCACGGTGTTGTCGTTGTATCCCGTGATGATCTGCAGGCGCCCCTTCAGGTTGCCTGCCTTGTTGATGAGGCTGGTCTTCTCGTAGCCCTCGGGGTTCTGCTGTGGCGTGTCCATGTACCGTTCGCCATACATCACCTCGTACCATTTCCAGTCGATGACGGGACCTCCGGCTACGCCTGCCTTGAACACGTCGGGATAGTTGGTCATGAGCGAGATGGTCATGAAACCTCCGAACGACCATCCGTGAACACCCAGGCGACTGGCATCGACGTAGGGCAGGCTCTTCAGATAGTCCACACCCTTCATCTGGTCCTGCATCTCAATCTGTCCCAACTGGCGGAAGGTGGCCTGTTCGAAGGCCAGGCCACGGTTCTCTGACCCACGGTTGTCAAGGATGAAGACGATGTAGCCCTTCTGTGCCATATAGGTCTCCCAGGAACGGCTGCTCCAGTGCCAGGAGGCATCCACATTGTGGGCATGAGGACCGCCGTAGACATAGACCACGGTAGGATATTTCTTTGCAGGGTCGAAGTCGTGGGGCTTCACCATGCGGAAATACAGGTCGGTAGTGCCATCGGCAGCCTTCAGGGTGCCGTTCTCAAAGAGGGGCTGCTGGTAGTCCTTCCACGGGTCCTCGGAAGTGAGCAGACGCAGACTCTTGTTCTTGGATGTCGTCAAGAGGTCGATGTTGCGGGGTACGTCGGGCTCTGTATATCTGTCGTAAAGCAGTGCCCCGGATGCGGAAAGGGTAGCGCGATGGACTCCCTTGCCATGGTCCAACAGGGTACGGTGGCCCGTCTTGATGTCAACGGCAAAGAGGTTGCGCTGGAGAGGGTTCAGCTCGTTGCTGGCAATGATGACGGACTGGGTCTTGCGGTTGAAGCCCAGCACGTCGAGCACTACCCATGGACCACTGGTGAGCTGGCGCAGCTGCTCACCCTTGAGATTGTGCAGGTAGAGGTGGTTGTAGCCGTCCTGCTGGCTCTGGCGGATGAAAAGACCGTCATTCCAGGGCAGGAACACGATGGGGTGGAGAGGCTCCACGTATTTGTCGGAGGTCTCTCGGCAGAGCTCCTGCAGGCGTTGCCCGGTGGCAGCATCGTAGCTGACAAGGCGACAGTCGTTCTGGTCGCGGTTCAGTTCGTAGAGATAGACGGTCTTGGCGTCAGGGCTCCAGGCGATGTTTGAGAAGTATATGGGGGTGGAGCTGGGAGCATCGTCCCCACTGATGGAACCGACGGGTGTCTTCAGGTAGACGGTCTTTCCTGTCGACAGGTCATAGACACCAATGGTCACTACGTGGCTGTTCATGCCAGCCATGGGATATTTGTCGGGCTCATAGGTGGCCTCGCGGGGGAAAATGTCTACCTGCGGATAGTCGGTCACCATGCTCTGGTCCATGCGGTAGAAGGCGAGACGCTGGCCGTCGGGACTCCAGAAGGTACCTTTGTCAATGCCGAACTCATTGCGGTGGACACTCTGTCCATATACGATCTCACGGCTGCCATCGGTGGTCAGCTGGTGTTTTTTCCCCTGACCATCGGCAATGTACAGCTGGTGGTCTTCCACATAGGCCGTAGCCCGGGAGGCGCTGCTCCAGTCGTAGGCGGTCTGTCCGGCAATGCTGTCTTGCCACACCACCTGGTGCTTCTTGAAATCGACAAGCAGTACAGCATGGCGGTTGCCAACCTGCACCAAGGGCTTGTCGGGGTAGGGGAAGGTGACGTTCATCAGGTGGCGTACATAGCGTTCCTCATCACTTCCCACCCACTGGTTGATCTGCTCGAGGGTGAAGAGCTGTTTCTTCTTGCCTGTCTTGGCATCGATGGTGTTGCACTCCTCCACGTCGGTCTGTATCAGCTGGTCGCCCCACCATGTGAGCCACATGTTCTTGGGCTGCATGTTGTGGTAGTTGGTTCCACCGAAGTTCAGGTCTTCGAGTGTGAAGAGTTTTTGCTGGGCTGTCATAGGGAGGGCTGTTGCCAAAAGCACTGCGCAGATGGCGCAGCGCAGAATGAATATCGTTTTAATCTTCATCGTCGTCGAAATGATGGTTCTGTTTGCCAAAGTTACGTTTGCCCGTAGTCTTCCCCTTGCCAGGTCCCTTACCGAATCCCGGTTTCCCGAACCCTCTCTTGTCGGGGCGTTGGCTGCGGTCGAACCGCTTTCCTCCGTCACGGCGGTCCTTGGAGCCTGGTTTCCCGTCGCGTCGTTCTCCGCGGCTGAAGCCTCCGGGACGGTCGGAACGCTTGAACTCTCTTCTCTCGTCCCTGGCCTCTCTTCTCTCGCCTCTTGCTTCCCGCCGTTCTCCTTTCATGTCGTGGCGATGGAAGGTGAAGGAACGGATGTCGCCTTCCTCATTGGCCTCCTGCTCCTCAAGGCGCTGCTTGAACTCACGGTTTTTCTTGAAGCGGTGCTTCTCGGCCATCAGACGTTTCTCCTCTTCGGTCTTCACGGTGTTGCCTTCCTGGGTGAACACCTTCATCTTGCCTTCGAACATCTGGTACTTGCGCAGCTCGCACTCCAGCGAACCGTTGTAGAGCGGGGTCTTCAGGCTGGGTTTCAGGCCTATCTGGTCGAAGCACTCCTCACGATAGGAGAGCACCCAGGCATCATTCCCCTGGAACTCGTGCTTGAACCGTTCTCCCATCATCTTATAGGTGCCCAGGAGGTCGGGTGTGGAGATACGTTCGCCATAGGGTGGGTTGGTGACGATGATGCTTTTCTCTGCGGGGTGGGTGAAGTCCTTGAAGTCCTTCTGGTCAATGGTGATGCAGTCGCTGAGTCCGGTAGCCTTCACATTGAGACGGGCGGTGTTCACTGCCTTCATCTCGATGTCGTAGCCGTAGATGTGGTGGGTGAACTCCCTTTCCTGAGAGTCGTCATTATAGATGCGGTCGAAAAGCTCGGCATCGAAGTCGGGCCATTTCTCGAAGGCAAACTCCTTGCGGAACAGGCCTGGTGCCATGTTACGGGCAATGAGGGCAGCCTCGATGGGCAGGGTGCCTGAGCCGCACATCGGGTCGATGAAGTCACATTCGCCCTCCCAACCTGTCATGAGGATGATGCCCGCAGCCAACACTTCGTTGAGGGGGGCCTCGACCGATTCCTGACGGTAGCCACGACGGTGCAGCGACTCTCCGCTGGAGTCGAGGCAGAGGGTGCACGAGCTCTCGCCAGGCGCTACGTCAGCAATGTGGATGTGGAGCCTGAGGTCGGGGTTGCTGACGGAGATGTTGGGGCGTTTGCCCGTCTTCTCGCGGAACTGGTCGACGATGGCATCCTTCACTTTGTAACTGACGAACTTCGAATGACGGAACTCTTCAGAGAAGACCACAGCGTCTACAGCAAAGGTCTTGTCGAGGTCGAGGTACTGACTCCAGTCCATCTTCATCACCTCGTTGTACACGTCCTCGGCAGAGAGGGCGCGGAAATGGGCGATGGGCTTGAGAATGCGGATGGCAGTATGGAGTTGGAAGTTAGCACGATAAAGCAGTTCCTTGTCGCCGGTGAACGACACCATGCGTCTGCCTATCTGTACGTCGTTAGCCCCCAATTGGGTCAGTTCCTTCGCCAAAACGGGCTCAAGTCCCATAAAGGTCTTGGCGATGATTTCAAATGTCTGTTCCATTATGTAATAAAAATACGTATTTCGGCTGCAAAGGTACGAATAAGCGAGCAAAATACCAAATGTTTTTGAGTATTTTCGAGCGTGAGTACCTAAGACCGAAGGTCAAAGGTACGAATAAGCGAGCGAAACACCAAATAAATTTGAGTGTTTCTGAGCGAAAGTACTTTCGAACGCAGTTCAGAGGTACCAATAAGCGAGCAAAAAGCCAAATAAAATTTGTACTTTTTCGAGCGTGAGTACCTAAGACCGAAGGTCAAAGGTACGAAAAAAGTGAGCAAAATACCAAATATTTATAAAAATATTTCGAAATATGGAAAATAATGTGTAATTTTGCGCTGATGTTAGGATTACTATTAGCCATAGAAGTACAAATGAATCTCACTGCCATCATCATTTGGGTGTTGGCGGGGTTGGCTGTGTTGGGTTCAATACTGCTTATTTTCCTGCAGCAGCGCACCAAGAAAGAACTGAAATATGAACTGTCGCAGTTGTCCAAGATGAATGAGAACAACGTGGAGTTCGAATTCATCCTGAAGGCGCTGCAGCTGGCTACATGGCATGTCAACGTTGAAAGCAGGACCTTGGTCTATGACTATGACTTCCGCAAGAAAAATACGGAATGGGCAGCACTGGTCGATGGGTCTCCCATGTCCGAGGGAACAAAGCTGCTGGTAGATGAGGATGCCCCACGCATCACCAAGGCATTGGAGGATATCTGTACAGGCAAGACTGCAGAGTATCATCAGGAATACCGTGTGAAGATACCCCATACATCGAGTTTCTACTGGGAGGAGAGCACAGCCATCGTTGCTGAACGCGACATTGACGGGCATCCGCTGAGGCTGGTGGGTACCTCCATGCGAATCGATGAACGGAAACGCATGGAGGAAGCGTTGGTCAATGCGCGTAATCAGGCAGAGGAGAGCAACCACCTGAAGTCGGCCTTCATTGCCAACATGAGTCACGAGATACGGACCCCGCTCAATGCCATCATAGGATTCACCAGCCTGTTGCCCGATGTGTCGGGTGATGAGGAACGCAAGGAGCTGATAGACCTGATCCAGGAGAACAACCAGAAGCTGCTGCAGATCATTGACGATGTGATGAACATCTCGAAGATTGAGTCTGGCGATTCGGTTCCTGTCATGTCGATGGTGGAGTTGAACATGACGCTGACAAGTGTGATAGACCGCCTGAAGGTACGTATAAAGAAAGGTGTGAGCCTTGTCACCCAGTTCCCCAAGCCCGAACAGTACATAACGACGGATGTCAACCACCTGATGGAAATGGTGAAACACCTGCTGCTGAATGCCTTGAAGTTTACCGAAAAGGGAAGTGTTGTCGTGGGCTATGACCAGCCTGTTGACAAACATATACGTATCTGGGTGAAAGATACGGGAAAGGGAATACCACAAGATCAGTTCGAACGGATCTTTGAACGCTTCTACAAGATTGACGAGTTCGTCCCAGGTGCCGGGTTGGGACTTCCCATCTGCCGGACAATGGCACAGTCACTGGGAGGAAAGATAACCGTGGAGTCTGCTCCGGGAGAAGGGGCCTGCTTCACGATAGAGATTCCCTGCTAGCACCGGTTCATTGAAGAAAGAAAACTTAAAACGACTATGGATGACGAAATAAAAGACCAGAATAGCCTGGAGAATCCGGAAGAAACAGACAATACGCTTACCCAGGATACCCCAGACTCCCAAGAAGCCCATTCCGACTATAAGCCCGTCAACCGTTTTGACGCTGCTGTTGTCCATCACCTCAGCGGTATGTATCAGAACTGGTTCCTCGACTATGCCAGCTACGTAATCCTGGAACGTGCAGTGCCCAACATCGAGGATGGCTTCAAACCTGTGCAGCGACGTATCATGCACTCCATGAAACGCATGGACGACGGACGGTATAACAAAGTGGCCAATATCGTGGGACATACCATGCAGTTCCATCCCCACGGTGATGCCTCCATAGGCGACGCACTGGTGCAGCTGGGACAGAAGGACCTGCTGGTGGATACGCAGGGAAACTGGGGAAACATCCTGACAGGCGACCGGGCTGCCGCTCCACGATATATCGAGGCAAGGCTCTCGAAGTTTGCCCTGGACACCGTGTTCAACCCCAAGACCACGGAGTGGCAGCTGAGCTACGACGGACGTAACAAGGAACCCATCACGTTGCCGGTGAAGTTCCCCTTGCTGCTGGCACAGGGAGCAGAGGGTATTGCCGTGGGACTGAGCTCGAAGATCATGCCCCATAACTTCAACGAGATCTGCGATGCTGCCATCCAGTACCTGCATGGTGAGGATTTTCAACTCTATCCCGACTTCCAGACCGGCGGGTCCATCGACGTGACGAAATACAACGACGGACAGCGGGGAGGTGTGCTGAAGGTAAGGGCAAAGATAGAGAAGCTGGACCAGAAGACGCTTGTCATCCGCGAGCTGCCTTTCTCGAAAACGGTGAGCACCCTCTGCGAAAGCATCACCAAGGCCATTGAGAAGGGTAAGATCAAGGCACGCCGTGTGGATGACCTGACCTCGGCGCAGGTGGAGATCCTGGTACATCTGGCTCCCGGCGTCTCGTCGGACAAGACACTCGACGCACTCTATGCCTTTACTGACTGCGAGATCAACATATCGCCCAACTGCTGTGTCATCGACGGACAACGGCCTCAGTTCCTGACAGTGTCTGATGTGCTGCGCCACAGCGTGGAACGAACCAAGGACCTGATCCGGCAGGAACTCGAGATACGCAAGGGCGAACTGCTGGAGCAGTATCATTTCTGCTCGCTCGAGAAGATCTTCATCGAGGAGCGTATCTACAAGGATAAGAAGTTTGAGCAGGCTCCCACCATCGATGCTGTCTGCGAACATATCGACGAACGGCTCACTCCCTATTATCCCAGTCTGGTGCGCGAAGTGACGAAGGATGACATCCTGAAGCTGCTGGAGATCAAGATGCAACGCATCCTGAAGTTCAACAAGGACAAGGCCGATGAGCTGATGGCACGGATCAAGGCTGAAATAGAAGACATTGACCGTGACCTGGCCAACATGGTGGAAGTCACCGCATCGTGGTTCCAGTTCCTCAAGGACAAATACGGCAAGGATCATCCGCGGTTGACGGAAATACGCAACTTTGACACGATTGAAGCCACCAAGGTGGCCGAGGCCAACCAGAAACTATACATCAACCGTCAGGACGGATTCATAGGAACAGGCCTGAAGAAAGATGAGTTCGTGTGCAACTGCTCCGACATCGACGATATCATCATCTTCTACAAGGAAGGAAAGTACAAGGTGATACGTGTGGCCGAAAAGATTTTTGTGGGAAAGAATGTGCTGCATGTCCAGGTGTTCAAGAAGAACGATACACGTACCATCTATAATGTGGTCTACCGTGACGGAAAGAAAGGCTCCTATTTCATCAAGCGTTTCAATGTGACCAGCATGACACGTGACAAGGAGTATGACCTGACCCAGGGCACGCCGGGGTCCAAGGTGATGTACTTCACGGCCAATCCCAATGGCGAGGCCGAGGTGATCAAGGTGACTCTCGACCCCAACCCCAAGCTCAAGAAGATTTTCATAGACAAGGACTTCTCGGAAGTCATGATCAAGGGACGTGCCTCGAAGGGCAATCTGCTGACGAAGAACTCTGTCCACCGCATCGGACTGAAGAGCCGTGGACACTCCACCCTGGGAGGGCGCAAGGTGTGGTACGACCCTGACGTGAACCGACTGAACTACGATGAACACGGACAGCTGCTCGGTGAGTTCTTTGACGAGGACCAGATCCTGGTAGTACTCGACAACGGAGATTTCTACCTGACCAACTTCGATGTGAACAACCACTATGAGACCAACATCCTGCGTATTGAGAAATGGAAACAGGACAAGGTGTGGAGTGCTGTGCTGTGGGATGCCGATAACCAGGGCTACCCCTATCTCAAGCGGTTCCTCATGGAGGCTGTCAGACGCAAGCAGAACTTCCTGGGTGACAATCCCGCTTCGAAGCTCATCCTACTCACCGACCAGGTCTACCCACGACTGCAGGTCACCTATGGCGGTGCCGATGAGTTCCGTGGCAGCGAAGAGATTGATGCCGAGCAGTTCATCACCGTCAAGGGTTTCAAGGCCAAAGGAAAACGAATCAGCACATGGCAGATAGAGAGCATCACCGAACTGGAACCTGTCCGTTTCCCGGAGGAACCTGCCGAACCTGCAGACCAGGGGGATGACGAAGAGACAGAAGAGAATCTCGATCCCGATGCAGGCAAGTCCGAACAGCAGATCATCGATGAGATAACAGGGCAGACCAGCCTGTTCTCTGACGAAGACTTTTAGCGGCCTGCGGCCTAAATGATAATTGATAAATGATAAATGATAATGGCGGGCTTCGCCCTAACTTCCCGAGTAAGCGAGAGCCATGAGAGCTTGCTCTCAAATGGCCGAGCGTGAGGGAAGTCGACGAAGTCAATTGATAATTGATAATGCAATGAAAAGTAAGAACATAGGAACCAAGAGTAAATGGTGGCTGATAAGTTTATCATTTATCATTTATCATTTATCATTTAGCCCCGTAGGGGCGCAAGAGTTGCCACGTTCCACGGTGGCCTACTTCCTGGGAATGGGTCCCACCAACGTACTCGACACCTATCTGTCACAGGAGAAGTTCTCCGGTTCGGGACTGAGCTTGCTGGCAACGGTGGAACGACAGGAACCCGGGAGTCACTGGACCTCGCGCTTTGAGCATCAGGTGAACTATTCCAACGTGGCTGACCGCACTGACACACGCGGTGAACTGCAAGGTGACTATACCTTCCTGACCGGTCGGCTCTATCGTTGGGACCTTTCCCACAAATGGGATGTGCAGGTGGGAGGAATGGCCTCAGGCAACATCGGATTCATCTACAATACCGCCAACTCCAACAATCCGGCACAGGGACGTATCTCTGCCAACCTGATGCCTACAGCCACTGTCAGCAAGTCGTTCCGCCTCTGGCGCAAGAGCTGGCTCACCCGCTACCAGCTGAACCTACCTTTGGTGGGTGTCATGTTCAGCCCCAACTACGGACAGTCCTATTACGAGATCTTCTCGCTGGGTAATTATGATCATAACGTCGTGGTCACCACGTTTGTCTCAGCACCTTCGATGCGCCATGAGTTCACGCTCGGCTGTGCCCTACGTCCCTATTCCATGCTGACCATAGGCTACCTGGGCGACTACCAGCAGGCCAAGGTGAATAATCTGAAGTCTCACATCTACAGCCATCGGGTGATGATAGGGTTCGTACGCCAGTTCTCCATCATCCGACACAAGCTGTAGCGGGCTTCGCCCTAAATGATAAATGATAATTGATAATTGATAAAAAAGGTTGAAGCAATGGAAAAGACGAGCAAACAGAGAAAGCGCAAATGGTGGCTGATAAGTTTATCATTTATCATTTATCATTTATCATTTAGCGTAGCGCTCACCTCCTGTGTCGACGAGGACGAGTTCGACAACACGCCCCAGGGAAACTTCGAGGCGCTATGGAAAATCATTGACGAGCACTATTGCTTCTTCGACTACAAACAGCACGAATACGGGCTGGACTGGCAGGAAGTATATAATAAATATAAGGTACGCGTGAATGGGAATATGACCACAATGCAGCTTTTCGAGGTGCTGGGCAATATGCTCGACGAGCTCCGCGATGGCCATGTGAACCTCAGCGCCTCGCACGACTACGCCCGTAACTGGACTTGGCAGGAGAACTACCCCGCCAACTACAGCGACTCCTTGGAACGCCGCTATCTGGGAACCGACTACCGTATAGCCGCAGGCCTGAGGTACCGCATACTCGACGACAACATCGGCTACATACGCTACAGCTCCTTCCAGAGCGGGTTTGGCGAGGGCAATCTCGATGAGGTGCTGTCCTATCTCCTGGTCTGCAGGGGTCTCATCATCGACATACGCAGCAATGGTGGCGGTGACTTGAGCAATGCCGATGGACTGGCTTCACGGTTCTGCCAGAAAGAGACCCTTGTGGCATATACGCAGCATAAGACCGGACGTGGCCATAGTGAGTTCTCCGACATGGAAGCCAAGTACCTTCACCCCTCCAGCAACCTGCGCTGGCACAAACCGGTCTGTGTGCTCACCAACAGGGGCGTGTTCTCAGCAGCTAATGAGTTTACGTCTTATATGAAGGCCATGCCACAGGTGAAGGTCGTTGGCGACCATACCGGTGGCGGAGCAGGCATGCCCTTCAGCTCGTCATTGCCCAACGGCTGGACCGTACGCTTCTCTGCCGTTCCCATGTACAATGCACAAAAGCAGTCCATCGAGTTCGGTATAGAGCCCGACTACAATGTGCAGCTCACTGAAGCCGATGTCCTGCAAGGCCGTGACACCATCATTGAGTTCGCCCGTAGACTTCTCTCCAAGTAACACTCCGGAAGAATCATACACCCGTTCACAGGGCGTTGACCTGCTGCTCCTGCAGCCTCTTCTGGTGTTGGCAGACACAAAGACAGTTGTTTTTTTTACTTTTTGGGGAGAAAATTTGGTGGTTTCACTTTTATTTCGTACTTTTGCACCCGCAAACGCTAAAACGCGCATCGTACAGGCGCCTGTGGCGGAATTGGTAGACGCGTCAGACTTAGGATCTGGTGTCTCACGACGTGCAGGTTCGAGTCCTGTCAGGCGCACAAAGCGGTCATGCGTTCAAGTTGTCGGCATAGCTCAGTTGGTTAGAGTATCACCTTGACATGGTGGGGGTCCTTGGTCCGAATCCAAGTGTCGACACAACGAGAAAGTGGTTGAAAAATCAGCCACTTATTTTTTTGCTTTAATCTCAACGCCAAATTTTGCTACATTTTTTATTTGGCGGTTTAAAATATATTGCTCACCTTTCGCAGAAGGTCACTTTCTAATCAAGAATTTGAGAGATTTGTCGAAGACCCACTGACCGTAAGGGAGGTAATGAGAGAATGATGTCAAATTTGAACAAATGACACAAATACTTTTGTAAGATTTGAGAAGATTTGTAAGATTTCTGCCTCGAAGAGACACTATGTATCGATGCTTTAGCACATGCGAAAGTTGTATACCTTTTATTTCATGACAAAAGAATTGAGTCCTATATCCCCCTCTCTGCCCAGTCGCCTCGGTCAAGGTTGCGATAACCGATGGCTTCGGCTATATGCATGGTCTGAACCCTTTCTGCACCTGCGAGGTCAGCGATGGTTCTTGCCACCTTCAAGATACGGCTGTAGGCACGGGCAGAGAGCTTGAGGCGTTCCATGGCTATGCGGAGCATGTCGAGGCTCTCGTTATCGGGCTCGGCAAACTCATGGATCATCTTCTCGCTCATCATGGCGTTGCAGTGGATACCCTTATAGGTCTTGAAACGCTCCTCCTGTATTTTGCGTGCAGCTATCACACGCTGACGGATGTTGGCAGAAGGCTCGCCGGGCTGCATCTGGGATAGCTGCGCAAAGGGCACTGCCTGTATCTCGCAGTGGATGTCGATGCGGTCGAGTAGGGGACCACTGATCTTGTTCATGTAGCGTTGTATCTGTCCCGGGGTGCAGACGCAGTGGTGGGTGGGGTCTCCATAGTAGCCGCAGGGACAGGGGTTCATCGAGGCCACGAACATGAACGAGGCAGGATAGTCGATGGAATACTTGGCGCGGCTGACGGTGATGTGGCGGTCCTCCAGGGGCTGGCGCATCACCTCGAGGACGCTGCGGTGGAACTCCGGCAGCTCGTCGAGGAAGAGCACTCCGTTGTGTGCAAGACTGATCTCGCCTGGCTGCGGGCTCTGTCCTCCCCCCACAAGGGCGGTCTGCGAGATGGTATGATGGGGTGAACGGTAGGGGCGCTGTGAGATGAGGCTGGTGTCACGGCTGAGCTTCCCGGCGATGGAGTGGATCTGTGTGGTCTCCAGGCTCTCCGCCAGTGTCAGTGGCGGAAGGATGGACGGGAGTCGTTTGGCCATCATGCTCTTACCGCTGCCCGGCGGGCCTATCATGATGAGGTTGTGTCCTCCTGCTGCAGCGACCTCCAGGGCTCGCTTCACGCTCTCCTGTCCGCGCACATCGGCGTAGTCGAGGTCGAACTCGCTTTGGTGTTCATAGAACTCCTTGCGGGTGTCAACCCTGGTGGGCTGGAACATCGTGAAGCAGTCGGAGCCTTCCTCACTGCTGTCATTCTTCCCCTGGTTGAGGAATGTGATGACATCCACCAGTGACTCCATGCCGTAGACATCGAGCTGGTTGACGACAGCCGCCTCGCGGACGTTCTGCACAGGGACGATCAGACCCTTGAACTTGTCCGCACGTGCCCGGATGGCAATGGGTAATGCACCCCGTATAGGCTGTAGCTTGCCATCAAGGCCTATCTCGCCAACCATCATGTAGTCATTGAGCATGGAGCTGTCTATTAGGTTGTCCGCTGCCAAGATACCAATGGCCAGTGGCAGGTCGTAGCCACTGCCTTCCTTGCGCATGTCTGCAGGCGAGAGGTTAATGGTAATCTCTGCTATGGGCATACGGTAACCGTTGTTCTGGATGGCTGCCTTGATGCGGTCGTAGCTCTCCTTCACGGACGTGTCTGCCAGTCCGGTCATACGCAGTTCCTTTCCTTTGGTCATACTCGTCTCGATGGTTACCGTGATGGCCTCGAGACCTGTAACAGCTGCACAGTAGGTTTTAACTAACATAGTTGTCTTATTTTCTTTTTGCAAAGGTACGAATAAGTGAGCGAAAAGCAAAATTTTTTTTGCTTTTTCGAACGGGAGTACCTAAGACCGAAGGTCAAAGGTACGAATAAGCGAGCGAAAAGCAAAAGGAAAACTTGTTTTTCTTTTCATTTCCGAGCGAAAGTACTTTCGAACGAAGTTCAAAGGTACGAAAAATTCGGTTAAGCGAGAACAAATAAATGCATTTATTATGTCGAGCGTGAGAATTTTATCCAATAAGTGAGCGAAAAGCCAAATTAAATTTGGACTTTTTCGAGCGGGAGTACTTTCGAGCGCAGCTCAGAGGTACGAATAAGCGAGCGAAATACCAAATTTATTTGAGTATTTCCGAGCGAAAGTACTTTCGAGCGCAGACTTTTTCCCTGTAGGGCGTATTGTGCTGTCATACCTGCTAGCGACACTCAGACAATCATTTCTGGATGAATTATTCTAATTATTCTAATTTCTTTCCTAACCAACCTGTCCTCGTGATTCTTTGCATCGGACTTTGCGGACTATCACGGACTATTTAAAAGCTTTTTCCCTGTAGGGGTTAGTTTTCTGTCATACCTGCTAGCGACACTCAGACAATCATTTCTGGATGAATTATTCTAATTATTCTAATTTCTTTCCTAACCAACCTGTCCCCGTGATTCTTTGCATCGGACTTTACGGACTATCACGGACTATTTAAAAGCTTTTTCCCCTGTAGGGCGTATTTTGCTGTCAAACCTGCTATCGACACTCAGACAATCATTTCTGGATGAATTATTCTAATTATTCTAATTTCTTTCCTAACCAACCTGTCCCGTGATTCTTTGCATCGGACTTTGCGGACTATCACGGACTATTTAAGAGTTTTTTCCCCTGTAGGGCGTTGGTTTGCTGTCATATCTTCCCACAAGGCGCTACCTTGGGCTGGTTGCTGCTGCCCCGTAGGGGCGTTTGGGGTCTATTTCTATGTCATTGCAAAAAAAAAGGCTGCCATCTGTAATAATTATCAAATATCAATTCTCAATTCTCAATTATTTTGTACCTTTGTAGCCATGATGAAGAACATAAGAGTAGTGGCATTTGATGCTGACGATACATTGTGGGACTGTCAGTCACACTTTGAGCAGGTGGAGGAACACCTGTACGAACTGATTTCACCCTACTGTGAGAACCCCAAGCAGGAGCTGTTTCTTACGGAGAGTGGCAATATGGCAGACTTGGGATACGGCTGTAAGGCTTTCACCATCAGTATCATGGAGACAGCACTGCGGCTGGGAGGCTCACACCTTTCGTCGCAGCAGCTATGGGAGCTGTTGGAACACAGCAAGGCGTTATTGCATCTGCCTGCCACGCCCTTGCCAGGGGTAGAGGATACGCTGCGTGAGCTGAGGGAGAGAAATGAAACGTTCCGTATGGTGTGCTTCACGAAAGGAGAGCTGCAGGACCAGGAGAACAAACTGCGGCGGTCGGGACTGCTGAAGTATTTCGATGATGTGGAGATCACGTCAGACAAGACCCAGGCGGAGTTCCTGGCCCTCTGCGAACATCAGGATGTCCATCCTTCCCAGCTGCTGATGGTGGGCAACTCCCTGAAGAGCGACATAGCCCCGGCGTTGGCCGTGGGTACATGGGCTGTCTACATCCCGTTCTACGTGACCTGGCAGCTGGAGCATTACGAGGCATTTGACCATGAACGGATGTTCAAGATCAACCGGTTTAGCGAACTGCTTCAGTTGTTGGATTGACAGGTCCGGGACCTGGCGTTTGCTGTCAGGGGTTACAACTCATCGCTGAACGGCTCTGCACCGACACACTTCAGGTTCTTTGCGAGCTGTTCCGTTGAACTGGCTCCTACGAGAACGGAGGTCACCCCGCGCTGGTGGAGAATCCATGCCAGGGCCATCTCTGCCAATGACTCACCACGCTTCTGGGCAGCATCGTTATAGCGCTGCAGACGGGTCAGCAGTTCGGGGGTGAGCATGTCCTTCGTCAGGAACTTCCCTTTTGACATCCGCGAGTCTTCAGGAATGCCGTGTAGGTAACGGTCGGTCAGTAGTCCTTGTGCCAGTGGGGAGAAGGAGATGAATCCTATGCCATTGTCTGCACAGAAGTCCATGATGCCTTCTTCCTGGGGTTCGCGGTCAAGCATGTTCAGACGTCCCTGGTAGATGAGCAGCGGTACGTCGCGCTCTTTTAAATAATGGTACGCGAAGCGCGTGGCCTCCAGTGGCCAGCGTGAGATGCCTACATAGAGTGCCTTTCCTTGGCGGACTATGTCGACCAGTGCCTGCAGGGTTTCCTCAAGTGGCGTGTCAGGATCGTAGCGGTGACTGTAGAAAAGGTCTACATAGTCCAGCTTCATGCGCAGGAGCGACTGGTCGAGTGATGCCATCAGGTATTTCCGCGACCCCCAGTTACCATAAGGGCCGGGCCACATGTCATAGCCTGCTTTCGAAGAGATGAACAGCTCGTCACGGAAAGGGCGGAAGTCCTCGTCCATGAGGCGTCCCATGGTCTCTTCGGCAGATCCGTAGGGCGGACCGTAGTTGTTGGCGAGGTCGAAATGGGTGACACCGTGGTCGAAGGCATAATGGGTGATGGCACGGCTGCGTTCATAGGGGTCTACGCCACCGAAGTTGTGCCAGAAACCTAAACTGACCTTGGGCAGCAGTATGCCCGAATGGCCGCAACGGGCATATTCCATTCCGTTGTCGTAGCGAGTGGGGGAGGGGGAGTACATGGAGTTCATAGTTCAAAGTTCATAGTTCATAATTCATAATTCATAGTTCATAGTTCAGAGTTACAAGAGCATAGTTCTGCATAGTTCAAAGTTCTTGCCTTGCAAGCGACCAAGGTCGAGCGCATAATTCATAGTTCAAAGTTCTTGCCTTGCAAGCGACCAAGGTCGAGCGCAAAGTTCTGCTGAGTTCAGAGTTATCGTCCGAGCCATTTCTCGGGGTTGAGCTTGGAGGTCTCGCGTCTCAGCTGGAACTGTAGGATGTTTTCGCTGGTGAGTGAACCCAGGACCTGGCGGGTGCTGACCTTCTGTCCGCGGCTGACACTGACGGAGGCCAGATTACAGTAGACGGAGATATAGCTGCCGTGGCGTACCATGACCACTTTCGTGTTTCCGAAACCGAAGACTGCTGACACTTCACCGTCGAAGATGCTTCGTGCCTTCGCACCTGCCTGTCCTTTCAGGTTGATGCCTTTGTTGTCCAGGGTAACGCCTTTCAGTCCTTCAACATTATACTGGCCGAAGTGACTGACAATGCGGTAAGGACCGGTGATGGGCATGGGCAGTCGTCCACGGTTACTCTCGAAGTTTCCGCTGAGACGACGGTCTTCCGATGATACCGTGAAGACCTCGGTGGAGGAACGCTTGGCTTCAGCTATTTCCTTCTCGCGTGCCTTGGCTTCCTGTTCTGCACGGCGTTCTGCGTTGCGTCGTTCCTTTTCTGCAGCTCGTGCAGCTCTTTCTGCGCGGGCTTTTTCCGCAGCACTCTTGCGGGCAGCTGCCTTTGCCTCTTCCTTCAGTTTCGCTTCACGGGCTTTGGCTTCGGCTATGCGTCGTGCGTTCTCACGGGCAGCAGCTTCTGCGGCAGCCTTCTTGCGTGCCAGCTCCTCGGCACGTTTCCTGGCTGCTTCCTCAGCGGCCTTCCGTTTGGCTTCTGCCTCGGCACGGGCACGTGCCTTGGCTACCTCCTCTGCTATCAGCCGGTCTATCTGAGCATTGAGGGCAGCATCTTTCTTCCGTTGGTCAGCAATCAGTGCCTGGATGGTCTTCTGCTCTTTCTGCAGGGTGTTGACCACCTGCTGCTGCTCGGTCTGTTTGCCTTCCAGCTGCTGGTGCTCCTGTATGCCTCTGTAGAGCAGGTCATCCTTCTGGTGCTTGGCCTTCAGCAGCTCGTTGGCTTTCAGGCTTACCTCTTCCTGCTTCACCTTCACTGCCTCTCCCTGGGCCCGCTGGTAGGCAGCATATTCCCTGACGAATCGCTGTCGCCGATACATCTGGGTGAAGTTCTTCGCACTGAAGATGAACATCAGCTTGCTCTCGGCATTGCGGTTGCGTCGCATGTAGCCCAGCGACTTCTTGTAACTCTGCTTGCGCTCGGTGAGCTGTTGCTGCAGGGTGTCGAGCTCTGCATTCAGCCGTGTGATGTCCCCGTCGAGGATGTTGATGTCGTGGCGGATGGTGTCAATGGTCTTCCGCTTGTCGGCAATCTCATTGTTGAGCATCATCAGACTGTGCAGGCGCTGCTTCACGTTCCGCTCGTTTTCACGCAGGCGGGACTCCTGTTCGCGGAGGTTCTTCTGTATCTGCTGGCGCTCGTTCTGCAGCTTCTTGATCGACGGGGCCTGGGCTGCCTGTGCCTTCTCTGCCTTGGAAGGAGCCTTCTTGGCGCCCTTGCTCTTGGTGCTCTGAGTCTTGCTCTTGGTGCTCTGAGTCTTGCTCTTGGTGCTCTGTGCCTTTGGCTTTGAGCTTTGGACCTTACGCTGGCTTTGGGACTTGGCATTCTGCCCATAGGCACTGAAGCCCAAGCTTCCTATCAGGATTCCGATGATTGCCAGAAATCTAATCATAAAGGTCAAAGCTCAAAGTATGAAGGAATCAGTCTTACAGTGCCATGAAACGCTTGAGCATATCGTCAATGCTTACCTCGCGGTATTTGTTGGATACCTCGGTATGCTCCTCCCATCCTTGTGCCTCGTCAATGTAGTTCAGCTTCATGCGGAGCTTCACTTCCTTGCTGTCAGCAGTGTTCAGCGACATGTTCATGAGGGTGGGGAATAGTCTGGCGTTGGCTCCCGTTCCAATGGTCTCGAAATCCTGATAGTCCCAGGTGATCTGTGAGGTGCCGTTGGTGAGACGGTCACGGTAGAGGATGTTGGCCATGCCGATGCGTGCGTCGAGCTGACGGATCAGCCAGCTGTAGTTCATCTTGCCATCAGGCGACTCTAGGCCGAGGACAGCTTCGCTGCCATCGGGCGTGATGTTGTATTTCACAAGGTCTTCCACCCTCACCCCATTGCTGTTGGGCATGAACAACTCGTTCCAGAACAGAGCCTGCAGGGTGTAGAAATTGATACCGCTGTTGCGCAGGAAATCCACATGCATATAGGGCTGCATGATGTATTGCTTGTTGATGCGGTCCATGATGAGGACATAGTCCTTGGTGAACTCCAGGCGTGCAGCCTCCACGAATCCGAATGCCATCAGCTGCAGGCGGATGATGTCATCCCGTTTCATTCTGAGGTTTCCTGTCAGCGTGAGGTTCTGCTCGCCGTATTCCACGGTGAACTTCACCTTCGACGTCAGGAACCTGTTGGCCTTCACGCTGTCCTTGATGTTCTGCTCTACCTTCTCCATGATGGCCTTTTCATTCTGGGGGAGGTTCGCAATCTTTTCCTTTGCCAAAGCAGCAGTCTGTTGCTCCGTCACATGCTTCTTCGATCCGCAAGAAGCAAATACCAGTGGTATTGCCAGGAAGGCAATCTTCAAAATGCTTGATGTCTTCATTCTTTTACGTATTTTTTTAGTTTGATTTTTCTGATAAGTACTTTCTCTTCTGGTCGGGTGCTCAGGGCTTCTTGCCAGAATTGTAGTGCATGCTCCGTGTCACCGTTCTGTGCACAGATGTCACCAGCATGCTCCAGGATGACAGAGTTGTCCACGGAGTCTTCCTTGTTCTGTAGAGCCTGTTCAATGTATATCTTTGCCTCGGCATACCGTTGCTGCATGAAGAGTATCCATGCATAGGTGTCAAGGTAAGTGGCGTTCTTGGGTTCTGCCTTGATGGTCTTCTCGCTCATCTGCTCGGCTTGGTCGAGCCGTTCGCCGCGCTCGCTGAGATAGTAGGCATAGTTGTTCAGACACATGATGTTGTCATCCTTCCATACCAGGCAGGAGTCATAGGCCGCGAAAGCCTCCTGTGCCATTCCCTTCTGGTGGAGCAGGTCACCCATCACTGCATAGAAGTCGCTGACAATGTTCGGGTTGCTGTCCTCGTTGATGACGCCGATGCCGTTCTGGAATGCACTCAGTGCCTCGTCTTTCTCGTCCTTCTGATAGTAGGCCATGCCCTGATAGTAGTAGAAAGCCATCTCGTCGGGGTTGTACTGACGGGCCTGCTTGCAGAGGCTGATGATGCGGTCCATGTCTTTCTCGTCCCATGCGAAGCTGACCAGTTGTAACCGGGCCGATGCATTGTCGGGTTGTGCCTCAAGGATGTGCTCCAGGACGGGGCGTATGCTGTCGTGGGGCATGTCCTTCAAGTCCATATAGGCCACGCAGAGTGAGGCGATGTCAATGTCCAGTGGCTGGGGCTTCATCAGCTTGCGGAACAGCGAGAGTATCTGGGTGCTGTCACCGCCCTGGTCCTCGTTCTCTGATATCTTCTGACGCAGCAGGTAGGTCTTCTGCTGGGGTGTCGTGTTCTTGTTCGTCAGCAGGCGCTCGGTCATCTCTTCCACTGCCGTGGAGTCCTTCTGCACCTGGTAGTAGGTCAGCATGGAGGCCTGCGCACGTACATTGTCGGGCTCTTCGTTGAGGATGCGGTTGTATATTTCCACAGCACGCTTCTCCTGGTCGTTCATCAGGAGCATATCGGCATAGCGGCCCAGGTAGTTCAGGTCGTTGGGATATTGCTTGGCAAGGGCTTCCATCTCGTGGATGGCTGCCTTCCGGTTCCCCATGGCAGTATAGATGTCGCTCTTGGCGAACGACAGCCGTTCGTTCTTCCCTCCGATGTTTTCCAGGATCTCAAGGGTGTGGATGGCCTCGTCATAGCGTTTCTGTTCCTGATACAACTGAAAGAGTGTCTCCAGCAGGTCATCACGGTCCTTGTGGTGGGCATAGAGCTGCTCTACGGCCTCTGTTGCTTTGTCGTACTCCTTCTTGCCGATGTACAACTGGGCCAGCGTCTCCAGGAAGATAGGCTCGTCAGGGTCAAGCTCTGCGGCGCGCTTGACATATTCCAAGGAACGGTCCTGGTCTTTGAGGGCCGAATAGTACTGTGCCAGGTAATAATACACCTCTGGTGCTTCGGGGTTGAGCTGCAGGCAGTGGCGCAGCAGGTCGAAGGCTGCATCGTCATTGCCCTGCTGGCGTTGCACCATGGCTTCGAGGAAGAAATAGTCGTAGCTGTCCTGGGGGGCAGCAGGCGAAAGGACAGAGTCAGGGGAATAGACACGAAGGGCCTGAGCCGTATCGGTGAGGCTAAACATCAAGATCAGTACAAACAGCCTGGTCCGATTCATGTGTCGTGCTATTCTCTTCACTTTTTTTACTCGCCTAATCCTAATTGATTCTTCCTTCTCACTTCACTCCTGTGTGCCCATAGCCTCCTTCGCCTCTTTCGGTTTCGTCGAGCACGTCCACCTCTGTGAGTTCTCCTTGCTCATGACGGGCGATGACCATCTGGGCAATGCGCTCTCCGTCGTTGATGACAAACTCTTCCTGTGAGAGGTTGATCAGCAGCACACCTATTTCTCCACGGTAGTCAGCATCGATGGTACCCGGTGAGTTGAGTACGGTGATGCCCCGTTTCAAGGCGAGTCCGCTGCGTGGTCGTATCTGTGCTTCATAGCCTTCGGGCAATGCGATGTGAAGACCCGTGGGAACGAGACATCGCTCCAATGGGCGCAACGTAACAGGTTCGTCCAAATTGGCACGCAGATCCATACCAGCACTTTGGACGGTTGCATACTGCGGCAAGGGCTGGTGGCCCTTGTTAACAACATTAATCTTTAACATAATTGACAATTACGGTGCAAAGTTACTCAATTCTCATGAAATATCCATATTTTTCCTCAGAAAAAGTTGCAAATTCAACTATTTTCACTACTTTTGCACTCAATTATGATGAATTGGCAACAATTGATATCCAACAAGCGGCTCGGACAGGAACACCGTCATCCTGAGCGCCATGATGACCGCACGGAGTTCAAACGCGACTACGACCGGCTGATTTTCTCGGCTCCTTTCCGACGCTTGCAGAACAAGACTCAGGTGTTCCCCCTGCCGGGAAGCATCTTTGTGCACAACCGCCTGACCCATTCCCTGGAAGTGGCCAGCGTGGGTATGTCGCTGGGTAATGATGTGGCACACTCGCTGTTGAAGAGACACCCCGAACTGGGCACCACGCTGTTCCCTGAGATCGGACAGATCGTGGCCACGGCCTGCCTCGCCCACGACATGGGCAATCCTCCTTTCGGACACTCCGGCGAGAAAGCCATCCAGACCTTCTTCACCGAGGGACCGGGCAGCGACCTGCAACGGCTGGTGAGCCATCAGTTCTGGGATGACATCACCCATTTTGAGGGTAATGCCAATGCGTTCCGTCTCCTCACCCATCAGTTCGAGGGCAGGCGACAGGGTGGGTTTGTCATGACCTATTCCACCTTGGCCAGCATCGTGAAATATCCTTATTCCTCTTCGGCTGCATCGAAGAAGGGGAAGTTCGGATTCTTCAATTCCGAGAAGGATATCTTCCGGAGAATAGCCGACGAGCTGGGCATCATCTGTACCTCCGAGCCCGGCGAGCCTCTACGGTTCACACGCCATCCGCTGGTCTATCTCGTGGAGGCTGCCGATGACATCTGCTATGAGATCATGGACATCGAGGATGCCCATAAGCTGAAGATCCTGTCCTATGAGGAGACAGCCCGACTGTTCATGGACTTCTTCGATGAGGACACCCGGCAGCGTATGATGCAACGCATTGTGGATGAGGGACTGACAGACGACAACGAGAAAATCGTCTATATGCGGGCCTGCGTCATCGGGAAGCTGGAGAACGAATGCGCCCGGGCGTTTGTGGACCATGAGGAGCAGATCCTCAGCGGACAGTTTACGGGGGCACTGATAGACCATATCTCCGAACTGCCGTGCCATGCCTACAAGCACTGTACCGACCTTTCCCGGCGACTGATCTACCGCAGTAAGCCTGTGCTCGATGTGGAGCTGTCCGGCTATAAGATCATGGAGACGCTGATGCGGCTGATGGTCGATGCCATGATGCATCCCGACCGCTTCTATTCACAGCAGCTGATCAGCCGTGTCAGCAGCCAGTATGCTGTAGGCTCCCCTGATCTGGAGACACGCGTGATGGCCATCATTGACTATATCTCCGGCATGACCGATGTGTATGCCTTGGATGAGTACCAGAAGATATGCGGCTTGTCGCTGCCCATTGTCTAGGGTAGGGGCTTGCCTGCGTTCTTACGCTCCAAGGGGGCTCAGACGCTTCACAGAGGCCTTGAAACGAACTGCAGAGAAATATAACTATTGAAACATTGAAGAATATGAAGAAAAAAATACTGTTAGCACTGATTACCTTTCACTTTTCACTTCTCACTTCCCACGCCCAGTATTATGTTGGTGGCGATATCTCCATGCTGCCCAGGTATGAAGCAGCAGGGGTTGTGTATAAAGACAGAAGTGGCAACACGGTGTCCGATGCCATCGGCTTCTTCCGTCAGGAGGGACAGAATGCCATGCGTGTCCGTCTGTTTGTAGACCCTTCTAAGAGCGGCGACAAGGCTGTCTGCCAGGACCTGGCATACGTGAAACAGCTGGGCAAACGCATCAAGGATGCAGGCCTGCAGCTGTTGCTCGACTTCCACTACAGCGATACATGGGCCGATCCTGCCAAGCAGTGGACACCCGACGCATGGAAGTCTCTGACAGATAGCCAGCTGAATGACAAGATATATGAGTATACCAGGGACTGCCTGCAACAGATGGCTGACGCTGGCGCCAAGCCCGATTTCATCCAGACCGGCAACGAGATATCCTACGGGATGCTCTGGGGAACAGAGGCTGCCGTGAAGAACAATCAGACAAACCGCTGCTTCACGAACTCTTCCGCCTCCAACTGGTCACGTTTCATCACGCTGCTGAAACAGGCGGGGAAGGCCTGCCGTGACGTTTGTCCCGAGGCAGGGATCATCCTGCATAGTGAACGTACCCCCAAGCCTGATGTGCTGACAGATTTCTTCGACCGTATGGCAACAGCAGCAGTGGATTACGACATCATAGGACTGAGCTACTACCCTGAGCACCACGGGAGCATCGCCACATTGGAGACTGCTCTGAACGCAGTGGAGAAGAAGTCGTATGGCAAGAAGATCATGATTGTAGAGACGGGCTATAGCTATGCGTGGTCCATCGGCGGTACCTACGATTACACCAAGACCTATCCCTACAGTGAACAGGGACAACGGCAATTCACGGCCGATCTCATCGCGATGCTGAAGAAACACGACACCGTGAACGGCCTGTTCTGGTGGTGGCCTGAGGACAACGGGACAAAGAACGTTACCAATAAATGGTGGAATGCAGCCCTGTACGACCATAACACCGGAAAGCCCTATGCCGCTTTCTACGAACTGAAAGGGTTCCTGGACCGTGGCGCTTCTTCCGTGCATACAGTGCGGATGGGTGCCCCGAAAGATGCTGTCTACACCCTGACGGGACAGCACATCCATGCCCTGCCACATCATCCCGGACTGTACATCAAAAACGGCAGGAAATACCTGTACCGCAACAATTCAACAACGAACTGATGATTACGACTACATATTGCACTCATTATTTTAAGCACCGGACTCTACGGACTGCACGGACTGATTTTTACGACTACTAATTGCACTAATTATATTAAAGCAGCGGACTCTACGGACTGCACGGACTGATTTTTACGACCACTAATTGCACTAATTATATCATCCCAAAATCCCGAAATATAACCATAAATAGGTTTCAAGTTGCAGGCACCTCGTCTGTTCTTTCATTGTCGTGAGTTGTGCTATGATCGGCATCTACCTTTTGTGACTCGTTCTT
>JAEEGH010001448.1_pt1 | contig 68766 bp, 52 predicted proteins | sample 9134181 | NCBI WGS metagenome assembly JAEEGH01 (sample SAMN16246544, study PRJNA631951) | gut metagenome | biome: gut microbiome; feature: rumen; material: DP-attached | host: Bos | place: Iran: Karaj | collected 2018-10
GTTGTAGCGGCGCGATACAGATAGCTGCCCACCCGCCTCTTTAGCTCAGTTGGCCAGAGCACGTGATTTGTAATCTCGGGGTCGTTGGTTCGAATCCGACAAGAGGCTCAGAAAAAAAAGGATTGCTTATATGAGCAATCCTTTTTCATTTTCGTAACAGAGACTTTACCCGATGTACTTGAGAATCAAGTCTACCACTTCGTCCTCGGTTTTACCCTCCATCGAGATGACCAGATCATAGTTGCGGGTGTCGTAGCGAGATGTACCAGTATACCTGTTAACGTAGTTCTCGCGCATCTTGTCCACCTTCTTGATGACCTTTTCGGCATCCTCGCGGCTCAGCTGTTGCTTACGCATAACACGTTCAATACGCTGCTCCATCGGAGCCTGGATGAGGATGCTCAGACGGTTGGGGATGTCTTTCAGAATATAGAAACCCGTGCGTCCGGCAATGACACTTGATTCTTCCTGGGCAATTTCCTTCAGAATTTCCTGCTCGGCCTTGTATACATCGTCGGTGGTTAGTAATACGGGCTCTTCTCCCATAGCCACCTGATAGTATTGGGCACTGTTGGTAATACCTTCTCCGATGCCTACCACGCGCTTGAAATCAGCCCACCAATTGTGGCTTCGTCCCTTCAGATTCTCAATTTCTTCTACGGAGAGATGATACTTCTCCTCCAGAGACTTGATAACAGCCTTGTCATAGAAGGGAACGCCTAATTTTTCAGCCAGTTTTCTACCAACGGTGCGACCGCCGCTGCCCAGTTCACGATTAATCGTGATGACAAATTTCTCGTTCTTATTCATAGTTATTGAGTTTTGGGGAGGAATTAATCTTCTTCCTTCATCTCCTCTTCGTGCTGCTTGATGAGAGCCTGCTGGATGTCGTTCGGTACGAGCTCATAAGAACTGAATGATGTGGTGAACGATGCGCGGCCACCCGTCAGAGACGAGAGTGCAATAGAGTAGCTTGCCAGTTCCTTCAAAGGAATCTTTGCAGAAAGCTTCTGATAGCCAGCTTCAGAGTCCATACCCATGATGATGGCACGACGACCTTGCAGGTCAGACATCACATCACCCATGTAGTCAGCGGGAACGAGTACTTCCAGATCATAGATAGGTTCGAGCACCTTTGGGCCGGCCTCCTTGAAGGCTGCTGAGAAGGCGTTACGTGCTGCCAGCATGAACGAAAGTTCGTTAGAGTCAACGGGGTGCATCTTACCATCGTAGACAATCACGCGAACGTCACGGGCATAAGAACCAGTCAACGGGCCCTGCTCCATACGCTCCATGACACCCTTCAGAATAGCGGGCATGAAGCGCATATCGATGGCACCACCGACAACGCTGTTGATGAATACGAGCTTACCGCCCCATTCCAGATCCTTCTCTTCCTTCGACTTGATGTTCATCTTGAACTCCTGGCCGTTTATGGTGAATGAAGTAGGATCAGGCATACCATCGGTGTAAGGCTCCACAATCAGGTGAACCTCACCGAACTGTCCGGCACCACCCGACTGCTTCTTGTGACGATAGTCGGCGCGGGCCATCTTCGTAATGGTCTCACGATAAGGAATCTTCGGCTCCAGATATTCCACCTGAATCTTCTCGTTGTTCTCCATACGCCACTTCAAGGTACGCAGGTGGAACTCACCCTGACCGTGAACGATGATTTGGCGCAACTCCTTAGACTGCTCAACAACCCATGTGGGGTCTTCCTGACGCATCTTCTGCAGCGCTGCCATCATCTTCTCAGTCTCAGCCTCGTTGACGGCCTTGATAGCACGAGAGAACTTAGAGTTAGGATACTTGATGAAGTCGAACTTGTTGTCGACATCCTTGCCGTTCAGCGTGTTGCCAGTCTTCACATCCTTCAACTTCACTGTACAGCCGATATCACCAGCACGCAGCTCCTCAACCTGAATACGGTTGGCACCGGCACAAGCATACAGCGTACCCATGCGCTCCTTAGAACCACGGTCTGCATTGGTCAGATCGTCGCCACTCTTAACTGCACCACTCATTACCTTGAAGTACTGCACCTCACCGATGTGGGGCTCAACACCAGTCTTGAAGAAGTAGAGCGATGTGGGAGCACTGGCATCGGCAGGAACATCCTTGCCAGCAGCATTCTTGATGACGGGCATCTCGCTGACGAAAGGAACGACGTTGCCGAGGAATTCCATCAGACGGCGAACACCCATGTCGCGGCCTGCACAGACGCAGAATACGGGGAAAATAGAGCGAGTGACGAGGCCCTTGCGGATACCCTCGCGCATCTCGTCCTCGCTGAGGTCCTCACTCTCGAAGAATTTCTCCATCAGTGTGTCGTCGCCAGCAGCAGCAGCCTCTACAAGGGCAGCCTTCCATTCCTTAGCCTTCTCCAACTGATCAGCAGGAATATCCTCGATGATGGGAGCGCCACCTTCGGGCTTCCAAGAGTACTTCTTCATCAGCAGCACGTCGATGACGCTGTTGAAACCAGCACCTGTCTGGATAGGATACTGTACGGGAACGCAGTTGGGACCATACACTTCCTTCAGCTGATTCAAGATTGCATCGAAGTCACAGTTGTCGCGGTCCAGCTGGTTCACCAGGAAGATAACGGGCTTCTTCAGCTTCTCTGTGTTGCGGAAAGCATTCATCGTGCCCACCTCAGGACCATACTGGCCATTGATAAGGATGACAGCCTGGTCGGTCACGTTCATAGCGGTGATAGAACCACCTACGAAGTCGTCAGAACCCGGACAGTCGATGATGTTCAGCTTCTTGTTGTTCCACTCCACATGAAAAACAGTTGAGAACACCGAGTAGCCATATTCCTGTTCAACAGGGAAGTAGTCGCTCATAGTGTTCTTACCCTCTACAGTACCGCGGCGCTTGATGATGCCAGCTTCGTAGACCATACTTTCGGCAAGAGTAGTCTTGCCGCTACCCGCACTGCCAATGAGTGCGATGTTTTTGATTTCGTTAGTTTGATAAACTTTCATATCCGTAATATTTTATAGGTTTATTATTCAAAAGCGGTCGTAAAAGTACTCATTTTCGAGCGAAAAACCAACGAAAGCTTTCAAATATTAAACTTTATTAGTACTTTTGCACTCACATTGCAATCTGAGATGGCTGGTTTGTATCTACATATACCCTTTTGTAAGAGTCGCTGCATCTACTGTGGCTTCTACTCTACCACTGACCATGATTTGCGCCAACGATATGTTGATGCGCTCTGTCGTGAGATGGAAATGAGGCCTTCAGCAGCACCTGTTGACACTATCTATTTGGGCGGTGGAACACCTAGTCAGTTAGATATTTCCCAACTCCGCCAGCTCTTTATATATATAAATAAGGTATATGGCAATGATGCCAAGGAAATCACCATCGAGATGAATCCCGATGATGTCACCAGCCAATATGCAGAGATATTACCTCAACTAGGCATCAACCGTGTCTCTTTGGGTGTTCAGACCTTCAATGATGAACGGCTTCGTTTCCTACATCGCCGTCATCATGCGGCACAAGTGAACCAAGCAATCCGTATTCTACGTGATGCCGGCATCCCAAATATCAGTATAGACCTGATGTATGGTTTCCCACAAGAAACTTTGTCCGATTGGCAGCACGACATCAATACAGCCCTTTCTCTGAAAGTGGAGCATATCTCAGCCTATTGCCTAATGATAGAAGAAGGTACGCCCCTCTCTAAGATGGGTATCGAAGCTACTGATGATGAAACAGAACGAAAGATGTATGAAATGCTCATCGACCGACTTTCCGCTGAAGGTTACGAGCATTATGAAATCTCAAATTTCGCACGCCCAGGATATCATTCCCGCCATAACAGCAGCTATTGGCAAGATGTTCCCTATATCGGACTAGGAGCTGCCGCCCATAGTTACGATGGGCATCGTCGAAGTTGGAATGTCAGTCATATCAAACAATACATCGAAAGTATTAATAGTGGAAATATTCCGTGTGAATACGAAGAACTAGATGCTGACACTCATTATAACGACCGTGTTACAACAGCCCTTCGCACCAGCATTGGTCTCGATCTCACCACCCTATCCGACAGCTACCAGCAATACTGCTTGAAAGAGGCTCAAAGCTTTATCAAGGATGGTTTGTTACGGTTGGACAACAACCACCTTATCCTGACTCGCAAAGGGCTCTTTATCAGCGACTACATCATGAGTTCACTGATGAAGGTATAGATGGAAGGGTATATCCCAAAGGTGACAAAAGCAAATCATATACGTCTTATATTATAAATAATGAAACGTTATGAGACTGCTGCTAACATCACTGTTGATTTTTGTCATAAACTATGCCTTTGGAGGTGAGATTATTGTCAACGAAGGTGAAAGCATTCACGAAGCCTTAAGACAGGCCCGTGAATGGCGACGCACCAACGATCCTCATTGCCAGGGAGGCATCACCATCACGCTTCAAAAAGGGCGTTACTATATGAACGAACCGCTATTCCTGCGTCCGGAGGATAGTGGCACCAAGGAGTCGCCGCTCACAATCCGTGGCATTGGAGAGTTGCACTCGAGCGTTATCTGTGGCGATGCCCGACAACAGCACACACAGATATGGCCCAAACAAGGCATGGAGCGCATGATTGATTTCAATACGACGACACGTACCATTACCATCCCCACACCGCCCAAAGAAGTACAAGACACGAAAGGCCTGGAGATGGTGGTACACCAGCGGTGGGCCATCGCCATCCTGCGCGTCAAGGAGATGAAGGTCGAGGGCGATAAAACCATTGTTTCGTTCATGGAGCCCGAGAGTCGCTTGGAGTTTGAGCACCCCTGGCCTCAGCCCGTCATAGGAGGCGAGAAAGGCAATAGCTCTTTCTTGCTACGCACCACCGAACAGCGCGACGGCATCGAGCAATTAGTCATCGTCGACGGTGCCAACTATGTGCGTTTCGAAGGCTTAACCTTCAACAAGACCTGCTGGAACCGTCCGCTGCACAAAGGGCACGTCACCCTGCAGGGCGGCATGCCACTCATTGATGCCTACAAGCTGAAAGAAAAACCAGGTTTACCCTGGGACGAAGGTCTCGAGAACCAAGCCTGGATAGAGCGCCCCGTGAGTGCTGTCACCGTACGTAACGCCCATCATGTAGACTTCTACTCGGTGGTATTCGAAAATCTGGCCTCCACTGCCTTGGACTTTGTCGACAACATCAGCGACTGCTCGGTGCAAAATTGCACCTTCGGCAACATTGGCGGCACAGCCATCATGGGTGGTTCCTTTGCAGAGAGCCCCCGCGAGGTCCACCGTCCCTATACCGATTTGGCCAAGCGCTGCCAGCGGCTGACTATCAAAGATAACCCCATCGTCGATGTCGCCAACGAAGACTGGGGAGCCGTTGCCATCGCATTGGGTTATGTGCGCAACTGCACCATCAGCCACAACTTCGTGAGCCGCGTCAGCTACTCTGGCATCTGCGTCGGCTGGGGATGGACACCCCTCAACACCGGCATGGAGAACAACCGCATCGTGGGTAATAAAGTCACCCACTATGCCCGAGAGCTCTACGATGCCGGCGGTATCTACACGCTGTCGAACCAGCCAGGGTCGGTTATCAGCGACAACATCATCAGTACACCCTACCCTGCCCCCTACGCCACCAACGACCGCGGGTTCCGCATCTATCTCGATGCCCGCACGGATGGCTTTACCATAGAGAACAACCGCACCGGCGATGTGGTCACAGGTTTTGACACTGACCTCCGCCCCATCCGTCGCGATGAGATCGGCGACAACCATCCCGGACCAAATATTATCTTTAAAAAGGAAAAAGGTAAATGAAACAGACCAACTACCATCTTTTCGACTTCATGGACTTCGACCCTTCTTTAGAGAAGGACGAGCGTCTGTGGAAGGCATACGCCCCAACGAAGATACAAGAGCGCGATGGCGACATCGTCGTCACCATTCCCTACCAGCAACAACTGCACCAAGAGGACATGGCGCCTGACACATCAGCACCCCAACAAAGCTACGATCTCATCATCCGCGCCTATAGTCCTAACATCATCCGCCTGTTTACCACCATGAGTGGCGACGAGATGGTGGAGCAGGACGATATGCTGCAGTTTGCGCTAGAGGTGAAACGTATGCCTCTCCGATATGTAGATGGCGATATCATTGCAGTAAACGGCAAGAAGGTAGCCACCATCAACCTCAGCGAACCCAAGCTGGACCATTGGAGCGACCTGTTGCCAGCACCCCAGCCTGCTCCATTTATCACCTTCTTCCCTGATGGCAATGAGAACAAGGGAATAGCATTAAGCGATGATCATTTCTCGCCACCCCGCTATGATGCCCTACCGCTGGGCTACTGTTCCGTAGGTTGCTGTGGCACAGCAACACACAAAACAGAACGCGCAACCATCAGTTTCAAATGCACACCTGATGAATGCTTTGTGGGTACAGGTGAGCGTTTCCGTAAGATGGATCTGAGCGGCCAGACCTTCCAACTGAAGAATCAGGATGGTCAAGGTGTTAACAATCGCCGTTGTTATAAGAACATTCCATTTTATATGAGCAGCAGGATGTATGGTTGTTTCTATCATACCAGCGACTACTGCAAATTATCACTTGCTGACCATTCCACCCGTTCCATACAGTTTCTCAACGATCATGCCACCCTTGATGTCTTCCTTATTGGCGGACAAGATCCTGAAGAAATATTACGTGGCTACCGTATGTTGACGGGATTCCCAGAGATGCCACCCCTTTGGTCGTTTGGCATCTGGATGAGCCGCATGACCTATTTCTCAGCCGACGAGGTGAATGACATCTGCAACCGTCTCCGCCAAGAGCACTATCCTTGTGATGTTATTCATCTTGATACAGGATGGTTCCGCACAGACTGGCTATGCGAGTGGAAATTCAATCCTAAGCGTTTCCCTGATCCTAAGGAGTTCGTCCAACATCTCAAGGAGAATGGCTTCCGCGTTTCTTTATGGCAACTGCCTTATGTGGCAAAAGGGGCCGAACAATTGGAGGAAGCAAAGGAAAACAAATATATCGGTCCCCTGCTGAAGGAACAAGCCTCCGAGGGTTCCAACTTCTCTGCCCTCGACTATGCAGGCACCATTGACTTTACCTATGACAAGGCTGTCGATTGGTATAAGAATACTTTGTTGAAGCCCCTGCTTGATTTGGGAGTAACTTGCATTAAGACCGACTTTGGTGAAAATATCCATATGGATGCCATCTATCATGGCATGACGCCAGAGCGACTGAATAATATCTATTCACTGCTCTACCAACGAGCAGCCTTCGAAATTACTAAGGAGATTACAGGTCAGGGAATTGTCTGGGCTCGTAGTGCTTGGGCAGGCTGTCAGCGTTATCCTCTCCATTGGGGTGGCGATAGCGCTTCTTCATGGGACGGAATGGCAGGTTCTCTGAGAGGCGGATTGCATTTCGGACTCTCGGGTTTTGCATTCTGGAGTCATGATGTACCAGGTTTCCATAGTATTCCCGATTTCATGAATTCACCACTCGATGAGGATGTCTATGTGCGCTGGACTCAATTTGGAGTCTTCTCCAGCCACATGCGCTATCATGGCACCTGTAAGCGCGAGCCTTGGCACTATCCCAATATTGCACCTATCATCAAGAAGTGGTGGAAGTTGCGTTATCAGCTCCTGCCATATATCGTGGAGCAGTCAGAGCAATCCTGCAAGAGTGGCTACCCTATGGTTCGTGCCTTATTGTTCCACCATCCTGCTGACCGCCAGTGCTGGCATATCGACGATGAGTATTATTTCGGCTCCGAGTTCCTTGTATGTCCCGTAATGAACAGCGACAATCGGCGTGACATCTACCTGCCCGAAGGCCTGTGGGTTAACTTCTTTACAGGTGAGCGTTTAGAAGGTGGTCGTTGGTATTATCAAGTGGAAGTTCCCCTTGACCAGATGCCTGTTTTCGTTCGTCCTGGTGCCTATATTAAGGTATATCCTGACGAGGTAGACTGTACCGACGAGATGGATCTTTCGAAAGCTATAACGGTTGAAATAACTAAAGACTATAAAGGAATATAATGGAAAGTCACTACATGCAAGGCCTTGATTGGGTCATTCTTGGAATCTACTTTGCAGTGCTCATCGCCATTGGACTATGGGCCAGTTCAAAACGCAAGAAGGGAGGTTCACTATTTCTTGCAGAGCACTCTCTGCGTTGGCATCATATCGGTTTTTCCATGTGGGGCACCAATGTTGGTCCTTCGATGCTGATTGCTTCAGCCTCAGCAGGTTTCACAACAGGTATTGTTTCAGGTAACTACGCCTGGTATGCCTTTGTGTTTATTGCCTTATTAGCCTTTGTCTTCGCCCCTCGCTATCTGGGAGCCAAGATACACACCCTGCCTGAGTTCATGGGCCTGCGCTTTGGGCAATCCACCCGCAACATTCTGGCTTGGTATACCATTGTTACAGTTGTCATTTCGTGGTTGGCATTAACCCTTTTTGCCGGTGGTATCCTGATTCGTCAGGTATTCGATATACCCATGTGGATGTCTGCTTTGGTCTTGCTCATCATATCAGCCTTCTTCACCATGTTGGGTGGTCTGAAAGCTGTGGCATATACGAATGTCTATCAGATGATTCTGCTCATCGTTGTATCGCTGGTATTAGTTATTGTAGGACTTGACCGTGTTGGTGGCATCAGTGCACTCATAGATAAAGTACCCTCTGACTACTGGGTGATGTTCAAGCCAAATAGCGACATAGCCTTCCCCTGGTTACCTATCATCCTAGGCTATCCAGTCATGGGCATCTGGTTTTGGTGTACTGACCAGTCGATGGTGCAACCCGTATTGGCAGCCAAGGATTTGCGAGAGGGTCAACTAGGTACCAACTTCACCGGTTGGTTGAAGATTCTTGATGTCGCCCTCTATATCCTACCAGGTATTCTTTGCTTCGCCCTATTCCCCACCCTCGAGAATCCTGACGAGGCCTATCTGACAATGGTTGAGAATCTCTTCCCTGTCGGAATGGTAGGACTGGTGTTTGCCGTACTGACAGCCTGTCTGGTATCAACCATCGGTTCTGCCCTGAATGCACTATCTACTGTATTCACGATGGATATCTATGTCAAAAAATTCAATCCTAATGCCTCACAGCGCAGAATCAATATCGTAGGAAGAACAGTGACCGTTGTGGGTGCAGCATTGGCTATTATCATGACCATAGCCATTGATGCCATTAAGGGATTGAATCTGTTTAATGTTTTCCAGAGCGTATTGGGTTTCATTGCACCTCCTATGGCTGCTGTGTTTATCCTAGGCATTTTCTGGAAACGCTGTACCACCCGTGCAGCCAACTTTGCACTCACGATTGGTACCGCCTTCTGCCTCATTGTGGGAGTCCTCTACCTATGGCCACCCGAGTGGCTTACTTTCCCTTGGCCCCATTTCATGCTGCTATCGTTTGAATTGTTTGTCATCCTAGTAGTCATGATGGTCATCATCTCGTTGACTGACAGCGACAAGACCCAATACGAGATTCCTGCTCCTATCCACGAGGGATGGTCGAAGTTAGCCATCACACTTTGGATTGCTCTTGCCATTGTCATGATTTCCCTGTATGTATTCTTTAATTAAACTAACGATATGAAAAAACTCCTCATCCTTTGTATGGTCTGTTGCTGTGTCATAGCAACAAACGTCAACGCTCAAGGACTCACTGATATGAGTCATAGCAAACAAGCCAAGATGCAGAACCTGCCTGTAGGAGCCACGCAGTGGACAGGTGGTTTCTGGCAGAACCGTTTTGACCTCATGCATCATACAGGCATCTGGTCGATGTGGGATACATGGAACACACCTTATGAAACGCTTGACGAAAAAGGCAATCATGGTAGTCATGGCTTCCGTAATTTCGAGGTTGCTGCAGGTACTGTCAAGGGCAAGCACCACGGACCTCCTTTCCACGATGGAGACATGTATAAATGGTTGGAGGCTTGTGCTTCTGTTTATGCTGTCACCAAAGATCCCAAGATTGATGCCTTAATGGATAAATTTATCGAACAGGTAGCATTGGCCCAGCGTGCTGATGGCTATATCCACACACCTGTGGTCATCTCTGAACGCGATGCTGGTATTGACAGTCATGCAAATACGGAGAATGCAGCAGGCATTGAGATAGGTAAAGACCAGAAGCATGCCTTTGCATCACGATTGAACTTCGAGACCTATAATCTAGGACATCTTATCACAGCCGGCATCATCCATAAGCGTGCCACAGGTAAGACCACTCTGTTTGACTGTGGTAAGAAGGCTGCTGACTTCCTCTATAACTTCCTTACCAATGATGCTGCTGAGTTGTCACGCAATGCCATTTGCCCCAGTCATTATATGGGAGCTGCTGAGATGTATCGTGAGACTGGTGATGAGAAATACCTCACGCTTGCCAAAGGACTGATAGCCATTCGCGACAGTGTGACTAACGGTGAGGACCACAATCAGGACCGCCATAAATTCCGCGACCAGTATGAAGCCATGGGACATGCTGTCCGTGCCAACTACCTCTATGCTGGTGTGGCTGACCTCTATGCAGAGACGGGTGAAGCACAGTTGATGAAGAACCTCTCGGCTATTTGGGACGATATTGTGAACCATAAGATATATATCATGGGTGGCTGTGGTGCCTTGTATGATGGTGTATCGCCTGATGGCACTACTTACAACCAACCTAGCATCCAACAGATTCACCAAGCCTATGGTCGTCAGTTCCAGTTGCCACAGGAGGCTGCCCACAATGAGATATGTGCACAGATTGGTATGATGCTCTTCTCATGGCGTCTGTTCCAGACCACTGCCGATCCCAAATATATCGACAATATTGAGAACGAGCTCTATAATGGTATCCTTTCTGGAATCTCGCTCGATGGTAAGGACTTCTTCTATACTGAGGCCCTCCGTCGTACCAAGGAGTTCCCTTATACCATGCGCTGGCCCAAGCATCGCCAACGCTACATCTCCTGCTTCTGCTGTCCTCCCAACACGCTGCGCACACTATGTCAGGCCCAGGAGTATGCCTATGCCATCAATGACGATGTGCTTTACGTCAACCTCTATGGACAGAATGCACTGAAGACGAAGGAATTAGAGGTTGAGCAGACCACCAATTATCCATGGGAAGGTAACGTCACACTCACTATCAAGAAGGCCAAAAAACTTTCTACTGTCATCTTACACATCCCCAACTGGTGCAACAGCTTCAGCCTGAAGGTCAATGGCGAAGTATACCCCGTCAGCCAAGGAAGTGCTTCAGCTACTATTACCCGTAAATGGAAGAAAGGTGATGTCATCGAGCTGAATCTCGACATGCACACCCGTTTAGTAGAAGCCAATCCCTTGGTCGAAGAAGCTAAGAATCAGATAGCTGTCATGCGTGGTCCTATTGTCTATTGCCTTGAAGGTCAGGACATTGCCAATAGTGTACGCATCAACGACATTGCCATTCCTGCCAATATCCAGTTCACGGAGAAAAAGATAACTATGGAAGGCCACGAAATGGTTGCATTGGAAGGCGATGCTCTTGTTACCAACACACAGGCTTGGAATAATGAGACGCTCTATCGCGAACTCTCCAAGTCCAATTCCCAGAAGGTTCACATCCGCCTCATCCCCTACTATGCCTGGGACAACAGAGGTATCGACGATATGACCCTTTGGTTGCCACTCAGCCGATAAGCGACAGGGCATAAAGCAAAAAAAAGAGAGGTAGCAAGTTATTCCTGCTACCTCTTTATTATTTAGTGATGTCTGATTACATCATGCCGCCCATACCTGGGGCACCACCCATTGGCATGGCAGGCTCCTTCTCAGGCTTGTCGCAGATAAGGCACTCAGTGGTCAGGAACATGCCAGCGATAGAAGCGGCATTCTCCAAAGCTACACGAGCAACCTTAGCAGGATCGATGACACCAGCCTCACGCAGGTCCTCATACTTGTCAAGACGAGCATTGTAACCAAAGTCACCCTTGCCCTCGCGAACCTTCTGAACCACAACGGCTCCCTCCTCACCAGCATTGCTGACAATCTGACGCAGAGGTTCCTCAATGGCACGGCAGATAATGTTGATACCAGTCTGCTCGTCGGCATTATCACCCTTCACGTCAGCCAAAGCCTGCTGAGCACGGATATAGGTTGTACCACCACCAGCTACAACACCTTCCTCGATGGCAGCACGGGTAGCACAGAGAGCATCATCTACACGATCCTTCTTCTCCTTCATCTCAACCTCACTGTTAGCACCTACATAGAGTACTGCTACGCCACCTGCCAACTTGGCAAGACGCTCCTGCAGTTTCTCCTTGTCATAAGAAGAGGTGGTGAGCTCGATTTCCTTCTTGATCTGAGCAATACGGTCCTGAATGGCCTGCTTCTCACCAGCACCATTGACGATTGTCGTATTGTCCTTAGAAACAGTCACCTTGTCGCAAGTACCCAGCATCTCCAGTGTAGCCTGCTCCAACTTCAAGCCCTTCTCCTCGCTGATTACAACACCACCTGTCAGCGTTGCGATATCCTCGAGCATAGCCTTACGACGGTCACCAAAGCCAGGAGCCTTGACAGCACAGATCTTCAGACCACCACGCAGACGGTTGACAACGAGTGTTGTCAGAGCCTCAGAGTCAACATCCTCAGCGATGACCAACAGAGGACGGCCACTCTCGGCAGCAGGCTGCAGGATAGGCAGGAAATCCTTGATGTTGCTGATCTTCTTATCATAGATGAGGATGTATGGATTCTCCATCACGCATTCCATCTTCTCTGAATCGGTTACAAAGTAGCCAGAGAGGTAGCCACGATCAAACTGCATACCCTCAACCACACCAATGTGGGTATCGCGGCTCTTGCTCTCCTCGATGGTGATGACACCATCCTTGCTGACCTTGCGGAAGGCCTCAGCCAGCAGCTTACCAATCTCTTCGTCATTGTTGGCAGAAACAGTAGCCACCTGCTCAATCTTGTCGTAGTTGTCATCCACACGCTCAGCATTCTTCTGAATGAAGTCAACAACACCCTTTACAGCCTTGTCGATACCACGCTTCAGGTCCATAGGATTGGCACCGGCGGTGACATTCTTCAGACCCTCAGTCACGATAGCCTGAGTCAGGATGGTAGCAGTTGTGGTACCATCACCAGCATCGTCACCAGTCTTTGAAGCCACGCTCTTTACAAGCTGTGCACCAGTGTTCTCAAACTTGTCCTCCAACTCGATTTCCTTAGCAACGGTAACACCGTCCTTGGTAATCTGTGGAGCACCAAACTTCTTCTCAATCACTACGTTACGGCCCTTAGGACCAAGTGTAACCTTTACTGCGTTAGCCAACTGATCGACACCATTCTTCAACAGGTCGCGGGCCTCAATATTGAATTTAATATCTTTTGCCATAGTTTTTTCTGATTATACTGATTACTCTTGATTATTTCTCAATCACTGCGAGGACATCACTCTGACGCATCATCAGATACTTCTCACCCTCAAATTCCAACTCAGTGCCACTGTACTTGCCATACAGCACTTCATCGCCAGCCTTCAGTACCATTTCTTCGTCCTTGGTACCCTGACCAACGGCCTTGATGGTTCCATGAAGTGGTTTCTCCTTTGCGGTATCAGGAATGATGATACCACCAATTTTCTCTTCTGCCGGTGCAGGCACTACCAACACGCGGTCTCCTAATGGTTTAATGTTCATAATACTTATTATTTTTGTTAAAACTTTAATTATTTCTGCTCATTTTTCTGCGAAAAGCGTGCCAATCAAGACAAACTGACACATTGGCAGAAACTTTTTAGCTTTTTCCTTTTGTTTTTATCTGAAATTGTACTACCTTTGCAAAAAATATAAATATTATAATCAACTGATTAATATGAAAAACTTTCTGAAGTATGTTTTAGCCACCATTACGGGTATCATCCTGTTAGGTATTGTTTTGGCCATTATCAGCGTTATCTCAATGGTCGGTCTTGCTGCCTCCAGTGCCAGCAACACCAAGGTAGAAGAGAATTCTGTATTCACACTGATGCTCTCCGGAACATTGGATGAGCGTGCTGCTGAGGATCCTATTGGTATGTTAACAGGTCAGGTAAGCGAAAACCTGGGATTGGACAACATCATCTCCGCTATCAAGAAAGCAAAGGATAACGAGGATGTCAAGGGTATCTATATTGAGGCAGGTGCCTTCTCGTCAGATACTCCAGCATCATCCCATGCCATCCGCGAGGCTCTTCTCGACTTCAAGAAAAGCGGCAAATGGATTGTTGCCTATGGCGATTCATACACACAGACTACCTATTATATTTGCAGTGCTGCCGACAAGGTCTATCTGAATCCTGATGGTATGGTAGACTGGCATGGTCTGGCCTCCACCCCTTACTTCCTCAAAGACCTGCTGGCCAAGTTTGGTGTGAAATATCAGCTCTGCAAGGTAGGCAAATACAAGAGTGCGCCTGAAATGATGACAGCCGACAAGATGAGTGATCCCAACCGTGAGCAGGTGACTGCCTACATACAGGGTATCTGGAAGGTCATGCTGGATGATGTTTCCAAGAGCCGTAAGGTGAGTGTCGACTCACTGAATGCCTATGCAGACCGCTTTGTGGCTTTGGCAGACCAGCAGGAATTGGTCAAGATGAAGCTGGTTGACAAGCTGATGTATACCGACGAGGTGAAAGGTGAAATCAAGAAATTGCTGAAGATTGAAGCTGATGACGATATTGCCCAGCTCTTCTTGTCGCAGATGAATGGTGTCAAAGGCAAGAAAGCAGAAGGCGAGCAGGTTGCCGTCTATTATGCTTATGGCGATATTGTTGACTCAGAGAGTGGTGGTATGATGCAGAGTGGTCACTCCATCGTAGCCAATACAGTATGCAAGGATCTGGAGAAACTGACCAACGACGACGATGTGAAAGCTGTGGTGCTTCGCGTCAATTCTCCTGGCGGTTCTGCCTATGCTTCAGAGCAGATCTGGCGTGCTGTCACCAACCTGAAGGCTAAGAAGCCCGTTGTTGTCTCTATGGGTGGCTATGCTGCCAGCGGTGGCTATTACATCAGCTGTGCTGCCAACTATATCTACTCCGAGCCCACCACCATCACTGGTTCTATCGGCATCTTTGGTATGTTCCCCGATTTCAGTGGACTGCTGACAGAGAAGCTCGGTGTGAAATTTGACGAGGTGAAGACCAACAAACATGCAGCCTTTGGCACTATGGCCCGTCCATTCAATGATGAAGAAAAGGCATTGCTCGATGAGTATATTGGCCGTGGCTATGAGCTGTTCCGCAAGCGTGTAGCTGATGGCCGCAAGCAGTCAATAGATCAGGTTGAGGAGATAGCTCAGGGACGTGTATGGCTTGGCAACGATGCTTTGGGTATTAAGCTGGTTGATGCTATTGGTTCACTGGACGATGCTGTCAAGAAGGCAGCCGAACTGGCTAAGCTGAAGGAATATCATGCTACCAGCTATCCTGAGCCTGCCAGCTGGTTCGAGAGTCTTTTGGACAAGAAGAGCGGTGACAGCTATCTCAATACTGAGATGCGCCAGATGTTAGGCGAGTTGTATGAGCCATTGCGCATGGTTAAGACCATCAATCATCAGAATGCCATCCAGGCTCGTCTGCCCTACTATCTGACTATAGAATAATGGCTTAGCTGTCATGGAAGGAGACTTCATCAAGACGAACAATTGGCTATTGCCGTTCAGCTGGTTATACGGACTAGCTGTCAAGTTTCGCAACACACTCTTTGAGATGGGTGTGCTGAAGACTCGTGCCTTCGACATTCCAATCATCAGTGTGGGCAACATCACCGTTGGTGGTACTGGCAAGACGCCCCATGTGGAATATCTGGTCCAGCTTCTCAAGAACTCATTCAACGTGGCTGTGCTGAGCAGGGGCTACAAACGTAAGAGCAAGGGTTTTGTGAAAGCCGACCAAGATACCCCCATGCTGGAGATTGGTGACGAGCCTTACCAGATGAAGCAGAAGTTTCCTGACATCACAGTGGCTGTCGACAAGAAGCGCTGTCATGGTATTGACATTCTGACAGAACAGGACCAGTCGCTGGATGTCATCCTGTTGGACGATGCCTTCCAGCACCGCTATGTCAAGCCAGGCATCAACATCCTGCTGGTAGACTATCACCGACTGATTATCTACGACAAGCTGTTGCCTGCTGGCCGTTTGCGTGAGCCATTGGAAGGTAAGAACCGGGCTGATGTTGTGATAGTCACCAAATGTCCGAAAGACCTGAAACCCATGGAATATCGTGTGGTCACCAAAGCCATGCAGCTCTATCCCTATCAGAACCTGTTCTTTACCACACTGGATTATGGCGAGCTTGAGCCACTCTTCAAAGAGACACTTCCTATAGCTCCTCAGCTGGACGATTTGAAAGACCATCATACACTCCTTCTGACAGGTATTGCCTCGCCAGAGCAAATGGTGCACGACCTGTCACCTCTTACTGACCATCTCCAGTCGCTGTCGTTTGCTGACCACCACATGTTTACTGCCAAGGATGTGCAACTCATCAACGACACCTTTGCAGCCATGCAGGGTCCCAAGCTCATCATCACCACCGAGAAGGATGCCACCCGACTGAAAGGCCTTGAGGGACTGAGCGATGACGTCAGGAAGCACATGTATTTACTGCCCGTTCACATCAGCTTCCTGCAGAACCAAGAAGACATGTTTAACCAACAAATTATAAGCTATGTACGTAAAAATTCAAGAAACAGCATCCTGGCTAAAAGAAAGGATGACAACAAGTCCGACAACAGCAATTATTCTGGGGACAGGCCTCGGACAATTAGCTTCAGAAATAACTGATAAGCTGACAATTCCATACAGCGAGATACCCAACTTCCCTGTGTCTACCGTTGAGGGACATGCTGGTGCTCTCATCTTCGGCAAACTGGGTGGTGTAGACATCATGGCCATGCAGGGCCGTTTCCACTACTATGAGGGCTACAACATGAAGGAAGTCACCTTCCCAGTGCGTGTCATGTACGAGCTGGGCATCAAGACACTCTTTGTCAGCAATGCTGCCGGTGGCATGAATCCAGCCTTCAAGATTGGCGACCTGATGGTGATTACCGACCATATCAACTTCTTCCCAGAGCATCCGCTGCGTGGCAAGAACTTCCCCACTGGTCCTCGCTTCCCAGACATGCATGAGGCTTATGACCACGAGCTTATCAATCTGGCCACGAAGATAGCCAAGGAGAAGAATATCCGTCTGGTCTATGGTGTCTATGTGGGCACAACAGGTCCTACCTTCGAGACACCAGCAGAGTATAAGATGTATCGCACTCTGGGTGGTGACACCGTTGGCATGTCAACCGTTCCTGAGGTCATTGTGGCCCACCACTGTGGCATCCGCACCTTTGGCATCAGTGTAGTGACCGACCTTGGTGGCTTCGACAATCCTGTTGAGGTGAGCCATGAAGAGGTGCAGGAGGCTGCCGATAAGGCTCAGCCACTGATGACAGAGATTATGCGCGAAATGATTAAGAGAACAGCATAACACAATAAATGGAAATAGCAAAATTAGGAGAATTCGGGCTGATAGACCACCTGACACAGGACATCAAGCCCAAGAATACATCAACAAAGTACGGCGTGGGTGATGACTGCGCCGTACTTCACTATCCTGACACAGAAGTGCTGGTCAGCACCGACATGCTCATGGAGGGAGTCCATTTCGACCTGACATATACTGACCTGAAGCATCTGGGCTACAAGTCGGCAATGGTCAATATCAGCGACATCTTTGCCATGAATGGCACTCCTCGTCAGCTGACAGTATCAATGGCCATCAGCAAGCGCTTCAGTGTGGAAGACATAGAGCAGTTCTATAGTGGTCTGCGCCTGGCTTGTGACAAATGGGGTGTCGACATTGTGGGTGGTGATACAACATCATCGTTTACTGGTCTGGCCATCAGCATTACATGTATTGGCGAGGCCAAAAAGGAAGACATTGTCTATCGCAATGGGGCCAAGGAGACTGATCTTATCTGCGTCAGTGGTGATCTGGGTGCTGCCTATATGGGACTCCAGCTGCTGGAACGCGAGAAGTCTGTCTACTACCAGATGGTCGACGATGCCAAGAAGAGTGGTAAGCCTGTCCCCGACTTCAGCCCCGACTTTGCTGGCAAGGAATACCTGCTGCAACGCCAGCTCAATGCTGAAGCCCGTGGTGATATTATTAATAAGGTACGCGAGGCAGGCATCCATCCCACCTCCATGATGGACATCAGCGATGGCCTCAGCAGCGAACTCATGCATATCTGCAAGCAGTCAGGTGTGGGTTGCCGCATCTTTGAGAAACAGCTGCCTATCGACTACCAGACAGCTGTCATGGCTGAAGAGCTGAACATGAATGTCACCACCTGTGCACTCAATGGTGGCGAGGACTATGAACTGCTGTTCACAGTGCCCATTGGCGACCATGAGAAGATTCAGCAGATAGACGATGTGCATCTCATTGGCCACATCACCAAAGCAAGCCTCGGACATGTTCTTGTTACTCGCGACAACCAGGAATTCGAGCTTAAAGCCCAAGGTTGGAACCATTTAGGCCACGAATAATCAAGTTTTTTAAAAATAATCGGTCAAAAGTTTGGCCGATTCATTTTTTTGTTGTACCTTTGCACCCGCAAACGAACAAAAGAGTTCTTTTACACAATGAATGGTGCCTTAGCTCAGTTGGTAGAGCATCGGACTGAAAATCCGTGTGTCCCCGGTTCGATTCCTGGAGGTACCACTCCTCCTTTCATTATGAACCCCTGTCTTAGAGTATTCTCTAGCAGGGGTTTTTCTTTTAAAACAAACAGCTATGGGAATTATTATTGGTATTGATGTAGGTATTTCGACCACCAAAATTGTTGGATTGCGTGAAGGAAGAGTGGTATCACCCATCCGCATTACTGCTGCCGATCAGGTAACCTCGCTCTATGGTGCCTTTGGCAAGTATCTGCACGACAACAAGATAGCCTTGAAGGATGTAGAGCAGGTCATGCTGACAGGTGTTGGAGCAGGATATATCGATGAAGACCTGTATGGCATTCCCACCCAGAAGGTCGATGAGTTTGTGGCCGATGGTCTTGGAGCCCGTTTTGAGAGTGGACTCACCAAAGCCATTGTCGTGTCAATGGGAACAGGTACCAGCTTTGTACAGTGTAATGGAACCGACATTCAGCACATTGGAGGTATAGGCATTGGTGGCGGCACCCTTCAGGGACTGAGCCGTGTCATGCTGAACACCCGCGACCCCAAGCAGATTCAGAGTCTGGCCATGCAGGGCAACATCCACAACATCAACCTGCAGATTGGCGACATCTCTACCCACCCCCTCCCTGGCTTGCCTATGGATGCCACAGCCTCGCTGTTCTCCAAGGCACAATACGATGCCCCCAAGGAAGACCTGGCCTTAGGCATCATCGTCATGGTGCTGCAGACCATCGGCTCTGCTGCCATTCTGTCATCCCTCAACTCAGGCATCAAGGACTTCGTGCTCATTGGCAACCTGACGCTCCTACCCCAGTGCAAGGACGTCTACCCCATGCTGGAGAAGCTCTATGGTGTCCATTTCCATATCCCCAAGCATGCCGAGTTCTGTACAGCTATTGGTGCTGCGCTGAATTACAAGAAATAGTAGAGCGTCAGTTTACTTAATCTAAACTGGCAGTCCGTAGGCAGCAAACTGGCAGTCCGTAGGCATCGGACTCACAGTCCGCAACGTTCGGACTGGCAGTCCGAAGGGACGTACTAAAACTTAATAAACATACTTAATGCCCCATCCTGAAGCTTCCTTTGCCTGATGGTAAAGCTCTCTATGCCCCATTGTAGCCTTTAGCGTGACCCATAGAAACCTTCAGAATGACCCTAAGAAGGCTTTGGAACAACCCGTAGTAGCCTTTAGAATGACCCTAAGAAGGCTTTGGAACAACCCGTAGTAGCCTTCAGAATACGACATATTAGCCTTTAAAACGACCAAAAGAGGCCTTATCTGCCATAATTTCCCAATCTGCCACCACCCGACAAGCCCTTTATACAAAGGCGATTCAGAGGACTGGTGGCAGTATGGCAGATAATTCGCAAAAATAAAATTTTTCAGTAAGTGCCGCATATCAATCAATAACCCAAGGTTATTTTTCAATAAGGAACGCTTATTCAGCAATAACCAAGGGTTATTTTTCAATACTCCGTACTTATTTCAAAATACTTTCGAAGTGATTTTAATTACTCCGAAAGTAAATTAAGTGCCAGACATACAAACTGACTTTTCCTGATTAAAACCAGAGTGACAGGTTCTTTGATATGAATACTAATTCCATTAAAAACCTGCCACCATGATTAATGCCATCGGAAAGACATAATTCCTAATATTTATCCTCGTAAGGAGTATTTTCGTAGCCTTTGCTATTAAGTTTTGCCACCCACTTATCAAGCAACTTCTTTCCTTGCGACTTGAATAGCTTTACATTGCCAAAATACTCCACGAATGTCGGACTTGTTGCATAATAAGCCCTAATTAACAAACGTCCATACCACGTTTCATCCAATGTAAAGTCTCTGAATCTACGAAGTGTCCAAACTTCAGGGCAATCGTATGAGCCGTAAACAGCAGTGGCAACATAGCAGGCTGAGGTGTCAACATTGGGGTTGGCATATGAAGAATCATACTTTCTTATTTTGTCACCATAAGAGTTTATGATATTTATATTCATCTCTTTGTTTTGTAGGTATTTCACATATTCTTTATGAATGTCTATACCGCTTTTCCAACCTTGAATAGAGATTTCTGAGTATTTCCCTTCAAACTTGGCATCAACTTCATCGCCAAAGTTATACATTATCTGTGCTGATGCTGATGCGTTATTGCAATAATCTTGGATGTAGTTGGCCTGTATGCTAGCATCAATCCCTTCATAATGTTGTTTTGCGGCATTAAACAGCATGGTTGATATCATGGTGTTTCTTAAAGAAATCTCTGTTAAAGCAGCTTTTTGCAATGTCTCATCCTTTTCATTATCCTTTATAAGCTGAACAACAGAAGATTGACAGTTTGCCATATCTGATGCGGCAGACCATATTCCAGCAATTTTACATCCCATGGACTTAAAGTAGACGACATAATAGTTTGCTTCCCAACTTCCTGGATCTTTAACAAGTATCATGTCATAATACTTCGCAGCGTTATCGCTGTTTTCGGCATCTTTGGCTCTGCGAGCAATTTCGTAGAGGTTCTTCAATTCGTCAGAGGTATCAACCTTAACAGTACCCTTGACATCGACAGTTCCTTCAACCATCATTTTCTTAGCTTCCTCTACGGAATACTTTGTGCCGCAGGACTGGCAAACGAATACGCCGCCTTCTTTGATAAGATTAGTGCTTCCGCACATTTCACACGTTAAAGCTTTCATACTCTATTGTTTTTATTGGTTACAAAATTTGTCAGTAATACAAAAATAATTTCGATAGCTAATACTACTATCACTAAAATGGCAAACCAGTTATTACTCCATTCAGCGGGGGCAAAGAAGCCAAGAATGTATTCTATTCCTCCAATGACAGCAAATAGGCTTGTGAGTGAAATCTTAAATGCATCTTTAAGATTTGCGGATGATACCACCCATAGAACAATACCTGTGAGCAGGATTACTGCACTATTCAAATATACATTGGTGGAATGGTAAGCTGTGAGGATTAAGCCCAGCAGTCCGTTTACTACCAACAGAATGATTGTTGTTAGAATAATCAGTTTCTTCATATTACAAATTCATTGGTGGTGGAACAATATTGGAAAGTAATGCACTAAGTTCGGGTACTTCTTTTAGTCTGGCCCAATTTGCCATACCGGCGGTCCATACTGGCGTTTCGCCATTAACCTTACCCTGTTGAATAAGGCTTTGTATGCTTGCTGTGGTTTGTCCTCCTATCTGTGCACCATCCATGTGGATATAGTATTGTTTATCCATGTTCAAAGGGGGAGGTGTTGGATTGGGATTAGTATTAATCATTTGGGAAGACATCTGAGCCATTGTGCTTCCTGCAGTAACACCAGCCCCGAGGCCAACTCCCATTCCCATCATCTGGCCTCCAGCACCTTCATTTCCGGCTGCTTTTTCCAATACATCAAAGCTCCGCTCCATCTGATATACATCCTTACCTGTTATGGTAAGCCTTGCCATCATTGCCTTTGCCTCCTTCAATTTGATAACACTCTCATCATTCTCAGGTACATTTACCGACATGATAGAGAATTCTTTTATCTCTATTCCATACTTACCCATTATGTCGTTGAGTTGTGTTTCACATTCTTCTGACATGGGTATTAGTTCTGTATTAATATCGAGAATAGAAACGTTTCTCTGAACAATCTGCTTAGCCAATAGTGAATTAAGCGCTTGGATTAATCTGCCCTTGAAGTATTGACTAATCTTATCTGCTGTAAAGGCTGACATATTACCAATCAGCGTTTCCAAGAACAAACGGGGATCTTTTATCCGCAATCCATATTGCCCGTTAGAACGAACTGGTACAATTATCTTGTATTTGGGGTCTTCAAGTAGTATGGGTTGCGGTGTACCCCAAGGCATATCCAATTTACTAATTTGGTTAATAAACCAAACTTCTGCTTTGAATGGGGAATCACCACCAAAAGGTATGTTTATAACCTTATTAAGCAACGGAATATTCTCCGAAGACAAAGTATATGTACCAGAAGTGAAAGCATCTAGGATCTCTCCTCCCTTTACAAAGAAGGCTGTTTGTGACGGATAAACTATCAGTTGAGAACCTAGTTTCAGGTCATCAGATGGGAACTTGTAACAAAACTCACCATCTACAATATCACACTTTATTACATTGATTAGTGCCATACCTTTATTGTTTTTGTTAATAGTTGTCATTTAATACACACGAAAAGAAAACGTGAGCAAGTACTTTGCTTACGTTCTTTCAGGTATCGGCAAACACCCAACTCACTTAAACAAGTAATGCCCACGCCCTCGGGCGTGAATCATCTACTTTCTCTTGTGAGTTTTTTGAAATTTTGCCGATTTCGAAAGAACAAGATTCAGCGGACGCTTCAACGTATATTTCCTTATACTTTATATTTCTCTCAGCCCATAGGCATCGTCAATTTTAAAGGGTTCAACATTATTGTTTGAATTTATCTGTCTGCAAAGATAGTAATAAATTCTAAAACAGCGAAACTTTTGAAGAAAAAGTTGCAACTTACTCCTTGCGGTGCTTATCAATCTTGCGGAGGAAGAAATTGAAAGCTTCGAGACCAAAGAGAACCAAGATGGTACTGGCTGTGGCCACCACATACATGCCGCCACCACAAGCCAGACCGATGGCTGCAGTGACCCATACACCAGCTGCTGTGGTCAGTCCACTCACCACATTCTCCTGCTTGCGGAAGATAATGGTACCGGCACCAATGAAACCTATACCACTGACCACCTGGGCTGCAATACGTGAGACATCCCAACGGGTGGTCATATCGTTCATGGGGACATCGCTGAAGCCATAGGCAGAGACTATCATGAACAAGGCTGAACCCAAAGCCACCAGGAAATGGGTGCGGAAGCCAGCCTCTTTAGCACGGTACTCACGCTCCAGTCCAATGAGTCCTCCAAGCAGGGCTGCCACAAAAATTCGAAGAATAAATTCGTATTCCATAGTTAAATGTTGTTTATTTGTCTGCAAAGATAATGTTTTTTTCGTATCTTTGCAAAAATTAAGACTAAAAACAATAATAAAATGACGAAATTGCTTTTGTTTGGATTAGGCATGCAAGAGGTGCTGGTCATAGCACTCATCGTGCTGTTGCTGTTCGGTGGCAAGAAGATTCCTGAGCTCATGAAGGGACTGGGCAAGGGTGTGAAAAGCTTTAAGGACGGCATGAATGAAGCCTCCCCCGACCCCTCCGAAGGAGGGGAGAAAGGCGGGGAACAGTAATATGAAGGATGCCCGCAGGCCCTCCCCTCCCTCGGAGGGGTCGGGAGAGGCCCTAACCTTCTGGGATCATCTGGATGTGCTGCGCTCGTCGCTGATAAGGATGGGGTTGGCTGTGGTGATTTTCGCTATTGCAGCCTTTGTGATGAAGGAGGAGCTGTTTGGGGTGGTGCTGGCCCCGCGAAGTAGTGACTTTGTGACCTACAGACTGCTGGGTGTCGAGCCATTTGCCATCCACCTGATGAATACAGGACTGACCGAGCAGTTTATGATTCACATGCGGACAGCGATGTATGCAGGTCTGCTGGTGGCTTCACCTTATATATTATATGAGCTGTTCAGGTTTGTGTCGCCAGGCCTCTACCAGAATGAGCGGCGCTATGCTGTCTGGATAGTGGGAGCTGCCTACATGATGTTCATCGTTGGCACACTGGCAAACTACTTCATGGTATTCCCACTGACGGTGAGGTTTTTGGGCACCTATCAGGTATCGCCTGATGTAGCCAACATGCTGACACTGCAGTCATATATCGACACACTGCTGGGCATGAGTCTGGTGATGGGCATCGTGTTTGAACTGCCTGTGGTCTGTGGACTGCTGGGGCGCATGGGACTGATCACCAACAGCATGATGAGTGAATATCGCCGACATGCCATTGTGGCTATCCTCATCGTAGCAGCCATCATCACTCCAACGACTGATGTGTTTACACTCTTCGTGGTGGCGCTGCCCATCTATCTGCTCTACGAACTGAGCATACAAATAGTAAGAATAACTAAACGAAACTAAACAAATACGTTTATGCTAAGGAAAATAAGAATCATACTGGCTACCGTGATGATGATTGGCATCACGTGGCTGTTCCTCGATTTCACAGGAACGGCACACCACTTGATGAGTTGGGCGCCCAAGCTGCAATTCCTGGAGGCTGTGCTGGCTCTGAATGTCGTGGTGATAGTGGCACTCATCGTGCTGACACTGGTCTTCGGACGCATCTATTGCTCCATCATCTGTCCGCTGGGTATCATGCAGGACATCTTCGGATGGTTGGGCAAGAAAGCCAAGAAGAACCGCTACACCTATTCGAAGGCACACCTATGGCTGCGCATTATTTTCCTGATTGCCATGTTTCTGGCTTTCCTGATGGGCATGAGCATTATTGTACAGCTGTTGGCCCCCTACTCTGCCTTCGGACGCATAGCCACCAACCTGTTGCAGCCTGTCTATTTGGCCATCAACAATGTGCTGGCAAGCATCGCAGAGCAAATGGACAGCTATGCTTTCTACCATCGCGATATATGGCTGAGAGCCCTGCCCTCACTCATCATCAGCCTGCTGACACTGGTTATTCTCGCCATTCTGGCTTGGCGCAATGGACGAACCTATTGTAACACCATCTGTCCTGTGGGCACACTGCTGGGAATGCTTTCGCGCTTCTCATTCCTGAAGATTCACTTTGATGTGGAAAAGTGCAGGAACTGCTCGCTGTGCACCAAGAACTGTAAGGCCTCATGTATTGACTTCAAGACACATACCGTTGATGCCACCCGTTGTGTGGTTTGTGGCGACTGTATTGAGAGTTGTAAGTTTGGGGCGTTGAGTTATAGTGGTAAGAAGTTAGAGGTAAGAGGTGAGAAAATGGCTCAAGACAATGACAAACCACAGCAAGACAGTCGTCGCTCATTCCTGGTGAGCAGTGCCCTGCTGGCTACTGCCGCCCTGGCACAACAGAAGGATAAGATCATGGATGGTGGACTGGCAGACATTGAGGACAAGGTGGCCCCAAAGCGTCAGACTCCACTGACACCTCCTGGATCACAATCGATGAGCAACTTTGCCAAGCGCTGTACTGGTTGCCAGCTGTGTATCTCAGAATGTCCCAATGATGTGCTGCGTCCTTCTGACGATCTGCTGCATCTCATGATGCCCACCATGTCGTATGAACGTGGCTATTGCCGCCCAGAGTGTAACCGCTGTTCCCAGGTGTGCCCAGCAGGTGCCATCAAACCCATTGAAAAAGAGAATAAGGTATCGACACAGATGGGACATGCCGTATGGATTAAGAAGAACTGTGTTCCACTGACGGATGGTGTAGAGTGTGGCAACTGTGCCCGCCATTGTCCAGTAGGAGCTATCGAGATGGTTCCTTCCGACCCCAATGATGAGGAATCACCTGCTGTTCCTGCTGTCAACGAGGCTCGCTGCATTGGTTGTGGAGCCTGCGAATACCTCTGTCCAGCCCGTCCATTCTCTGCTATTTATGTTGAAGGTCATGAAGTTCATAAAGAAGTATAAGCTATGAAAAAAGATATATCAAGACGTTCGTTCTTAAAGCTGTTTGGTGGTAGCACTCTGGCTACGGCAGCAGTTATGGCAGGCTGTAAGTCGAAGACTGAGAGCAAGGCCGTCGAGGAATATAAGCAACAGGTAGAACCACCTGTAGGCAAGATGACCTATCGTATCAACCCCAACAACCAAGACAAGGTATCTCTCTTGGGCTATGGCATGATGCGCCTGCCTTCGAAGACTGAGAATCAGGATGACTACGACCAGGAGATGATTAATAAGCAAGTAGACTATGCCATAGAGCATGGTGTGAACTACTTCGACACCTCTCCCGTCTACTGTCAGGGAAAGTCGGAGGCATGCACTGGTATTGCCCTGAGCAGGCATAAGCGCTCAGAATACTTTGTGGCTACTAAGCTCTCGAACTTCAACCACGATTTCTGGACATTTGAGAAATCGAAGGAGATGTATCTCAACTCCATGAAACAGCTACAGGTTGACTACATCGACTACTACCTGCTGCATGCTGTAGGAGGTGGTATGGACGAATTTAATGGCCGCTATGTAGACAATGGCATGCTGGAGTTTCTGATGAATGAACGGAAAGCTGGTCGCATTCGTAATCTTGGTTTTTCATTCCACGGAAAACAGGAGGTGTTTGATGAGGTTCTGGCCATGCACGACAAGTATCACTGGGACTTCATCCAAATAGAGCTGAACTATCTGGACTGGGACTTTGCCAACGAGATCAACAGTCGTAATGTGGATGCCAGCTACCTGTATGGCGAACTGCAAAAGAAAGGTATCCCTTCTGTCATCATGGAACCTCTGCTTGGTGGACGACTGGCTAATCTGCCACAATATATGGCCACAGAACTGAAACTGCGTAACCCTGAGCGTTCTGTTGCCTCATGGGCTTTCCGTTATGCTGGCACACCAGAGGGTGTTCTGACGGTACTATCTGGTATGACCTATATGGAACACCTGAAGGACAACCTGCTGAGCTATTGCCCACTTGTGCCACTGACCAAGACAGAACAGGAGTATTTGCACAAGGAAGTGGCAGAGCGCATTGTAGGACTGGAGAATATCCCCTGCAATGACTGTAAGTATTGCATGCCCTGTCCTTATGGCATCGATATACCTGCTATCTTTGTACATTATAATAAATGTAAGAATGATGGTACCTTGCCACGCCTGAAGATGGATGACGAGTATTTTAAGCTACGTCGTAACTATCTGATAGGATTAGACCGTGCTGTTCCTAAGATGCGTCAGGCTGACCACTGTATAAGTTGTGGACAGTGCGAACCACACTGCCCACAGAATATCCGCATTCCACGTGAATTGCGAAAGATTAGTGAATTTGTTGAAGCCTTAAAGCAAAACAAGATTGACAAAGAAGACGAGAAGAAGGCTTAGCAGTTAGAAGCCATCGCCTCCTCCAAAACCGCCTCCTCCAAATCCACCGCCTCCAAAGGCTGGGAATGAGGGGGCGGGTTCTTTACCTATCTTAATAAGCAGCTTCAGCAATGCCCTACGGCGCTGGGGCCATGTTGGATAATCATCAGCACGCAGAATATTCGTTTTAAAGGAAGGCATAGGCATACCACCATTCTGGCTGCCGAAATCCATCGTGCTGGTAGTAATCATGCAAGGATGTGTCTTGCCATCAGCCATCAGCTTATCGGTGATAGCATCAGCACCACCCAACTTAAACCAACTCTCTGCAGTGTCACCATCACCAGGAACCAGCTGTATCATCACGGGCATAGTAGGCTGTGCTGGCATTGGAGACATATACCAAGCCTCATCACGGGTCACATCATAACCTGTGCGGCCATGAGGGATATCCCCCTGATTGGCATAGTTGAAAGGACCATTAGGATGATTAGCAACACTATACTTAAAGCCACGATCAGGCGACAGGTACATGTTGCTGGGATCGGCCACCTGGGTGCCATCCACCAGGAAACAATACTTGAAGGTTTCAAACACATATTCATTCATGGTGACACTCCAGACACCATCTGAATCTTTCTCCATAGCTAATGGTTCTGGCAATATCTCACATTCCAGCTCCACTTTCTCAGCCTCTGGTGCCTTGAAACGGAAGGTGAGACTCTCGTCACCATATTCCGGTGAGATGATAGGACGCGGGAACAGACGAGCCATCACACCTGGTGTGAACTGCTGCTCCTTACCCGTTGCAGCAGGTGCAGGCTGACCATCCTTCATGGCTGCCTCTGAAGCCTTCTTATTGAAGAGCAAAGGCAAGGTCTTGAAGAGGAAATACTTGGCATTCATCCAGGTATGACCAAACTTATCGTTGGTAAACTCCTTGACACTACGGATGCCCTTCTTATCGAGGAACTCCATATAGTCGCGGGCATTACCATACAGGAAATCGTCGGTACCAACACCTAACCAGAATAGGTGGATTTTCTTATTGGTTTCTGCTGCCTGATCGTAAACATCAGGAATGTCTGTCGAGGTAAATGAACTGTAGGAGCAGAGGTATGAGAACTTGTCCAGATTGGAAAGGCCATTGAAGAGAGCCTGATTGCCACCTCGTGAGAAACCACCAATAGCACGATGATCACGACTGTTATTAGTACGGTAATTCTTTTCAATATAGGGCATCAGATCGTTAATCAAATCCTTGCTGAACACATCGCCACCAAAACGTGTAGCAGGTTGTCCGCTGGCAGCCTCAGCCTTGGCAGGCAACAGTTTATAGGGATTGCCATAAGGCAGCACCACGATCATCTCCTTGGCCTTTTTCTCTGCAAGCAGATTGTCGAGAATATAGTTGACACGTCCTACCTTATAATATACCTCTTCTGTATCCGTCGTACCACTGATGAGATAAAACACAGGATATTTCTTCTGGAAATCCATCATATAGTTGGGAGGAAGATAGACCACAGCATGATTGGTGGCACCCAAACTCTTGGAATAATAGCTAACATACTCCAGTCTTCCGTGGGGCACATCCTTGATATCGTGTGGCAAAGTGCCGTTACCTGGTATTTCCAACAGACTGTTCTTAAAGCCCTCGTTGGGGAAATACTGGGGATTCTCTGGATCCATCACACTGATGCCATCAACGATAAAGCAGTAGGGATACATGTCTGGAGCGACAGGTCCCAAAGTGGCTGTCCATACACCATCGGCACCACGCTGCATAGGATTCCTGCCAGCAAACTGGACATCAACCTGCACATTCTTGGCATGGTCATTCTTGTAACGGAAAGTCACCGTACCATCTTGATTAATTAAAATGGACTTTGGAGTCGGTTGCTGGGCCCAACCACAGGTTGCCACGCAAACCAACAATGCTGTAAAAAGCTTTCTGAATTTCATAACTTGATAACGTTTATGTTGTTAGTTAGTGTACAATAACACGGCAAAGATACACATTTTCCATGTATCTTCGTCAATTTTTAACGCTTTTTAATGGCAGAAGCAACAGTATAGGCTGTCGTCCATGCAGCCTGGAAATTGAAACCACCCGTGATGCCATCAATATCAAGCACCTCGCCAGCAAAATAAAGATGAGGCACATGACGGCTCTCCAGAGTATTGGAATCGACAGCTTTTAGCGAGACACCTCCACAGGTTACAAACTCATCTTTAAAGGCAGCTCGCCCTGCAATCTGATACGCATCATTCACAAGAACATTGGCAAGGCGATTGACATCCTTCTTATTCAGTTCCTGACATCGGATGGTGCTTCTGTTACCCAAAGCTTTCTCTAACAGATAAACCCAAAGGCGCTGCTGCAGGCCGAAAGGATTATAGGTGGAGAGTTGCTTTGGGCCTTGCTTGATAGCCATATCGAAGAGTACTGTCTGTGTTTCCGCTTCGTTTAGATGAGCCCAATTGATGCTGAGCGGTGCCTGATAATTCTGTTCTGCCAGATGGCGCGCTGCATAACTGGAAAGCTTCAAGATGGCAGGACCACTCACGCCCCAATGGGTAATCAGCAGAGGTCCTTCTGCCCGCAGTTTGGTACCAGGAATATGAACGGCGGTATCCTTAACCACTATTCCCTGCAGGGCTTTAAGCTTGGCATCGTTGACAGAAAATGTATAAAGGGAAGGCACAGGCGACTCTATTTCATGTCCCAGATCTGCCAGCCAGCGCAGACCTTCTCCCTTAGGTGAACCACCCGTTGTGACCACCACATAGTCAAAGTCGCGAACATCATCAAGACTCTGAATCTTTCTGCCTGTATATATATTAATATGGTGGCGACGGGCTAATGACAGAAAACAATTGATGATAGCATGAGAGTCCTGGGCTTGAGGGAACACACACTCGTCGTCCTGAGTGACCAAAGGAACTCCATGCTGTTCGAACCAACGGTAAGCATCCTCATGGTTGAACACATTGAAAAGGCGTTTCAAGAGCCTATGGCCACGAGGATAAACCTGTGATAGATCAGTAACCTGTGCAAAGGAATTGGTGCAATTACAACGTCCTCCCCCACTGATTTCCACCTTGGCCAATACCCGATGGCTACGCTCAAAGATGGTCACCTCCATCTCTGGCATCATTTCTTTCAAATTGGCGGCGAGGAAGAACCCTGCTGCCCCGCCGCCAATAATAGCTGTTTTATGTGTTGTTGACATTGATCAGATGACGTGTAGTCCCAAGAAGACCATCAGACCGTTCATCAATATCCAGAAGATAGCAAACGGCATAGTCTTACGCATAATGTCACCATCCTGACCTTCCATATCGCATGCAGCCGTAGCAATGGCTATGCTCTGTGGTGACAACAGCTTTCCACCTTCAGAACCAGCACAGTTAGCTGCAGCAAGCCAGTTGGTCTCGCTACCACTAACGCCAAAGAAAGTACCCTGATTCACCAAACCAAGGTCGCTGGCAGCAGTAGCTTGCAGCTTACCGAAGAGAATGTTAGCATTGGTGGCACTACCCGTTACGAAGGTACCAATTGAACCAATCAGCGGAGCAAAGAACGGGAAGGCAGAACCTGTCAAAAGCACAAGCCCCTTGGCAATATCGTTGGTCATACCTGTATTGTTCATCAGCATAGCCATAGCCACCAAACAGCAGATGGTAATCACTGTTTTCTGAAGATTGAGCGTGGTCTTGGCAAGCAATTTCATCAACTTGCCGAAAGACATACCCTGAATCAGTCCGCCAATCACAGCACCAAGGAAAATCATCAGACCAGCATTGGACAGCCAGCCAAACTTAAAGGTATTACCTATTACAGGCAGATCGAACTTGGTAACCAAAGATGTGTTGAGCAATTCGTTAATCGGTGGTACAATCTTACTGCTAATCAGGATGAAGAAAATAATCAATCCGTAAACACTCCATGCCTTCAACGTCTTCACAGTACCGAATTTCTTCTTCTCAACAACAACCTCATCAGCTGGATTTTCTTCCTTGATGAAGAGCTTGTTATAGATGAGCATAGCGATAATAGCTGCTACAGAACCAAGAATGGCTGGTGTTTCTGGACCAATAAAGTGGGCACAGCAGAACTGCACGACAATAGAGAAAGTACCCACGAAGAGGGCAATAGTGAGGTTCTTCAATATCTTGGTACGATCAGTCATCATCAGAATGAGGAACGGAGTAATGAAGAACATCAGCGAGAGTTGTAATATAATAAAGGTAGCCACCTCGCAGAGCTCCTCTGGTGTAGCCACACCACTGGCTGCCACCTGGTTGGCAAGTGTGGTAGCAGGCAGACCTACTGCACCGAAACCTACAGCCACCGTATTGGCCACCAGACAGATGACAGCTGAGAACATGGGTTTGAAGCCCAAGCCAATGAGGATGGCTGCAGGGATGGCCACAGCCGTTCCAAAGCCTGCCATACCTTCGAGCACACCTCCCAGACCCCAAGTCAGGAGCAACACCAATAGTCCTTTGTCAGAAGTCATCTGGATAAACTGCGTCTTAATGGTCTCAATCTCCTTCGTTTCACAAAGAATATTGTAACTAAAAATTGCGCAAATAATAATCAGGATAATGGGGAAGCAGGCCTTGAGAAAACCTTCGACAACAGACCAGAGGGTGATGCCATAGATGGATAGACCTGAATACTTCTCTGGCAGAATGCCCATCGCAGGAACGGCAAACAGAGCCAAGATGATTGTAACAACAAGAGTAATCACAGCACTCTTGTAACCAGACACTTTAAATCCCATCATCAAAACGATGAGTAAAAGGATGGGGATAACAGAGACTAATGCAGTCATAATGATTTGCTTTTAGATTAGTTTTTTACTAGAATTGTGCAAATATAGGAATAATTTTTCATTTTAGTGCATTTTTTTTGATAAAAAAACTCAAACATTATTTTTTTTTTGTATCTTTGCCCCAAATATAGATTCTCTATGAGTACCAACAACGAACAATTTCTTACTGACCTCAGACAGCTAATTCCTGCTGATCGTGTTTATACAGACGAGCTCCGCACACTCGGATGGGGAACGGATGCCAGTTTTTATCGCCAGATTCCAAAGGTAGTCATCCGCAGTGATGGTGAAAAGGAAATAGCAGAAATTGTCAAACTCTGCCATCAACATCACCTGCCATTTACTTTCCGTGCGGCAGGTACTTCACTCTCAGGCCAGAGTTGTACAGACTCTGTACTCATCGTGGCTGGCAAGCACTGGGAGAAATATGAGATTGGCGAGAACCAAGATACTATCAAATTACAGCCCGGTATTGTTGGTGCCAGAGTCAATGAGATTCTGAAACCTTATGGACGTGTATTCCCACCAGATCCTGCCTCAATAGGTTCTGCGATGGTTGGTGGTATTGTCATCAACAATGCTTCAGGTATGAACTGTGGTGTTCATGCCAACAGCGACCGCATGATGGTATCAGCACGTGTCATTCTTACTGATGGTACTATCCTTGATACAGGTGACGAAAAGAGTAAGGAGTCATTCCGCAAGAGCCATCCGGAATTTATCAAAAAGATTGAAGCCCTACGTGATAAAGTTAGAGCTGACGAAGAACTGGCATCACGTATTCGGACTAAGTATAGTATCAAGAATGTTACAGGCTTGAACCTACGTCCACTTGTTGCTTACGACGATCCATTCGACATCATTGCCCATTCAATGGTAGGTTCAGAGGGTACATTGGCCTTCCTTTCAGAGGTCACCATGAAGACGCTCTATGACTATAAATACAAAGCCTCAGCAATGGTGTATTTCCTCACCATGAAGGAGAGTTGTGAGGCTGTGGTAGCCATGAAGAAGCTGAAGGCTGGTGACGACGATCTGAAGATGAGTGCCGAGAACCTGATGGTGAAGAGTGCCGAGATGCTCGATTATATGTCACTTAACTCTGTGGACGATCCTGTCTTCCTGCAGTACAAGGCTGATGTGGATGCTGGCAAGATCGAGGGTGTAGAACCTGGCGACTACCATAATCTGACAGCTATCCTGACAGAAACCAAGGGCATTAGCCACGAACAGCTACTCGAAAAGATTGAGAAGATCAAGGAATGTCTTGGCCAGTTCCGTCTTTATATCCCTGCAGAGTTTACTGAAGACCCTGCTGTCTATGGCAAGTATTGGGCTATTCGCTCTGGTATCTTCCCCAGTGTAGGTGGTACTCGCCCTGTTGGCACATCCTGTCTTATTGAGGATGTGGCATTCCCCATAGAGAGTCTTCCAGAAGCAACTGTCAAGCTGCAGAAACTGATTGCCGATCATGGATATGACGATGCTTGTATCTATGGTCATGCCTTCGAGGGTAACTATCATTTCATTCTGAACCAGAGTTTTGCTGACGAGCATGAAGTGGCTCGCTATGCAGAAATGATGCGTGATGTGGCAAAGCTGGTGGTAGAGAATTATGACGGATCGCTTAAGGCAGAGCATGGTACTGGTCGTAATATGGCCCCATTTGTGAAGTATGAGTGGGGAGAAAAGGCTTATGAGGCCATGAAGGAACTGAAAGCCATCTTCGATCCTGATGGATTACTGAACCAGGGAGTTATCTTCAACGACGATCCAGACTGCTTCATCAAGTGTCTGAAGCCCCTGCCAGTCCTCGACTTTGATTTTGACAGTGTGCCCGATGGTGGACAATATCTGATGGATCCTTCGCTTTCTACTGCCAAGGAGACTATCGAACAGGTGAAACGTGCCAACAAGTGTATCGAGTGTGGTTTCTGCGAAGTCAACTGTATGTCCTGCGGATTGACACTTTCTTCAAGAATGCGTATTGCTGTTCAACGTGAGATTCGTGAGCTAGAGGCTACTGGTGCTAATCCTGAACGTGCTGCTACACTCCGTAAGCAATATAAATATTATGGTGACCAAACCTGTGCAACGGATGGTCTCTGCGCAACATCTTGTCCTATGAAGATTAATACTGGCGAATTGACACATCTTATCCGCCAGATGGACATGAACCATAATAAACTAGGGTATCAAGTTGGTGAGTTTGCTGCCAATCACATGGCAGGCATCAAGTCTGGCTTACGCCTGGTGCTTGATGTGGCACACTTAGGTCATGTAACGTTAGGTCCCTCACTGATGACCAACATTTGCCGAGGCATGAATAAGATGGGTTTGCCCTTGTGGACTACTGCAATGCCCAAGAAGAAACGCCAGCCCAAGAAATCCGATCTCACACAGTTTATCATCGAGAAGTCCATTCCGCATAAAGAAGAGGAGCACTCACCTCTGAAGGTCGTTTATTTCCCCAGTTGTATTAACCAGACCATGGGGCAATCGAAGCAAGGCGGTAAGATTCACGACCTTGTTGATGAGGTTATTCAGTTGATGGCAAAGGCAGGCTACGAGGTTATCTTCCCAGAAGGTATGGAAAAGATGTGTTGTGGACAGATTTGGGAATCGAAGGGTATGCTGGATATTGCTGACCGCAAGAGTGCAGAACTAGAAGCTGCACTTTGGAAAGCTTCTGAGCAGGGTAAGTATCCTGTGCTCTGTGCCCAGAGTCCTTGTCTGCATCGCATGAAGAAGGTGATGAAGAAGATGAAGCTTTATGAGCCTGCTGAGTTTATCATGAAATACCTCGTTGATCGTCTCGACTTCCATCCTACTGATACGCATATTGCTCTTCACATCACATGCTCTACTCGTCAGATGGGTGTTGATAAAGATTTGATAGCTCTCGCAAAACTCTGCTCAAACAATGTCTACTTGCCTGAAGGCGTAGGCTGTTGCGGTTTTGCTGGTGATCGTGGCTTCACCTTCCCAGAGATGAACAAATATGCTTTACGTAAGTTACGTCCTCAAATTGAGAAAAACAAAATCGAGGTGGGCTACTCAAATAGTCGTACCTGCGAAATTGGTCTTGAAACCAATACAGGAATCCCATATATGAGCATTGTCTATCTTGTAAATATATGTACAACCTCAAAAAAAGAATAACAACCATATGAATCTTAGAACAACAATTGTCGCTTTAATACTTGCGGCATGTCAAACTACTTGGGCGGCCAACCCAGTTAAAGTTCAGCATCAGGGGAACTCAAAATACCTGATTACCTCAGGCAATCTATCGATGGTTATCGATGGAGGTGCCGGTGGTAAAATCCTATCTTTCAAGCATAAGAAGAAAGAGGTGTTATCACAATCCAAAGACGATGACACTTATGGCAGCACATTCTGGACCAGTCCGCAGAAAGAATGGAACTGGCCCCCCATAGAAGAGCTCGACAAAGAATCATATGTATGCGAACAACGGCCTACATCTCTCTACATGACCAGCCAGGCTTCAGCCAAGCATAAATGGGCTGTCTGTAAGGAATTTGCTGTTGACAGTACTGACAATTCCTTTGTCATTACCTATTCTATTATTAATGTATCGTTCGAGCCTCGCAGTGTGGCTCCTTGGGAAGTTACCAGAGTACCTAACCAGAACGGCCTGATATTCTTTGACGCAGAAGCCAATAGTATCACTCCTTCAAATCTGATTCCTTTCAAACAGGAGTTTAATGCGTTGTGGTATCAAACAGATGTCAACAAGGAAGACAGAAAGGTTATGATCGACGGTAAAGGATGGATAGCCTATGCCTGCAATGGTTTATTACTCATCAAACAGTTTGATGATATTACCAAGCAGCAGACAGCACCTGGCGAAGCAGAAATAGAGCTATATGTCAACAATGGCAAGACCTATATCGACTTGGAGTGTCAAGGTATCTACAAATCGATTATGCCAGGACAACAACTCAATTGGACTGTACGATGGTATCTGGTTCCCTATGACAAGAAAAAGACAAAACCTTCGGCTGAATTGATTGAAACGGTTTTAAAGACCATCAAAAAGAAATAAAAGAAAAGCCTTCGAGCAGTGCCACATTTGTTCACAACTCGAAGGCTTTTAACTTTTTCTCCGTGGACCTGGAGGGAGTCGAACCCTCGTCCGCACAAGGAAACCATACGCTTTCTACATGCTTATTCCGGTCTTCATTTTCGAGCTGCAGCAAGACCCGGACCACCAACTGCAACCTTATCTCCTAAAGTTTCATTCGCCAGTCGGAGCTCCCAACGAACTATTTCCGATTTATCCTGCACCGCTTGATCCTCAGATTCGGAACCAGATCCTTGGAGCGATGTCTCGTTCTCTCACCTAGTAAGAGAATAAAGCCAGTAATCTACTGTACTTCGATTAGGCAGCGAGAGCGTAGTTGTTTTCGCCAATTAATTGTTCGACCGAATGGATTATGGAGCCCACAGCCGTCGCTCCGCATGCTTACGTACCATCTCGTCTTGCCGTCAAATCCAGTCAAGCCCAAAGACGTTTTAACGTATTTCGGGTGCAAAGATACACATTTTTTGATATAACACCATGTTTTTTCAGAAATTATTCGTACTTTTGCACAATATTTTGCGCTATGGCGTGTTTTCTATATATAAATATGTACGCGAGATTATGAAACGAATATCTACCATCATAGCCTGTCTTGCCTTGTCTGTGACAATGGGATGGGCACAGTCTGGCATGACTGACAATCAGGTAATGGACTATGTTATTGAACAGAACTCAAAAGGTGTTTCTCGTCAGCATATCGTTACCCAACTGATGCAGCGCGGTGTTACCATTGAGCAGATACGCCGTATCCAGAAGAAATATCAGAAGCAGATCAAAAATGGGGCACTGGGTGCAGAAGATATCACCGCAGGTTCTCAGGCTGCCAAAAACCGAATGCGTGAAGCCAATGGTGAAAAACGTGAGGAGCAAGTGGCTCGCGACAAGGCCAATGCCTCACAATACAGAATAAAAGACACCAAGAAATCAAACCAGATACGACGTCACACCTACAATGATGAAGATCGTGAATATGTAGAGATGGACGAGGCTGTTGATTTCATGATGCCTGATTCGCTCAAATATTATGAGGATGAACGCCCGTCAAAACGCAAGATATTCGGACATGATGTGTTTAACAACAAGAATCTGACTTTCGAGAGCAGCATGAACCTTGCTACCCCTCAGAGCTATCGTCTTGGACCTGGTGATGCTGTCAATATAGATATCTGGGGAGCTTCTCAGGAGAGTGTTACAGAAACAATATCGCCTGATGGCACCATCACCGTCGAAGGTATTGGTGTTATCCAACTTGGCGGACTCTCTGTCAGTCAGGCCAAAGCCCGTCTGAAAAGTGTTCTTGGACCTCGTTATCAGGGTTCAAAGATTGAATTGACATTGGGTCAGACTCGCACCATCACTATTAGCGTGATGGGTGAAGTAAAAGTGCCTGGCACCTATACGATGTCTGCATTTGCTACTGTCTACAATGCCCTCTATATGGCAGGAGGTCCTAACGACATTGGTACACTTCGTAACGTTAAAGTATATCGTAGAGGCAAGTTGCTGTCTAATGTCGACGTCTACGACTTCCTCTTAAATGGCAAGCTCAGCGGTGATGTTCGTCTGCAGGACAATGACGTCATCACTGTTAGTCCTTACGAAGCATTGGTTAACATCACTGGTAAGGTTAAGCGCCCTATGTTCTATGAGATGAAGAAGACGGAGAGTGCTGCTACCCTACTCCGCTATGCCGGTGGATTTACAGGCGATGCTTACACAAAAGCTATCCGCATCAACCGTAAGGCTGGTCAGCAATATTCAGTATTCAGCGTAGGCGAATTTGACCTGAACAACTTCAAACTGATGGACGAAGACTCTGTTAGCGTCGATTCCACCCTTAACCGCTATCAGAACATGGTGGAAATCAAGGGTGCTGTCTTCCGTCCAGGCATGTATCAGGTCGGTGGCGAGATCAGTACTGTGAAAGCACTGGTTGAAGCTGCAGCAGGACTGACTGAAGGTGCTATTTCACAACATGCGGTGATGCATCGTATGAAAGCCGATCGTACCCTTGAAGTACTGAGTGTCGATGTACGAGGCATCTTAGAGGGAACAGTTCCTGATGTTCCACTTCGTAATGAGGATGTCATCTATATTGCCAGCCGACAGGAACGAAATGAGCAGAAAACCGTTACGATCAATGGTGAGGTTGCCTATCCTGGCATCTATAAATTTGCTGAAAATGAAACCATTGAGGATCTTATCATTCAGGCAGGAGGGCCCACTGAAGCAGCTTCTCTCGTTAAAGTTGATGTAGCCCGTCGCGTCACAGACCCCCATGCTACAGAGGCAGCAGACCAGATTGCGCAGACTTTCAGTTTTAAGTTGAACCCTGATTTCACTATTAGTGGACAACCAGACTTTACACTACAGCCCTTCGACGAAGTATATGTTCGTCGCTCACCCAACTATAACGAGCAGCAGAATGTTACTGTAGAGGGTGAAGTGCAGTTCGAAGGCATCTATGCCCTTTCAAATAAGGGGCAACGCCTCAGCGATGTTATCAAGCAGGCAGGCGGATTGACCAATCGTGCCTATGTCGAAGGCACTAAACTTCTGCGATTAATGACTCAGGAAGAGCGTGAGATGATGGAGACGGTTATTCGCACTGCACAACGCAATTCTGGCAAGGACTCCATTGATGTCAGGAAACTGATGACCAATGCCACCTACCCTGTAGGCATCGAGTTAGAGAAAGCCCTGAAGAATCCTAATACCGACGATGATCCCATCCTCCGTGAAGGCGATCGTATTGTAGTGCCACGTTACGATGGTACTGTCAAAATCAATGGAGAGGTTCTTTATCCCAACACCGTCCGTTTCAAAGAAGGCAAAAATGCTGATTATTACATCGACCTGGCTGGAGGTCCTACCTCATCAGCCAAGAAGAGCAAGACCATCATCATCTACATGAACGGAATGGTAGCCAGAGCAGACCGCAAGCACAAGCCTGCCCCAGGTTGTCAAATTGTGGTTCCCACCAAACGTCAGCGACAGGGACTGGGACTCCAACAGTGGCTGAGCATCGGCACCAGTGCTGCCTCACTAGGAACAATGATTGCCACCATTGCTAACTTAACGAAGTAAGAAAATCATGGAAGAAAGTAAACAGCAGGAAGTTATCAATTTAAAAGATATTATCAAAAAAATATGGGCGAACCGAAAAACGTTCATATTGCCCTTAGGCATTGTCTTTCTAGTAGCAAGTATCTATATCTTTAGCAAGCCACGCTATTACTCAACAGATGCAAAACTCGCCCCAGAAATGGGAAATAGCATAGGAGGCGGAACATTAGGTACCATAGCATCTGCTTTTGGTTTTGATTTTGGAGACATGCAGACAACCGATGCCATTACTCCATTACTTTACCCCGATTTAATGGAAGACAATGCTTTCGTCACCAATTTGTTCGACATGAAAGTTGAAACTCAAGACGGTAGCATCAAAACCACATATTATGATTATTTGCGCAATCGCCAAAAGAAACCTTGGTGGGGTGACTTTCCTAAACCTATTTTCAATTGGATTGCCAATCTTTTCAAGTCTGAATCCAAGACAACAGGTAAATCAAAAGAACTTGATCCTTATTCTTTATCCGAAAAAGATGACGGCATTGTAGCAAGAATACGTGACAATATCAAGCTTAGTGTTGATAAAAAAACGGGAGTTATTACCATCAATGTCCAAGACCAAGATCCACGCATTTGCAAGACGTTGGCTGATTCTGTTATGGGTAGTCTTCAAAAATTCATCACAGATTATCGAACCAGCAAAGCTCGCACCGATTATGAATACTATAAAAAACTTGCATCTGAGGCAAAACGAGAATATGAAAAAGCTCGTCAGTATTACGGAAGTCTATCGGATGCAAATTCTAAGGTTGCTCTCCGAAGTGTAGAATTAAAAATGGAAGATTTGGAAAATGACATGCAGTTAAAGTTCAACACCTACACATCGCTAAATGCACAACTCCAATCCGCCAATGTAAAGGTACAAGACCGAACACCAGTCTTTACCGTACTTAAAGGTGCCGCTATTCCAATAAAGCCCGCAGGACCAAAACGTATGATCTTTGTTGCTGGTATGTTGATTCTGGCATTCATGATTAAATCTTTTTGGTTAGTAAGAAACGATTTACACTTAAGGTTATAAATCATTTGAATGGGTATCTTTACCTACATAACCAATAAGCTTAATCTTTCCAAGACAAAAGAGGCTATTGTTCAAAATTTGTTTTGGGCCGTATTGGGGAAGGTTGTTGCCTTACTCAGTGGATTAATCGTGGGTATTATTGTAGCACGCTATCTAGGCCCAGAGCGATACGGACTGATGAATTATATTATCAGTTATGTATTTCTGTTTCAAACGTTTTCAATTTTCGGCCTCGATGCTATAGAAATTCGAGAAGAAGCAAGAAACGTCGTTCCATATACTCAAGTCATAGGAACAGCATTTTGGATAAAGGTTGTTTTGGGCGTTGTTTTCATGATATTGGTTATAGCTACTTCATGGTTGATGGATGCCGACGCTTATACTACATGGCTTGTTGCCATCTATTCGCTGACTATTGTCTTAAACTCTTTCAGCGTCATTCGCAACTATTTCTTTGCCATCGTACAAAACGAATACGTAGTAAAGTCAGAAATTGCTAGAACTATTATCAGCATCATTCTAAAACTCATACTACTTTGGCTTCATGCCTCTCTCACGCTGTTCATGTTTGCATACATGCTTGACACTGCCCTGTTAGCGAGTGGCTACATCACTGCCTATCATGCCAAAGTTGGGAACTTTCGGCTATGGAAATTCAATTATAAATATGCGCGTTTTCTGCTAAAAGAGTCGTTCCCTCTCCTTCTAACCAGCGCTGCTGTTATCATTTATCAACGTATAGACTCTGTCATGATAGGCCAGATGATAGACAAGGAGTCTGTGGGTTATTTTTCTGTTGCGTCCAAATTTGTCGAAATTCTTATTTTCATCCCAATGATGCTTTCTCAAACCATCACACCGGTGTTGGTAAAAGCCAGAGAAAACAGTATTGAGGAATATGTGGCTAAAGCTCAACAGTTTATGAATTTGTCTGTTTGGTTATCGCTTTTAGCTTCCACAATAGTATCGTGTATTGCATATTGGCTCGTTAAATATTCTTTTGGCGAAGCATATTTGCCAGCTGTTGCTATACTTCAAATAATGAGTTTCAAGGCTGCAAGTGTGGCTTTATCTAACACAGCAGGAGCCATGCTCGTTATAGAAGGCCTTCAGCGTTACGCCATTCTACGAGATGGGTTGGGATGCATTACCTGTATCCTCCTCAACTACCTGCTTCTTCCTCGTTATGGCATCATTGCGGCAGCCATTGTCTCCATTATCTGTAATATTATGGCAGGTTACATAGCAGATGCTTTGATTCCGTCGTATCGTCATCTTTTCATCAGACAAACACGGGCATTAGTACTTGGATGGAAAGATTTAACTGCTGCTAAGCAATTAATTATAAGGTAAAGATGGTATTAGTTCCTTTCGCATATTTCACAGCTTTAACAATCTACTGGTGGATTAAGCACCGGGGTATGGATATTTGTGTTTACATGTCTGCTCTATATGCTTTCACATCACTTTGTGCTGTCTGTATAGTTTTTGGAGACATGCTTGAGGCTGAAGGTGGCATTCATTTTGACGATTACAATTTGGAGTTAGGTATTACTCCAACCGTACTTTACTGTGCTTTACTTACGGCTGGCATGTATCCATTTTCCCTTATCTACAATAAAGAAATAAAGCATGTTGAACAGCCTAGTTCTCTAATTCTGGAGAGCCTTTGTTGGCTATTGTTCATCATATTCCTAATCAATTTCTATCTCATAGCCGACTCTACGATTGAAATATTATCCGGTGACTTGTCTAATGTCCGCAGTGATCACTATGAAGGTATTGAATCTCCTGCAGAATTAAAAGCTCAGTCACTCCCAAGTATATTCGGCTATATTCTCTACTTTAGGCAAACCACCATTCTTGGTCTCCCATTATTTTTCTACTATAATTGTTTCAGCAATAAGGCATGGTGGTTCAAGACCATGCTTCTAGCCACCTCCATAACTCTACCTTTGTATGGTTTGCAGATGGCAGACCGAACAGAATTCACATTCTATGGAATGATGTTCATTTTCTGCTTGATCTTCTTTTGGAAATATCTTACTCGAAATTTTAAACATCGGCTAATAGCTATTGGAGCTCCTTTCATCTTTGCTATCCTCATTTATCTTATTGCGGTCAGCCAAGCCCGTTTTGCCAAAGGTAATGATAACGAAAAAGCTTATAAAGCAGCCCTTCAATATGCAGGACAAAATTATCTTAACTTTTGTTATTTCTGGGAATACGCTAAATTTGAGTACATTTCTCCAGAACGAGAATTACCTTTTACTTATCATACACTTTTCAAAATCGACAGTTCGCCAGAACGACGCGAAACACGTTCTGGTCAACAAGGTTTCTTCATCAGTGTCTTTGCCACTTATATTGGTGATATTATGCTCGATTTGTCACCAATAGGTGCTATTCTATGGGCAACTTTCTATCTCCTTCTGTGCCTTTGTATTATCAGATATGCCCATCGCGAAATTTATGATGTTGGAGATGTCTGTGTCATTTTCGTCTTAGCGGCTATTCCTATCTTCGGTATCTTCTATTACCGTTACTACTCTTATATTTCCTTCTATTTATTTTTATCAGCAGCCACCATATATCTATTTTCTAAAATACACATTATATACAAATGACAATTTACGCCATCATTGTTACATACAATGCCATGCAGAACTCATGGATTGAACGTTGTTTAAAAAGTCTGGCAGAAAGCACCACACCCGTAACCCCTATTGTTGTTGATAATGGTTCAACAGACAATACGTGTTTATTCGTACCTAACGAATTCCCTGAAGTAATTTGGTTACCTCAAAACAAAAATTTAGGTTTTGGTCAGGCCAATAATGTTGGTATCAAATATGCATTGAATCATAATGCAGATTATATTCTATTACTTAATCAGGATGCCACTATTAGTACGAAATCTATAGAAAAAATGCTTCCGCATTGCGATTCAAGAACGCTTATTTCTCCTTTGCATTTAAACGGAGATGGCTCCCATTTAGACCATGGGTTCAAAAAATGTCTTTTAGCAAGTCATAATTCGCTATTAGATGATTTGCTAGTTACTGGTCATTTAAATAGTACTTATTCTGGCCCTATTTGGGAGTCTGGATGTACGATACCTGCTGCTTGCTGGTTTTTTCATATAAACGTAATAAGAATAATTGGTGGCTTCAATCCCTTATTCTTTCACTATAGTGAAGATGATAATTATTTCCAACGTTTGCATTATCATAATATATTGATAAAAATATGTCCATCAGCCATAATGTACCACGATAGGGGTGAACATGGGAATATGAAAGCATTCCAACGCCACAGGAATAGAAGGAACCTTTTAAAAGTCGCTACAGATATTAATCTGTCTTTTTTTCAGTGTTTGTTAGTATGGCTACGTCTTTTAAAAGATTGTTATGTTTCTTATTTGCCCGAACATTTGTACATTCCTGGTAAATACACTTGTGATATGTTATGGCTAGTTGCCAATGTCCATAAAATTATGAAGTCAAGGAGAATTGAAAAAAAAGAAGGACTTAATTGGTTGTAAGTAAGGATTTATATACTTCATATATTTGATTTGTATTACGCGTAGACGTAAATAAATCCATGGCTCTTTTCATTCCGTTGCCAGAAAACAAGGATAGCTTCTCCTTGTTTTCAATTAATGATTTCATCTTGGATGACAGTTCCTGTACATTTCCCAAATGATATATAAAGCCTGTCACTCCATCTTCAACTATCTCTGTATTTGCTCCTGAATTAGTAGCGATAACCGCTAATCCCTGCATCATGTATTCCACTGTCACCCTTCCAAAGGCCTCGTTTTTCGATAGCATTAGCCCCACATCCATTTTAGATAATATGGCATTCACATCATTTGTTTCTCCCAAAAAAGAAACATAAGAATTAAGGCTATTAGCTTCTACAAATTCTTGGAGTTTTCTAGTATATACATGTTCTTCAAAACCAACAAATGAGAGATGGAAGTTAATATATCTCCACTTATTAACCAATATATCAACTGCCTCTAATGCTTCCAATTGATTCTTTCCTTCAGTCACCAGACCAACCATGCAAAACTGAACTATATCATTGTGGCACCTTATTTGTACAACATCTTTTGGTGGAACAATCCCATTATATATCATTCTAATTTTACCTTCTGGTATCAGTGGTAAATAGTAATTCTTGACTGCATTAGATATTGCAACGAAAGCATCACCATATCTAAATACAAATTTTTCATAACCCTTACCAAATAAAGGTCTTAAATTGAAATCCAACAAGCCAAACTCTCTAAGATGCCATACATGCGGGGCATTTATCATTCTACTAACAAACGCGCCAAGACTGATTACGCTACCATTAGAATGAACTAGATCAAAATGCCGATTTCGCAACTTATAATACACACGTGGGTACCATAAAATATTTGAGAGGCAACGTAAATACGAGATAATTCTGACATTTTCCCTAAACCAAAAATACTTATATGAAAAACACTCAATGTTATGTTTTTGACACTCCTTATATAAATTCCATTTCTCATAATTCCTTTGAATATGGGGCATTAAAACGGTTGGAGTCACGCCATATTTAGCCCTCATCTCTAAAATCAACTGTAGCAAAGACCGATTTGCTCCTGCCATGAATACAGTATGAGTTATATATAATACATCCATCTTCAATCTCTACTTATTTTTGAGTGCAAAAATAACTATTTTTATTTGTAATAGAACAAAATGGAAGTTTTTTTTTTGCCTTTTACACATTTTTTTGTACCTTTGCTCCGTAATCAATGGGACGAGAATGAATCAAGACAACAAAATAGCCGTAAAGACTTTACAACAAAAATGTCAAACTACGAGAATTGCCACCATTTTGACTGTACACAACCGCAAATCAAAGACTATATCATGCTTAAAGCACCTATTCTCTGCTTTAGATGTATATAACCGTGAACTAGCAAATGGTCAAAAGCTTACACTGAGTATATATTTGACAGATGACGGATGCACAGATGGTACCCCTGAGGCAATAAAGGAAATATTCTATGCACATAATATTAACATCCTTCAAGGTGACGGCAACCTATTTTGGGCTGGCGGCATGCGATTAGCTTGGCAGGCAGCCATTGATACCGGAATACAATGGGATTATTACCTACTCATGAACGACGATACTTTTATATATGAAAATGCATTCTTCGAACTGTTTAAAACTGATGATTATATTTTTAAAATGACAGGCCGTTACGGTATGTCATCAGGTATCACCTGTCTGCCTAACAACAAAAATGAAATTACTTATGGCGGCATGAATTTTGTCAATAAGACAAAAGGGCGATTGGAGTTAATGATACCAACTGGCGAACCTCAACGAATTGATCTAACTCATGCAAATCTCTTACTCATACACCACTCAGTTGTTGATATAATTGGCATTTTCCACAAGGCTTATCAACATAGTTGTGCAGATAATGACTATAGTATGATGGCTCGCCGGAATGGAATATTCTCTTATACAACTTCAAACATCTGCGGTGAGTGTGAACACGATCACGATACCAATAAGAAAGAAGCAGAGCATTTAATGTCTATGTCATATAAAGAGAGAAAAGAATACATCAATTCGCCAACTCATAGTGATAGGGATTATCTTATTTTTGTGAGTCGTAACATGCCATTACGATACCCCATGTCGCTAATTGTAAGAACAATACGACTATATTTCCCCTCGATTTACTATTACATTACTTCTCTAAGAGGCGTCTATACCTCAAACAGTAATAACACTCTGGAAAGCAATAATTAATTAGTAAAATGGGAAAAACTATCATTCATAACACCACCTGTTTTATTACAAACATAGGACCTCACTACAGATTTCCGATATTTAGTCTGATGGGAGAATCTCTTCCATGCAGTTTTTACATTGGGGATAAAGGAGAAATACCTATTAAGACATTCAAATATGAGCAATTAGAAGGATATCAAAAGACACTCAAGAACATTTTCTTTCGTCATTTCTATTGGCAAAAAGGTTCTCTTAAACTTATTTTCAAACCATACAAATACTACATCCTTGATGGTGAGCCTTATTGCATATCATCATGGTTTATCTTGCTTTTTGCAAAACTACTAAACAAAAAGACTATTGCATGGACTCATGGTTGGTATGGTAGAGAAACTGCAGGAAAGAGAATTCTGAAAAAGATATTCTATTCTCTTCATGATAAACTGATGCTATACAACGATTATGCTGTCAAATTGATGATAAATGAGGGGTTTGCACCCAATAAACTATATTGTATTGCTAACTCTATGGATTCTGACCAAGAGAAGAATTTAAGAGAAAGCGTTACGAAAAGCAATATCTATCAAGATTATTTCAAGAATAATTGTCCCACTATTATTTACTGTGGAAGAATCCAGAAAAGAAAAAGGATTGAAATGATTATTGATAGTATCAAACTCCTAAAAGATGAAGGCATTATTGCCAATGTCATCATCGTTGGAAAAGATTCTGAAGGTGTCAATATTGATAATTATGCACAACAACTTGGCATAAATAGTCAAATATGGATGTATGGTCCATGTTATGATGACAAGACATTGGGCGAATTATTCTACAATGCTGACATTTGTGTTTCTCCTGGTAATGTAGGACTTACAGCCATTCATGCGTTAGCTTTTGGATGTCCTGTTATTACACACGGCAATTTCCCTTATCAAATGCCTGAATTCGAAGCTATCAAACCAGGCTTGACTGGTGAGTTCTTTGAAGAAGGAAATATCTTTGACCTGAAAGAAAAGATAAAGGTTTGGATTTCCAAGACACCTGAAGAGAGAGAGCAGGCAAGAGCTGCTGCTTTCGAAGAAATAGACAGGAAATGGAATATCCACTATCAAATAGACGTCATCAACAAAGTAATTGCAGACCTCAATGAGCACGCTTAGACAATTTGCAAGAAACAGAGTGTTAGACTTTCTGGGAGCATTTTCGCATCCAGCAAATGGCATACATATTTTAAATGGGCATAGGACCCTCTATGAAAATGAACCAGAAACTTTTCGACGAATGCTAAAAGTACTTAGTCAAGAAGTCACTTTTATAAAGGTAGAAGATGCTGTACAAATGATTATGAATCACGAACAGCCCCAAAAACCACTAGTTGCATTTACCTTTGATGACGGTTTTACGGAATGCTACAATTTTTTTGCACCTGCTTTAGAAGAGTATGGAGTTAATGCCTTGCTCTTTGTTAATCCCAATTATGTAGAAGGAGACAAACAATACATCGAACTGTTCAACAACAACATTGTCATGACTCCAAACAAGCAACCCATGCGATGGGAGCAATTAAAGGAGTTATCTAATAGAGGACATATCATTGGGGCTCACACGATGGATCATTATATGATCAATACAGATGATCAGGAGACATTAAAAAATCAGATATGTGATTGTAAAAGAGTGATAGAAAACAATATAGGAAAGACGTGCGATTATTTTGCTTTCCCTTATGGTAAGCTGACACATGCCAATCAACTATCTATTGACATTGCCTGTCAGCAATACAAATATGTTTTCTCCCAGTCTGATTACAAGCATTACTTCTCCTTTGAAAACAGGGTCATAAACAGACGGCATTTTGAACCATTCTGGCCCCATAAGCATGTTTCTTACTTTCTTAGTTGTCATAAATCATATTAATGCCAAAGCTTCTACAAATCAACATCACAGCCAATTGGGGATCACACGGGAAGATTACAGAACAGATTGGTGCGCTAGTCATTAATAATGGCTGGGAAAGTCACATTGCCTATGGAAGATGGCACAATGAGAGTAAATCACATCTCTACCATATTGGCAATACGACAGATGAATATATCCATGGGATAGTATCTCGCATTTTCGATAATCATGGTCTAATGTCTGCTGGAGCCACAAAGAAACTGATAGACCATATTCAATTGGTTAATCCAGACATTATTCATCTGCACAACATTCATGGCTATTATCTCAACTACCCACTATTGTTCACATATCTGTCCCAATGTGGTAAACCTGTAGTATGGACACTCCATGACTGCTGGGCATTCACAGGCCATTGTGCTCATTATATGTTTGTAGATTGCAAGAAGTGGAAGTCTGAGTGCGACAACTGTCCTCTTCTTTCTAATTACCCCGCAAGTATGCTGTTTGACAGATCCAAAAAGAACTTTCAGCAGAAGAAGCAGGCATTTCTCTCTGTTGACAATCTCACCCTTGTACCTGTTAGCAAATGGCTGGAGGGCGAATTGCAACAATCATTTCTTAAAACAAAGAATATACATCTCATCCAAAACGGCATCAACATCCAGCGATTTGCTCCAAATAAACAAACAGAAAGTGTTATGTTGAAATATGGCATTCCACAAAATGAAAAAATCATATTAGGAGTTGCATCAAACTGGTATAGAAAAGGATTGGATGATTTTATAGCCTTAAGAGATTTACTTCCCAACGACTATCATATCGTCTTAGTAGGACTTAGTAAAAAAGACAAGAAAAAGATTTCATCTAGTATAATTGGCATTCAACGGACTGAGAACATCGATGAACTCGTAGCCTTATATTCTTCCAGCAATGTATTCTTCAATCCAACGTGGGAGGACAATTTCCCCACCACCAATCTTGAAGCTATGGCTTGTGGGATTCCCGTTATTACCTATAATACAGGAGGTAGTTCTGAAGCCATTACACCTGAAACAGGCAAGGTTATTGAGAAAGGTGATTTGCATTCTGCTGTTATTGCTATAAAAGATTTTTGCAACAACAATGTTGTTGCAGATATTTGTAGGAACAGGGTCGTAGAGTTGTTCGATGAAAAGAGAATGCAACACGATTACTATGAGTTATACAAATCAATTCTGCATATATAATTTTTATGTATAAAAACCATTCTTCAAGAATCATTATTACCTTTCTCTATCGTACACTGGCACTATTTGCTTTTCTTACTTTTTATAACAACTGTAGGTCAGAGAACCCATTTACTATATTCATCTCCAACCAACAACAATTTGATTCCATAAATGTTAAACTATCTGAAGCTATTAGTAACAAGGAGACGAATATTCAGGTGAGAATAGGGCAAGGAATATATTATTTCAAGGAAAACCACATTAGAAGAGTTAAAGATCATCATCCCAATGTGTCTGTCTTGATTCAAGGGGAGAATGCCATATTGATTGCAGCAGGTACTGACTATAGGAACAACAATAAATATCAAGGTGACTTTAGCCCCAATGCAACATTTGTAGATACACAGGACTTATCATCCTATGACTACTGGGGCGATTGTGGCTATGCAGACGGACTCATTCAGGTTGTTGACGCAAAGAAGAACTTATGTCGTTTGCCATATTCAAAAGCAAAGGATATGAACGCTAGAGAATGTGAAAATCTATATATCAGAATTCCACAATGGTACAAGAGTTCAACCTACAAAGTAATTAAAATAGAAAAAGGAGGCATCTATTTTACCGCTGATAAGCTTGAGTATATTCAAAAAAGAGGCAGACAAGAATACACAGTAAACTATGATTATCTGTTTGCAGGAAAGAACACCCGCTTTCTACTCTGTAATCCGACAGATCAATCAAAGCCCATGAGAATTGAAGGTAGCAAAGCTATTTGCAAAAACAATCAAATACATGAATGTGGCAATTGTCTGTTTCTTAGTTTAAACAACGTCAGCTACAAGAATTTCACTATATCCGGATTTCACTTCATAGGAAATAGAGATAAAAACAACCACCTTATTTCCTTTGTAAGGACAAAGACAGAGAAGACAGAAATATCAAATTGCCGTTTTGAAAAGATACAAAGCCGTATTATTTTTGCTGACGACACTCCCAATTTTAACTTCAAGGGTAATACCATTAATCATTGTCGACACCACGGACTTGAATCGACCAACTCTTGTGAAAATACTATAGTAACAGATAATACTTTCAGCAATTGCGGAAGCAACATGCTCCAAACTTTCTGCGTCAACTGTAAAGGAAAGAACTATTATATTGCCAAAAACAAGTTCTTAAACTTTGGTTATGGTGCCATTGGTATTGGTGTATGGCATGGGAGCAAGAAAGGATATGAATCGTCTGGCATCGTTGAATACAACGAAATATGGTACGACAGTGAGTATCTCGCTCATTTAGAAAGACATACGCTCATGGATTCTGGAGCCATTTACCTATGGACCCAAAATGATAATGCTATTGTTCAATATAACTATATCCATGATTATAGTGGCATGTATTACAATCATGGAATCTATTGCGACGACGGAGCAAGTCACTATAAGCTATATGGAAATATCATCATTAATATACAGTCGAATAATAGTATTGATGCACGCACCTGCCAATCGGAATTTCCAGAGAGCAACCAAGACATACAGATGATGTATAACATCGTTGACAGACCTATCAAATTTGAAGGAAACACAAAATCTGATAACGGGTGCATAAAGAGCAGAAACATCTTACTATACAAGATTGGAGAGGATATACCAAAGCACATTTATGCCCACCTGAAAACAAAAAAGCAAGACAAACAACTTCTATATGAAGATTGGGACGAACAGGGAATTATCGTTAGCAATAAGACAATGAAAACATTAAAGCAACTACCATGTTTTGACCAAATAAAGCAATACATCAAGAAAAAGTAAGGAAAACGCTTTCTGAATACCGCATTTTTTCGTAACTTTGCAAACTGGTATGAAAGTATCCGTTATTACAGTGACCTATAACAGTGCCAAAACGCTGGCACGAACAGCCGACTCTGTACTCAAACAGACTTATCCCGACTTGGAATATGTTGTGGTGGACGGAGGGTCGACAGATGGTACTGTTGATATTATCAAAGGCTACGAAGAAAAGTTCGAAGGCAGGCTCCGCTTCATATCCGAGAAAGATAATGGTATCTATGATGCTATGAACAAAGGCATCATGATGGCAACGGGCGACATTGTCGGCATATTGAATTCTGACGATTTCTTCACTTCCAATAACGTTGTCGAGCGGATAGTCCAAGAGTTTTCTTCTGATGTAGATGCTGTGTATGGTGATGTTCACTTTGTAAAAGAAAACGATCTCAGCAAGAACGTTCGCTATTATTCAGGTAAGCCCTACAAGCCTTGGATGGTTCGCTATGGATTCATTCCTCCACACCCTTCTTTTTATGTACGAAAAACTGCTTACGAGAAATACGGTCTGTACGACACCAGTTTTCGCATCTCTGCAGATGTCGAGATGATTGCCAGGCTCACCTTTGTTAATAAAATTCCTGCAAAATACATCAACATGGATTTTGTTACGATGCTCGTTGGCGGTGAGAGTACCAAAAGCTTGCGTAACAGATGGTTGGGCACCAAAGAAGATCTGATAGCTTGCCAGAAATTAGGCATCAAGTCGAATATCGTCTTTGTTCATTTTAAGTATTTCATCAAATCGTTTGGCTATCTGTTTTCCAAATAGCCAAAGAATAAGAAAAGGATAATCTGAAGACCCACCAGGTCTACCAATCCCAATCTTCCTGCTCTCCATCGAAGACGATGGGGCCTTGCCAACCATGAAGGCGACAGGTATCGATGACTTCCTGTTGTCGTTGTGGAGTGATGAGACGATCGCCACGACGGGCATCGAAATACTGGCGACGGCCCCAGAGACGGATGAGATGCTGACGGATGGCTCGCTCCATATAGGTGGGCATCTCGTGGTAGAGGCGAGTCAGGCCGATCTTCATGATCACTCGCTGTTTTTTGCGGAACATAGCACAATGCTCGTCTCCCAGCTGAGGATTGCGCGGATTGACAGTTGTATAGACCATTCGGCTGGGATCAGCATACTGTCCTACGAGCCAGCGCAGACATTGGTCGCGCAACGGACAGCTGTCGATGAAACACACCAGATAATGATTCTCCTTTTGGCGGAATGCTTCTTCCTGCAGTTGTGCTGCAGACTTGTTCTGATTATTCTTTTCTTTCTTCATGGGTGCAAAATTACAAAGAAAATGTGATAGTACAAAATATTTTCTTAAGAAAAAGTTTAAAAAATAGTGAATATCATCACTTTTCAAACTAACTGATTGGTTATTAGCAGATTAATAGGTGATGGTAAGCTTAATACACCATCACTTTACCGTCACTAAACTGCCACTTTAGTGCCGGTAAACCTCAAGTTTACCCGTACTAAACTCATTAAATGACTGAATAACAATGAGTTCGATAATAGTAACATTAATTGGAACTAGTGGTAACAAGTTAGGGAACTATTGGTAACAACAGAGGGAACTAGCAGTTCCACTTGCTGTTACCAATTGAAACTATTAATGCCATTAGCAAGATAACAGGTTTAAAAGTGATGATAATGGTGAAAAGTGATGATAATGGTGAAAAGTGATGATAAGGTGATGGTGAAATCAGCTTACCATCACCTGTTAATCGACTGATAATGAGAAAGAAAGCATAAGAAGTGATGGTAAAAGCTTATTTTGAAAATAATTTTGAGAGAATGATTTCTTGCACATATCAATCTTTTTTATTACCTTTGCAGAAGTTTTAAAGAATTGATAGAAAATGGGAACAAGAAGTACTATTATCAAGAACTACAGGAATAAGGAGACGCTGCGACTGGTGGAGCATCAGGAAGTGGCGGACATGATTCGGAAGGGTGACTATCAGTTGCAGGTCAGCGAATTCAGAAATGTCTATCCACTGATGACTTATGCCCTGCGTGCTGACGACGGAACGCTGGAAGGTTACGACGGATGGCCTAAGACACTGCCTCGCATCTGCTTCGCTTTGGAACAGGAGAACCGCAAGAACGAGCGCATCACCAGAGGCTATACAGGACTGGTGTTGCTGGAAGTGAACAATCTGACGGGTAGTGACGAAGCTGAGGCTGTGCGCCGAGGTGCTGCTGAGATGCCCCAGACGCTGATGGCTTTCGTTGGAGCCGAGGGTCAATCGGTCAAGATTATCTGTCGCGGAGAGTTGTTTCCCCAGCAGGGAAATCCCGTTGAACTTCCCACCGACCCCTCTGACATCGCCCTGTTTCATGAGAATCTGTACGAGCGGGCCCGCCTGATTTATAACGGTCAGTTGGGCGTCACCATTGAGAAGCTGGAGCCCACTCCCAAGCGCATCTGCTACATGAGCTACGATCCGCAGATGGTTTACAATCCGCTGGCGACACCCATCTATGCTAAGATTGAGAAGGCTGGCAATGCACTTACCCGCCAGATATCGGCAATGGAACAGACAAGGGGCGACTTGGGCATTGACCGCTATAAGAGTCTGCACACCGTTTTCGAATTCAATCTTACAAAAGCCTTTGACGATGCTGAGGGTTTCGACGACGAAGAGGAACGCCATCATGCCATTCTGTCCAAATTGGCACAATACTGCCTGGAAACAGGTCTGCCTATGGGGCCTGCTATGCGTCAGGCATTGATGAAATCAATCTTCTGGGAAGAGCAGGATTTGGTGAAGAAGGTCTTCGAAAACACCTATCGCGAGGACCTTGTGAAGAAATATATGGAGAAAAAAGGCATCCGTCGCTACAAGAATATCCCTGCAGAGACGTTGCTGACGATGAAAATCAACATCTTCCTGAACTCGAACTACGAGCTGCGCAAGAACGTGATGCGAGGCGTGGCTGAATATCGCATGAGGACTGGCATCGGATTCTCGTTTCAGGATTTGACTGAAGAGGCACGTAACTCCATCACCATGAGGGCGATGGAACAAGGCATCAAGTGTTGGGATAAGGATATACGACGCTATGTCAACTCAGACGACATAGAGCGTTACGACCCAGTGAACGACTATCTGGAGCATCTGCCACAATGGGACGGAAAGGACCGTGTGACAGCACTTGCCGAGCGCATACCAACGGAATGGGAAGACTGGACCCACCTGTTTCATATCTGGATGCGATCGATGGTGGCCATGTGGCTGGGTAAGGGCCAGCTGACAGGCAATGCCCTCGTACCTTTATTAATAGGTAGGCAGGGTTGTGGCAAGTCCAGTTTCTGTAGAATCCTGTTGCCACGCGAATTGCAGGAATACTACAACGACCGTATCAACTTCAAGAACGAGCAGGATCTGAACTTGGGACTGTCGTCGTTCGGACTCATCAATCTGGACGAGTTCGACAAGATTACCCAACGCCAGCAGATTGTGCTCAAGTATCTTGTGTCGACTGCCGACCTGAAGTATCGTCCGCCTTATGGAAAGGCCTATACGACAAACCGTCGCTATGCCTCGTTCATAGGCACCACCAACGAGCAGACACCTCTCACCGACCCTACTGGTTCACGCCGATTTGTCTGTGTCAGCATCAATGGCGATATCGACTTCGAGACACCTGTTCAGCATGCCCAACTCTATGCCCAGCTGATGCAGGAAATCAGACAAGGCGAACGCTATTGGCTCTCGAAAGATGAGGAGCGTGCACTGATGGAGCACAACCTGCAGTATCAGCGACTGAACGGTTTGGGTGAAATGCTGATGGCTGTCATCCAGAAACCACGTCAGGATGAAGAGGGACAATGGATGGGATTGCCACAGATTTCAGCTATGCTGAAACAGCACTTCAAAGGCTATAAGGAAGAGCCCAACTCGTTCAAGGCAATGGGTAGCTATCTGAATCGTCCGGAATACAAATTCAAGAGCAAGCACAGCAAAGAGGGCGTCATGTATTGGGTGAAAAAGCGGACTCAGTAAGCGACTTGGCAAAGAATATATAAAGATTTTGTTCATTTTCGGAATATATTTAGTACCTTTGCACCCGATTTCAAAAAAATGCTTCGCAGAATGAGAAACGGGAGAGGACATAGGGTTGTAAGTTGTTGGCTGTTAGCTGTTGGCTATTGGCTGATGCCTTTATTGGCCCAAGCCCAAGACTCGTTGGCAACGAAACTCACCTACGACCTGACGACGGAGGCCAATATAGGTAGTGGGGACTATACTGCCTATCAGTTGGTGTCGAATCGGCATCATGTTGTTGGCACACGCTCTAACACAGCTTATCTCAGAGGGGCACTTAAATTGGAGCATACATTCAAAAACGGGCTCTCGCTGTCGAGTGTGGTTGATGCCATTGGCTCTGTGCATGCTGACCATAAGGTGTATCTGCAGCAGTGCTACGTCGACTTGTCGTCTAAGTCATTTACATTAGAGATAGGAAGTCGTGAGGAGGCTCCAATACTGCGCCATGCAGAACTGTCGAGTGGCGCATTTGCCAAAGGTATCAATGCGAAACCTATTCCTCAAATACAGATTCGCACTAATGGTTTCCGTCCGATTCCAAAGACGAAAGGTTGGTTGGAGTATAATTTCGGCTTCGGTTATGGTATGTTTCTGGATGGAGGGTATCGTGAAAAGCAATTTGAGGAAGCTCAAGAAGCAAACAACAAATATGCAACAGGCATTCTGTATCATCAGAAACACCTCTATTTCCGCAGCAATCCAGAGAAACTGTTTTTTGCGATGGTGGGTATAGAACATGCGGTGCAGTTTTGTGGTTCGAGCTATACCAAACAAGGCGGAGGTCTGATAGAGAAGAGAAAACCCGTAGTTCTGAAATCATTCTGGAATGTGATACTGCCATTGGGCGACAGCAATTACTTCTCAAACGAGGCGATGGAAGACTGGGTATACGGCAATCACTTGGGCTCTATGACCATCCAATTGGGTTGGAACATCAACAAAGAGCACTTATTGCAGGCCTATGTCGACGACATCTTTGAAGACGGATCTGGTATACGAAAGGGCAACGGATGGGATGGATTGTGGGGCATTCAGTATACCAACAAGGCCAAAGGGCATCAACTGGTTCGTGGTGCTGTAATCGAATATTTCCAGAGTACCAACCAATCCGGACCTCTGCATTGGGATGGTGGCGATTTTCCAGAACCCTATCGTAACCAAATCAAGGACTATATCACAGGCGATGACGATTACTACAATCACAGTTTCTACGTCAGCTACACCCAATATGGTATGTCGATGGGTACTCCTCTCATCCCATCACCACGATATAACAAGGATGGTTATAATGAATTTCGAGATAATCGCATTAAAGCTTGGCATCTAGGTGTTGAGGGCGAAATCAACGATCGATTGTCTTATCTCATCAAAGGCTCCTATCGCGAAGGAAAGGGCACCTATGGGCGTCCACTGCCTACAAAGCATCACTCTTTTGATGCGCTGCTGATAGGACGATATCAAGTAGGAGCTTGGAACTTCAGCGTCGCCTATGCCTTCGACGAAGGCAATATCTATGGCGACAATTCAACATTTAACATAAAGATTGGCTATCATGGCAAGATACTATAAAATATGGGCTGTTGGCTGTTGGCTATTGGCTATTGGCACATTTTTCTCCTGTCAAGAGGGAGGCGATGCTGGCGACCTGTTCGGCATGTGGCGCATGACAGACTCTGACACTCAGTATATCAGTTTCTCTGGTTCTGTCACTCGGCTGACTGAACTGACAGAAACAAGAGTTTACGTATATGGAAACTTCCAACATGAAGGTGACAGTCTCTTCATACAACTGTTCTCTGAAAAAGGGTTCAAGAACGACACTATAATGGTGGAGGATTCATTTGGTTTCAAGCCATTCAATAACATCCGAATGAGAATAGAGACACTCAATGACGACCATCTGGTATTGAGTAAAGACGGTCATATCTGGAGTTTCTATAAATATTAAATTAAATTATCACATTATTATGCAATAAGTAACCATAAACTACGTTTTATAAATATAAAACGACATGCACATGACAAAAGACTATACTCCGCAACTCAATAATGATAAAGACAACCCTCGGTACATTTCAGACGGAATGAACGAATTAGAACGTAACATGAAGCGGCTCATTGATCTCTTCACGGCTTTGTTCTGTCTTATCATCTTCTCTCCCCTCTTCCTAATATGCTATATCGCTGTTAAGCGGGAGGATGGCGGACCTGCCATTTTCAAGCAAGAGCGCATAGGTCGTTTTGGTCGTCCGTTCTATATCTATAAGTTTCGCTCCATGAAGGTTGATGCTGAGAAAAACGGACCTGCTCTGTACCAGCATGAGAAAGAGACGCGTATGACTAAGATAGGAAAATTCCTGCGTGAGCATCATTTGGACGAACTGCCCCAGCTGTGGAATGTGGTGAAGGGAGAAATGGCATTTATTGGTCCTCGTCCTGAGCGCAAGTTCTACATCGACCAGATTTTGGAACATGACAAACGCTATGTCTATCTCTATCAGGTACGTCCTGGTGTAACCTCATACGCCACACTCTATAACGGATATACAGACACGATGGAGAAAATGCTGCGTCGTCTGGATCTGGACCTTTATTATTTGGAGAACCGTTCGTTGTGGTTCGATTTCAAATTACTGGTTAAGACCTTCCTCAATATTGCGTTCGGCAAGAAATTCTAATTTGGTCCTATCGCCATACCTTATTATATATATGATAGGTAGGAAAAACGCGATAAAAGCCAAATAATAATCACAAATAGGGATTTCCCCAACCTTGTTTAGGGGAAATCCTTTTCATATACCTCTATTTCTTCCTATCTTTGCAACGTGAACAAGTAACAATATGTCGAACTCATTAAAATAAAACGAATATGAAAAAGATGATGATAGCCCTGGTAGCAATGCTGACAATCGCAGCAACGGGCAAGGCAATGAGCTACGAACAGGCTCGCAACGAGGCTCTCTTCCTGACAGACAAGATGGCTTATGAGCTGAACCTGACTGAAGAGCAGTATGAGGCTGCCTATGAAATCAACCTCGACTACCTGATGGGTGTGACGAGCTACGACGATGTGTTCGGTATCTACTGGGAGCGTCGTAATCTGGATCTGAGCTATATCCTGCTCGATTGGCAGTGGAACGCCTTCCGTGCAGCCACCTATTTCTATCGTCCCCTCTATTGGCGTGATGGTTTCTGGCACTTCGGCATCTATGCACGTTATCCGCATCGCGACTACTTCTACTTTGGTCGTCCTGTGTTCTATGCAAGCTATCGTGGCGGACATGCCTGGCACCGTATTGGTGGACATGGTTACTATCATGGACATCGCGACCATTTCCGTCCTGCTCACCAGCCAGGTCGTAGCCACTTCGGTATGTTAGACCGTTGGAATCGTGGCGACTATCGTCACCATCATGGTGGCAACGCCAACCACAACAGGCCTCACTATGGAGGAGGTAACCGTAACAGTTCTACTCGCACCACAGTGAACAATCGCCACAACTTTGATCAGAATAACAGAGATCATCGTACCCATAACGAAGGGTTCAGGGGTGTAGGACGTTCTACTGAGAGTAATCGCAACTTCGGCACTAATTCTACACAGAGAATAGATCGTAACCAGAACCATCATGTGGAAAGGCCAGAAAGCAACACTTCTCGCAGTAATGGTTCATTCAGCAGAAGCACCACTTCTCGCAGCAGCGGTTCATTCAACGGTGGCAGTGCTACACGCAGTAGTGGTTCATTCGGCGGAAGCCACTTTGGAGGCAGTCACAGTGGAGGAAGCTTCAGCAGTGGCAGATCCGGCGGTGGAAGCCACAGCGGAGGTGGTCACAGTGGCGGAGGTCGCTCGTTCGGCGGACGTCGTTAAGATGCGAACTTCAGCGTTCATCATCCGCTGAACCTCCCGCATACTACATCCGGCATAAACCGCAAGAATTGCTTTGTTGATAATTCCGTGACCAACGGCCACCACCCGACATCCTGGGTAGGTGGTCGTTATATATATAAGAAAGGAACGTGCACGAAGAAGCAGATCCGTTTCGCTTTCGATATCGTCAGGCCATGTTTCGCCCTTCAGATCAGGAATAAAGCGCCCTGTAAACGAGCCCCAATCGCGCTCACGTAATAATTCGGTAGTCATTACGGGTAAATCATGAGGTGCTGCTATGATTTCCGCTGTTTGGATGGCACGATGCAAATCGCTGGCCACTACGGCATCCACGCGTTCAGAAGCCAATCGCTGAGCCACCTGCTGAGCCTGTTCCCTACCCCGTTCGTTCAGTTCACCATGTGTCTGTCCCTGCATGATTTGGCGAGCATTATCAATGGTCTCACCATGTCGTACCAGAAGAATTGTTGTTTCCATGGGTGCAAAAATACAAAAATAATTGCGAATTGTGAGTCACGAATTAAGAATAATTCGTATCTTTGCAGCCAAAATCAACAATAACAAGTATTATGAAGATATTCCAAAGCTCTATTTTCCGCGCTATATGCGCCATTGTGATTGGTGGACTCATACTGAAATTCCCACAGGATGGAGTAACCTGGCTGACTGTTGCTATTGGTGTTTTATTCCTATTGTCAGGCATCATAGCACTGATAGCCTATATGAATGCTAAGAAGCATGTGGGCGAGTATACCATCATTGACAAAGAAGGTCGTGTGGTCAGCGGTAGCCAACCCACTTTCCCTGTAGTTGGGGCTGGTAGCGTCATCCTCGGATTGGTGCTGGCAGTGACTCCAGGTGTATTCATTAATGGACTGATGTATGTACTGGCAGCCATCATGATACTTGGAGGTATCAACCTGCTGGTAAGCCTCGTCTCAGCACGCCGTTTCGGACGCATTCCCTTCTTTTTCTGGGTTGCTCCCTCGCTGATTCTACTGACAGGACTTTTCGTGATTCTGAAACCCATGAAGAGTGCCGAGCTGCCTTTGCTCATCCTGGGTTGGTGTTCATTGGTTTATGGTGTGACAGAGATTATCAATGCCATCAAGATTCACACCATCCGTAAACAGGCTGAACGCATACAACTGGAAAAGGAGGAAGCTGTGGCAGAGGAAATCAGTTCTGAACCCTTAGCAACTGAAGAGAATCCGGTAGCAGAAGAAAACAATTCGGAACCTGCAGTAAAAGAAATCGAATCCAAGGTTGCAACCAACGACGAATACGACAACTATTCAGCCGACTAATTTTCGATTATACTCAAGAAGAAAGAAAAACGTGTAGCCTGCTCAGGCTACACGTTTGTTACTATTCCCTCTATGTATGTCTTGAGAATGTGGATACCCGTCTTGTTCTCATGTCCCCACGGAATAATAAGGTCGGCAAACTTCTTTGTGGGTTCAATGAATTGTTCGTGCATGGGCTTTAACACCTTCTCATAACGGTCGAGCACCATATCAACGGTTCGTCCACGTTCTACGACATCACGACGAATGTTACGAATCAATCGCACGTCGCTGTCTGTATCTACAAAGATTTTCAGGTCCATCATGTCACGCAACTTCTTATAATGAAGCGTCATGATTCCCTCCAGAATGATGACTGGCTTGGGCTCCACATGAATTGTTTCAGGCAGACGATTGGAGATGATATACGAATAAGTTGGCTGTTCTATAGCCTGTCCGCTCTTCAACATCTTGATCTGCTCCGTCAGCAATTTCCAGTCGAAAGCATCTGGATGGTCGAAATTGATAGCCTTTCGTTCTTCGACCGTCAATCCTGTCGTATCATTATAATATGAATCCAATGGGACGATAGCTGCACACTGTGGAGGCAGTACCTGAGTGATTTGTTTTACGACGGTGGTTTTTCCAGAACCCGTTCCGCCTGCTATTCCTATAATTGTCATCAGTCCGTACTATTATTTCTGTTCCTTAACCAGATAGACAAGGGTTGGCAGGTGATCGCTATAACCATCGAGCCATACACCACCAGCATGAGTACGCAGGGTATTACCTTTATACTTGCCTTCCTGCTGGAACAGGTAGTCGCGACGGAAAATCTGTGGCTGCCAGTATTTCAGTGTCGAATAATCGCGCTCACCTTTCTTGTTAAGCAATGAATGCGACAGGATAATCTGGTCGAAGAGGTTCCAAGCACCATCATACATCAGGGTTCCAGTACCGCTGGCATGAATCTCCCAGAACGGATTGAACAGCTCGCCAGGACCTACATCCTCCAACTTACGCTTGGCACCCAAGGCAACAGACATGGAGCGATCCTTCGGGTCGTCATTCATATCGCCCATGATGAAGAGTTTGACATTAGGATCGTCCTTAATCAGCGAATCCTTCACGGCACGAATCTGCTCACCACCTAACTCACGATAATACGATGTAGCACCACGTGAAGGCAGGTGGTTGACGATAATGGTGACATGCTCATCAGCCATTGTACCACTAACTACCAGGAAACCACGGGTAGCTCTACCCTTCTCGATATCTTCCTGCAACTTATATTCATAAGGTACGAGTTTCACGTCACGAACGGAGAATAAGGAAGGATTGAAGAGCAAGCCGCAGTCGACACCACGCTGATCCGGTCCCTCAATATGGCAGAACTGGAAGTTTCGGGCCTTCAATGGTGGCTGGTTGCAAAGGTCGTTCAGACAGTTGGCGTTCTCAACTTCTGCGACACCAATGGCAGCGCATCCTACCAATGGCAACTTATCGGTACCCATCTCAGAAAGTACACGAGCCATATTGCGCAACTTATGGGTATACTTCATTCCAGACCACTTGTTACGTCCATCGGGCAGATACTCATAATCGTTCTTCCCTGCATCGTGACAAGTATCAAACAGGTTCTCTAAGTTATAAAAACCAATGGCATAAACAGAGTATTTTTTCTCTTGAGCCTGTGCATTCATCGTTCCCACCAGGAACATGACGCTAATGATATACAACAGTTTTTTCATAAACATTTTAGGTTTTATGTTGCGAAGATAGTGATTATTTTTGAAAATCTACAATATTTTTAAAAAAAATATGCGAAAAGATAGTGTTTTTTTCATTTTATTCGCTATCTTTGCAAACAAATCTATAAATAATTACTAAAATTATACTCTATGCAGAAAAAGCTGAAATTAATTGTGATGGCCCTATGCTTCGCATCTTCGGCATTCGCTCAGTCAGTGACCGGCAAGGTTATCGACGAGATGGGTAATCCTGTCATTGGTGCTGCTGTTACCGTAGAAGGTACCAATACCTCAGTAACGACAGACCTTAACGGCATGTACCGTATTGCAGCTCCTAAGGGGAGCAAGGTGACGATTAGCTATATCGGCTATCAGCCACAGACTGTGAATCCTGGTGGCACTGTTTATCTACAGGAAAGTAATAAACAGGATGATGAAAGCACGGCAATTAGTGACCAAGCTTTCACCTTTACGGAGGCTCAGTTAGGTGAAGACGACGACATGTCACAGAACGTGACTATCATTTCGTCGAACCAGAACATCTATGCCTCGCAAGTGGGCTATCTGTTTAGCCCCTCACGTTTCCGCTACCGTGCGTTCAATCAGAAGTACAACGAGATCTACATCAACGGTGTACAGATGAACGACATGGAATCGGGTCAATTCCGCTACTCTCTGGTGGGCGGCCTGAACCAACAGACGCGTGGTGTAGAAAACTCACTGCCTTTTGAGGACAACACATTCTCAATGTCAGCAATGGGTGGTTCTAACAACTACGATTTCCGTCCTAGTCACATGGCTACAGGCCAACGTGTGACTCTGACTGGCGCCAACCGAAACTACACCGTTCGTGGCATGTATACTTACAACAGCGGACTGCGTCCTGACGGTTGGGCTTTCTCTGGCAACGTAACCTATCGTTGGGCCAACATGCAGACTGCTTATGTGCAGGGTACTTTCTACAATTCACTCTCTTACTTCTTTGGAGCAGAGAAGAAATTGAACGACCGCCACGCATTGAGCATCGTCACATGGGGTAACCCTACAGAACGAGCTGGACAGGGTGCTGCTACCGATGAGAGCTACTGGTTGGCTAACAGCAACTACTACAACCCCTACTGGGGATACCAGAACGGCAAGAAGCGTAACTCGCGTGTTGTCAACGACTTTGCTCCGACAGTGCTACTGACTTGGGACTGGAAGATCAATGAGAAGTCGAAGCTGACGACATCGCTGACCGGTCGCTACTCAACGTACAAGAGCACGAAGCTGAACTACAACAACAGTGAGAATCCTCAGCCCGACTATTGGAAGAACCTGCCATCAAGCTATTACGATGTATGGTATGAAGAAGACAAGGCTGGTCGTACAGAGGCTGGTTACTACGATTTCTATCGTGCACGTACCTATTTGATGGGTAGTACAGAGGCTCGTCAGATTAATTTCGACCATTTGTACTATGCTAACCAGCACGCCACAGGTGATGCTTTGTACTACATCCAGGCCCGATACAACAAGAATCTGAACCTTGCCTTGGCATCAGCCTTCAAGACGGAGTTAGGCAAGAATGCTGTTTGGAACTCAGGTATTCAGTTGGCCACCAATAAGGGTATGCACTACGAGACGGTAGACGACCTGATGGGTGCCAAGACATTCCATAACATCAACACCTATGCATTAGGCAAGTATGCTCCTACCGACCCACGTGTTCAATACGACCTGAACAACCCTAACGCCGAGGTTAAAGAGGGTGACAAGTTCGGTTACGACTACAACCTGCTCGTACAGAAGGCTCAGCTTTGGAGTTCTCTGCGCTATAAGAAAGGAGCAATGGCAACCTTTATCGCTGGTCGCATTGGTGGTGTTACCATGCAGCGCGATGGCAAGATGAGGAACGGTATAGCTGAGGCTTTAGGTATTTCTTCTTACGGCAAGAGCAAGACAGCTAAGTTCCTCGATGGTGGTGTGAAGGGCGGTCTGACCTACGCTTTGGGCGCTGGCAATACTGTTTCTCTGGGCGTTAGTTACGAGTTGAAGGCTCCTCAGGCTCAAGTAGCATTCGTTTCTCCTGAGGTGAACAACGATTTCGTTCACGACCTGAAGAACGAGAAGATATTCAGTTCGGAACTGAGCTATCAACTTGAGACTCCCTGGATGAAGGCTAACATTAACGGTTACTACAGCCATCTGAGCGATGTCACCGAGTGGCAACAGTTCTTCTATGATGATATCAACTCGTTCTCTTACGTTTCGATGAAGGGTATCAAGAAAGCCTACTACGGTGTTGAATGGGGTATCAACTTCAAGATTAACTCCGCTTTCAGCATAAAGACACTTGGAACATTTGCTGAAGCTAAGAACATGAATAATGCACAAGTGGTATACATGAACTCTACCGAGGGTGAATATCACGGTGATATAGTATATAATAAGAACATGCGCGAGGGAGGCACCCCACTGACAGCCCTGAACCTGACTCTGAGCTACCATGCTAAGGGTTGGTTTATCGACGTGATGGGTAACTACTACGACCGCATCTATCTCTACTACTCGCCTTCTTATCGCTACGGCACCACACTGGACAACCGTCAGAAGTCGTATGAGAACAGCGGTATTGCCCACGATAAGGTATATGACGTCAATGCAGACGGCGACAAGGTTATTCGTTCGGAAGCTATAGCCCAGGAGAAAGGTAAGGGCGGATTCATGCTCGACCTCAGTATCGGTAGGAGCATCCGTATGAAGAAGGGACAGCTGAGCATCAACTTCTCTCTGACCAACGTACTCAACAACACCAAGATTTGCACCGGTGGTTACGAGCAGAGCCGCAGCAACTACTCAGTGAGAGACGATGGTACGGTAGGTGGCGCCAGAACGTATAAGTTCGACCGCAATCCTAAGAAGTTCTATGCCTATGGTATCAATGGTATGCTGAACATCGGTTATAAATTCTAAAACATGCAGACGATTATGAAGACAAAGAAATATATTCTCTTCGCACTGGCAATCCTCGGATTTGCCACGTCGTGTCACGATGGTGACTGGAATGCACCATCCGAAGAAACCGGTATGGCGTCATACGGCAACCAGTCTATTCAGGAAACCAACTTGAAGACCATCGCCGAAGTGAAGCAGCTCTTTAGCAACGAGATAAACAACAACAGCCTCAAGCAAGTCAAGTCGCCCATGCAGATTAAAGGTGTGGTGACGGGCAACGACGAGGGTGGCAACATCTACAACGCGCTCTATATCCAGGACAACACGGGAGCCATCGCAATCAGCGTTGGCCAGGGTGGTCTCTATGGTCCTTTCGCTGTTGGACAGACCGTACTGATCGAGCTTGAAGGACTCTATATCGGTGGTTATGGCAAACAGCCACAGCTGGGCACCACCTATACCAATCCTAACAAGGAAGGTGCAACACCACAGGTTGGTCGCATGAGCCGCTACATCTGGAACCTGCACTACAAGTTGGTGCCCCCTGTAGCCGGTCTTATTGCAGCACCGATTGAGGCCAAGTGGAATTTCAACAGCCTCAATATAGCCAACGACTGCGCTAAGCTGATTACCCTGAAGGGTGTTGAGCTGGCAGAAGCTGACGGAACGGCTGTCTTCGCACCTAGCGATGGTAGTGTTTCGCTGACTGCCAACTGTGCTAACCGCGTCATTAAGGGTGTGAGTAATGTTGTGCTCCGCACTAGTACTTATGCCGATTTTGCTAACCAGGCTATGCCTACCGGCTTGGTTGATATCACTGGTGTAGCAACTCGTTATAACGATGTTTGGCAGTTGCTGATGCGTACCAGTGACGATATCAGACCATCTACTACGGAACCTGCTCCAGTAGCGAAGCCTACAGGTGATGGAAAGACACTAGAAACAGCATTTAATGTTGCTGGTATCATTGAGGAAACTAAGAGTTTGAAAGAAGGAACAACAACCGAAGATTCGTATTATGTCAGAGGTTACGTAATACGAGAGCCTTCATTTGTGAGCAAATACAATAGTCTTAATTACTATATCGCAGATGACGAAGAAGGTAATCTGAATAGTTTCTATGTATACAGCGGTCAGGGCTTAGGCAACACAAAATTCAGCTCTGAAAAGGATCTGAAAGCTGGTGACCAGGTTGTAGTTTATGGAAAGATAACGAACTACAAGGGAGTCATCGAATTTCAAAGTCAAAACTACATTGTTGAACTCAACGGTAAGACAAAGTAACTTTATAACGAATAAACAAAAACAAATAAAGATATGAAAAGAATCACAAATTATCTGATTGCGTTGGCTGTTGCAGCCTTCACATTCACCAGTTGCGAGGACGTTCCCTCTCCCTTTGGTAGCATTGTTGCTCCAGAGAAAGGTGAAACCATCGTGGTTACCCCTACAGGTACAGGTACTGAGGCAGACCCCTACAACGTAGCCGCTGTGCTGGAATATTTGTCTGGTCTGGGTGCTGACACACAATCCGACAAGGAAGTCTACATTAAGGGTATTGTCAGCGAAGTACAAGAAGTAGATGTTACTGGCTCCTATGGAAATGCCACTTATTACATCTCTGACGATGCTGACGGCAAGGCTAACAAGTTTATGATCTATCGCGGATTCGGTCTTGGCGGCAAGAAGTTCAACGAGGGCGCTACCCCAGTTAAGGCTGGCGATAACGTTATCATCAAGAGTAAAGTGGTACTCTACAAGGGCAACACACCCGAAACCGTTTCTAACAACTGTATCATCGTTGAGTTGAATGGTGTCAAGGATGGTGGCAGTGGCGGCGATACACCAACACCAACTCCAGGCGAAGCCAAGGGTACTGGTACACAAGCTGATCCTTTCAATGCTGCAGGGGCCAATAAGTACATTGCTTCTCTTGCTGCAGATACAGAATCCGCAAACGACATCTACATTAAGGGTAAGATTGTTAAGTTTGCCAACAATGGTGAGTTCAATGCTCAGTATGGCAATGCATCATTCTATATCTCTGAAGATGGCAAGGAGAGCAGTGAGCAGTTCTATGTATTCCGCACCCTTTATTTGGGCAATGTGAAATATACTGAAGGTGCTCAACCTAAAGTTGGCGACGAAGTCGTCATCTGCGGCAAGGTTGTCAACTATAAGGGTAATACTCCTGAGACCGTAGCTAACAAGAGCTACATCTATTCACTCAATGGTCAAACATCTGGTGGTGGTAGCGACACGCCAGCCGGCAACAATGATGGTTCATTAGAGAAACCATTCACACCGGCCGAAGCTAATGCATTCATTGCTACGCTAGCTGCAGACACCAATACTGATAAGGACTACTATATCAAGGGTAAGATTATCGAGATTACTGAGAAGAACCAGTTCAATACACAGTATGGCAACTGCACATTCTACATCTCTGACGACGGCACGGACAAGGATGGCAAGTTCTACGTATTCCGCACCCTCTATCTCGGCAACGTGAAGTACACTGAGGGCACGCTGCCTAAGGCTGGCGACGAGGTTGTAATCTGTGGTAAGTTAGTTAACTATAAGGGTAACACTCCTGAGACTGTAGCTAATCAAAGCTATATCTACTCACTGAACGGCAAGACATCTGCTGATGGAGGTGGCGGTGGTAGTGAGGCTACTGCTGGAACTCTGGAGAAGCCATTCACGCCTGCCGAGGCTAATGCCTTTGTTGCTACGCTGTCTGCAGACACTAATACCGACAAGGACTACTATGTCAAGGGTAAGATTATCGAGATTACTGAGAAGAACCAGTTCAATACACAGTATGGCAACTGCACATTCTACATCTCTGACGACGGCACGGACAAGGATGCCAAGTTCTATGTATTCCGCACCCTCTACCTCGGTAATGTAAAGTACACAGAAGGCACACTGCCTAAGGCTGGCGACGAGGTTGTTATCTGCGGTAAGTTTGTCAACTACAAGGGTAACACCCCTGAGACCGTAGCAAATCAAAGCTATATCTACTCATTGAACGGTAAGACAAAATAACATTATATTCACTCCATAGAGAGGGGCGTTCATCACGGGCGTCCTTCTTTTTTTGTGCTCATGACGCGGTTGTGACAATTGAAAAAGTTTTTGAAGAAAAATTTGGTGGGATAGATTTTTTTTCGTACCTTTGCACCCGCTTTTATGCACAATAGACAAATAACAGATAAATAATTAACAAAGAAAATGAAAAAAGGTATTCATCCAGAAAACTATCG
>JAEEGH010001449.1_pt1 | contig 68752 bp, 68 predicted proteins | sample 9134181 | NCBI WGS metagenome assembly JAEEGH01 (sample SAMN16246544, study PRJNA631951) | gut metagenome | biome: gut microbiome; feature: rumen; material: DP-attached | host: Bos | place: Iran: Karaj | collected 2018-10
GGAAAAGAGATTGAGGTGAAGTTGCTTCAGCATAACGATGACTTCAAGGATATTGACATCGCCTTTACTTCGGCAGGTGCAGGCACATCGAAGGAGTTTGCCGAGACCATCACGAAGTATGGTGCCGTGATGATTGATAACTCCAGTGCTTTCCGTATGGACGATGACGTGCCCCTTGTAGTGCCTGAGTGCAATGCTGAGGATGCCTTGAACCGTCCCCGTGGCATCATCGCCAACCCGAACTGTACGACGATTATGATGGTGGTCGTGCTCCAGCCGTTGGAGAACATCTCTCATATCAAGCGCATCCACGTGGCCTCCTATCAGAGTGCCTCTGGTGCCGGTGCTGCCGCTATGGCAGAACTCCAACAGCAGTACAAGGAGATGGTGGAAGAAGGTGAGGTGAAGACCATCAAGAAGTTCGCCCACCAGTTGGCTTACAATGTGATTCCCCAGATCGATGTCTTCCAGCCCAATGGCTACACCAAGGAGGAGATGAAGATGTACAACGAGACTCGGAAGATTATGCATACCGATGCCATGTGTTCGGCTATGTGTGTTCGTGTATCTTCACTTCGCAGCCATTCAGAGAGCGTTTGGATTGAGACCGAACGCCCCATTAGCGTAGAGGAAGCACAGAAAGCCATCGCTGCAGCTCCAGGCTGTACGTTAGTTGATGATCCCGCAAACCTTGTATACCCAATGCCTTTGGAAACAGCAGGTAAAGATGACGTATATGTCGGTCGTGTACGTAAGGATTTGAGCGACGAAAATGGGCTTACTTTCTGGCTCTCTGGCGACCAGATTCGCAAGGGTGCAGCTCTTAATGCTGTTCAGATTGGCGAATATCTTGTAAAGAACGATAAGCAATTCAAGTAACGCTATGTTTGTACCATTACCCCAATATGCTTCCCAAGCCGATAAAGATTCGCGTTACTGCAAGAATCTTTATATCGACAATGAGCAGGATTTGAAGAAGGAGATTGATATTCTTCTTGCTCATAATGATGAATTCATCTATCGTGGAGTATATGATGCTAGCTATAAGATGTTTTCATCTTCACAACGCTTGTGGTTTTTAGATGACCAGCGTATGTTGCGATTGGGATGCACCAATTATTATGATACTATTGAGTGCTTAATCAAACTGGCCGCAAACCAGCCTGATGTTCAGAAGTATATACAGCAGAACAACCTTCCATTCAATGACTTCTTGATTTTGGCAATGCTTCAGCATTTCGGCTCGCCATCGCCAATGCTCGATTTCTCCAATAGTGTGCTAAAAGGACTGTTTTTTGCTGTGGACAATATGCCTGATTGGACTGATAAGGGAACTAACAAACTCGATGACTATGTTTCTCTTTATTATATAAGTAGGGATATTGACTGGATAAACTGCACAGTGCAAAGAGTAATGCAAAATGCGGCAGCTGATATAGAACGGCTTATTACAGATACACACCAGAAAGATCCTGCCATACAGATACAGACAGAAGAGGTAAAAGAGAATATACAATATCTAAGATATCACCAGTTCAGACCAGAATTTGGTAATATCTTCTTTCTGCCTGTTGGGGGACCTGCTGCTGGTAGAGTTAAGATAGACATTCCTGTGGAGAATTTCCATTGTGACTATTATATTGTAAACGACCGTTTAATAAGTCAAGAGGGTTTGTTTATTTTTAATAATACCAAAGATATACCATTGGTAGAAGTAATGAATACTGTTTGCCATATCCAATATTTCCATTGTATCAATATACGTAAACATCTTGTACCAGAAATAATATCAAGATACTTACAGCCCAATGGAATTACTCATAACTCAGTCTACGGTATTGGGAATGCTGTTTCAGGTCAACTACAATTAGTATTTAATAGTATCTGATTTAAATGGTGTTAAAATAATTTATGGGTGACACTATCTTAAGAATCGATGGATAGAGCAGTGGGTGGGATTTGAATCACGTCCATGCTGGAAGAAGAACATCAAGTAATATGAGTGAAATTAATATTAAAATAATAAATGTCGCAGACCGTGAAGACTTGCAAAGATGGGAAGGCCATATGCTTGTAAAGGCAAAATGTTGGAATCAGTTTTGTGATGGTCTCTATGGTGAAAACGAGATTCGTGCAGTTCACGTAGTAAAGGAAGATAATTCAAACTTTACTTATCTTACAACACTATGTGAAGATTGTATCAAATATACTAGAAGTTATGGTGTTCTAGTAAAAGAAAAGTATTTAATGGTGGAAACACAGCATAAGAAGGACCATCTAATATAAAATGAAAAATTGCTTCAGACTGCACAGGTGGTCGCATTGCGATGCAGTTCGATATTCCGGCCAGAACAATAATATTATTTAATGACATATTCAATGAAAAAAGTAATGCTGGTCTTTGGCACAAGACCCGAAGCTATTAAAATGTGCCCATTGGTAAAAGAGTTCCAAAAGCACCCAGAGGCTTTTGAAACAATTGTGTGTGTAACTGGTCAGCATCGTGAGATGCTTGACCAAGTGCTTACTATTTTTGATGTTAAGCCAGATTATGACTTGAACATTATGAAACAAGGGCAGGATTTATACGACGTGACAGCTCGTGTCCTAACAGGAATGCGTGACGTATTTAAGGAGTGCAAGCCCGATGTAGTGCTGGTGCATGGCGATACCACCACCAGCACAGCTGCTGCCTTGGCAGCCTTCTACCAGCAGATTCCTGTTGGTCATGTAGAGGCTGGCCTGCGCACACACAACATCTATAGCCCTTGGCCCGAGGAGATGAACCGCCAGATTACTGGCCGTATCGCTACTTACGATTTTGCCCCTACACCCCTCAGCGAGCATAATCTGCAGGAGGAGAAGGCCCAAGGCCAGATCTTCGTCACCGGTAATACAGTTATCGATGCCCTCCACATGGTGGTCGATAAGCTCAAGACTGATAAGGCTTTGGCCGACGAGCAGATTAACGTGCTCAAGAATGCTGGTTACGATGTGACTCGTCTGGATGGCGGCAAGAAGCTTGTGCTCATCACTGGCCACCGTCGCGAGAACTTTGGTGATGGCTTCATCAGCATGGTGACAGCCATGAAGGATTTGTCAGAGAAGTATCCTGAGGTAGATTTCGTTTACCCCATGCACCTCAACCCCAATGTGCGCAAGCCAATCCATGAGGTGTTTGGTGAGGATTTGACTCGCCCGAACTTCTTCTTTATTGAGCCACTGCAGTACTTGGAGTTTGTGTATCTGATGGAGAAGAGTACTGTTGTGCTCACAGACTCGGGTGGTATTCAGGAGGAGGCTCCTGGCCTTGGCAAGCCAGTGCTCGTGATGCGTGATACCACTGAGCGCCCAGAGGCGTTGAAGAGTGGCACTGTCCATCTCGTTGGCACCAATCACGACCTCATTGTAAACGAAGTAAGCACTCTCCTTGATGATGCCGCAGCTTACGAGCGTATGAGCAAGGCCGTCAACCCTTATGGCGATGGCAAGGCCTGCAACCGCATTGTTCGCGCCCTCAATGGCGAAGCCGTAGATCGTTACGAAGTAAAGTAGGATTTTTAACATTTAACAATTTAACAATGACAGGAGCTGTGCTCCTGCCAAAACGAATGAGAAAATAATTATTCTTTAAACACAATAGCATTATGATTAACGTTGTTGGATTGGGCTACATTGGCCTACCTACGGCCCTTATGATGGCCTCACATGGAGTTGAAGTAATCGGTACTGATTACAACAAAGAGTTAGTTGACACACTGAACGCTGGCAAGACCACCTTCAAGGAGGATGGTCTCGACGAGCTGTTTGCTGCTGCTGTTAAGGCAGGCATCAAGTTCACCACCGAGTATCAGAAGACTGACATGTACATCGTCAGCGTTCCTACCCCTTACGACAAGTTCTCGAAGAAGGTGGACGCTTGCTATGTGGTGGCAGCCGTCAAGGAAGTGATGAAGGTGTGCCCCAAGGGCGCTACCGTAGTCGTTGAATCTACTGTTAGCCCCGGAACCATCGATAAATTCGTGCGTCCTGTCATCGAGGAGAACGGCTTCAAGATTGGTGAGGACATCAATCTTGTTCACGCCCCCGAGCGTATCATCCCCGGCAACATGGTTTATGAGCTGCTGCACAACAACCGCACCATTGGTGCCGACTCTCGTGAGATTGGCGAGAAGGTGAAGCAGTACTATGCCAGCTTCTGCCAGGGCGAGATTGTCGTTACCGACATCCGTACCGCTGAAATGACCAAGGTGGTTGAGAACACCTATCGTGCCGTGAACATCGCTTTCGCCAACGAGCTCAGCCGCATCTGCCGTCACGACAATATGGATGTGTACGAAATCATCAAGATCTGTAACATGCACCCCCGTGTCAACATCCTGCAGCCCGGTCCTGGCGTTGGTGGTCACTGCATCTCTGTTGACCCTTGGTTCCTCGTGGGCGACTATCCCCAGCTGGCTAAGGTGATTGACGAGAGTATGAAGACCAACGATTACCAGCCAGTCTTCGTTTTGGAGCGCATCCATGAGATTATGAAGGAACACGGTATCACCGACAACCGTCGTGTCGGTCTATATGGACTGACCTATAAGGAGAATGTGGACGATGTTCGTGAAAGCCCTACGCTTCAGATGTTAGATATCCAAAAGCGTCATCTGGCCCGTCCCCTAAAGACTTTCGATCCCTTCTTTACAAATAAGGAGATAGTGAAGAACCAGATATTGAATTTTGATCAGTTCCTAAGCGAGGTAGATATGGTAGTCATTATGGTTAAGCACGACCATATTAAGCAGAACTGGGACAAACTTCAGGGTAAAGTTATCCTTGACTGCCATAATATCTGCCCGATTAAGAAGAATGTATACCATATCTAAAAGCTGTTGTTGAGCTGTAGCATAGTAATACCATATTAAATAATAGCGCAATGATTAACGTTGGAATTATTGGATGTGGCTTCGTAGGCGGAGCCTTGAAAGATTGGTTGGAACATAATAACCCAGAATGCAAACTATTTATTAGCGATCCCCCAAAGGGGTACTTTGATGACCTGAGTAATATCGATATAGCTTTCCTGCAGATACATGTTCCTACAGAAGATGACGGTACACAGGATTTGACGTTGATGAAGGAGCTTATCACCAACCTTCCTGATGTGCCCGTGTTCGTTCGCACCACGATTCTCCCAGGCACCAGTGAGATGCTTTCCCACGAAACTGGACATAAGGTTCACTATATGCCAGAATTCTTGACCGAGCGTACCCATATCGAGGACTTCAAGAAACAGACAATGGTGTTCACGGGTGCTCACGAACTGCTTACCAAGATCTTTGTAGGTAAGAAATTCACAGTAATGACACCGCTTGAAGCTGAACTGACCAAGTATATGCACAATGTCTTTGGAGCCTATAAGGTTACCTACTTCAATGCTTGTCGTGAGTATTGTGAGCAGATGGGTGCTGATTGGCGCAAGGTGCATACTGGTGTTCTCCTGTCTGGTTATATCAACGATACACATACCTATGTTCCTGGTCCGGATGGCAAGTTTGGATATGGTGGCAAGTGCTTCCCCAAGGATGTCAATGCATTTGCCAAGATGACCGAAGGCACTCCCCTTGGAATCCTTTTGGCACATCTCCATGAACTGAACGTTCATTTTCGTGGAGAAGAGGAACATATCTAAACTATAGATTCTAGATTTTTATCAATAATGTTCAATTTAGATAAGTTTATTTCAGATAGCATAACCTTCCGTCCTGTCAGTTTGTTTGCTGCAGATATTGAGGCAAACAAAGAAACACTCACCAAAGAGATAAAGGACAAGAAGGTCTGCGTCATAGGTGGTGCCGGTTCTATTGGTTCCAGTTTCATCAAGGCTGTACTGCGCTTTGAGCCTGCCAGTGTTGTAGTTATTGACCTCAACGAAAACGGGTTGGCAGAGCTGGTGCGCGATGTGCGTTCGACCAATGGCCTTTATGTTCCAGACGAGTTCCGCTGCTATACGCTGAACTTTGCAGACCCCATCTTTGAGCGCATTTTCCGTGAAGAGAAGGGTTTTGATATTGTGGCGAACTTCTCTGCTCATAAGCACGTGCGTTCAGAAAAAGACCGCTATAGTGTACAGGCTCTGATTGAGAACAACGACATCAAGGCAAAGAAGCTGATGGACTTGCTCACAGTCTATCCTCCCAAGCATTTCTTCTGTGTCTCTACAGATAAGGCTGCGAACCCCGTGAACATCATGGGAGCCTCCAAGCGAATTATGGAAGACTTAGTGATGGCATACAACAAGTATTTCAAGGTGACAACTGCTCGTTTTGCCAATGTGGCCTTCAGTAATGGCTCTTTGCCTGACGGCTGGATTCACCGCTTGCAGAAGAAGCAGCCGCTGGCTGCACCAAGCGATGTGAAGCGTTACTTCGTAAGCCCCGAGGAGAGTGGCCAGATTTGTATGTTGGCTTGTATTCTTGGCAATGGGGGAGAGGTGTTCTTCCCGAAGTTGGGTGAGGACCAGATGCTGACGTTCTCTTCTATCTGCGACCGGTTTGTTGATGCACAAGGTTTTGAAAAGAAAGAATGTAGTAGTGATGCCGAAGCAAAACAATTTGCGGCAGAAATGACTCTTCCATCTTCCATCTTACCTCAGACATCAAATTCTGAAAAAGAAAAGTATCCTGTCGTATACTTTAAAAGTGATACGACAGGAGAGAAGTCTTTTGAAGAATTTTTCGTTCCAGGCGAGAAGATCGACATGCAACGCTTCAAAGCCCTTGGAGTTGTAGAGCAGACCACCCGCCATGAAATGAGCGAGGTGAATGGCTTCTTTGATAAGTTGGAAGGTATCTTTGCAAAAGAAGACTTCACCAAGGCACAGGTTGTAGATGCTATCAAAGAGTTTATTCCCAACTTTGAGCACGAGGAGAAGGGAAAGAATCTAGATCAAAAAATGTAGGCCGTAAAAAGGGGAACAATTGATATCCCAAAGGGTGACGATTGCTGCTAGAGGGGCTCAAGAAACTGAAGAAAATTTATAATCGTGAATGTAATCGCTAATTGGCAAATTCTTGATAGCTCATACTCCTTTACCTGCCCTTGGCTGAAAGTCAGGAAAGATGTAGTTCTACTACCAAATGGAGTCGAGATACCCGACTTCTACATCACCGAAACTCCTAATTGGGTAAACATAATAGCTATCACTACCGAAGGCAAGTTCATCATGGAAGAGCAATACCGTCACGGCATCCAAAAGGTTTGTTTCGAATTGTGTGCGGGGATGGTGGATGAGGGCGAGTCACCAATAGATGCAGCTAAACGTGAATTATTGGAAGAGACTGGATTTTCGTGTGGAAACTGGATGGACTTTGGTATGAGCGTTCCTAATGCAAGTGGATCTACGACAAAGTGTTATCACTTTTTAGCAACCGATGTACTTTTTCGCAATAAACCAAAGCCAGAAGCAACAGAAGATATTAAAATTCATTTATTAACAGAACAAGAAGTAATAAAGCTAATGCATGACGGACACATCACAGAAGCAGTGATGTTGGCTCCACTTTGGAGATATTTCGCAAACAAATAAATATAAGTATTATGGCATACAAAATTCCTCTTTTTAATCTGAACTTCGACGAACGTGAGGCTCAGGCAGCGTATGATACTATTAAGTCCGGTTGGATCTCTACAGGTCCGAAGAATGCTGAGTTAGAGCAGATGTTTATTGATATGTGGAAGGTAAAGTATGCAGTGAGCATGTCGAATTGCACTGATGCCCTTCACGTTTGCTGTATGGTGTGTGGCTTTGGTCCTGGCGATGAGGTGATTTGCCCCTCTCTGACCTTTGCTGCATCTTGTAACTGCATTCGCTATGTGGGTGCAACACCTGTATTTGCAGACATTGTTAGCTCTGACCATATCAACATTGATCCTGCTGACATTGAGCGTAAGATTACCTCCAAGACTAAGGGTATTGTAGTAGTTCACATGGCTGGTTTTCCTGCCAAGATGGATGAGATTATGGCGATTGCCAAGAAGCATAACCTCAAAGTGATTGAGGATGCTTGCCACGGTCCCCTGTCAGAGTACAAAGGCCAGAAACTTGGCACCATTGGTGACTGTGCTGCATTCAGTTTCTTCTCTAATAAGAATATCTCAACAGGCGAAGGTGGTATGTTCATCACCAACAACGAGGAGATGGAAAAGAAAGCCCGTCTGATTCGCTCTCACGGAATGAGCACTATGAGTTATCAGCGTGCCAGCGGTCATGCAACAGAGTATGACATCACCTGTCTGGGTTACAACTTCCGTATGGATGACATTCGTGCAGCTATTGCCATTGAGCAGTTGAAGAAGCTTCCTGGAGACTTGGAGACTCGAATTAAGGTGCGTAAGCACTATATTGACCGCCTTTCTAAGATTGAGGGCGTTGTAGTACCATTTGCTGATAATACCGAGTTTGTTAGCAACTATATCTTGCCAACCGTCCTTTTGAACTCAACAAAGGAGCGTCGTAACAAGATTCGTGAGTATATTCACGAAGCAGGTGTTCAGACTTCTGTTCACTATCCTGCAGCCCATAGATTCTCAACATACAAAGAACTTGGTGCAGTCCTGCCCCAGACAAAGTATGTGACCGACAATGAAATTACCCTCCCGATGTATGCAGCATTGACAGAGGAGCAAGTTGATTTCATCTGTGATGTTTACGAAAAAGCAATTAAGGAAATCAAGTAAATGTATCAAGAAAAAAAAGCGGTTCTCATCTTCGGTGTTGGCCCTCTCCAAGAGTCAATTATAGGAAGAGCAAAGAAGATGGGACTTTATACCGTGGGCATAGATCCTTGTGCGGATGCAACGTGCAAGGATTGTGTTGATGCCTTTGAAGTTGTGCCAGGCCAAGACTATGAGGGGCATTGTGCTGTTGTGGAGAAGTATGGCATTGATGCCATCGTCACCGCTGCTACCGACAAGCCCCTGGTCATGATGGCTCGTATAGCAGAGAAGTACGGATTCCCGTTCTACTCAGTAGAAACAGCCCAGTGGAGTACCGACAAGTTCCAGATGAAGGAACGTTTTGAGTTAGGTGGTGTCCCCTGTGCTAAAGGCCGCTTGGTGAAATCCATGAGTGATGTGGAAGACTTTGAGTATCCTGTTATCATCAAGCCAAGAGACAATTCTGGTAGCCGTGGAGTAAAACTCTGCCGTAGCAAAGAGGAGTTGGAGGAATCTATGAGCGAAGCTTTAGATGTCTCAAAACTTGATTCAGTGCTTGTCGAAGAGTTCATTGAAGGCCCAGAATATAGCATAGAGAGCTTGCATCACGATGGTAAGAGTGAAGTCATTCAGTTTACAGAGAAGAAAACCACAGAGTTTCCTTATAATGTGGAGTTAGGTCATATCCAGCCAGCTAATATCAACGATGAGAATAAGCAGAAGATTCGTGAAATTATAGCAAAGATTGGCAAGGAGCTCAACTTCGAGAATTGCCCTTCACATACAGAACTGAAGATAAACGACCGTGGAATCTTTGTCATTGAGACAAGCCCTCGCTTGGGTGGCGACTATATTACATCTACATTAACTCCACTTTCAACAGGTGTTAATCTCGAAGATGAACTGCTTAAGATTTCTTTGGGTGAAGAAATAAATCCCTCCCCCAAAGCAGTACAATACTCTGGTGTTCGCTTTTTCGCATTTGAGGAGGGCAGTGTTATTAAGCATGTTCCAAATGAAGAGTTTGTGAAGACCTGGCCACATGTAGTTGATTTCTCATTCAACTTACAAAAAGGAGAGAAGGTACACCAAATTACTTCTAGCTTGAATAGATATGGACATATTACGCTAATAGCTGGAAATAGAGAGTCAATTGACGATGCCTTCGAGAAATACGAGAAGGCAATACTTGAAAAATGTTTGAACGATTGAAATGAAGAAACTTTTAATCAATGGTGCAGGCCGTGGCAATTTAGGTCTTATGAAAGCGGCCAAAGAAATGGGAGTTTATACGATAGTTACTGGTTTAGAAGGCCCATGTAAAGAACTGGCAGACAAAATCTATCCTGAAGTACACCCCGGACATCCAGACGAGGTATTGGAAATAGCTCAGAAGGAAAAGATTGATGGGGCTACAATCACCTGCAACGATATGGGATTGGAGAGTGTAGGACGTTGCAACGACGTATTACATCTTCAAGGCATAAAGGAGGAGGTCGCCAAACGTGCTGCGAATAAACTCTATATGAAGGAGAAACTGGTGGCTAATGGTGTTCGCACAGCTCGCTTTATAAATATACATAGCGAGGCAGAACTAAATGATGCAGTAAAAAGTTTAGAGTTCCCCGTAATTGTAAAAGCAACAGATTTGCAAGGAAGTCGTGGCATATGCATTGTGCGAGAAGAACACAAACTTAAATCAGCCTATGAAGAGGTTATGTCTCTTACACATAAAAATTTCTGCATTGTTGAAGAGTTTATAGAAGGTGTTGAATTTGGAGCCCAGGCCTTTGTTTATCAAGGAGAAGTATTGTTTGTTCTGCCTCATGGTGACGAGACAGTAATGTGCAAGACCGCTGTTCCAGTTGGTCACTATATGCCATATTCAATGAGCGATGCGCTTGCTGCTGATGTTGACTTGCAGGCACGTAAAGCTATTGCTGCATTAGGACTTGATAATTGCGCAGTAAATATAGACTTCATTTCTCGTGATGACCAAGCTTACATTATCGAATTAACAGGTCGTGGTGGTGCTAATGGTCTAACCGATATCACTGGTGAGTATCTTGGCATTAACTATTATAAAATGATGGTTGTAACAGCATTGGGTGGCGACCCTCGCGAGATTTTTTCCAAGAAATTGTCAATACCCAGAGCTTCTGTTTCTAAGATGCTGACATCTGATAAGACTGGTATAGCGAAGAGTGTGTTTGTACCAACCTTGCCTGATACTGAGATAACTATGTTTATTCAGACTGGCGACGAAGTTAGAACTTTTACCAATAGTAATGATGATATTGGTCAGATTGTAGTATCTGGAATAAATTTAAACGAGTGTGCAAAAAGAATTGAAGAAGCACAGCGAATGATAAAGATAGAATATTAAATAATACTGTTAGCAATTATGAAGGGCATTGTTCTTGCCGGTGGTTCTGGCACAAGATTGTACCCCATTACAAAAGGGGTTAGCAAGCAATTGCTGCCTATTTATGATAAACCGATGGTTTATTATCCCATTAGTGCGCTCATGCTGGCTGGTATCAGAGATATTCTGATTATTAGTACTCCTTACGATTTACCAGGTTTCAAACGTCTGTTAGGCGATGGTTCTGATTATGGTGTCCATTTTGAGTATGCCGAACAACCATCACCAGATGGGCTGGCTCAGGCTTTTATCATTGGCGAGAAGTTCATTGGCAATGATTCTGCTTGCCTTGTGCTTGGTGATAACATCTTCTATGGTGCAGGCTTCACTAAACTGCTCCGTAAGGCTGTTGAAGATGCAGAGAAGAACCAAAAGGCAACAGTCTTTGGATATTGGGTATCAGATCCAGAACGTTATGGCGTTGCAGAGTTTGATAGACAAGGTAATTGTTTGAGTATAGAAGAGAAACCAGCAAAGCCCAAGAGTAATTATGCCGTTGTAGGACTGTACTTCTATCCCAATAAGGTGGTTGAAGTAGCCAAGCATATCAAGCCCTCTGCACGTGGGGAATTAGAGATCACCACTGTGAATCAGGAATTCCTGAATGATGGTGAACTGAAGGTACAGGTTTTCGGCCGTGGTTTCGCCTGGTTGGATACAGGAACCCATGATTCTTTAGCAGAAGCTAGTACTTTTGTTGAAGTAATTGAGAAACGCCAGGGGTTAAAGGTCGCTTGTTTGGAGGGTATAGCTTATCGCAATGGTTGGATTTCAGAGGAAAGAATGCGCGAGATAGCCAAGCCAATGTTGAAGAACCAATATGGTCAATACCTCCTCAAAGTGATTGATGAGATGAAAGAAGAAATCAATTCCAACACCTTCACTCATCCAGATATGTCTGGTGTGAAAGAATAATAATCAAAGATTATATGAACGACAATAGGATTACAGTAACCTCGCCATTGTTGCCCAACCTTGACGAGTTTAATGAAATGCTGAAAGAAATATGGGCAAGTAAGTGGATAACCAACAATGGTCAATTCCATAAGCAGCTAGAGAAGGCTCTGGCTGAATATTTGAAAGTACCGTATATTAGCTTGTTTACTAACGGCACTCTCCCCCTTTTGACTGCATTACAGGCATTGCGCATTACTGGTGAAGTAATAACCACACCATATAGCTTTGTGGCTACAACGCATAGCATTTGGTGGAATGGTTGCAAACCCGTGTTTGTGGATATTGAAGAAGAGACCTGTGGCATTGATTCTGATAAGATTGAGGCTGCCATTACTCCCAAAACCACGGCCATTATGCCAGTGCATTGCTATGGCAAGCCAGTAAAGATGAAGCAGATTCAGGAGATTGCTGACAAGTATGGCCTGAAAGTTATTTATGATGCCGCTCATGCCTTTGGTGTGGAGGTTGATGGAGATAGTGTGCTGAATGCTGGTGATATGTCAACTTTGAGTTTCCATGCTACTAAGGTTTATAATACCCTTGAAGGTGGCGCATTGGTAATGCACGATGAGCAGACAAAGAAACGCATAGACTATCTGAAGAACTTTGGTTTTGCTGGTGAGACCGAAGTTGTTGCTCCTGGTATCAATAGCAAAGTTGATGAAGTACGTGCCGCATACGGCTTGTTGAATTTGAAGCAGGTTGATCAAGCTATTGCTAATCGCCAAAAAGTTGCTCAGATCTATCGCGAAGCTTTGCGTAATGTCCCCGGCATTCGTTTCTTCGATGATATGCCTGGTGTTCGTCACAACTATAGTTATTTCCCCATCTTCATTAATGCTGAGGAATATGGAAAGACTCGCGATGAACTATATTTTGAGATGAAGAATGCGGAGGTGTTGGGCCGTCGCTATTTCTACCCGTTGATTAGCACATTTAGCACTTATCGTGAACTCCCCAGTGCAGCTCCTGAGAATCTGCCTGTGGCAACACGACTGGCAAATGAGGTTATTTGTTTGCCTATGCATCATGAACTGAGTGGGGAAGACATAAACAGAGTTCTTGAAATAGTAGTGAAGTAAATGGAACTATCTGCCCTCTCCAAAGTCATTGCACCAACACTGTCTCGCCAACTTTTTATGATGGCGAGGCAGTATGATGACGTGATTGACTTCACGCTTGGAGATCCTGATGTGCCTACACCAAAAGCCATTTGTGATGCAGCATACGAAGCAGCTATTAGTGGCAAAACCCATTATGCTCCGAATGCCGGTCTTCCAGCCTTGCGTGAGGCAATAGCCAAGCAGGTTGCCAAAGAAAGTGGTAATCTATACGAAGGGAAGAATGTAGCTATCACCATAGGAGCAACCGAAGCTGTTTACATGTCGTTTATGGCTTGTATAAACCCCGGTGATGAGGTGATTATCCTTGCTCCATATTGGGTACAGTACGAGAATATTGTAAAACTGCTGGGAGGAAAGCCAGTCATTATTGACACTTTCAAAGAAGGCTTCGAACCAGATTTGAATGCAATTTTCAAAGCCATCAACGAACGTACAAAGGCAATTGTTGTCAATTCTCCAAACAATCCCTCTGGATATATTTACAAAGATACTTTCCTGAAAGAACTGGCAGAGATGGCAAGTGCTAACAATATTCTCATCTTTGATGATGAGGCCTATCGCTCGTTGGTATATGATGGAGAGTTCCCTTCTATTGCAAAGTATTGCCGTAAGGAGGATATTGTCATCATCAATAGCTTTTCAAAGCAGTTTGCCATGACTGGATGGAGAGTAGGGTATGTTGTGGCAGATGAGAGTTTCATTAATGCTGTTGTTAAGCTCCAACAGAATATTGCCGTTTGCGTTGCGACACCAAATCAATATGCTGCAATTGAAGCCATTAAAAATACCGAGAAATATGCAGGTTGCATAAAGGAAGTATTCCAGAAACGTCGTGATGTTTTAATAAGAGAGCTAAGCAAAATAGAAGAACTGACTTTCCAAGTACCTGCTGGTACTTTCTACGCCTTTATAGACATCTCAAAAACTGGAATGAACTCCAAGTTCTTCTGTTTTGATTTGCTTGAAAAGCAACATGTGGCAGTTATTCCTGGAGTGGCATTTGGAGAGGCTTTTGACAACTATATTAGATTAGCATTTACTCTCAACGATGACAAGATTGTAGAGGGTATAAATAGAATACAGGAATTCATAAATCATTCAAAATGAGCAAGAAAATATTAGTGTTCCCTGGAACACAGTGGCAGGTGCCACTGATTGAGAAAATACAGGAGATGGGGCATAAGGCTTTGGTTGTAAATCCTGACCCTGAAGCTCCAGGAATGAAAAAGGCAGATATGATGCTTGTTAGTGACATCTTTGATAAGAACAAGATTGTTGCTTATGGCAAAGAGCAGCATATTGATGCTGTAATGAGCGATGAGTGTGATATCGCGATGAACATGGTGGCAGAACTTGGTAAGGCATTTAATGTTCCTACAATGGATGAGGATACTGCAGCACTCTTTACGGATAAATTTCTGATGCGTGAGTTCAGCAAGAAGCATGGACTCAAATATCCGGAATACAAGTTCTGTAAGACAGTTGATGATGCCATCGCTTTGCAAAAGGAAATCAACAAGCCCATCATCATTAAACCCCTTGATAGTAATGCAAGTCATGGCGTGTTTAAGTGCAGCAATGAGGAAGAAATTCGCAAGCACTTCGATGAATCCATGTCATTCTCTCGCGTAGAGAAGTCTGTCCTTGCAGAACGTTTCATCGTTGGTACCGAGTTTACAATTGATGGTGTGAAAACTCCTCATGGCCATTATACAATGGCTATCAGTGAGAAGAAACACTTTGCCCATAACGAGAGTATTGCCAATGAACTGTTGTTCTCTCACTATAATCCAAACTTTGATTACGATAAACTGAGAGCAACCAACGATGCTTTTGTAATGAAGAGCAACCTCCAGTTTGGCTTTACTCATGCTGAGTATAAGTTTGAGGATGGTGAGTTCTATCTCATTGAGATTGCAGCTCGTGGTGGTGGTAATATGATTTCTAGTTGTATCACTCAGTATATGACGGGTTATGATACCTATCGTTACTTGGTGGAGTGTGCAACAGGAAACGTTCATGATGAAGACTTCTCTCTGCGACCAGAGTATAAAGAGCGAGCAGCCGTACTGAAGTTCTTTGAAACCCCAAATGGTGGTGGCAAGGTAAGAGAGATAAAAGGCCTTGATTATATCGAGAACGAACCTGATATCAAGCATTATCGCCTGAATTTCAAGGTAGGTGATACTATCGTGGATGCCCTCAATGACTCTGTTCGCATTGGCTTCTACATTGTTTGCTCTGAGAACATGCAGAAACTGAGAGAGGTAATAAGTAATGTACAAAAGAACTTCCAAATTTTATATTAAGCGATTATGGATACAGAAGCTATTAAAAGACAGGCACTTGACCTGATCGAGGCCAACAAGATTTCTACTACAGAGATTGGTGATGTTCTTGGTAAGACTGGTCAGATAGAAGGAGTACATGCTCTGAATGCTCAGATGTTCAAGGCTGGTGAGGTGAAGATGATTTATGCTATTAACAATAGCAACTATGAGGTGCATAAGCAGTTGGCTGAATGTGATAACATTAAGGACAAAATTCTTTTTGTCTATAATGTAAACTGCGATCGTGCGGTATTTGGTGACTTGGTATCTAAGTACATCATGCTGTACAAGCGTGCTAAAGCTATTGTTATCAATGGAAAGTTACGTGATGCTCATACTCTGATTAAGGAAAAGTATCCTATTTGGTTGCAGGATGTCAGCCCTATTGGTTGTGTGAATAAGCAAAATGGTCCCGATATTGACCCTAAACTCCTGCAGGAATTGAAGGATAAGTACGATGGCGCCATCATGGTATGTGATGATTCTGGTGTGGTGATGATTCCAAAGGATAAAATTGATGAGAAGTTGATTACAAAATTGGAGTTCATTGAATACCAGGAAGATATTTGGTTCTATTGTGTGGATACACTCAAGATGAGTACCTACGATACCGTATGCCTGAAGAAGTATTTGGATGGCGGCCTTATTGATGAGAAAAGGCTTGAGAAACTTAATGAGTTTCAGAAAAATTTGTAAATTATAGTTAGAATAAAGATATAAAAAAAAAGAATAAAGATATGAATAATCAAGAAGTTCTGTTATTTCAGAAGCTAAACGAAAAAATGAGTGCAATACCACAAGAAGGTGAGATTAAAGACTTGTTTGTAAATTATTTTAAGAGTATCGGGATTGATCAAAAAAGATCTGTTTATCTTGCTGATATGATGATAAAAGATTGGAACGTGTGCGATGCTTCAGCTGAAGATAAGATTTGGTCAATAGAAAAGGGTTTTAGACCAACTCGACTCTTGCAGTATGATCTAACAGAATCAAATTATAAGGATTATCTTTCAGATGTTGATTATTATAGAATGCACCCCCTTAATAACCATTTTGCATTTTGGATTAACGATAAGATTACACTAAAATATGTTCTTCCTGATGAGGTTCAACTGGAGAATGGCGAGAAAATGAGATTAATGCCTCGTTATTATCTCTATGTTGAGAACGATGGCCATTATACATATTTGATGGATTCGCCCCAGTATTTACCAAAAGATGAAAACTATTTGGTTAATCTTTTGAAAGATAAAAAAGCATTGGCTATGAAACCTTCTAATGGAGCAGGTGGAAAAGGTTTTATAAAAGCAGAATACAAAGATGGCTCATTTTATATAAACGGGAATGAGGTTTACGAAGCAGAACTTCGCACTGAGTTCTCAGATATTAATGGCTATTTAGTTTCAGAATACTTCTATCAACATAGTCAACTGCGAGAAGTATGGCCACAATCTGAAAATACATTAAGAATCGTAGCAGTACGTAATTATGATGACCAATATTCTGGTGGTAGCATTGATATTATTAGCTCGTATGTTCGATTTGGTTCTGTAGTATCAAAAGGGGTCTGTAATATGGCTGCTGGAGGCTTAAATTTATCGTTTGATTTTGAAACAGGAAAATATGGTGATTTTATGAACAGGCATCGCATGTTTTGTCCTGATGGAAATATACGTTTTTTAGAGCACCCAGATACACATGTTAGTTTATCAGGCCAGTTTTTACCGAATATAGAGAAAGTAAAAGCATCTGTATATGCTTTATGCAATCATTTATCATCTCTAGAATATTTTGGCATAGATATAATAGTAGGAGAACATGATGTTATGATATGTGAAGTAAACACCCTTCCTGGATTAGATAGTATCCAGATACTTGATGGCCCTATATGGAAATCCCCTAATGCTGCAAAATTCTTTGCGAGAAAAATGAGGAAACTGCAATGAATAGTATTCTAGTTAATAAGATTTATTTGGAAGATGATATTTCTTCAGCCATGTCATCTTGCTCGGATTCACTATTTAATCAAAGTATAAACAATCCAGATGTTCTTAAAAAGCTTTCTAAGAAATATGCGGAAAATGGTCTATGTTACGTAGTGTACCTTGGGAAAGAGATTTCTGGCTTTGTCTCATGTTATGTAAATGATTACAACACCAAAAAAGGATTCTTATCCATAATAGTAGTTAAACAAAAATTTCAAGGATTGGGAATAGGTTCCTTACTTTTAGATGTTGTTCTGACTTCATGCAAACTTGAAGGAATGGAAGAACTGCTTTTAGAAGTTGATAAAGACAATGAGTCTGCGATTATGTTTTATAATCAACGGGGATTCTCAGTAAAACAGAAGCAATCCCCGACCTCAATAATCTTAAGTAAAAGAATTCATTAACTACAAATTATCTAGAATCAGAAAGAAAGGAGAGAGTATATAAGGACATAGCTAATATTCAAAACTAAAGAACCCGTTTATATCAATGTGATTAGTTTAATAAAATGGCGGAACAATCATTAAAAGATAAGACTGTAAAAGGAGTCGCTTGGAGTGGTGTTGATAATGTGGCACAGTTTTCAGTATCGTTCGTTGTTAGTATCGTGCTTGCACGATTGCTATCACCTGATGATTATGGATTGTTGGGAATAATCGCTATTTTTACTGCAATATGTAGTGCTTTAATAGACGGTGGATTCTCCAACGCACTAATACGTAAGCGAAATACTTCAGATGAAGATTATAATACCATATTCATCTTGAATATGCTTATGAGCCTGTTGTTATATGCCACCGTTTTCTTTTGCTCACCTGCAATTGCCTCTTTTTTCAATCGCGAGGAATTAATTCCGCTGACTAGAGTTTCTTCTCTCTCTCTTGTTATTGGAGCCTTATCAATGGTTCAGCAGACTCGACTCACAAAACGCATTGATTTCAAGACTCAGACTAAGATAACGCTGATAGCTTCTATTACTAGTGGTATTGTGGGAATAACGATGGCTTTAATAGGTTTTGGCGTATGGTCTTTGGTTGCACAGAGTCTTTCAGCTCAAATTCTAAGAACTATATTATTATGGATGAATAACCATTGGGTTCCAAAGATTCATTTCTCTGTCGTGAGTTTTAAAGAACTATTTGGTTTTGGATGGAAACTGATGTTGAGTCAGCTCCTTAATACTTTATGGCAAGAACTTTACCAAGTCGTAGTCGGGAAGTTTTACAGTCCAGCGACTTTAGGGCAATATACCAGGGCAAAAGGTTTTGCTCAGTTATTTTCCAAAAACATAACGAGTGTTATTCAAAGAGTTACCTATCCTGTTCTTTCTAATATCCAAGATGATAAAGAACGGATGGTCTCTGCTTATCGCCGTATTATTAAGACAACAATGTTCATCACTGCCATAAGCATGTTGTTTTTGGGAGCAATATCAGAACCATTGCTCTATTGCCTCATTGGCCCCAAATGGCATGATGCTACCACATATTTACCACTGATTTGCATCTCTATGTCCTTATATCCTCTTCACGCAATTAATTTGAATATGTTACAAGTGCAAGGCAGAAGTGATTTGTTTTTAGGTTTGGAAATCATAAAAAAGTGTATAGCATTAGGTCCACTTCTTATTGGCGCTTTTGTTGGTATTATGCCAATGCTTTATTCGAATCTCGTTATTACAATAATTTCTTTCTTTTTAAATAGTTACTATTCTGGGAAAATACTAAATTATTCTTCATGGATGCAACTTAAGGACGTGGCACCATCGTATGGAGTGGCTTTTACTGTTGCCCTATCTGTTTTTTTCTTGAAATATCTGCCAATAAGTAACTGGGTTGTTTTGCCAATACAAATGTTTACGGGCATGGCTGTATTTCTGCTCGTTTGTAGTTTTACTGGCCTTAGTGAATATAACGAGGTTAAGTCTATATTAAAACCGATACTTAAGAGAATAACTCATAAATAAGATTTACCTATGAAAAATGGCAAGATTGTAATTCTCCATGTATTTCAGGATGGATTAATTTTTAGCGGCCCGGCAGACAATTATGATGCCGTTCCAGGTGTTGTAAATCTCTACTATTTTTATACACCTATCGTAGGATATAAATTTCAGAATATAAAAGATAAAAGAGTCAAGCTCCTTCATGATTATGAGAAATACATCAGTTTATTTAGTAAGCCAGAAATAGATGTAATCGTATTCCACTCTTTACCATATATCAATTACTATCTGTTCGATTATATTGATAATCGGAAAATTGTTGTATGGTGGGCTTGGGGATATGATATTTATTATAAACAAGGTAGTTACTCACCATTAATATCCCTCGACCAGATGTACATGCCCAAGACACTTGAGTACAAGGAGAGGAATAATAAAAAGACAGCGAGGAAACTGATATTTGGTATTTTGAGAAAGACTTGTAGGTTTGCATTTCACATCATAAAGACCGGTAAGAATCATAACACTTCGACACCCTTCCCAAGAAAATCACAAGATGAGATATTGTCAAGAATAGATTTCTTTTATGCCCCTTTGGAGATTGAATATGAATTAATGAAGAAAGCACAATCTTCTTTTCATGCAGCCTATTTCCCCCGTCCAATATTAAAAAGAGATTTCAATTATACTCAGCACAAGGTATTGGGAAATATCCTTGTAAACCACTCTCTTACCTATACCGACAATCATCTTGATGTTTTTGAATTTCTGAAGTCCATAGAAATCGAAACAGAACGTAAATACATAATTCCAATCAGCTATGGAATTGATGGATTCAACGGAGATCCCCAAGAACTTATCAAGAATTGCGCATTAAAAAAGACGCAGACATTTTGGCTGACTCGCTCATTGCCTATTACTGAATATCAGAAAATAATAAAATCTGCAAGTCATGCAATCTATGGAACATTACGCCAACAAGCTTTAGGAAACATATTTTTATGCCTAAGAACAGGTGTAAAGGTGTATTTGTTTAAAGATAGTATTGTGTATAAAGAACTCAAGAAAATTGGATATGTCTGTTTCACAATAGAAGATGATTTGACAACAGAATCATTATCTAAATGCTTGTCCGAGCGAGATGCAATGGCGAATTACCAACTCTATATGAATAAGAGATTAGAAGGTGATCCTGACAAATGTCTAAGATTTTTGCAGAAGGCCATATCAAATAAAAATGATTGAGAATTTTCACTAAATATGAGTACAAGTTTATTTGATCGTATAAATAATAGGATTATTACAAAAGAGCATAGTTTGCTTTCTTCGCTACGGTTAATGGATGATGCCAAAGTAAAGATGCTTTTCGTGTTCACTGGTGATCATTTTGAAGGCATAGTCACTATCGGTGATATCCAAAGGGCTATCATTAAGGGGCTTCCTATGAATTCCTCCGTTTCTTCAATTCTTAGTGAAGACAAGCAATATGCCAGTGTAGTTGAGAATAAAGACGACGTGCGGAAGAAAATGCTCAAACTTCGCGCAGAATGTATGCCTGTGGTAAATGAGCAAGGAGAGCTGGTAGATGTTTATTTCTGGTCGGATTTATTCAAACAATCCGAACCACAGCAACGCGAAAAAGTAAATCTTCCAGTAGTTATTATGGCTGGTGGTAAAGGTACTCGACTTAAGCCAATAACTAATGTTATACCCAAGCCATTAGTGCCCGTTGGCGATAAGACTATCCTTGAGGTTATCTTGGATCAGTTTGAAAGTATTGGCTGCCATAAGTTTTATATGTCTGTCAACTATAAGGCTGATATGATGAAATACTATCTCAGTCAGCTGGACCACAAGTATGATGTTGAATTCTTCATGGAGGATAAGCCACTGGGGACAATTGGCAGTGTTAGTCTGTTGAAGGGCAAAATAACGACACCGTTCTTTGTTTCTAACTGCGATAGCATTAACGAGCAGGATTATCGTGACGTATGGGATTATCATGTGAGCAACCATAATGATATGACCATTGTGACTATGGTGAAAAGTTTCAAGATACCTTATGGCGTGATTGAGACTGGAGAGGATGGCTTGATGATAGCATTGAAGGAAAAACCAGAACAAACTTTTCAGGTGAACACTGGTGTCTATATATTGAATCCAGAGTTGATTGACGAGATACCCGAAGGTGAGTTCTTCCATATTACACATCTGATGGAGAAAGTACAGTCCCGTGGTGGCCGCATCGGCTGTTTTCCCGTGAGCGAGCATTCGTGGAAGGACATGGGTGAGTGGCCAGAATATTTGAAAATGATAAATGTGTTGTAAAATTATGGCAGAGAAAAAAAAGATAAAGGTGGTATGGCTGTGCCATTTCTCAAACTCTTTTGTTCATGAAAGACTGCATTTTCGTATAAATCCCTTAATTAGGATGATAAGGAAACTGTTTCATCAATCTTTGAGTTTGGACGTTCCGGAATTTGCGAATTGGATTACAAATGGAATCAAGGAGTTTGAGAAAATCGAAGAGGTTGAATTGCATATAGTAAGTCCATACCCTAATTTGAAAAGTTCAATACAAGAATTTACAGTAAATGGTGTGAATTATCATTTTTTTCATAATGAAGATGATGATTTAATTCCTTTCATAAACAGACATTTATTCCACAAAGTAAACTATGAGTACAAAAAGAATTGCAGAATTATTAAAAAAATAATTGATTCTATTCAACCTCAAATAATCCATCTCATCGGTGCTGAAAATCCTTATTATTCTTTGGGCGCGTTGGGCAATTATGAGAATGTGATAACTATAGCACAGCTGCAAACATTGATTAATGATCCGGATTTTAAGAGGAACTATTCAATAGACGATGAAACTTATTATCATAGGGCAGCTATAGAGAAAAGAATTATAAAGAAAGCGGACTTCCTTGGAACACGAGCCACAAAATATAGGCAACTTATCCAAAATGATATTAATCCGGATGCTATTATTTTGAATACTACCTTAGCATTAGAAGACACCATTGAAAAAAACGAATGCAAGAAGCTTTTCGACTTCGTGTATTTTTCTGCAAATATTGACAAAGCTGCAGACTTAGCAATGGAGGCTTTTGGATTGGCACACCAGGTAAAACCAGACATAACATTAGATGTTATTGGTAGTTGCGATGATCCTAATTTTCTTCAAATATTAGATGGAATAATTAATAAATACAAGATTAAAGATTTTGTTACGTTTGAGGGGATGCTTCCTACTCATAATGATGTTCTTAAAAGAATCAGACAGTCTCGATTCGCATTACTACCATTAAAGATAGATTTAACTTCGGGCACTATACGGGAAGCTATGTCAAATGGATTGCCCGTAATTACTACAGATACAGGTCTGTTGGGAACTCAAAAACTCAACCTCAAACGGCAAAATGTTCTGATCTCACCAATTGGCAACCATCAGGCTTTGGCTGATAATATGCTTCGCCTATTGTTTGACGCGTCAATTGGAGAGACATTACGTAAAAATGCTTACCAAACACGTATAGAAGCACAGACTAATGAAAAAACTGTAAAAAAATATGTGGAAGCTTATAAGGCGTGCTTGGAGAACTACTGGAACAATAAGCCACTGCCTAAAGAGTTGATAATGATGCCTTAAATAAGAATTTAATATTATTTTCCGACTATTCCGTGTTGTTTATACCGACTTCAATTATTTGCCACAATGGGACTGCTGAAAAGAGTTAAATCTATATCCAAAAATCATTTATTGATCTTATTGCTGCTGTGTTTTAGCGGCAATCCGTTATTTGTTGCATATGGTAATTATCGGCTAGGTTATATCGTTTGCCTATGTTATTTAGTTTTTGTCTGTTTGAAAAGGAAACAATCAAAGCTTATTGAATCTACTCTATTGTATTTGAGCTATTTTGCCTTGATAAGTGTATTACATATTGTTGGGTATGGTAATGAGTTGTCTCCAATTTTGTTCTTTATAACGTGTTCATTAATTGGTTGTTTGGCAATAGGTTCTGTTGGTAGGGAATTCGAAAAATGCTACGTGGATGTAATGTATTGGTTAGCCCTAATAAGTCTGGTCTTATTCGCCTTTTTTTCAACAACTGGTATAGTGTATGGTATAAGGCTAACCAGTACAGATGGCGTTTCTTTGGTTTTCTATACTCAATTGTTAGGTTATGGTGAAATTTATGCAAGAAACTCGGGTATGTTTTGGGAACCAGGTGCATATCAAGGTTATCTAAACATAGCATTATTCCTTTTATTAAGAAGTGAATATAATGTTGATGATAGGCGAAAAAGGCTTTTAGTATTGTCTCTGGCTTTGTTTTCTACGCAAAGTACTACTGGGTATCTTGTGTTTGGCACTTTGGTTATTTACTATGTTATTCGAAATAAAAAGATGGCTATGCCAAATAAATTATTATTATTATTATTAACTGCTGTCGTTTTTTCAATAGTTTATACAGGTCTTGATTTTTTACAAAATAAAATTCAACATGAAACTTCCACTTCAGAGCTTGAAAATAGTAGATTATTGGATTATTTGTACTATGAAGAAATAATTCGACGTAACGTCTTTTGGGGGACTGGGCTTATAGATATCTGGACAGGGAATGGTTTTATTGCTTTTTTTATTGCTTGGGGTGTTGTTGGAGTCTTTTATTATTTCATAGCTGTGTATTCAAATCTCAGACGTTATTGGAATGTTAAGGATGCATTGTTTTTTGTAATAATAATTGTTTTGTGTTTACAAGGGGAAGGATTTCTCTCCTATCCATTGTTTTTGGGGCTACCCTTTTTGGCGCTTCAAGGTAAACAACGAGTTGTTAAATCTTAAGTTATTATATTATACCTAAAACATGGCTTTATTGTTTATATCTAGTGTGGTGCCCGATAAGCCTAAGTTCCATAATGCTGCTTTTACACGATCTGGTAATAATGTGTTATATGGTATTGCAGATGCATTATGGCAGAAAGGTTTTCGAGACATAATTAGTTATCGTCCTACACCATCCTACCCGCGTGGGAAAATGTGGTTTGGGACAGAAGAAGTTTCTTTTGAAACGGGTGTGAAAGTTACTCTATTGCCTATTCTTAATATCAAAATTATCAAGAATATATTTGAGGGACTCAATTCTTTTTTCTATGTTTTACGATGGGCACACAAACATAAAGGTGAAGATAACAAAGTCTTGGTTTATAACATCTACGATCCACCAGTATCTTTTCTTTATAAGGCATGCCGTTGGTCACACACCAAGTTATATGTTGTTCTTTATGATTTAGGCGTTCCTCCCAAACGGTTGGGGCTTAGTAAGGCGACTATGCTCGCTTATATGATTAGTGAGCGGTCAGCTAAAAAGTACATCCCTAAGTTTGATGGTCGTATCGTTATCAATGAATCAATTATCAGATATTATTCTCCGGGAAAAGATTTCTTGTTGATAGATGGTGGCATAAACTCCAGTGTAATTAACCATTTATTCCCAGTAAAGGAAACTGAATCTGATATATACACATTCGTATGTGCAGGTATGTTGTGGGATCAGAATGGTACAAAGTTGATTCTTGAAGCCATGAAGTTGAACAAGAATTCAAAAATTAAGGTGCAATTCGCAGGAAAGGGAATCGATGTCCCAATCATTGAGGAAGCTGCGAAACAGGATTCTCGAATAGAGTATTTAGGGATGCTAACTATGGATGAACTTTTTAAGGTATATGAACAAGCAGATGTGTTAATGAACCTTCGCATTGAGGAAGAGATAGATTTTCATTTCCCCTCAAAATTGCTTGAGATTCTAACTACAGGTAAATGTGTCATCTCAACGCCGATTGCTCATGTTAAGCGAGATTATGGGGAGTTTGTTGAGGTACTTGACAACGCAACGCCTGAAGCTTTGTCTGATTTGATGAATAGCATAACGTGCCAGTCTAAGGGAGACCTATGTGACAGAGGATTACGTCAACGCGAATTCATGATACAGAATCGCAATTGGGAATCGCGTACTTCAGAGATTCTTAAATATATGGAACTATGATTAGGATACATAGCAAGAAAGAACTCTACTTCTTTATTAAGGCGGATTATATGATGAATACGGGTGAATTCTGTCCCGGTCTAAAACGACGCATTATAGAAAGAATTAATCCGGACTATATGATGCGTTTCCTTGTCCTAATGCGTAAGTATTCATATTATCGCCATTTAGAAGGGTGGAAGCAATTATTGGGTGTTTATTATCATTTGAGGTATAAAAAAATATCCATAAAACTTGGATATACTATTGATCCGGATGCGTTTGGTTATGGGCTTTCTTTACCGCATTATGGCACAATAGTAGTCGGTTCTCCAGTAACGATTGGCAACTATGCTGTTATTCATACTAATGTATGTTTGTCTGGCAATGGTAAGATAATAGGAGATGGCCTTTATGTCGCAACAGGTGCAAAAATTACTGCAAAAGTTGTATTGGGAAACAATGTAACTTTGGCCGCCAATTCGGTATGTACCAAATCATTTGAGGAAGGTAATGTATTGTTGGCAGGTATCCCAGCGATAAAAAAGTCCGAATCAGAAGCATGGTATATTCGCGATGGTGCAACCTACTATGAACGTGTCAAGAGAATTGAAGAATTAAGAAAAGAAATGGGACTTGTATGAAGATTGTTTTCATTTCCAACTATTTTACCCATCATCAGAAACCTTTGTCAGACGCTCTAAGCGTATTAAACCAAGGCAATTTCATTTTTCTGGCAACGGAGAAAATGTCGGATGATCGCAAACGGCAGGGGTGGACTATAGATTTACCAGACTATGTCCACGAGTTAGATATGAATGATAGTAAAGCGGTGGAAAGATATATTCATATTATAAATCAGGCAGATGCTGTTATTCAAGGACATTTATATGATCAATTGATTGCAGAACGGACAAAGCAACATAAGCTTACTTTCATTTACAACGAACGTTTGTATAAAAGTGCTAAGCGGTACTTGAAGGCTCCGCTGTATTTGTATAAGGGAATCAAGTACAGAGATTGCCATATCTTGGCAGCGAGTGCTTACACTCCTTATGATTATTCACTAACGGGTTGCTATCTAAACCGTTGTTATAAGTTTGGCTATTTCCCAGAGACCAAGAATTATTCTGATTTAGAGTTGATGTTCCAAGCAAAAAATCCCATTCAAATTATTTGGGTTGCTCGATTCATTGACTGGAAACATCCAGAAATACCAGTACAAATAGCTCAACGTCTGAAAGCCGAAGGCATACAGTTCAAACTAAAGATGATAGGGACTGGTATTATGGAAGAAGATGTTCGAAGAGAAGTTACGGCAAAGAACTTGGATTTCGAAGTGGAAGTAACGGGTGCAATGCCACCCACGCAAGTCCGTATTGAGATGGAACATGCTGGAATAGGCATTTTTACGTCTGACAGAAATGAAGGTTGGGGGGCAGTACTTAATGAAGCCATGAATAGCGGTTGTGCTGTTGTGGCAAGTCACGAGATAGGCGCTGTTCCATACATGATAGAGGATGGCAAGACTGGGCTGATTTACAAAGATGGCGACATTAATGATTTGTATGCTAAGACAAAAAGATTACTTACCAACCCCAGTTTGCAACATGAATTAGGTGACTATGCTTTACAGACCATCCAAAACACATGGAATGCACAAAAGGCAGCAGAGAACCTGATGATGCTGATCAACCATTTCTTAAAAGGGACAGATATACCGGATCTAGGACCTTGTAGTAAAGCTGAAATAATAAAAGATAATTGGTACAAATGTCAGTAACTCTTCTTCAAATAAATGTAGATGCCAACAATGGGTCAAATGGCTCCATTGCACGTGACATCGGTACGATGGCGTTAGCGAAAGGCTGGAAAAGCTATATTGCATATGGCAGGCGACACATACCATGCGATTCACAGCTAATTAGGATTGGCAATGATTTGGATGTTAAGATTCATGGTATAATGACCCGTTTATTTGATCGCCATGGTTTAGCCTCAAAAATTACCACCAAGTTATTTCTCCGTAAAGTAGATAGGATTAAGCCTGATATCGTTCACCTGCACAATATTCATGGCTACTTCATTAACTATAAATTATTGTTTGAGTATCTAATCAAACATAATATTCCTGTAGTATGGACGTTTCACGATTGCTGGCCTTTTACAGGACATTGTGGACACTTTGAATCTTATTCTTGTAATCGCTGGAAAACAGGATGCTATAATTGTCCTGGTGTCCACGGGTATCCGACCTCATTATTTTTCGACCATTCGCGACAAGCATTCGATTTGAAGAAGAAGCTATTTACAGCACCGATAGTCCTACATGTTGCAACTGTTTCACATTGGTTAAAGGGAGTGGTAGAAGAGTCTTTCTTTTCGAAGTATCCCATTCATGTGGTGTATGATGGTATAGATACGGAGAGTTTTAATTATCGCAAAAGTAATCTGAGAGAGTTGTATAGTTTGGAGGATAAATTCATTCTTCTTTCAGCAGCTGCTAATTGGAGTAAATCAAAAGGATGGGATGACTACATTAAACTTTCTACAATGCTTCCCAACGATTGTGTTATTATGCTTGTTGGCGTAACCGAAGAGCAGAAAAGTACTTTACCGCCTCAGATTATTGCTGTTCCTCGCCAAGAAGGTAAAGTTAAGTTAGCAGAGTATTATTCGATGGCGGACATCCTACTAAACCTTTCTTATCAAGAGACTTTTGGGATGACTACTGCAGAAGCAATGGCGTGTGGAACTCCTGGAATTTCATATAACCGAACAGCTTGTCCTGAGTTGTTAACCCTTGAAACGGGTATAGTGGTAGAGGCGGGAGATATGCAACAAATACTTGATGCTATAAGCTCAATCAGGAAAAACGGTAAAGCACATTATAGCGAAGCTTGTCGTCAGAGAGTAATAAAGAACTTCAATTTTAAAGAAGTGAATAAACAGTATTTTAACATATATGAAGATATTTTAAAGATTAAATAAATGGCAAATTATCATTTCACAAAAATACCGTATGATAGAATAGATGAGCTGGAGTTCAATTCGATGCCGCATAAAATTGTGAATAACACAAAGCCATGGATTGATTTCATCATCGAGGATACTCATGCAGAACCTATTATTCTGCGGATTACTCAAGGGTACGAGTTTATAGGCTATTTCACCTGTTTGAAGACTAAGAAAATGGGTGTTAGTATCATCGGAAGCCCATTCTCGGGTTGGAGCACCACCTATATGGGCTTTGATCTTTTTGATAACACTCTGAAAATTAGAATTCTTCCGGAGTTGGTGGATTATCTGCAACAGACAGAAAAATGCACTTATCTACAAATTATCGAACGTGATATCACGATGGAGGAGGCAGAAGGGCTGCATCGCGAATATGGATATCAGATAAAGCCAGTAGAGACTTTGGATCTGGGTATCAACTATACGGATGAGGAGCTTTATAAACACATGAAGACTGATTGTCGTAACTTCGTGCGACAGTTTGAACGTAGAGGCGCAACGCTTGAAATAGCTGAGCCTAATGATGCATTTGCGGAAGAGTATTATAAACAATTGCTGGATGTTTTTGCGAAACAAAATTTGGTTCCTACTTATACCGTTGATAAGGTAAAACACCTACTTAAGCATTTGGGCAAGGCCGGATGTGTTTTGTGCTTGCGTGTCAAAGACCCAGAGGGAACCCCTATCGCAACGTCCATTTTTCCGGGTTTTAACAAAAAGTGCTTCTTTTGGGGCGGAGCCAGTTTGCGTCCCTTCCAGCATTATCGTCCCAATGAGTACATGATTTATACCGCTATGCGATATTGGCGTGACAAGGGTTGCGAAGAATTTGATATGGTTGGTAATCGTGCGTATAAGAAAAAGTTCGGCTCCTGGGAAGTTGTCTATCCTTGTATTGTTGTAAGCAAATACAAAATGTTGTACTTTCTCAAAGAATGGGCGGCAAAACTATACTATTTCTCGGGAAAAGTCTTATGGAACCTGCATATTAAGAGATAATGAAAATATTGAGCTATACAACACCACTTTGTTATCTCCCAGACGGCAAACTAATATGTTACCGTTTGGGGAATGTGATAATAATGAAGGACGGCAAGGTGGTAAAGACTCTTCCAGCCATAAAAACCAAGAAGGAACGTGTTTTGGGCCGTTTCCACTTTCTGTATCGCTTCCTACGAATGGGTGTGCGTGCTGCATGGGCGTTAGATTTGGAAAATGTTTTGCTTTCAGTTGGAAACGTTATCTATGAATTAAACCTAGTTACTGGAGAGCTTACTAATGGTTACTTCTGTGGCGAAGGCATAAGACCGCTACTTTTTACCGAGATAAAAAGTTTAGAAGGTTTTGATGATGGTATTTATTTCGGCGGCTATTTAGGTAATCGCAATAAATATCCCGTATGCATATATAAGCGTATTGGGGTTGATAACTGGGAAGTGGTGTACACTTTTCCTCAGGGAGCCATCAATCATGTCCATGCATTAGTGGCCGATCCCTTCAGAACATGCGTATGGATTTACACAGGAGATTATGAGGACTCAGCAGCTATATGGAAGGCGACTGACAACTTCCAATCAGTCAACGTGGCTGTGTGCAATGAACAAAAGTACCGCGGATGTGTGGCATTTGCTTTACCTGAAGGCCTTTTGTATGCAACTGATGCTCCCTTTGCGCAGAACAGTGTGTACTTATTAAAACCTGACATGAAATTGATAGAGATGACGCAGATAGACGGTTCGTGTATTTATGGGTGCAAATGGAATGAGGAATATGTCTTTTCAACAACGGTAGAACCTGATGGCATCAATCCTACAAAGTTACAGGCAATGTTCGGGCGGAAGAGGGGACGCGGTATCAAGGATAATTATATACACATGTATCAAGGCAATCTGGATGAAGGATTTAAAGAAGTTTACAAGTTAAAAAAAGACGCTTTGCCTTATTGTTCGTTTCAATTTGGCGTTTTCCGATTCCCTTATGGAGAAAACAAAACCGATGCTCTTTATTTCCAGCCAGTTGCTACTAAACAATACGATTTAAGTCTTTTAAAATTGAGTCCAAACGATTGATTGTAATAACATGAATATTCTTTTCCTTACAATGTCTCCTCAAATATTGAAGTTGCAGGAACATAATATCTATAATGATTTAGTGCGCAAGTTCTTATCAGAAGGACATTGTATGTACATTATGGTGCCATACGAACGACGTACAGGTATGGCAACATCCTTAAATAAGGAAGGAGATGTGACTATTCTGGGAGTAAAGACATTGAATTTGACAAAAGCAGGTATTGTTGAGAAGGGGGTAGGTCTGGTAATGCTGGAACGACAGTTTATGGCGGCTTTGAAGAAGTACCTATCAAACGTTCGATTTGATCTGATTCTGTATTCTACGCCACCTATTACATTCTCTAAGGTGATTGCTTATGCCAAAAAACTAAATCCTAAAGCGATTTCGTACTTGATGCTAAAGGATATATTTCCACAGAATGCCGTAGATATCAATCTGTTAAAAACAACCGGATTGAAAGGAGTGCTATATAGGTCATTCCGTAGGAAAGAAATAGAACTATATAAAATATCTGATTGGATTGGCTGTATGAGCCCGGCTAATGTTCGTTACGTGATTGAGCACAATGCGGACATGAATCCCCATAAAGTTGAGATATGCCCTAATAGTTATGATGTAGTAGAAGTTTCGGATTGCTCAAAGAAAGGAATGGTGGAAATTCGTAAGAAATATGGACTTCCGACAGACAAACCTATTTTTATCTATGGGGGTAATCTTGGAAAACCGCAAGGGATTCCATTTCTTGTAGATTGCTTACGAGCTAACAAGGATAGAAGTGATTGCCATTTTGTGGTTGTAGGAAAAGGAACAGAATACGGGAGGCTCGAGGATTTTGTCAATGAGGAAACCCCGAGGTCCGTATCACTATTCGATTTTATCCCTAAGGAAGATTACGACAAGTTGTCCAATGCCTGCGATATTGGATTGATTTTTTTGGACTACCGCTTTACCATTCCAAACTATCCTAGCCGTCTGTTGCCTTATTTGATGAACAGAAAGCCGATACTGGCGGTAACTGACCCTAATTGTGATGCTGGAAGTTTAGCTGCAGAAAATGGGTATGGAATGTGGGCTCCCAGTAATAGCGTTGAGGCTTTTACTTCAATAGTAGACAAAATGTTATCTTCTGACCTTAATCAGATGGGAGAGAATGGCTATCAATTCTATCTGAATAACTATACGGTGAGTCATACTTATAATGCAATAATGAAACATTTTGAATAATATGTATAAACATTTCTTTAAACGACTATTCGACTTTCTGATTGCTCTTGTGGCGTTGTTGCTGATAGGATGGCTTTTAATCATCATTGCTATTTGGCTACATTTTGCCAATAAGGGAGCTGGTGCGTTCTTTACTCAGGAGCGACCTGGTAAGGATGGCAAGATTTTCAAAGTCATCAAGTTTAAGTCAATGACGGACGAGAAGGATGCCAAAGGGAAATTGTTGCCCGATGCTCAGCGTCTTACCAAAGTGGGCAGATTCGTCAGGTCAACCTCTATTGATGAACTTCCGCAGCTTATCAATGTGTTGAAAGGTGATATGGCTTTCATCGGGCCAAGACCGTTACTAGTTAAGTACTTGCCTCTTTATACCACTGAACAGATGCGTCGCCATGAGGTTCGCCCTGGTATCACAGGATGGGCGCAAGTGAATGGCAGGAACCATTGCCCGTTGAGTAAGAAGTTTGAATATGACGTGTGGTATGTGGACCATTGCTCCCTATGGACGGACATCAAGATTATCTGGATGACGGTGTTGAATGTGCTGAGGCGCAAGGATGTGGGTGAAGGCAATGCCGATATGTCGCAAATAGATGATTTACATTTTATGGATAGATTAAAAGCTAATCAAAACAAATAATTTATTATGAGTAGGATATATTTAAGAGCATTAGAGCTGGAAGATTATCAAGTGACTGTTAAATGGAGAGGCGACGAGGAGATTCAGAACATGGTGGGCGGCCCTAAATTCTTTGTTTCTGCGGAGAAGGAAAAAGAATGGGTGAGAAATGTCATTTTCGATAATGAGAGAATGGTTCTTGGTATCTGCCTGAAGGAGACTAATAAACTGATAGGAACGGTCAATATCCAAGAGTTTGATTGGATTAACCGCTCATGCCACGTACCTATTTTGATAGGAGACAAAGAGGAGTGGTCGAAAGGGTATGCAACAGAAGCAAGAATGATGGCCTTGAAATTTGCCTTCTATGAAAGAGGGATGAATCGTGTGTGGGCTACCATCCTTGACAATAATATGCCGTCGGTAAAGATGCATGAGAAATGTGGGTATAAGCAGGAAGGTGTTCTCAGACAGTCTGTATACAAGGACGGGGCTTTCCACGACCAGATAGTAATGTCAATCCTAAAAGAAGAGTTTGATGATGTATATCTGGAGTACCAAAAGAAGTATCAATGATTGAATTTGGTTCTGACTTTCACTATATTGAGTTACAATGTAGTGAAAAGAATACGTTGAAAGATTATTTTCCATCCGCAAATTACTATGCGGATGGGAGGCAAGCGTTAGTACATCTGTACCAGGCTCAGGGGTGGCAACGGCTATGGATGCCAGAATATTTTTGCTATGATGTTATTGCCTCGCTGAAAGAGGCGGGACTAAATATTGTATTTTATGCAGACTTTCCTGGATATTCGGGGGACGAGCATACGTTGGAAGCAGTTCAAAGGAAAGGACACTTGAAGCACGGGGATGCAGTGCTGAGAGTTAATTATTTTGGGTTGCGTTCACATCGCAGCCCCGTAGGAATTCCAGTGCCCGTGATAGAAGACCATACCCATGACTTGATAGGCGGGTGGGCTCAAAACAGCCGTGCAGATTGGTGCATAGCCTCCTTACGAAAAACGCTCCCAGTTCCAGAAGGTGGAATCCTGTGGTCGCCTGTTGGATTGAAGTTGCCTGAGACGCCGACAAACTCAGATGAGAATGAGTGGGTAGCAGCTACTAGATGGAAGGCGATGAGACTGAAAGCCCGTTATCTTGTAGGTGAGGACGTTGAAAAAGCTTCTTTCCGAGCAGATTTTATAGATACGGAATCCTTTTTTGATACCGCTCCGATATGTGCTTTGGATGAAGGTAGTAAAGAATATCTTCGTTTATTTGACATTCAAGACTGGTATAAACGGAAACGTGAGAACTGGAATTTTCTCAGGGATATAAAAAAAGATGGGGTTAAGGTGTTAAAACCTGAGGATTATGGATGCAATCCTTTCTCTTTGATACTACAATTTGATGATATCAACAAACGAGACATCGTGAGGAAAGCACTTATAGAGAAATGTATTTATCCTGCTATTCTGTGGAGCGTGCCCCCAACAGGTGATGGTGAGATATTTGTGTTTTCCCGCACAATGCTCTCTATTCATTGTGACGCAAGATATTCTAAGGAGGATATCCTGACAATGAAATCTATTATTGAATCAATTTTATAAGAACGTGATAAAGTTATTTGATTTGACTCATTCCTCAGATTGGGATGAGACAGTGAAGTCGTTTGTCGAGTGGGATGTTTACTACCTGAGCAGCTATGTGAAGGCATTCCATATTCATGGTGATGGAGATCCATATCTTTTATACTATAAGGATAATGGTCTTCGCGCCATCTATGTGTATATGCGTCGTCCGACAGCATTGCCTGGAGTCTATGATTCTGTAACGCCCTACGGCTATGGTGGTGTGTTGTTTGAGGGAGAAACTTCAGAAACCAATCTTCAGGCATTTTGGAAAGAATACTTAGAGACAATGAAGGAAGAGGGGGTAGTGGACAACTTCGTCCGTTATCATCCTGTATTAGGCAATGCAGTCCCAATGAAAAATATCTCTGCCGTGATTGACTTAGGCAAGACTGTTGCCTTTGATTTGACATCTCCTGAGGTTATATGGGAAAATATCATCAGTAAGAACCGCAATATGATTCGAAAGGCAGAGAAGAACGGCATTGGGATAAAGCATGGAAAAGACTTAGAATTGTTTAAGGACTTCCGACGTATTTACAATGCTACAATGGATAAGGACAATGCTGAAGAGTATTACTACTTTGGAGAGCAGTTCTATGAGTCCATCCACAACGACCTGCATGACAACTATGAGATGTTTTATGCTGTACTGAATGGTGAGATCATTGCTATGAGCATTATGCTCTTTGGCAATAAGCAGATGCATTATCACTTATCAGGTTCAATGATAGAATACCGCAATTTGGCTCCATCAAACCTGCTGCTTTACAAAGCTGCCCTTTGGGGATGTGAACAAGGCTGCAAGACGTTTCATTTGGGAGGTGGTGTTGGATCAGGAGAAGATAATCTCTATAAATTCAAGGCTGCCTTTAATAAGAACTCCGATTATCAATTCTCCATAGGAAAGGAGATTTTTGACAAGGAGAAATATGATGAATTGGTAACATTGAGAGCAATAAAAGACTCGGATTTCAATCCTGAGAGTAAGTTTTTCCCGCTATATAGAAGCTAAATAGAATGGCTAACGAACTACAAATTTCTCAACGAGGAGTAGAGATGCCAGCGTCACCGATCCGGAAGTTGGCTCCCTTGGCATACGCAGCTGAAGACAGAGGCGTAAAAATATACAGGCTGAATATTGGTCAGCCCGACTTGCCCACGCCACAAAAGGCGTTGGATGTACTGAAGCATATTGATCGCAAAACGCTGGAGTATAGTCCTTCGCAGGGATATCGATCCCTTCGTAAGGCATTATTGAACTACTATGAGCGTTATCAGATAAAACTGGATGCGGATGAGATAATCATTACCTGTGGTGGAAGCGAAGCAGTATTGTTCGCCTTTATGAGTTGCTTGAATCCAGGTGATGAAATCATAGTTCCAGAACCTGCATACGCAAACTATATGTCTTTTGCGGTATCCGCTGGTGCAGTCATCAGAACCGTTGCCACTACCATTGAAGAGGGATTCTGTCTTCCCAAGGTTGAGAAGTTTGAAGCTCTGATTAACGAACGTACGAAGGCTATACTGATTTGTAACCCCAATAATCCGACTGGCTATCTCTATACACAGAAAGAGATGAACCAAATACGGGATTTGGTGAAAAAGTATAATCTGTATCTCTTCTCCGATGAGGTTTACCGTGAGTTTATCTATACAGGCTCTCCGTATATTTCTGCCATGCACTTAGAGGGCATTGAACAAAATGTAGTATTGATAGATTCTGTATCTAAGCGCTACTCTGAATGTGGAATACGAATAGGTACGTTAATTACCAAGAATGAGCAGGTGAGGAAGACCGTAATGAAGTTCTGTCAAGCAAGGCTTTCTCCTCCTCTGATTGGTCAGATGATTGCAGAGGCTTCCATAGAAGGAACAGAACAATACTCACGTGAGATGTATGATGAGTATGTAGAGCGAAGGAAATGCTTGATAGATGGAGTAAACAGAATCCCTGGTTGCTATACGCCTGTACCCATGGGTGCATTTTATACCGTTGCTCAACTACCTGTTGAAGATACAGAGAAGTTTTGCGCTTGGTGTTTGAGTGAGTTTTGCTGGAGAGATAACAAAACACCTGATGGAAAGACAGGAGAAACCATTATGATGGCGCCAGCTGCTGGTTTTTACTCTACTCCTGGGATGGGAATGAATCAAGTCCGTTTGGCGTATGTTCTGAATAAGAAAGATATACAGAGGGCTTTGTTTTTGTTAGAGAAGGCTTTGGAACAATATAACCGGTGTTGCAAAAAAAGTACAATTGAATGACTGATAAGGTGGATAATATTGCACTTCTTTCACTTGTCAAACTGGGGATAGGTCATAGAAGTGCCCTTCCTGATGTTATTGACTGGCAGGCCATAAAAGCCCTTGCAGACAAGCAGGGACTTACGGCTATTATTGTAGATGGAATAGAAAAACTGCCTGATACGAAACGACCTCCTAAGGAGTTCCTTTTGCAGTGGATAGGTGAGGTCTTTCAGAGTTATGAAAATCGTTTTATGTTATATCAGCGAGCCATAGCAGAAATGGCAGGTTGGTACAATGCCCACGGGTTTAAAATGATGGTCCTGAAAGGGTATGCCTGTAGCATTGACTGGCCTAAGTCAGAGCATCGGCCGTGTGGTGATATTGACATTTGGCTCTTTGGGAAGCAAAATGAAGCTGATAAAATATTGTCAAAGGAGAAGGGAATAGAGATTGACAGAAGTCATCACCATCACACCATATATTATTGGAATGATTTTATGGTTGAAAATCATTATGATTTTGATAATGTGTATGCACACCGCTCAAATAAGGATATTGAAGTATTTTTAAAAGAATTAGGGACTCTTAAATATGAGAGTTCAGAGTTGAGAGTTGAGAGTCAGCTGAATGAGTGCAGCAATATTGGTTGTAAGTTCCCGACGGTTGTATTGGAGGATACTTCGACAGGCTCAGCAACCAAAATATATTTGCCTTCGCCTAATCTTCATGCTTTGTTCCTGCTTCGACACATGTCGGGTCATTTTTCAGGAGCCAAAATCTCCCTCCGTCAAGTGTTAGACTGGGCTTTTTTCGTAGAGAAACATACAAGCGAGATTGATTGGGAATGGCTAATAAATTTGTTGGAGAAGTACCACATGAAAGACTTTTATAACTGCATCAATGCCATTTGCGTGGAGGATTTGGGATTCCCTATTGACATCTTTCCGAAAGTACAGTTCATCCCAGAATTGAAGAAGAGAGTATTGAAGGACATACTTGCTCCTGAATATACTGCGGCATCGCCCAGGGGATTTTTGCCTCGCCTGATTTATAAATATAAGCGTTGGCAGGGGAATGCATGGAAGCATGAAATGTGTTACGGAGAAAGTAGATGGTCTGCATTCTGGTTGGGAATTTGGGCTAAAATCTTGAAACCGGCGAGTATTTAGCGTAATAGCTTAAGAAGTTTAAAAGTTTAAGAGGTTAAGGGATGGTTATTACACAAGAGATAATATTCAACCTTAACGATGACCTTAACCTTAACGATGATTATGGTAAAGATTTAAAAAATTAGAGATGATTATAGAGAATAAGATATTAGATGAATTGACGGCCAAGGCCAAGGAGAACCCGAGGTTGCGTTGCAATCTGGATATGCGCAACTCTGCTGACGACCAGTCGCAGAGGATGCTGAATGCTTTGGAACCCGGAACAGTGATGCCGATACACAGGCATAAGACTACCTCCGAGACGTGTATCTGCATCCGTGGTCATTTTGAGGAGTATTTCTATGATGAGAATGGCAACCTCACGGATACCATAGATATGGTGCCGGGAGGAGTGGTGCTGAATATCGAGAAAGGGCAGTGGCATAGCTTGAAGTGCCTTGAATCAGGGACAATACTATTCGAAGCCAAGGATGGGCCCTATCAGCCATTATCTCCCAAAGATATAATGGAGGTTTAAGGCGTTAAAGTCGAACACGAATCTCACGGATTAACACGAATCTTGTATTTTGTAAACATCGAAAAACACGAAAAGGACGAAAAGAGTTGAAACAAAAACATGAAAAACTCCTTTCAAGAGTATAAGTCTTAACAGACTATTGCAGTAGCTCAAACCACAAGTCCATTGTGAGCGAGCTCCCATGTCCTCATGTTTTAAACTCCTGCACCTGCCTACGTCAGGTTACACTCTTGGAAGGCAAAAACCCTGCTCTTGAGCAGAAAAACAAACATTCTTACCTTTGCGTGCCAGGTGGACAGGTTAGCGACATCAGATGTAATTGAAACTATAATCGTATTTGAATTATAAATATTTCAAGGCAGGCAAAAAAGGAGTTTAGCACTAGGATTTTAATCAGTTAAAAGTTAAAAATGAAGGTTTCTCCCAGTACACGTTGGCCTGATTATGGGTTAATTATGAAAAATACTATGAAATCTGTCAGCAGAATGATGACATCTTCCATTGCTGTCGCCACTTTAGCTATTTTATTCGTTGTGCTTCTTACTTCGTGTCACACTAAGATTGACCCTGTTGCGGCGAATTCCTCATCTGCGATTTTGGCTGTTATAGGAGAATACATCTATGCGACATTTGCACTTATTGTATTTGTTGTCTTGTGGATCTTGCGACCAGCAGGTATTGCGTTGGTAGGTCTCGGTGTGTTAGGATTGTGCAATTATGTAGAAATGTCGGCTAACCCTATTTTTTTAATATGTATAGGTATTATGATGTTTTTTACTTCATTTGTGCCTATCAAGCAATATGAACCAACTGTTGTTATTTCAAAGCACTTTAAAATGTCAAAAGACGATAACTCTGGAAAGATGCGCAATTGTTCTTATAATTTTTTTATACAACTCTTGATTGGTTTTATAACGCTAATAATAGAGTATACATTGTTTGTAAAATAATGAAGGGATGTAAAGCTGATTAGGCTCGGTTGAACTACTACTATTACCGTCATTATTCTTTCATCAAGGATATACAGATGATACTCTGTACGGTGTTGGGGAAGAAGATGGAGTATGCGGGAGAAGAAATCTGACACTTTATAGATGATAGATAATGGTTATAGATAAGAAGATACTTGATGAACTAACGGCTAAAGCCAAGGAGAACCCGAGGTTGCGTTGTAATCTGGATATGCGCAACTGCGCTGACGACCAGTCACAACGGATGTTGACTTTGTCGACCTCTGTCACGACTCGGCATAGCTCAAACATGCTTGGCTCTGCGCTCGCTGCTCCATCAGTTCATATCGCCAGAGCCGCCACCTGTGGTGCCGCCTGTGTTGATGACGAGGGTTGCATTGCTGCTAGGCATCTGGAAGGTGCCAGAGTAAACGCCATCGTTCTCAGTGAGGGTGATGGTGTTGCCATTCAGAGAGGCGGTAGGCGTTGCACCCTCAGCAGGAGTGGTTGGCTAATTATGAGGAGGCTATGAGGTTCTTGAATGAGAATCACAGGAAACCGTCTCGCTATATTCCTGAAGAGCGCAATCTCAGGTCATGGTGGAAAAATACTAAGAAGCGGATGAATGCAGGCGGATTGAAGCCTGAACGAGTAGAGTTGTTTGAGAAGTTACTTGCTTTGGCAGAAGAGAATAAGCATGTTAATCAATATAAGTGAATAGTTATGGAAGTAGAAAAACTACGTAATTACATTAGCATAGTTGTTATTGGAGTCTTTTCTCCAGATAAAATCACCGCAGAATGGGTTGTAGAAAAAGGCATTGTTTCTGCGGAGGCTGCTCAAAACAAGGTGACTAGAAGGTTGGAGCGTAACTTGTCTGTTTTTATGCTGACAAGGAGCATTGAGGTTGTTGCGACAAGGGACAGATTACAGATAACAGGACTTATTGACGACCAAGATGAGGTCGTAGGTATAACCTTGGGTATTCTGAGTTTATCAGAACATGGTAATATAAAAGGTACTGGGGTTAATGCTGTTTGTGAGTTTACTTTCAAAAGTATATCTGATGGCGATAGGTTTGGGGAATTTTTTGTCCCGATGGACAAATGGAATGGTATCTTTAAAAAGCCAAGTGTGTATGAATTGACTTTAAGAGATAATGCAGACCCCATGGAGGTTGGATATGATAAGGCAATTAATATTAAAAGCATAACATCTGTACGCTCCTCAAGTGAAGGTGATATTGCTGCAGTACGAATGAGTGCAAATTTTAGCTTTAATGTTAAAGCTGAAGATGAGAGCTGTCATATTATTAAGGAAGCAACAAGATTCACCGATGAATTCTGGGCGCAATTTGATCAAATAATTGCTGGCGTTTAATGAAATTCAATGATTTACATTGGCTATCCCTAGATGATGAGGGTGATGATAATTCCTTTTTCTGGCCTATAGAAAAGGGGGGCAGACCTCTGCGGATTGGAGATAGTTCGAGTTACACATTCACGTCAAAATCTAGAGTTGTAGATTGGGAAGACGAGAATGAACTTTTGGCACCCATTGAAGACGTTTTTTGGGAAAGTATGAGGGGCACAAGAAATTATGTGAGAGTGGAGGATGTTTGGAAAGGCAGGGTTCTTGAAGACAGTCATGATTTTTTTGTGGCCAGACTTTACGATGAAGAATATCATTATTCAGATCGTATTGTGAAGATATGGAAACATAAAATAGATCAGTCATTATGGAAAGACATTCATAAAGGCGCCTCGTTTAGGTGGTCTTTTGGTAAGCGTTATACGGAAGTGATTGAAGATTATCAGAAAATGAGTTTTAGCCCTAGGCTAAATGTGGATTCGGATGATCTTGACAGAATGGTGTCAGATTTGATAAAGGGGTTTGAGGACATTTTTACAGATCCGGAAGACGATGAAACCAAATTCTAATGAATTCTTGATAGTAGTGCTGGGGGGGGCTGGTGAGGGCGAGAGCATTGTCGTACACATTGGCGACGACAGATGGATGATTATAGATAGTTGCAGGGTGGGGCAAGAAACACTGGCTTTAAAATATCTTAAGGACAATGAGATACCATTCGGCAATGTTGATTATATTGTATGTACGCACTGGCATGCAGACCACGTATACGGACTTGGCGAAATCTTGTTGAAATGTGAAAATGCTAAATTTTTAGTGCCTTTAGTATCTCAGAGCAAAATGATGCCTTATTATTTTGTGAAGAAAATCGCAGAGAAGGATATACATGATTTTGAAACGGTCGCCCATGAGTTTAAGTATTGTATGGATTTAGCAAAGAAAAGGGGAAAACTTGGGTATCTTGGTAAAGATAAAAATATATTTAAAGGCAAGAAGTATAATCATGAGTTATGTATTGATGCCCTAAGTCCTTCTGATGGCATGCTCACTAAATACCAAAAACTCTGGGCCTCCAGAAAACATGATGATTTTGATGAATCGGGGGTTGATCCCAATAAGAGTAGTGTGGCTATTGGCGTTTCTATTGATGACAAGCTACATTTTATGTTTGGTGCTGATTTAGAGTGTAACCGCCCTGACGATGACAATGATTTTGCCAATTGCGTAAATAAGTGCCAAAAAAGAAAGAATGTTGGTTGGTGCAATGTCTGTTGTGAGAGTACAATCTATAATTACCACGGGAAATATGATTATGTGAAAATAATCCACCATTCCTCAAAAACTGGTTATTGTCCCAGTATGTGGGAAAATAAAGTTTCAGGTAACGTTATTGGAGTCTCAACAGTATTTAGTAAAGATGGGCTGCCAACTTCCGATATGGGAAAAATCTATATGAGAAAGTGCAGGGACTATTATGTAGCGGCACCTCCCCAAAACTACCAGAAACCTGATAGCGAGACTGATATAGAACGTATGCAACAGGTAGGTATTGTAAGTGATATAATGGTTGTTCCGAAAACTTATGGTTCTGTGGTGAGTAAATACAATATTGAAAACTGTACATACGAGGGAACGGAATTGGGTGGAACGGCTTTCAAATACACATAATTGATAGATGACTTCGCAGGAATTAAAGAATCAGAGGACGGGAACGGAAACTACGCTTTCATTACCCGTAGAGACGAGGAAACTACTCTCTCCTTGCAACATTGATGCGGAGGATACTTCACATCTCGCTGTTGATGACCTGAGGTTTGCTTTAGAACAGGCAGATTCCAGGAATATTGCTGTTACCGGTCACTATGGCTCAGGTAAAAGCTCCGTTGCCAATACCTGTATTGATGAGATGGGTATTGGTGATAAGGTCTTGCGTATCTCCATGTCAACTTTTTCCCTGCAGAATGATGCTAAACCTAAAGATTTGTATTCGGATGATATAGAATACAAAATAGTACAACACTTACTATACAAATGTGACAAGACGAAAATACCATACTCTAGGTTTCAGCTAATTCAACATATTGATAAGCCTCTCCTTGAACGATACATTATTCTGACTATTATAGCCTTTTGCTGTTTTATCATTGCGTTTGAGCCGAAAGCGTTCCAAATTGCAAGTTTCTATGAGGCATACGACTGGTTCTTTGGATTGTTTGGCAAGAAAATAGGCCCTACTATTGGAAAGGTTGTTAATACCATTTCCGATGCGGGTTGTATTGCGTATCTGTTATGGTTTGTATACAAGGTAGGGGTAAAGCTCGCAGATAAGATAAACCGATTCAGAAACTTCAAGCTTGAGGCACAAGGCGTTTCTTTGGAAGCTTCAACCGAAGTTTCTGTATTCAACAAGTATTTGGATGAAATCATATATATTCTACAAGCTAACCACTATAACTACATATTATTTGAGGATTTAGACCGTCTGGCTAATTCTGACAAGTTGTTCCTGAAGATAAGGGAACTAAACATGCTTATTAATGAATCTGAGGCGTTCAAAAAATCAAACAGGGTAGTCCGGTTTGTCTATGCTATCAGGGATGACGTGTTTACCCGGGAGTTGAGAACAAAGTGCTTTGACTATATCGTTGCAGTGGTTCCTGTGGTAGATCATTACAACGTTACAGACTATTTGATTAAAGAATATCAAAAGAAAGGCCTTTTCAAGGCCATTGATACGGTGGTTCTGGAACAAATGTTGAGCAGGGTGTCTGGATTGCGAGAACTGAAGAACATCGTTAATGAATACACACTCTTCCAAAAGAGCCTAAAGACACACCTAAGCGATGATGATGAGAATTATGAACAAAAACTTTTGGCAGTCATAGTTTACAAGAACCTGTTTCCACAGGATTTTGCCAAGGCATATTCGAAAAGTGGATTGTTCTATACTGTATTTCAGAACAAGTCAAAATTTAGTGAAGACGAGACAAAAGGTCTGAGGGAGAGGAAGGATGCTGCAATTCAGAGCATGAATGAAGCTCGTAATAAAATTGTTGATGTCAGAAAACAATACCTTGAAAAGCTAAATGAGGAAGTGGAAGTTACAAGCCTGATAAAGAATGGCTATGATTATACATTGGGACAGGTCGCCAACAAGGATAATCTGTTTGATTTGTTTATGAACGATGATTTTGACAGATATACCTATCAAGATCATAATCGTGAGATATCAGGCAGCAATACCTATAACTTTGAGTTTGACGAGATAGAAAAGAAGGTGACAGAGGACATGGGATATTATGAAGCCATAGACGACCTTCAGCAAACATATAATAGGAGCAACGAAGAGAGAATAAAACTTGAAAAAGAGATTAAAGTTATTGAGAATACTGCTCTTCGTGAGATTTTGAAGAAGAATGGTGGTGAGAAGGCAAGGAGTGTATTTAACAAGATATATATCCAAGAGTATCCTGCAAATAATAACGAGATGCAGACAGTCAATACCGAGATGATTGACGCACTTTTGACTATGATTTATGGTGGATATATTGCTGAGGATTACTATCTGTATATATCGAAATTCTATGAAGGTGCAACTTCCGAGAATGATTATCAGTTTACCAACGCTATTCTGCAAGGAACACAAAGACCTTACGACCAGAAGATAAATAGTCCGAAGAGTATAATCCGCAAGCTAAGGGTTGAGGACTTTAAGAATAAGAGTATTCTGAATTTTGATATTCTGAACTATTTGCTTGACAACAAGGAAGAGCACTTCTTGACGAGCTTTATTGAAACGGCTCGCAACAATCCAGAATTTATCGTGAGCTATTCCCTGATGGCAGATAAGGTGAATGATCAATTCTTCACCCGAGTGTTTGATGGATGGGATTCCTGTGTGATTGTTATCAAGGGACAGGAAAAGGCAGAGAATAGCGAAGCATTGCTGAAATTTTTCTTAAGGGAAGCACCTGTTTCTGTTAAACTAAGCGATGATGAAATCAAATATCTGGAAGGTAAGTATGAGTTCGTGGATGCTAACATACAATTCTTGAAGCTTGCTAAATTGAAGAGATTCGTTCAGAAGTATAACATCAGCTTTGAAACGCTAGTTAAACCCAATAAAAATTCCTTGGACTTATATGAATACTGCTTAACAAACAAGCGTTTCGTTATAAGCAAAAGAAATCTTGAAGTGATATTGGGTGCTGATTTTTCTAAGAAACCAATGACTGCTATTCTTGGCCTAACGAATGATAAGTTGAAGAAATACCTTATCAATAACGAGAAGAGTATTGTGGAATGGTTTGAGATGACGAGTATAGAGGAGAGTAGAGAGGCACTTGTCTATATGATGAAGGAAGAACTGGCTGCAGATGAGTGGATGGTCAGGTATCTGAACAGTCAGCATTATATATTTGATAATGTGAGCGACCTCGACAAGAGAGGAGTGGAGCTTATACTCAATGCTGATAAATTGGCTGTCACGTGGAATACGGTACTTGGAGCCTATCAAGTGCTGGGTGCTCTTACAGATTCCTTAAATCGTTATTTGACTCGCCATGCAACTGTGTTGTCAAAGGAAAAATGTATAGGAGATATGACCCTTGTGGCATCTTTACATGAACAATTGTTCATAGGGGAGAAGCAACCTATCACGGAGTTCAAACAGCTAATGCGAAGTTTTGACCTGTTCTTTACCCTTGATGAAATAAAAGAAATGACTGATGAGCGAATAATGGAGGTTATCAAGCTAAAGAAGATAAATGTTGATACTGATATATTTACCTATCTGAATACAAATAGTTCGGATGAAGTGGCTGATGAATATCTGATTTGGCGTTTTGATTATTTAGTGAATGACGAAACAATAAATTGGGAGGAACTGATGCGTAATAGCATGGGTATTCATGTGTTGAATAGTAAGTTGACGTTGGCGCAAAAGAAACGGTTCCTAGATGATCTATTGGTTATTACTAAAGGTAAAACGGATACTGGAGAGTTGGCGAAACTGGTTTGCTTCTACTATAATCAATGCGATGTGGATGAGGCTGAAAAAGAGGTTGTTATTGATGCTCTTACATGTTATCAAGAATCATATAGTTGGGAATCCAAAATCAAACTCATTAATAAATGTAATGCAACATGGGAATATGATAGAGAAACCGAGAATAAAATGCTGAAAGAAGGCCTTGGCGGTGAATATGAGAAATTGACATACGCTCGTGGCTGGGCCAATTTTGATATTAACGAACATAACTCTACACTTCTGGAATATTTGAAGGAGCGAGGCCATTACGTTAATAAGTTCGAAGAGAAGGATGGCCAGTATTATGTGACATTTAAACATAGTTAGTATTTTGAGGGCAGGGGGAAGCAATTACATTTTGGATAGCCATAAAAAATATTAGAAAGGAAATGCTCCCGAATACATAACGACGCGTCAAGTAAGAGTTAAGAAATAATAATAATTTTAAAGAAATGCAATAAGAATCCGCTAAAAACATTATTTTTGCAGAAGAATTCTTGATAAGATGTCAGAACAAAGGGAATATATAGATATTCATATTTCTGGTAAGAATGGAGAAATACCCATTGTACCAGCTAATTATGACATAAGTGAGTTGAGGGAAATACTTACTTATGCAGAGAATCTATTGTACCCCAATATTCCAAGAACTGTACGTCCTGTTATCTCATATGAGATGAAAGAAGGGTCGGTTATCCATCGCTTCTGGACTTCGCTTCAAGGTGTTATTACCTTTGGGGCTGTCATGTCAATGGTTGTTGAGACTGGCTCGCTTGATGGCTTGGACTTGAAAACGGCAGAAGCTGTAGAGAGTATCCAAAAAATAGCAAGAGAGAAGGATTATAAGATAGAGTTTTCTTCTTCCCGTAATAACGAAATAGGCCTTTCGATAACGGCTCAGTCTGATTACAGAAGGACCGATGAGGTCTGGGCAGAAAGTGAATTCTATTTTTACGGACAAGTTCAAAGTGCTGGTGGAAAAACTGATGCGGCAATTAAGATTGACGTAAAAGGAAAAGGCTTGTTGACCATCGCTACAGAAAAGGATATCTTGGAAAGTCTTGAAAAGAACTTGTTATATCACAACTGCGGCGTTAGGGCCAAAGGACGCCAGAATATAGATACAGGAGAGATAGATAGGCATTCGCTTGTTCTTGTGAGCTTGGTAGATTATGAGCCAAAGTTCGATGAGAGCTATCTTAACAAACTTATCAAAAAGGCTTCATCAGTCTTTGATGGCGTAGATACCGATGAGCTGATGAACGAACTAAGAGGGAGGGAAGTGTATGCCTAAAGGATGTGTACTGCTTGATACGAGTTTCTTTATCCGTCTTTTGAAAGAGGATGACAGATTGCATCAGAATGCGGTAGAATACTTCAAGTACTTCTTGGAGAACGACTATACGCTAAAGGTCTCTACGATTGCTATTTCTGAATTTTGCGTGAAAGGAACGGTGGATATGTTGCCGTTGGCAAATATGCAAATCCTTCCGTTTAACTATGATCATGCCGTGAATTCTGGACGGCTAGGTGAAATTGCTTTTAGAAAGAAGAAGGAAAGGGGTGCTGTGATAACGCCGCGTACTGTTGTGCCCAATGACACCAAGATGTTTGCTCAGGCGGATCTTGAGGAAGAGATTACCCATTATGTTTCAGCAGACGGTGAGGCTACAAAGGTGTTCTCTCTCATCAATGAGGAATACAAAATGAAATTTGACTATGTGGATATTTCTGTATCGCATAGGCAGGTCTTTGGGGTGTTGTTCTGAAAGACATTTTTGTTTTTTAATTACTACTTTCTTAATCTCATAATTTCATTATAAATGACTCATGGGACTAAGTTGCTGAAAATGTATAGATTGAAACAGCAAAAGTGGTATGTAGACAGGTGTTTGGACAAAGTGTCTAGATTCTGCGGTTAATAAGACCAATCCTGCCGGATGTATATCGGGCAGACACCTATTCCGGTGGAGGCAATGTGTCGGCACGACTCTTTGCATCCATCCCCAAAAATCGAAAATAAATATAAATAAAAACATAGTTATTATGTCAGAAAGGAAAACTATTTACCTGTGCCTTGCGCACATGAGCGAGGACGGAATGGAACAGAAGTATGTGAAAGAAGCATTCGATACGAATTGGGTGGTGCCTATGGGACCGAATGTGAATGCATTCGAGGAAGACCTCCGTAAGTTTGTTACTGATAATACTGAAAGCGCAGTATATGGTGACTCTCGTTGGCCAGAGGCAAATCCTGCCTCATGGCGTATGAATGAGGCACTGAAGGATACCAAGGTGGTTTGTCTTAGTGCTGGTACGGGGGCTGTGCACCTTGCCCTGCTGGCATGTGGCGTAGGTCCTGGTGATGAGGTTTGTGTGCAGAGCTTCACCTTCTGCGCATCGAGTCATCCTATTACGTATTGCGGAGCTAAGCCTGTGTTCATCGGTTCTGAGAAGGAGACTTGGAATATGGACCCGGAACTGCTGGAGAAGGCTATCATCGACCGTAAGGCAAAGACAGGGAAGTATCCAAAGGCTATTGTGCCAGTGGCTCTATACGGAATGCCTTACCAGATAGACAAGATTATGGCGATTGCAGATAAGTATAACATACCTGTGGTAGAGGATGCTGCTGAAGGTATGGGCTCTCGCTTTAACGGACAGGTGCTGGGAACATTTGGCAAGTATGGTGTGCTGTCGTTCAATGGTAACAAGATGATTACCACTTCTGGTGGTGGCGCTTTGATTTGCCGTAATGCAGAGGAGGCTAATCAAATCATGTGGCTGGCTACTCAGGCTCGCGATGCTTATCCTTACTATCAGCATACGGCTATTGGCTTTAACTATCGCATGAGCAATGTATGTGCTGGTATCGGTCGCGGACAGATGACTGTCTTGGATCAACATATTGCGCACCATAAGCATGTACAGAAGTTATATGAGGAACTGATGAAGGATATTCCGGGCGTGAAGATAAACCGTCAACCGGAAGATCCTCGTTACGACTCGAACTACTGGCTCTGCACAATGACCATTGATCCTTCGGTGAAGGTAAAGGGTCAGGAGAATGCTTACAAGGAGGTAATAAAGACCGCCGTGGGCGGTGCTGCGGGCGTGATTCATCAGGTGGACAGCCCTGTTACGGATTGTCAGCCAAACGAGAACGTGGAGGCTATGCGTGTGTTTATGCTGAGCAAGAAGGTGGAGTGCCGTCCTGTGTGGAAGCCTATGCACAAACAGCCTGTATATGAGGGCGCACCTGTATATACCAATGGGGTAGAGGAAGACGTTTTCAAGATTGGTATGTGTCTCCCTGCCGGTCCGTATGTCAGCGATGATGATGTAAAGTACATCGTGGATTGCATCAAGGAAGCGATAATCTGACCTTAATTTTAACGTTGAACACGAATCTCACGAATTGAACGAATTCTTTTAGCCTCACACAGATGACACAGATTTCACGGATTTTGAACAAAAACAATAAAAACTCCTTTCAAGAGTATAAGTCTTTACAGACTATTGCAGTAGCTCAAACCACAAGTCCATTGTGAGCGAGCTCCCATGTTCTCATGTTTTAAACTCCTGCACCTGCCTACGCCAGGTTAATACTCTTGGAAGGCAAAAACAGCGGTTCGGGGCAATTTATGGTTAATGGTTACTTATGGTTCATGGTTCACGGTTCATGGTATGAAACACCAAAATGGCATTTCAAAAATGAAATCAATTAATATGGGAGACGATAAGAAGGAAAAAATAATGATAGTGCATGGTGAGCACAAAGATGATGTGACACTTGCCAACATACAGGCACGTATCTTTTTGGTAAGAGGCGTTCAAGTAATGCTCGATCGTGACTTGGCTATATTCTATAAGGTTGAGACTGGTCAACTTAATAGGCAAGTGAAACGTAATATCGGTAGGTTCCCCGAAGATTTTATGTTTCAACTGACAAAAGAAGAATGGGAAGGTTTGAAGTGCCAAATTGGCATTTCAAACACAAGAGGTGGTGATAGGCGTTCTTTGCCATACGTGTTTACGGAGCAAGGCGTATCACAACTCAGTGGAGTTCTGCACAATGACTTGGCTGAAAAGATGAGTGTGAAGATTATTCGTGCTTTTGTTGCTATGCGACGGTTCCTTACTGCTAACGCTGCCTTGTTTCAACGAATGGATATGATTGAGCAAAAGCAGTTGGAAACAGACAAGAAGTTGGATGCTGTGCTGGACAAAATCGAAGAACTATCACCTGCGGTAACCACCGAACAACTTTTTCCGTCGGGATGTGTGTGGGATGCGTATATGTTTGTGTGTGACTTGATAAGGAGTGCTGAGAAGAGAATCATCTTGGTTGATAATTTTGTGGATGAGCGTGTATTGACTATGCTAGACAAACGAAACAAGGGCGTCTTAGCTGAAGTACATACTCGCTATCACGAGCAGACGAAATTGGATTTTGATAAGCACAATCAACAGTATGAGCCTATCAGTTATGTACAACTGCCACATGCAGTACATGACCGCTATTTGATAGTTGACGATGATGTGTGGCTGTTGGGTACTTCGGTGAAGGACATGGGAAGGAGCTTGTGCACAATCATTAAAGTAGGCTTTACTCCCGATACTGTGATGGCTATAATAAAATAGAGTTCATAGTTCACGGCATTTATGGTTCATGGGTCAGGGTTAATGTTTCAGGATGTATGATGTAAGAAGGAAGATGGATCAAGAGACTCGTTGGTTGACGAAATATAATGAGGTGAAGGAGTTCATTGAGCGTGAGCACCGTAATCCATCTAAGCATAGAATAGAGGAGCACGATATGCTCAACTGGTTGAAGGCTAACAGAAAAAAGATGAATGCAGGTGAGTTAAAGCCGGAAAGGGTTTTGAAGTTTAAGGAGTTGCTGGCGTTGATGGAGGAAAATAAGCATAAGAACCAGTGGGGGTGATTAGTTTACTGTTTACGGTTAATGATTAAAGGTTAATTGTTATGACAGTTGAAGAGATACAGAAATCGACGGAGTTTCAGGTGTTTGACCGGAAGAGCGCTCGCATCGACGCGAAGGCATTGGCAATTACTATCATCGCTTTTGCCAATGCGGATGGTGGACAGGATGTTCCGTGAGATGGCGGAGGCAGGATTGCCTGCACCGGAGTACAAGCAGAATGAGTTTATGGTGTATGCTACGATTAGGCAGCATGGGGATGCTGCAGGACAAGTGGCAGGCAATGGCGGATTAAATGGCGGATTAAATGGCGAATTAAACGGCACATTAAGTGGCACATTAAATGAGAGGCAGAAGAGTGTATTAGATTTTATTGCTGCCACTCCAGGTGTTCAGGCTCAGGTTCTCATAGATAAGCTTTTGATACCTCGTGATACGTTGAATAAAATTATAAAAACACTGACGGATAGAGGATTGATTGAACGTCGTGGAAGTAAGAAGACTGGTGGGTATTATGTGAAGTGAGATAGAGGGGACAGGCCAGCCTGCACCGGAGTATCGGCAGAATGAGTTTATGGTGTATGCGACCATTAGGCAGGCGAAGGATGTGGTGACTACGGAAAAGAGTACGGAAAAAGTAGACGAACCCAATCTTGACGGCAAGGAGTTGGCAAGGAGTTGGCAAGGAGTTGGCAAGGAGTTGGGCGTGGACTTCAATGTACTGAAGAAAATCGCTGAATTCTGCGTGGAGGCTCGTTCTTTGTCTGAGATTGCGGAGCATTTGAGTTTAGGCGACCGTTATAAAATGAAGAAGAAGTATATAGATCCTTTGCTTGGGAAGTGTTTTGATATGACAATCCCGAACTCTCCGAATAATCCTTGTCAGAAGTATTACTTGACGGAGCTGGGTAAGACATTGGTTGAGGAATAGCAAGGAAAAAGAGAGGAACACTGAATGAAGATAAAGTTTGACTTGAAGAACTGCTACGGTATAGGAGCGTTGGTTGAAGAGATGGAGTATAAGGAGGGAAAGGGGAATACAGCTATTTTGTATGCCCCCAACGGTACTATGAAAACCTCTCTGACAAAGACCTTCAAGCAGTTGATAGCCGGTAAAGAGCCTTGTGATGAACTATACACAAATCGCGTCAGTTCTGCAAGTATCACAATCGATGGAGATGCTATCGATAAGGATAATACCTATGTGTTTGTAAACAGTGATGCTGACGGTTCGAAGCAAATTAGTACTTTTTTGGCAAATGCAGATTTGAAGGCAGAATACGATGCTATCTATCAACAATTGGATGGCGCAAAGAAAGCCCTGAAAAAGAAAGTGAAGCAGATAGCCAAGAGCAGCGATTGTGAGGAAGAGATACAGACAGCGTTCAAAAGGCAAGAGGGGGACAACTACTTTGACTGCCTACAAGAGGTGAAAGATCAATTATTAGGGGAACTTGACGCTCTGGAGGGTTATGACTTTAAGTTCAACGATGTGTTTGAGAAGGGCGGTAAGGTGAAGGATTTTATTCGCGAGAACCAAGCCACCATTGAACGATATTTTGAAAAATATACCGAACTGATACAAGGCTCGCACTTTTTTAGTAGTGCGGCAAAGTTTGGCACTTCACAGGCTAACAGTCTGCTGAAATCGGTGGGTGATAATCGCTACTTCCAAGCTGGACACAGGTTTGAACTGGGTGGCGAAGAAGTACCCAAAAGCATTTCAAGCAAGAAGGATATGGAAGATGTGATTAAGGGGGAAATGCAACGTATCTTCGCTGATGATGACATCAAGGTCATGTTTGAAGATTTGGAAAGCAAACTGGATAAGAACCAGAGCCTGAAAGGTTTCAAAGATGTGATACAGGCATACCCGGAACTGATTCCTGAGTTGGTGGATTATGACGAGTTTGAGCGAAAGATATTACGAGGTTACCTAAAGCAGTGCGAGGCGGAATTGAACACACTTACAGAACTGTATGCTGCTAAAAAAGATGAGTTAAAAGATATTGTTCGCAGAGCTAATGAAGAGCGCTCGCAATGGGAAAAGGTGATTGATTTGTTTAATAGCCGCTTCTTTGTTCCATTTACGCTGGACTTGCAGAATAAGAGTGATATTCTGCTGAGCGCTAAATCTCCGGTGCTACAGTTCCTTTATCAAGACGGTGGAGACGCCCCCATAAGACAGGAGCAGAAAACGCTGGTGGAGAACCTAAGTGCAGGAGAGAAGAAGGCATTCTTTATCCTTCAGAACATCTTTGAATTGGAAGCGCGTCGCGCCAATGGACAGCAAACGCTGCTGGTGTTTGATGACATAGCAGACTCATTCGATTATAAGAACAAGTATGCCATTATTGAGTATATCAATGATTTGGCAAAGGATGGCAACTTCAAAATTCTGATTCTGACGCATAACTTTGATTTTTACAGAACGGTGGTGTCGAGGTTGCAGGCAAAAATAGCCAAAGTAGTGACCAGGAAGGAGGATAGAACGATAGTGCTGACACCTGCATTTGCACAGCCAGATATTCTGAAACGGCGACTCCTGCATAATATAACACAGCGCAAGGCATTCATTGCTTGTATTCCTTTTGCTAGAAATATCATCGACTATACGAATGGCGACACGGATGAATATAAGTTACTGACTGCGTGTCTGCACCTGAAGAAGAATGAGCCTGGGAGTAAAGAGATTACCCTTAGCCAGGTGTTGGATGTCGTGAAAGAAGTGTTTAAGGCGGCTAAAGATAAAGCTGATGATATGACATTTCTCGCTGACAACTATTGGGATGCCATCATGCAGGAGGCTGATGACATACTAAACGATGACAATGAGATAGACATAGTGAACAAACTGGTGCTGAGTATGGCGATACGTCTGCGGGGTGAGGACTATATGAACTCCCAGTTGTCAGATGCACAGAAACAAGAGATAGAGGCGGGTAATAATCTCACGTCTTCAACATTGACGGTGTTTAAGAAATATCATATAGTGGACAAAGAGGCAGAGTGTTTGGTGATGGATAGGGTACTGATGCTGACATCGGAGAATATCCATATCAATAACTTCATGTTCGAACCGCTGGTGGATATCTCAATCCTGCATTTGAAGCAGTTGTATAATGAAGTAAAAGCCTTGTTGGCTGCATCAAAAGAGTTAAAATCACACGATTAAATATACATTTTTTAAGATTCTTTCGCTGGTGACGGAAAAAAGTTGTACTTTTGCAGCGTATTTTAAATAGTTTTTAGTTATGAAGAAACCTGTAGATCAACAAATTACAGGGAGCTAACTAAAATTTCTTGAAAAAAGTTAGCTTCCTATGCGGAATGTTCTCCCGAAATGGGACAATTTTTTAAGTGAAGAGTGAAGAGTGAAAAGTTAAGGATTCACGGCACTCCATGTTTCACAATTAAAAAGTAAGGAGGCTAACAAATATGCCAAAGTATGACAACAGTGAACGTCTGAGCACTGTCTCAGACCAGGATTGGTGCGAGGCTCTGGACGAGCTGACCACCTATTTGAAGTGGCGCCTGAAGGGACGAACCAAGTGGGGCGCACATAGTGAGAAGGTGCTGGAGACACCGGCGCTGGACTATTACACCGAAGAGGCCGCAGCCAAGATTCTGGAGGGCTGCTGGAAGTGGCAGGACCGCTACACGCTGGCTCAGCAGCTGATAGAGATTACGAGTAACCTCATCACCAAGCAGGCAGAGAAGTATGCACGCGAACACCCCTTCTTGACGGAAGATGGAAGATGTAAGAGGGATGATGTGATTCCCGAACGCAAGGCGGAGTTTATTGAGCTGAGGGATCCGGAGATGCTGCCGGACACTATGGATGACGACGGACAGGAGGAGCTGGACGAGACGTACGAGATGGTGATGCGGCTGGTGAGCGACGACAAGGAGCTGACCGTGTATGTGGAGGCCATCAGGGCGTGCGGACACTTTGACGAGATTCCGGCGTACTTGGGTGTGAGCGTGAAGCGCGTATATCGGCTGCAGGAGAAGCTGATGCGCAGGGTGCGCAGAAGTAAGATGTCTGAGGGAAGAGGTAAGATGGATGAAACTGACGAAGGCAAAAAACGAATGAGATTCATAGATAAAATATATATGTTCGAGACTGAACGGAAGTCGGCAGAGGAGAGCTACAACGCTTTTGGTACTACCCGCGAGGAGCACCAGAAGCGTATGCTCGCATTTATACACAAGAAGCAGGAAGAGGTCAAGAAAAAATCTTAAGCCACGTGCGGAAAATCGTTACGAGGTGGGACAATGATAGAGATGGAAGACGGAAGATGTCGGATGTAAGATGTCGGATGTCGGGAATCAGAAAAATCATTGTTTAACATTTTAAAAAAAGTAACGATTATGGCAAAGGTAAATGGCGTAGCAACGCAGATTAGTGGTAAGGTTGGTGAGCTGATGTTTGTGCGGACGAAGCACGGCACCATCGTCTATGAGGCTCCAACAGTGAAGAAGACGCCCCGACGCAGTGAACAGCAGATGGGTACCCGCACACAGTGGGCGAACCTGGGGGCAACGTACATGATGTTTGACGGCACGCTGAAGCGCGGCTTCGAGGCGCTGCCCACGAACATGAGTGTGTATAACGCCTTTGTGCAGGCGAACCTGGGAGTAGTGAAGGTGTACATCACCAAGGCAATGCGCCTGAACGGTGGATGTGTGCTGGCACCGTACCAGATTACACGCGGCTCGCTGCCAAGCATCGGGATGTCGGTGAACGGCTCCGGGGTGGTGGTTAGCGACCTCGCACTGGGCAGCCTGCAGATAGGTGCTCAGACCACGGTGGGTGAGTTCAGTCAGGCCATCATAGCGAACAATGCGGGATGGCAGGTGGGCGACCAGCTGACTTTCTTCCTGGGACGGCAGACGGTGGACTCCGTGACCAGCATTCCGCGTGCGACACTGACACCGAACAAGGTGGTGATGGACGTGGTGGACGAGACACCGCTGTGGAACGTGTGCGGTCAGGAGGGTTTCACCTCGGTTCAGGGTTCAAGTGGTTCAGGGTTCATGTTGGGTATGAACGCAGTGCTGCTGGCAGGTGCCGCAGCGTGGGTTCACAGCCGTGAGGCTGGACAGGGCCAGCTGAAGGTGAGCACACAGTTCTTCTACGTGGAGAATGCGGCTCTGGCAAGCTACCAGACCAGTGCAGCACTCATGGCGAGCGCAAACAGCTACGGTGGTATCAACACCGGTGGGGTGTATCTGCAGCCCAGTGTGGCGAATGGAACTTCGCAGAGTGGTGGAAATACCGCAAGCGGTAACGATAACGAAAACCAGAGCGGCGGAACCACGGGTGGCAATACGGGTAGCGTGACACCGACTAACCCTAGCACGGGTGACAATACCGGTGGCGGTTCTCAGACCGGAGGTGGTAACGACAATCCTCCCGCAGGGAATGGTTCTGATGAAGGATAGAGAACTTCGTGATGTCTGATGTAAGATGTCTGATGTAAGATGTTGAATCGAAAGTGGGGCGGCGGCACGCTGTCGCCCTCTTTCTAAAAACAAGGAGGCATTATGAAGTACTTTACCATTAGCGAGATGCTCTACAGCCCTACGGCTGTGAAGCGCGGCATCTGGAACGGATGCGATCGCGAGAAGGAAGACAACCTGGAGGCGCTGGTGGACAATGTGCTTGACCCCGTGCGCACTCGATATGGCAAGGCGGTACACGTGAGCAGCGGCTATCGCTGTGAGCAGCTGAACACGCTGATTCACGGGGCACTGGGGAGCCAGCACCTGCGCGGTGAGGCGGCAGACATCTACACGGATGCAGGGCCGCAGGGCAATCTGGAACTGGCACGGCTGATTATTGCCAGCGGAAAGTTCGACCAGGTGATACTGGAGAATGTGCCGGGCACGAGTCTGTTGCCGCAGTGGGTACACGTGAGCTGGAAGCGTGGCGGTGGTAACCGTCAGGAGATCAGGAAGAAGGTGGCGGGCTGTTCGCAGCATCTCTTGCTCACAGCTGCAGAAGTAAGAGGTCTGAGGTCAGATGTAAGAGGTAATAGTGGGAGGACTGCGGTATGATAGGACTGGATTACACCGCCATTGTACTGGCAGTACTGACGATGGTGAGCGGATGGGTGACCTACTGGTTTGACCGCCGCAAGCATCGGCAGGAAGTGAATGGTCTGATGGCGGACAACCGCCAGAAGGACATGGACCTGAGTAAGGATTACGTGACGGAGTGGAGAACCTACATCGCTGAGCCCTTGCAGCGCGAGGTGAGCGAGCTCCGGAGCGAAGTGGCACAGCTACGCCATGCGATACAGGCTATCGAGGCTTGCCCTCATCGCGACGGCTGCCCTGTTGTGGACAGGATGCAGCACTACGCGAACGCTGAAGTCTGACGTAAGAAGTCAGATGTATGAAGTGACAAGGGACACAGTTCGTGAGGAAGTGGCGCTGGTGGTACACGACACGCTTCGTGAGGTAACGACCATCACCATCCGACAGAACGAGGCTGGTGACACGGTATTTCGCAGTGAAGTGACGGACCGGGACCGCCTCCGCTCGAAGGCTGACGTAAGAAGTAAGAAGGAAGTGGTGAGAGTGGAGCGTGACACAATTTACGTGGAAAAGCGCGACTCGGTAGTGGTCAGGGAGGCTGCAAACATCAGCCATCAGACCTCATCCATCAGCCATCTTTTGAAGTGGATATTTTGGATACTATGCGCAATAATAGTACTGATTATTACAATTAAGATTTGGTCGCGGAGGTCACTGTTTTAGTGGCCGCCGCAGACTGTGTTTTTCAAGTGAGATTAGTTTAACATCGAATACAATATTAATTTAAGTTTATTACAATGAGTGTATTTAAAGACAAAGTCCTCCTGATTACTGGAGGCACAGGTAGTTTTGGTAATGCGGTGCTGAACCGCTTTTTGAGAACGGATATCGGGGAGATACGTATCTTCTCACGTGATGAAAAGAAGCAGGACGATATGCGTCATGACTTCCAGGCTCGTATGCCGGAGGTAGCTAACAAGATTAAGTTCTACATTGGTGACGTGCGTAACAAGAGCACACTGAAGTATGCGATGAAGGGGGTAGATTATGTGTTCCACGCAGCAGCCCTGAAGCAGGTGCCCAGCTGCGAGTTCTTCCCCATGGAGGCTGTGAAGACCAATGTGATTGGTACAGACAATACGCTGGATGCCGCTATTGATGCTGGTGTAAAGTGCGTCATCTGTTTGAGCACTGATAAGGCTGCATATCCTATCAATGCGATGGGTATCACTAAGGCCATTGAGGAGAAGATAGCAGTGGCTAAGAGCCGCCTCTCAGGTGACACGAAGATCTGCTGCACGCGCTATGGTAACGTGATGTGTAGCCGTGGCAGCGTGATTCCTCTCTGGATTGACCAGATTCGTAAGGGCAACCCTATCACACTGACCGAGCCCAAGATGACTCGCTTTATTATGAGCCTTGAAGAGGCTGTGGACCTTGTGCTATTCGCCTTCGAGAATGGCAAGAATGGTGACATTCTTGTTCAGAAGGCACCCGCTTGCACCATCCAGACTCAGGCTGAAGCCGTATGTGAGTTGTTTGGTGGCAAGAAGGAAGAGATTAAGGTCATCGGCATCCGCCACGGTGAGAAGATGTATGAGACTTTGCTGACCAAGGAAGAGGCAGCTAAGGCCATCGACATGGGTAACTTCTATGCAGTGTCAGCAGATAACCGTGACCTGAACTACGACAAGTACTTCAAGGAGGGTGATGTGAAGCGTGCGCTGATTGATGAGTTTAACTCGAATAACACACGAATTCTGAATCTGGAGGAAACGAAAGAAAAGATTGCTTCTTTGACATACATCCAAAACGAACTTAATGGTATTCCTAACTTAGTGTAAGGCCCCCAAGCCCCCTGAAGGGGAGTGTGGCCCCCATACCCCCTAAAGGGGAGATTTCCTAGTATGAAAGGTTGTGTTAGGCATTCTGCTGATGTGATTGAGTATCCTTTGCTGTGGAAGTTTGCTAAGGAGAATAGGAATAACCCTACGGAGGCTGAGAGGCTGCTGTGGTTCTATCTTAGCAATAAGCAGCTTGGCGTTCGATTTCGTAGGCAACACATCATAGGACAGTATATTGCTGACTTTGCCTGTTTGGAGAAAATGCTTATCATTGAGTTGGATGGCGGTTATCATTCCTTGCCAGAACAACAGATAAGTGATGAACAACGTACTGCGGATTTACAAGAAATGGGATATAGGGTGATTCGATTTACAAACGAAGAACTCTTTCAAGAAATAAATTTAGTATTAACCCAAATTAAAAACGCCCTCAACGTAAACGCTCCCCTTTAGTGGTTAGGAGTTTTTTCGCTCCCCTTTAGGGGGCTCGGGGGCTTTGATTATTATGAAAGAATTTAGAAATAATGGTAAACTGAAGCTGCTGATAATCGTGGGTACACGTCCGGAGATTATCCGCCTTGCTGCAGTGATTAATGAGTGTCGCAAGTATTTTGATACCTTGCTGGCACATACCGGTCAGAACTACGACTACAACCTGAATGGTGTGTTTTTTAAGGACTTGAAGTTGGCAGATCCTGATGTGTATATGGAGGCCGTGGGTAACGACCTGGGTGAGACTATGGGTAACATCATCGCCAAGAGCTACCAGCTGATGGTGGAGGTAAAACCGGATGCCGTATTGGTACTGGGTGATACCAACAGCTGCCTGAGTGTGATTGGTGCCAAGCGTTTGCATATCCCCATCTTCCACATGGAGGCTGGTAACCGCTGCAAGGACGAGTGCCTGCCCGAGGAGACCAACCGCAGGATTGTGGACATCATCAGCGATGTGAATATGGCATACTCCGAGCACGCACGTAGGTATCTGGCTGATACCGGTCTGCCTAAGGAGCGTACATATGTGACAGGTTCACCTATGGCGGAAGTTCTGCACAACAACTTGGCTGAGATTGAGGCCAGCGACATTCATAAGCGTCTGGGCTTGGAGAAAGGCAAGTACATCTTGCTCTCTGCGCATAGAGAAGAGAACATTGATACAGAAAAGAACTTCCTTTCGCTGTTCAATGCTATTAATAAGATGGCAGAGAAGTATGATATGCCTATTCTTTATAGCTGTCATCCTCGTTCACGTAAGCGCTTGGAGGCTTCAGGTTTCAAGTTGGATTCTCGCGTGATTCAGCACGAGCCTCTGGGCTTCCACGACTACAACTGCCTTCAGATGAATGCTTTTGCCGTGGTGAGCGACAGTGGCACCCTGCCCGAGGAAAGCAGCTTCTTTACCTCTGTTGGTCATCCGTTCCCTGCTGTATGCATCCGCACCTCTACAGAGCGTCCTGAGGCTTTGGATAAGGGTTGCTTTGTGTTGAGTGGTATTGATACGGTTGGACTGCTGCAGAGCGTTGATGTGGCTGTAAGTCTAATTAAGGATGGTCATCAGGGTATTCCTGTGCCCGACTATGTGGATGAGAATGTAAGTACCAAGGTGGTGCGCATCATTCAGTCTTATGTGGGTGTGGTAAATAAGATGGTTTGGAGGAAATAGGCCCCCAAGCCCCCTAAAGGGGAGTGAAGCCCCCTGTCCCCCTAAAGGGGAGACTGCAGAAGGGAAGTATGGCCCCCTATCCCTCTAAAGGGGAGTGTAAGGTCCTATATGGAATTGATTTAGTATTAACCAAAATTAAAAATACCCTCAATAATGCTCCCCTTTAGGGGGTTCAGGGGCCACGCTCCCCTTTAGGGGGCTCGGGGGCAGAACATTATGAAAATATTAGTTACTGGCGCGAAAGGTTTTGTGGGGAGGAATCTCTGCGCGAACCTGCGCAATATACAAGAAGGGAAGGACAGGAGGTTTCCTGAACTGAAGATAGATGCTGTGTATGAGTACGATCTGGATTCCACTCCAGAGGAGTTGGATCAGTGGTGTGCTGAAGCAGATTTTGTGTTCAATCTTGCTGGCGTCAACCGTCCGCAGAACCAGGAGGAGTTTATGCAGGGCAACTTTGGGTTTGCCAGCACCCTGCTGGACACGCTAAAGAAACACAAGAATACTTGCCCGGTGATGCTCAGTTCTTCACAACAGGCATCATTGACTGGACGCTTCGGCAACAGTGAGTATGGACGTAGCAAGAAAGCAGGTGAGGATTTGTTCCTGGAGTATGGCCGCGAGACGGGAGCCAAGGTGCTGGTGTACCGCTTCCCAAACCTGTTTGGCAAGTGGTGCCGCCCCAACTACAACTCTGCGGTTGCTACCTTCTGCAATGCCTTTGCCAACGACCTGCCATATACAGTGAATGATCCCAGTGTTGAACTGGAGTTGCTGTATATTGATGATCTAGTTGATGAGATGATAGCCTGCCTGAAAGGGGAGGAGAAGCGCTGCGATTTCAATGGTTTGGAGGTAATACCGGCCCCCTGTCCCCCTAAAGGGGAGATTGCGGAAGGGGCTGAACACTCCCCTTCAGGGGGCTTGGGGGCTTATCGCTATTGCCCAATTACCCATAAGGTAACTCTTGGCGAGATAGTAGAGCTTTTAAAGAGCTTTGCGGAGCAACCCAAGACTCTGATGATACCAGAGATACCTGCAAACAGCTTTGCAAAGAAGCTCTACAGCACCTACCTTAGTTACCTGCCCTATGAAAAGACCGCTTTCCCGCTGAAGATGAATGTGGATGACAGAGGTTCGTTCACGGAGTTGGTTCATACCATGAATTGTGGTCAGGTCTCAATCAATATCTCCAAGCCTGGCATCACCAAGGGTCAGCATTGGCATAATACGAAGTTCGAGCAGTTTATTGTGGTGAAAGGTCATGGATTGATTCAGCAGAGAAATCTGAATGATCCAGAAGGAAAGGTGTTGGAATGGGAAGTTGATGGCGACCACATCCAAGCCGTTCACATGCTGCCTGGCTATACCCATAATATTATCAATCTCTCCGACACCGAGGACTTGGTAACAGTGATGTACTGTAACGAGATTTTTGATCCGAGCAGGCCTGATACATTCTTCGACCCTGTGAAATAACAACCGCGAGCCTTTTTGATTTTCGCCAGCATAATGCCAACACAAGAAGCATTCTTGACCTTAGTTCGCATGGGGTTGGGGTTAAACACAGCCAAGCAGGATGTGTTTCCAGCTCAGGTGGATTGGGAGGCTATAAAAGCACTTGCTGATGAGCAGGGGCTTTCTGCTGTTGTTTTGGACGGAATAGAAGAGCTAAGAGCTAAGAACTTAGAACTAAGAGTGCCGCAGGTACTATTGTTGCAATGGATAGGCGAGGTGCAGGTAAGCTATGAATACCAGTATAAATTATACAAAGAAGCGATAGCGGAACTTGCAGGATGGCATAATGCACATGGCTTTAAGATGATGGTGCTGAAAGGCTATGCCTGTAGCCTTGATTGGCCACGTCCGGAACACAGACCCTGCGGGGATATAGATATATGGCAGTTTGGACGGCAGAAAGAGGCGGATGCCGCCCTTGGTTCATGGTTCAAGGTTCAAGGTTCAAACGTGGAGATTGACAGGTCGCATCATCATCATACGGTGTATGAATGGCAGGGTTTTGCGGTGGAGAATCACTATGATTTTATTGATGTTCATCACAGGAAGTCCGGACCTAAGTTGGAGGTCATCCTGAAAGAGTTAGGAAAGGACGATAGTCATTATGTTGAGCTTTCTGGCGAGAAAGTGTATCTGCCCTCGACTAATCTTAATGCATTGTTTCTGATTTACCATACCATGCTTCATTTCACCTCAACGGAAATGAACATTAGGCAGTTGCTGGACTGGGGACTATTTGTCAAAAAGCATACGAAGGAGATTGATTGGGACTGGCTATTGGGACTGGTGGAGGATTTCCACTTGAAGGAATTCTTCAATATCATCAATGCGATATGCGTGGAAGATTTGGGATTTGAGGCTGTAATCTTTCATGATGTTCAGTTTAATCCAGCGTTAAAAGAGCGTGTACTGAGAGATACATTGTCGCCAGAGTTTACAGAAGAGGAACCTAAGTGGTTACTAAAGCGTTTTTTCTTCCGTTACCGTCGCTGGAAGTCCCACGAGTGGAAACACAAAATGTGCTATAACGAAAGCATGTGGTCTATCTTTTGGACAGCAGTTTGGAGTCATTTGCTGAAGCCGGGGAGTATATGATGCGGTAAAGTTTGGAGTGGAGAGACAGATTAGTGGCTTAATAGCTTAGTAGCTTAGTAGCTTAATGGTTTAATGGTTTACTGTTTAAATAGTTTAAGGGTTTAATGGTTTAAGGGGCAATAAATAGTGTAGAGGTTCGTTTCGACTACACTCGCGCTCATTTACTGACGCAAAGAAATGGGTTAGTGGTTAGAGAATGTAGTGATTTGGCATGTGGATTGTGCAGAATCGATAAAAAAAGAATAATTATTCCGAACGAATGCTGTATAATCGGTGATAAAACGTTATTTTTGCATAATAATAGAAGTAAAAATAATGATATATGAGAATCAAATATTTAAAATTCTCGAATTTCAGGTGTTTTGAGCAATACAGTCTTGTATTCAAGAGTGGGGTAAACCTGTTGTTTGGAACAAACGGAAGCGGAAAGACCACAATACTAAGGGGAATGAAAATTGCTATGAGTTCTTTCTTCTCAGGATTTTCAGATGTGAACACCCGTTTTATTGGCATAGCTAACGGTGACTTCATGAGTCAGGTGAATAATGATACAGAATCGTTGGAACGCCCAGTAAGTATAGAATATGACTTTTTGGGTTATACGCAATTGAAATTATTACGTTCAGGAAAGAAAAACCGAACCTCAATCGTAGGCATCAAGCCGCTCCGTGATGCGACAAAAATACTATATCAGAAATTGGCAACAGAGGACGATGGGAATACTGCACTGCCCTTGTTCGCGTCTTTCTCGACGGAAGATATCCACAGTACGAGAAAGTTGGACAAAGGCATCTTCTCCAAGTACTTCCAGCCTCGTTCTTTCGGCTATTACGAATGTTTGCAAGGTGACGGATTATTTGACTATTGGATGCACCGCCTGTTGGTGCTTGCCGAGGGACAAAAGTCACTGATGGAGGTGGATGTGGTGGATAAAGCTATTGCAAAAGCACTAGGTCCCAATGGTTGTAACATCATCCGTGGAATGTCAATCCGTCCGATGAAGAAAAAGGTTTTTTTCAATTATGTTGACGGCAGAGAAGTTGAAGCAGAAAACCTGTCAGACGGTTACAAACGAATTGTGAATATAGTGACAGACATTTCGATACGCTGCTGCCTGCTGAATAGCAGGATATATGGTTCAGATTGTTGTAATCATACATCAGGAATAGTACTTATAGACGAGATTGACCAGCATCTGCATCCTGAATTGCAGTCAGTAGTACTGAAGGTTTTGCATACGACATTCCCGGAGTTACAGTTTGTTGTGAGTTCACATGCTCCGATGGTGATGTCAAGTGTAATGACTGATGACAAGAACACGGTTTTTTATTTGCAATACAAGAACAACGAATATTCGGCATCACCCATTTCTACATATGGACTTGATGCTTCGACGATTTTGGAGTTGTACATGGGAAAGAAGGCTCGTGTGGCAGAAGTGGAGATACTCCTAAAACAACTATTTGACCTGATAGATGAAGAAAAGTATGTGGAGGCGAAGCATAAGTTGGCAGAATTGACGGCACAGTTTGGGAACACCTTGCCGGAGATAATCCAGGCCCAAACGATGTTGAACTTCAATATGGAGAATGATGATTAAGATAACGAAAGGACAGGAACCGGCAGAGTGGACAGAGCAAAAAAATACACCAGGTATTACTTATGAGACAGCCCAGAAAAATGCATTGCGTCAGGCCCTATTGGAGGAGCAAGGCGGATTGTGTGGCTATTGCATGCGACGCGTGAACTTTGAGCCGGGGAAGGCATCGAATACACGTATTGAGCATGTGAAACCCCGTACGCTAAGTCTTGCAGAAGGAAAGCCAGAAGAGACATTGGCCTATAGTAATATGATATTGTGTTGCAATGGGGATATTGATGGGGACAAGAATTTCCACTGTGATGTCAGTAAGAATGAAAATGAGATTCATTTTAGTCCGTTTGATCAGGCTGTGATGGATACAATATCATATTCTTCGAAAGATGGCAGCATCAAGTCATCGAACGATGTATATGACAAAGACTTGAATGAGGTGCTTAACTTGAACCATCCGCAACTTGCAGTAAACAGATTGGCTGTCATAAAGGGCTTAGTGGAAGTGATGGGACGCAAAACGTGGAAGAAGACGGATATTATCCATAAACTGACAGTTTACAGCACTAAGACAGCAGGTGGTAAATTGCACGAATATTGCGGAGTCGTGATATGGTATCTTAACAAAAAGTTACGCCAGTTCGTGTAGGTAATCATATTGTTTTATGATATCATACTTTTTGCTTTTGAGATACTTGGGAGAAGGGCTGCCGTGGTGCATACCAGCAGCCGCAAAAAGAGACTCTTTATCGTGTTGCAGCACGATATGAGTAGATTACATATAAATAAGGTTCACTCAAATTCATTTTTTCTTACCAGGTTTCTGAGCTAAAGCACTGCCGGCTGCGGTTTTACTTGCTGCACCAGTCCTTCCATCACGAAGAACTTTGGATGCAGCAGACGCAGCTTTTGCACTGGTCACTTTCTTTTCATTTCCCATTGTATATACAATTTTGGATGTTTAACATGTTCAAGATCTCTTATCTTCAGTTTTTCATGGGGGAAGAATCTATAAAAGCCCAGTCACGTTATCCTAAGAAGGATTCATAGGTTCATGAATACCTAATGCACCAATTTAGCAGATGCAAGTAACGTGCCAAGATAAAAGGCCTGACAAAATGTCACTGGCTTTGTTGTTATAGAACCCTACTGGTGATAATAGAAGAGTAGAGAAGAATAAATAATCAAATATTGTTTAAAATCGTTTTATTTGACATATTATTTCAATAGTGTCCCGTTAAAATTTAAGCATCCCACCGCTTTTCGTATATGGTTTAGTAGCATAATAGTTTAGTAGCTTAAAGGCGAAAGACGACTTCGGCAGTTGTGACTTTCGAGTAGCCATTTTACTTTATAGGTGACAAAATTGTACCGCAAATATCTTCGGGTATTTGGGGCTTTGTTGTTTATGCAATTTATTTAATTATGTTGACATATATTATTATCGCAGTCTTGCTGCTTGCAGCAGAACTGGTATATTTCCGTATTGCGGATAAGTATAACATCATCGATAAACCGAACGAGCGAAGCTCGCACAAGAGCATCGTATTACGTGGCGGTGGAGTCATCTTCACGTTGTCCATGATAGCATGGGCCGTGATGATGACGGTTCAGGGTTCAGGGTTAATGGTTCAGGGTTATTTGCCGTTTATCATTGGACTGGTGATGATATCAGGCATCAGCTTTATAGATGATATACGCTCACTGCCGGACAGCGTACGTCTGGTGGTGCAGTTCATATCCATGGGACTCATGATATACCAATTGATAATTGATAATGGACAGTTGACAATTGACAATTGGTGGGGATGGGCTTTGTTCGGTATAACTGCATTGATAGTATGTGTGGGAGCAACGAACATCATCAACTTCATGGACGGAATAAACGGCATTACAGCGGGATACAGTTTAGCAGTGTTAGTTCCACTGCTGTTAGTTGATAATGGACAATTGACAATTGACAATTCTGTGGGGGAGTTTATTGAGCCGTCGTACTTGATTGTGGCGATAATAGGCGTATTGGTGTTCAGCTGGTTCAACTTCCGACCTCGCGGTAAGGCGAAGTGCTTTGCCGGGGATGTGGGCAGTGTGGGTATAGCATTCATCATGCTGTTCGCGATAGGTAAGTTGATAGTGCAGACAGGTGACATAACCTATCTGATATTCCTGCTGGTGTACGGTGTGGATGGTGTGCTGACAATATTCCACCGCATCATGCTGCATGAGAATCTGGGAGAGGCACACCGCAAGCATGCATATCAGCTGATGGCGAATGAACTCAAGATGAGTCATGTGACGGTGAGTCTGCTGTATATGGCTATGCAGTTGGCGGTATCGCTGGGCTTCATCTATCTGTGCCCGAACACAGTCGCTGCGCACTGGATATACTTTATCGGAGCATTGCTGGTGCTGTCTGTGGCGTATGTGCTGTTTAAGATGAAATATTATCATCTGCATGAGGAATACTTGGCGCAGATTGCGCAGGTAAGAAGTAAGATGTAAGAAGTAAGAGTTTCTGGTCCTAGTGCTATAAAGAAAAAAACAATAAAAACACTGCTAAAGCAGAAAGAACCCAAAAAACAGATTTGTCTTAAAGGAAAATATTTTGCGAATGAGAGAGCTGTCGCTCTTTTGAGGTTCTTTGCTCGTCAGAGATTGAAAACAAGCTTTCATCGTCTGCCGCTCAAATCCCCTCAACTTGCCCCCCGTCGCGAATGGGGGATTCGCTCCCCTTTGTGGGGCCGCAGCCACATTCAGTGGCAGCTCTAAAGACCCCAGTCGCCCACTCTGCAAAATCGAAAATCGTTCAATTCTTTCACGTAAAATTGCTCAGGCTTCTTGCCAGAGCATAAAATAAATAATCCGCAGCCAAGTGTCCAATCCTGACGGGAATCGGCCAACTTTGGAAATAAAAATCGGCCAACTTTGGAAATAAAAATCAGCCAACTTTGGAAGTGAAAATCGGCCAACTTTGGAAATAAAAATCGGCCAACTTTGGAAATAGTTTATGTAATTTGCTGTTTGTTTGCGAAAAAAGTTGTACATTTGCAGCGAAGAAGTGAAGTTTCATTATGAAGAATTATAAGCCGAGAATAGCTGATGCACTCCTGAAAACGAAGTTGGAAGGTATGGGTGCCGTCTTGATAGAAGGCCCCAAGTGGTGCGGAAAGACAACGACTGCTGAGCAACAAGCCAAGAGTGTTGTTTATATGGATGATACAGAAGAAGGTGCAAACTGGCAACAACTGGCTGTACTTAATCCCAAAGGCGTTTTAACAGGAGAAACACCTAGGTTGATAGATGAATGGCAGAATGTTCCGAATCTTTGGGATGCCGTAAGATTTGAGGTGGATCACAGGGAGTATGATGGACAGTTTATCCTTACGGGTTCATCGGTTCCGGTAGATGACAGCAAAATTAAACATTCTGGTACAGGACGTATATCGTGGCTGACGATGCGGCCCATGAGTTTGTGGGAGTCCGGAGATTCGAATGGCGGCGTGAGTTTAAAGGAACTGTTTAACGCTCCTGAGCAATTGTTTGTCGAGAGCCAACTGAAATTGGAGGATATTGCGTATTTGACATGTCGTGGAGGATGGCCTAGGGCAACGATGCAAAAGAAGGAGGTAGCACTTGGCCGTGCTTTCGACTATTATGATGCAGTGGTGAAAAAGGACATCTCGCGTGTGGATGGTGTGAAGCGTGATGTTGAGAGAACAAAGCGAATAATGCGGTCGTATGCCAGAAATCAGGGTTCGCAGATACCAATCAGCACGATTGCCAATGACGTGAGAGCGAATGACGTGGACAGTGTGGATGATAAAACTATCTATTCCTATGTTGCGGCCCTGAAGAAGATATTTGTGATAGAGGATATGGAGGCATGGAATCCCAATCTAAGGAGTAAAACTGCCATACGTACTTCCGACAACCGCTATTTCGTGGATCCGTCTATCGCCACCGCAGCTTTGGGTCTGGGGCCCAATGACTTGATGAATGATCTGAACACGTTTGGCTTGTTTTTTGAAACGCTCTGTGTACGTGACCTGAGGGTGTTTGCTGATGCGCTTGACGGGCAGGTGTATCACTATAGGGACAAAAATGGGTTGGAGTGTGATGCGGTGGTGCATCTTAGGAATGGCTCCTATGGATTGGTTGAAATAAAATTAGGAGGTGAGAACTTGATTAATGAGGGTGTGAAAGCGTTGACACAACTGAATGGTATGATTGACACTTCAAGGATGAAGGCTCCTGCGTTTAGGATGATTCTTACTGCTGTAGGCAAGTTTGCCTATAGGCGAGAGGATGGTATATATGTCGTTCCTATTGGATGTTTGAAAGACTGACTCTGCTGATGTTAGATGTAAGAGGTAAGATGTAAGAAGTAAGATGTAAGAGGTAAGATGTAAGAAGTAAGAGTTTCTGGTCCTAGTGCTATTAAGAAAAAACAATAAAAACACTGCTGAAGCAGAAAAAACCGAGAAATATAATATCACACTGAAATCACTGAAACCACGGAAAACATTTTGCGAATGAGAGAGCTGTCGCTCTTTTGAGGTTCTTTGCTCGTCAGAGATTGAAAACAAGCTTTCATCGTCTGCCGCTCAAATCCCCTCTACTTGCCCCCCGTCGCGAATGGGGGATTCGCTCCCCTTTGTGGGGCCGCAGCCACATTCAGTGG